>ERZ1649853.766-NODE-766-length-13002-cov-7.531320_pt1 | contig 13002 bp, 15 predicted proteins | sample MGYA00575353_ERZ1649853 | MGnify/ENA primary metagenome ERZ1649853 (study PRJEB40853, sample SAMN11349654) | freshwater sediment metagenome | isolation source: river sediment | host: Sediment | place: India: Okhla Barrage, New Delhi | collected 2017-02-21 ...
TGCCCGAGAGGGACTCCGGGTGGCTGCAGGTCTTCTGCGACCACAACCAGGAGGTACAGGACATGGTCCTCCAGGCGTTCAAGATCGCAGAGGACAAGCGCGTCGCGCTGCCGATGTCGGTCGGCCTGGACGCGTTCATCCTCTCGCACACGGTGGAGCCCGTGGACCTGATCTGCTCGGAGGACGCGGACAAGTTCCTGCCCAAGTACAGCCCGCCGAGCCCGACCCTCGACACCAAGGACGTCAGGTCGGTCGGCGTGTTCGTGCCGCCCGAGTACATGATGGAGACCAGGTGGCAGCTGGATAGGGCCGTCCGCGAGGCCCCTACGGTCATCGAGGAGGTCAACAAGCAGTTCGCCCGGCAGTTCGGGAGGGACCACGGCGGGATGATCGACGCCTACAGGTGCGACGACGCGGACGCCGTCCTCATCACCCTCGGCACAGTCAGCTCGACCGCCCACGAGGTGGTCGACGCGATGCGCGCGGAGGGCAAGAGGGTAGGCCTTGTCAAGCAGAGGTTCTGGAGGCCGTACCCGGCCAAGCAGCTACGCGCCATAGCCGAGAAGGTCAAGGCCGTCGGCGTGTTCGACAGGGCCGTGTCCTACGGGGTCGCGGGCCCGTCCTACATCGAGTTCAGGAACGCCGCGTACGGCCTGAACGTCCCGACCATGGACTTCATAGGCGGCCTGGGCGGCAACGACGTCTCGCTTGCGGACATCCGGTTCATCTACGACCGCCTGCTCGAGGCGGCGAAGACCGGGAAGGCCAGGCGCGAAGTGACATGGCTGAACACCAGGGGGGTGGAGCAGTGAAGCTCAAGGAGTTGCCGGACGAGGAGATGTTCACCCGCGGGCACACGGCGTGCGCGGGCTGCGGCGGCGCGATCGCCGTCAGGAACCTGATGAAGATACTGGGCAAGGACACGGTGGTCGTCAACCCCGCCTGCTGCCTGCTCATATTCGGTGCCACGTACCCGAACATCGCCTGGAAGGTCCCGTTCCACCACGTGGCGTTCGAGAACACCGCCGCGTGCGCCACCGGCATGGCAAGGGCGCTGAAGGCGAAGGGCGACAGCGACACCCTCGTCATGGGGATCGCGGGCGACGGCGGCACCGCTGACATCGGCTTCCAGGCCCTCTCCGGGGCGGCCGAGAGGAACGAGGACATACTCTACGTCATGTACGACAACGAGGCATACATGAACACGGGCATCCAGAGGTCGGGGTCCACCCCGTTCGGCGCGTGGACGACCACGACCCCCGTGGGCAAGGTCAGGTCGGGCAAGGCCAACTTCAAGAAGGACATGCCCCAGATCATGATGGCCCACAACGTCCCGTACGTCGCGACCGCCTCGGTCGGCCACATCCAGGACTTCATCAACAAGTTCGAGAAGGCCAAGAAGATCAAGGGGTTCAGGTACATCCAGGTCTTCACGCCCTGCCCGACGGGGTGGAGGCACGACACCGCCAAGACCGTCGAGGTCTGCAAGCTGGCGGTCGACACAGGAATGTGGACCCTGTACGAGTGCGAGAACGGGAAGGTCACCATCAACAGGAAGCCGAAGATGACCCCCGTCGCAGACTACCTGAAGATCCAGGGCAGGTTCAGGCACATGACGGAAGAGGACATCAAGAAGCTGCAGGACTGGGTCACCAAGAAGTGGCAGGCGGACGAGAAGTTCGCCCAGTGCAAGTCCTGACCGGAGCCCGCCAAACCCCTTGAAACCCCTACTTGTTCTATCAACTGGCCGCTCGACGGTCCGGCCTCAGGCCAGGCTCTTGCTCATCTCGACCTGCTTCATCGTCACCGCGAAGTCGAACTTGTCCAGCAAGCGCAGGACCTGCGGCTCCTCGTTCAGGTTGTAGATCGCGACCTTGAATGCCCCGAGCTCCCAGAGCCTGTTCAGCGCGAACTTCGCCAGGGAGGTCCCTATCCCCTCGCGCCTCCGGCCGGGGAGGACCCCGAGGTACGGGATGTAGCCCGTCGACTCGACCTTCCGGACGAGGACGAACCCTCCGTCGGCGATGTAGCACTCAGCCGTGCGGACGGAGGACACCAGTCCATGGACCTTCCTCCTCTGCCAGCAAGTGCCGGGGTAGGCCTCGGCGTGCAGCGGCAACAGCTCCTCGAGGGCCGCCCTCCGGGGCCGGATGCCGTACCCCGCGAACTGGACGGGCTTCCCCTCGGCGCAGATGTACTTCTTGACGTCCCTGTACCCGATGTGCGAGTAGAGCGAGTGGGCTCGCTCGTTCCCCTCGATCACCTCCAGGACCGATGTGCGGGCCCCCTCCCTCAGGGAGAACTCCTCGCCTGCGAGCATCAGCCTCTTCCCCAGGCCCCTGCCCCTGTGGCTCGGGACGACCCCTACGCCGCCGACCCAGGACTCTCCGCCGTCGACAACCGGGTTGACGTAGCCGACGATCCTGCCCCCGTCCGTGGCGACTATGACGTTGGAGAGCTTGCCCCCCACGGACTGGACGAAGTCGACGAAGAACTCCCTGCTCGACCTCATGGGCACGAGGTAATCGGAGAAGATCTCGTTCTGCGCGTCCACGAGCGCGTCGAGCTCCCCACTCGCGATGTGCCTGAGCTGGATGCCTTCGCCGGCCATCTCAAGCCCTCTAGACCGCCTCTGGCTTCATGTGGGGGAACAGCAGGACCTCCTTGATGGAGGGCGCGTCGGTGAGTATCATGGCGAACCTGTCGATGCCGATCCCGAGGCCGCCAGTGGGCGGGAGGCCGCACTCGAGGGCGCGGATGTAGTCGAGGTCGATCGGGTGCGCCTCCTCGTCGCCCTCGCTCTTCAGCCTGTCCTGCTCCCGGAACCTCTGCTCCTGCTCCTCGGGGTCGTTCAGCTCCGAGAACGCGTTGGCGAACTCCCAGCCGTTGATGAACAGCTCGAACCTCTCCACCAGGCTCGGGTCCCCGCGCTTCCTCTTGGCCAGGGGCGAGACCTCCAGCGGGTGGTCTATGACGAACGTCGGGTCGATCAGGTTGGGCTGCGCCTTCTGGTCGAAGAGCTCGGCCACTATCTTGCCCATCTCCCCGCAGTCCTCGATGTCCCTGACGCCGAGCGCCATCGCAGCGGCCCTCGCCTCGGACACGTCCTTGAAGGAGGATATGTCCAGGCCGGTGTGCTCCTTGATCGCGTCGTGCATCGTGACCCTCTTCCAGGGCCTCGTGAAGTCCAGGACCTTGTCCCCGTACTTGATCTTCTCGGACCCGACGATGTGCATCGCGGTGTCGTGGAGGAGGCTCTCGGTGAGGTCCATGATGGCCTCGTAGTCGACGTAGGCCTCGTATAGCTCCAGGGAGGTGTACTCGGGGTAGTGCTGCGCGTCTATGTCCTCGTTCCTGAAGTTCTTCCCGATCTCGTAGACCTTCTCCAGGTTCCCCACGATGCACCTCTTGTGGTACAGCTCGGGCGCTATCCTGAGGTAGAGGTCCATGTCCAGGTAGTTGTGGTGGGTGACGAAGGGCCTGGCGAGCGCGCCGCCGTAGAGCGGTTGCAGTATGGGCGTCTCGACCTCCAGGAAGCCGCGCCGGTTGAGCCAGTCCCTCATGAACGCGACCATCCTGCTGCGGCTGATGAACCTCCGCCTGACGTCGTCGTTCATGGCGAGGTCGAGGTACCTCTGCCTGTACCTCGTCTGGACGTCCTGCAGCCCGTGGAACTTCTCTGGGAACGGTATGAGCGCCTTCGAGAGCACCTCGATCTCCCTGACCGCGACGGTTATCTCGCCCATCTTGGTCCTGAAGACCGGCCCGCGGACGCCTATGATGTCGCCGCGGTCGAGGGCGGTGAATGTGGTCCAGGCCTCCTGTCCGACCTCGTCGAGCCTGACGTAGACCTGCACCTTCCCCTCCCTGTCCACGAGGTCGGCGAAGCCCGCCTTCCCGTGGACCCGGATGGCCATCACCCTCCCCGCGGCCGCGACCTCCTTCGCGCTCCTCTCGGCGCCGGCCTCAGCGAACTCGCTCTTGATCGAGACGGTGTCGTGGGTGCGGGCGAACTCGTACTTCTTGTAGGGGTCGAGCCCCCTGCTCTTGAGCGCTTCGAGCTTGCCCCTCATCAGGGCCCGCATGTCGCTCTCCTGTTCAGGCATCAGGCATCCCCCGGGTAGGGTGCGTTCTCATATCCCCAGGGCCTACTTAAACGTAAGCGGCCGCCGGGCAGGGCCAACGCATCGATATCGCTCTCTCTCGCACTCATGCAGAACCACTCTCGGGCAGGGACGGCGGCTCGCGCCGCGGGCCCTGCTACCCCTTCTTCTCCCCTTCGGCCTCTGAGATGGCCGCGAGGAGCTCCTCTATCCTGAAGGGCTTGAGGAGGAACCCCCTGGCCCCGGCCGCGAGCGCCTCCTTCTCTATGTGGAGGTCGGCGCTCCCGAAGAATATCAGCGCCTCAGGGTCCATCTTCAGGATCTCCTGGGTCGCGCTCACGCCGTCCTTGATGGGCATCCTCTGGTCCATGATTATGACGACGGGCTTCTCCTTCATGTCCCTGTACTTCCTCACGGCCTCCTCACCGTCGGAGGCCACGTCGACGACCGTGTGACCGTTGGCCTCGAGGATGTCTTTGTACAGGTCGACGATGAACTTCTCGTCGTCGACAAGGAACACCGTGGCGATGGTACTACCTCCGAATCCCTCTCTTCAGCCCTCTGCTCCCTGATGAGTCCGCCTAGATGTCGTCACGCCGTGACCGCGCCTAGCCAGATGGGATTCTGTCAATTATCTTGTAGATTATATAATGCTTTTCCTAATGGTTCTTCGCCTGGGAAGCGCCGCGGCGGGCGGGCGACTGGCCCGTAAAGGCTTATATATGGAGACCCTCAATAGGCCTCCCCGAGGCCTATGCCGAAGCAGAAGAAGGGCGAGGGGTTCCACTCGGCCGCCGGTCTCATCCGGTACTTCGACTCAGAGGATGAGAAGGCGCTCAAGATCAACCCGTGGTTCGTCGTCGCCATGTGCATCACCGCATCGGTGGTGGTGCTCGTCCTGGGCGCCCTGTACCCGACCTGAGGCCGCCCGGGTCCTGAGTTCTCCGCCACGCCGCATGCCAGCGCCCGCGCCACATGTACACTTGTGTCCGTCAGCCGCCGCCCTTCGGACACAACAACTAAATACCGTCGTTGGTTTCGCTGGCCTGCTCGAGGCGCAAGGACATGGCTTCAAGATCGGTCGTGTTTGGTTATCTTCACGCGTGAGTACACGCGGACCAGCGCGCGCTCCGAGCAGTTCTACGCCGTCGGTCCATCCGTCAGCATGAGCGCTGGCCCTGGCTCGCCGGCCCCGGACAGGGAGGTTTCGCAATGAGCATGCTCAGGATAGCCCTACCGAACAAGGGAAGGTTGAATGGCGGCGCGGTCAAGCTCATGAACAGGATCGGGTTCCCCGTGCCCGACTCGAACAGCAGGACGCTCCTGGCCGAGTTCGGCAAGGGGAGGTACCAGGTCCTCATGGCGCGTGCCCAGGACATCCCCGAGTTCGTGGAGATGGGCGCGGCTGACGTCGGGATAACCGGCCTCGACCTGGTCCTGGAGACCAAGAGGAACGTCAAGAGGCTCATGGACCTCGACTTCGGAAGGTGCCGGCTCGTGGCCGCTGTCCCAGAGGAGTCCAGCGTCAAGGGGGCAGCCGACGTTCCGGACGGCTGCGTCGTCGCCACGTCGTTCCCCAACCTGACCACGGAGTTCTTCCAGGGGCTCGGCAAGGCAGTGACACCAGCCGAGGTGTCCGGGTCCACGGAGGTCGCGCCGAGGATCGGCCTCGCCGACGTCATCGTCGACCTCACCGAGACGGGCTCGACGATGAAGATGAACCGCCTCAGGGAGGTCGGCGTCATCCTCGAGTCGGTGGCCGTGGTCATCGCGAACCCGAAGGCGGTGGAGGAGAAGCGCCTCACGATCGAGGAGGTCACCAGCGCGTTCGCCAGCGTGATGAACGCCTCCAGGAAGCGCTACATCATGGCGAACGTCCCCAGGGACCGGCTCCAGACCCTGAACACCCTCGTGCCAGGCGTCTCCGGCCCGACGGTCATGAACATCATGGGGAGGGACGACCTGGTGGCGATCCACGCGGTCACGAACGAGGACGAGGTCAACGGCGTGATCGCCATGCTCAAGGGCATCGGGGCCGCGGGGATACTCGTGATGCCGATAGAAAGGATGGTACTCTGACATGATGGCCTTCGAGATCTCGAGGCTCTCCGACGCGGAGCGGAAGAGGTTGGTCTCCAGGGAGGGTGTGGACCTGTCCGCCCCCCTCGCCGCAGCGGCGGCCATAGTCGGCCGCGTCCGGCGCGGGGGCGACCAGGCCCTGCTCGAATGCGCCAGGGAGTACGATTCATTCACCGGCGGCTCGCTCCGCGTCCCGGAGGCCGAGCTGCGGGCCGCGATGGACCGCCTGCCGGCGGAGCTGATGGAAGCGATGGTCGCGTGCAAGGAGCGAATCGAGAGGTTCCACTCCGAGCAGGCGTTCACGCCCTTCGAGTACAGCGACGAGGCCGGCTCCTTCGGGCAGAGGGTCGTGCCGTTGGACAGGGTCGGCGTGTACGTCCCCGGAGGGACGGCGGACTACGCTTCCTCCGTGCTGATGGCGTGTGTGCCCGCGCGCGTCGCGGGCGTCTCGGAGATAATGCTGTGCACGCCCGCGAAGGGAGGCCGCATCGGGGACGCCGTCCTCGCAGCGGCGGGCCTGTGCGGGGTCCGCGAGGTCTACTCGGTGGGGGGAGCACAGGCGATCGCGGCGATGGCCTACGGGACGGAGACGATCCCACCGGTCAAGAAGATCGTCGGACCCGGGGGCGCGTTCGTGACCGCCGCCAAGCTCCTGGTGAGGAACGACTGCGAGATCGACTTCCTCGCAGGGCCGTCCGAGGTCCTCGTCGTCGCCGACGGAGGGGCCGACCCGCTCCTGCTGGCGGCCGAGATGCTCGCCCAGCTGGAGCACGACGCGCTCGCCCGCGCGGTCCTCGTGTCGACTTCCAGCGCCGCACTCCAGGCGACGGCCAGGAGGCTGGGGGAGCTGACGGGGTCGGCCCCCAGGCGGAGCACGGTGGAAGCCGCCTCAAGGGAGGGCGCGGTGTTCCTCCTCGCCAAGGACCTCGACGAGGCCCTCGCGTTCTCGAACGAGTACGCGCCCGAGCACCTCGTCCTGGACGTCTCCTCCCCCAGGGAGGCGCTCGGGAAGGTGACGAGCGCTGGCTCGGTCTTCGTGGGGCGCCGCTCCTCCGTGGCCTTCGGGGACTACTGCGCGGGGCCGAACCACATCCTCCCGACCAAGGGCACGGCCTCCGCCAGGTCGTCCCTTTCGACATACGACTTCATGAAGGTCATCCCCTACCAGGAGCTGACGGCGTCCGGTGCCTCGAGGCTCGCCCCGCTGGCCGAGCGGATGGCGACGGCCGAAGGCCTGCCAGGGCACGCGCAGGCGGCCCGCCTCAGGAAGGAGGTGGGCATGTGACCTCGGCCGGAGAGCTCAGGCGTCGGACCCTCGAGAGCCTGTCGCGCCCGTCCTACTCGATAGCGAGCAGGGACATGCTCCTCCTGAACGACAACGCCAACCTGTTCGGGACGAACCCCGCCGTCGCGGAGGTCGCGGGATCATTCGACTTCTCGAGGCTCTGGGCGTACCCAAGCGAGAACTCGGACTCCCTCCGGGAGAGGATCGCGTCGGAGTTCGGCGTGGACACGGGGGAGGTCATCGTGGGGAACGGGTCGGACGAGCTGCTCGACATGGCGTGCAAGTCCTTCATCAACCCCGGGGACGCGTTCTGCTCCCCCTCCCCCACCTTCAGCATGTACAAGTTCTACGCGCGGGTCAACCTCGCCAGGATCGTGGAGAAGCCCCTCGGACCAGGTTTCTCCCTCGATGCTGGGCCGATATTGTCGGAGGGGGCCAAGCTGACCGCCCTGTGCCAGCCGAACAACCCGACGGGGGGCCTGTTCGACGCGCGCGAGGTGTCCAGGGTGCTGTCCGAATCGGTGGGCGTGGTCCTCCTCGACGAGGCGTACGCCGACTTCTGCGGCTCCGACATGCTCCGGGAGGCGCTCTCCGCCCCCTGCGCCATAGACACGCGGACGCTGTCGAAGGCGTACGGCATGGCCGGCCTGCGGGCCGGCTTCGCCATTGCGAGGAAGGAGGTCGTCGACGAGCTGCGGAGGGTGCGCACGCCCTTCGGCCTGAACTCGTTCACGGAGGCGGTCGCCATCCGGGCGCTCGACCACAGGCGATGGGTGGACGAGAAGGCCGCCGAGATGAGGAGGGAGAGGGCGAACCTCCGCTCGCGGATGGACTCCATGGGCTTCCAGACGCTCCCATCGGAGTGCAACTTCGTCACGGCCAGGTGCCCGGCGGAGGGCACCCCGTTCGTGGCGGCGCTGAGGGCGAGGGGGGTCGCGGTGAGGGACTGCAGCTCGATGCCGATGCTCGAGGATTACATCCGGGTCACGGTGGGGCCGAGGTGGATGATGGACAAGTTCGTCGCCGAGGCCGAGTCGGCCATATCGGGTGGTGCGCCATGAGGGTCGCCCTCGTCGACTACGGCGTCGGCAATCTCCACAGCATCGCGAAGGGCCTCGAGCGCGCCGGCGCGTCGGTGGAGGTAGTCCCGGATGCATCCCGCCTGGAAGGCGCAGAGTGCCTGGTGTTCCCGGGTGTCGGTGCGTTCGGCGCGGCGACGGAGAGGATCAGGCCTGCGATGCCGGCCATCCGCGACGCCGTCTCGTCCGGCACCCCGGTCCTCGGCATATGCCTCGGCATGCAGGTCATGTTCGAGCGGAGCGAGGAGTCACCGGGCGAAGGCCTGGGCACGTTCAGGGGCGATGTGAGGCGGCTGAGGGCCGATAGGGTCCCGCACATGGGGTGGAACGAGGTATCCCACAACGGGGACCCGCTGTTCGAGGGGATTCCCCAGGGGGCGAGGTTCTACTTCGCCAACTCCTACGTCTGCCACCCCATGGAAAAAGTCGGAATAGCAGATACGCGATACGGTGAGACGTTCACCTCCGCGGTCAGGAAGGGGCGCGCGTTCGGCGTCCAGTTCCACCCTGAGAAGAGCGGGGAGGTCGGGCTGAGGCTGCTGAGGAACTTCGTCGGGTTGGCAGAGGGTTCAGGATGAAGGTCATACCAGCGTTGGACATCAGGGGCGGCAAGTGCGTGCAGCTGGTCGGCGGGAAGCCCGGGACCGAGCAGGTCCAGATAGACGACGTCCTGGGCGTCGCGAGGAGGTGGCAGGAGGAGGGCGCCGAGATGCTGCACGTCGTGGACCTCGACTCGGCCATGGAGACCGGCAACAACGAGTCCCTCATCGAGATGATCATCGGCGACCTGGCCATCCCCGTGCAGGCGGGCGGTGGCATCAGGACCGAGGAGAAGGCCCAGAGGCTCTTCGAGATCGGATGCGAGAGGGTCATAGTCGGCACCAGGGCGGTCCAGGACCCGGGCTTCATCGCATCGCTCGCGTCCAAGTTCCCAGGCGACGTGGTCGTTGCGGTGGACTCAGCCTCGGACCAGGTGCTCATCAAGGGGTGGCAGGAGAGTTCCGGCAAGGGCACGGTCCCGGTGGTCAAGGAGCTCGAGCAGTACGACATCTGGGGCTTCCTCTACACGAACGTCGAGGTCGAGGGCAGGCTCCAGGGCATCAACCCCAGCCTCGTGAAGGGCTTCATAGGCCTGACCAACAAGCCGGTGATAGTCTCCGGCGGTTTCACGACGGCGGCGGACCTGGCGATGGTCAAGGCGATGGGCGCGGACTCCGTCGTCCTCGGCATGTCGATATACACGGGCAAGATAGACTTCAGGAAGGCGGTCAGGGAGTTCAGGTGAGTGTCTTGGTTGCGAGGGAGGCGGACGTCGTCAGGGAGACGAGGGAGACCAGGGTCGAGGTCAGGCTGAGGCTCGACGGTCCGGGCGAAGCCAAGGCGGCCGTCCCCGACGAGTTCCTGAGGCACATGGTCGAGACGCTCTCGAGGTACTCCGGCGCCGACATCGAGGTGACGGCGAAGGGGGACCTAGCCCACCACCTGATAGAGGACGTGGCGATAACCCTGGGGCGCGCGTACCGGCAGGCGATGGGCGACGCCCCCGTGAGGCGGATCGCGAGCGCCACGGTCCCCATGGACGAGGCCCTGGTCCAGGTCACGGTGGACCTGGTCGACAGGCCCTACGCGCACCTGGAGGTGCCGGACGTGATGTACGAGCACTTCCTGCGGTCCTTCGTCATGGAGCTGCGTGCGACTGTCCACACCATGGTCATCAGGGGGAAGGACGGTCACCACATAGTGGAGGCCACGTTCAAGGCGCTCGGCCTCGCGCTCAGGGAGGCCATGCGGCCGAGCGAGACGATAGTCTCCACCAAATCGGACGTCGTATGGGGGAAGCCGTGATGACGCTGACCAAGAGGATCATCCCGTGCCTCGACGTCAAGGAGGGCGCTGTCGTCAAGGGAGTGTGCTTCAAGGACCTCCGGCAGGTCGGCGACCCGCCGACCCTCGCGGTCGAGTACCAGGCGCAGGGGGCGGACGAGATCGTATTCCTCGACGTGAACGCCTCCATCGCGGGCACCAGGACGATGCACGAGGCCGTCCAGAGGACAGCGGAGAGGCTGTTCGTCCCGCTCACCGTGGGCGGCGGCATCCGCTCCTTCGAGGACGTGAGGAGGACGCTCAAGGTCGGGGCCGACAAGACCTCGATCAACACCGCCGCGGTCCTGGACCCGTCCCTCATATCGAGGTGCGCAGAGGCGTTCGGCAGCCAGTGCGTCGTCCTCGCCCTCGACGCGAAGAGGTCCGGCGACTCATGGGAGGTCTACACCCACTCCGGCACCAGACCGACGGGCCTGGACGCAGTCGCATGGGCCGAGGACGCGGTCGCGAGGGGCGCGGGCGAGATACTCCTCACCAGCATGGACGCAGACGGCACCAAGGCAGGGTACGACATAGAGCTGACGAGGGCGGTCGCGAGGGCCGTCCGCGTGCCCGTCATAGCCTCCGGCGGCTGCGGCTCGGTCGAGGACATCGTCGAGGTCCTCACCGAGGGCGAGGCCGACGCCGCTCTCGCCGCTTCCATCTTCCACTACGGGCAGCACACGGTGGCGGAGGTCAAGGAGGCCCTCGAGGCGGAGGGGGTCCCTGTGAGGTGGGGCTCGTGACCGCTGAGGGGGGGAAGGGGCTGACCCCCGTGATCGTCCAGGACGTGAGGAACAACAACGTCCTGATGCTGGCCTACATGAACGACGAATCCCTAGAGCTGACGAGGAGGACCGGCTACATGCACTACTGGAGCCGCTCCAGGAACGCCATATGGAAGAAGGGCGAGACGTCCGGCAACCTCCAGAAGGCGGTGGAGATCCTGACGGACTGCGACGGCGACGCCCTGCTCGCCAGGGTCGAACAGACCGGGGTGGCGTGCCACACGGGCGCCTACTCGTGCTTCGCGAAGGCCCCCATCGAGCAGAGGGACGTCCTCACCGAGCTGTGGGGCGTGTTCGCCGAGCGCAAGGCCTCCCAGTGCGGGTCAAGCTACACCTGCAAGCTCATGAACGACAGGAACCTCCTCCTGAAGAAGATCGCGGAGGAGAGCTCCGAGGTGATCATAGCCGCGAAGGACGGGGAGCGCCCGCAGGTGGTGTACGAGGCCGCCGACCTGCTCTACCACCTGATGGTCCTCCTCTTCGACGAGGGCATCACGATGGACGAGGTCAAGAAGGAACTGGAGGGACGAAGGAGATGAGGGCCAGGAGATGCGACTTCCACATGCACACGACGCTCAGCGACGGGGACCTGCTGCCGATGGAGCTCATAAGGAGGGCCGCCGCGTCGGACCACCGGGCGGTCGCGCTGACCGACCACGCCTCCTTCTCGAACATCGAGTTCGTGGTGAAGTCCCTCGCGAGGGACTGCGAGAAGGCGGAGAGCTGGGGCATAGAGGCGATCCCGGGGGTCGAGCTGACCCATGTCCCGGTGAGGCACATCGACGAGGCCGTCTCGCTGGCCAGGAAGAAGGGCGCGGAGCTCGTCGTGGTGCACGGGGAGACGCCCGTAGAGCCCGTCGAGCCCGGGACCGACCACGCCGCCGCCGCGAACCCGGAGGTGGACATACTCGCCCACCCGGGGATGATCTCGGAGGAGGACGTGCAGCTCGCGGCGGACAACGGCGTCTACCTCGAGGTCTCCTGCAGGAAGGGCCACTCGCTCGCCAACGGGCACGTGGTCAACCTCGCGAGGCGGTTGGATGCGAAGATCCTTGTCAACACCGACACCCACTCGCCGTCCGACCTCAGCACCATGGAGTTCGCCAACAAGGTCGCGAGGGGCTCGGGGATGACCCCGGACGAGGTCAGGGCAGCGCTGGTCTCCAACGCCGAGGAGCTCCTGAAGAAGCTACGGAGGCTCTGACCCCTCGGTTATTAAGCCGGCGGGCGAACCTTATTAACGGCGCCCGCCCTCCCCTCCAGGGGGCAGAGACATGACGATTGTGAGCATATCGGTCCCGGAGGACCTGCTCAAGCGGTTCGACGAGGCCTCCTCGGCGAAGGGGTTCAGGACGAGGTCCGACTCCGTGAGGGAGGCCATGAGGGCCGCCGTGGACGAGGACGCCTGGAACGACTCCGAGGGGGAGAACCAGATCGTGATCACCATGGTCTACGACGAGGCCGGGCCCCGGGGGGAGCTCTCCGTCCTGCAGCACAGGTACGAGGAGGTCCAGATGATGCTGCACCTGCACCTCGAGAAGGGGCAGTGCATGGAGGTCTTCATAGCCCGCGGCTCGAACGCGGTGCTGAGGGAGATCCTCGGGAAGATCAGGAAGGTCAAGGGCGTGAGGTCGATACGGTTCATATCGACCTCGGGGCCGTCTCACTGACCATGGCTCCCGCTGGCATCCCCTGGACCAACCGTTTCAGGCGCCGTCAGCCCTGCCGCGGGGCTACTTGCTGATCCTCATCCACCCGCAGGTCATCAGGTTGTACAGCACCAGGAACTCTCCCCACCCGCTGTC
>ERZ1649853.768-NODE-768-length-12965-cov-6.314872_pt1 | contig 12965 bp, 13 predicted proteins | sample MGYA00575353_ERZ1649853 | MGnify/ENA primary metagenome ERZ1649853 (study PRJEB40853, sample SAMN11349654) | freshwater sediment metagenome | isolation source: river sediment | host: Sediment | place: India: Okhla Barrage, New Delhi | collected 2017-02-21 ...
TCATGGCGGAAGACGACATGGAAGGCCAGGGCGGGGGGCTCGTCGCCCAGACCCTCGGATACCGGTGCGCCACGAGCGTCATCTTCGAGGAGACGGACCCGGGGGCGGGCGAGGTCTTCGTTCAGCGGGAGATCGAGGACGGGCGCAGGGAGGGGTTCACGCTCAAGCTCCCGGCGGTGCTGACCGTCCAGTCGGGGATCAATGTCCCGCGCTACCCGGTGCTGTCGCACATGCTCCGGTCAAAAACCGCGGTGCTCGAAAAGGTCGAGCCCCGGGCGCTTGCCCCGGCAGCGGGAACCCTCGTGAAGATCGTGCCGGAGGAAGCGGGCGGTCCCGGCGAGTTCCTCGAGGGCTCCCCTGCACAGAAGGCCGGGAGGCTCCTGGAGATCCTCCACGAAAACTCCCTGCTCTGAGGACCCCGCATGAACGCGAGACAGACCGTGTACGCCATCGCCCTGCACGACGGGGGGCGCTTCCCCCAAGAGACCTGGGAAACCATATCCTTTGCCCGGGAAATAAGCGGGGGGGCCCCGGTTCTCATCGTGCCCGCCGGGAGTGACAGCTGCGAGCCGCTGGCCCGGGAGCTCGCCCGCAAAACGGGCTTCGAGGTGGTCGGGCTCGCGGGCGTCCCGCTGGAAAACTACTCCGCGGAAGGGTACGTGGAGCACCTGGCTTCCTTCCTTGAAGGCGCGGGGCCCGTATACGTCTGCATCCCGCACACGGCCCGGGGGAGCGATTTCGCCCCGCAGCTCTCGGTCAGGCTCGGCTCGTGCTGCATCACCTCCATCGAGGCCCTGGGTGAGAGCTCCTTCGTCCGGTCCATGTTCGGCGGGAAATTCCGGGCCCATCTGCGGCCCGAAGGCCCTTCCGCCGTGCTGACGGTCATGCCCGGGGCCTGGCGTCCGGGGCGGGACGAGACCGGACGGGCGGGCGGGGTGAGAATCGTCCGCGTTCCCGATGCCCCCGGACAGACGCGGTGTCACGGCATCAGGGAATCGGCCCACAAAAACATGGCCCTCTCGGCGGCAGACGTGGTCGTATCAGCAGGCAGAGGGGTCGGGAAGGCGGAAAACCTCTCGAACATCAAGGCGCTGGCCGTTCTCTTCCCCAAATCCGCCATCGGCTCCACCCGGGCGGTGTGCGATCTCGGCTGGCTCGACTATAGCCACCAGATCGGCAGCACGGGGAACAAGGTCAGCCCCAGGCTCTACATCGCCTGCGGGATATCCGGGGCGATCCAGCACCTCGCCGGCATGAAGGGCTCCCGCATGGTCATCGCCATCAACAGAGACCGGCAGGCGTCGATCTTCGGCATCGCCCGCTACGGGATTATCGAAGACGTGAACACCTTTATCCCCCTCGTCATCGACGCCTTGAAAAACCGATCCGGGCAGGACTAGCCAGGAAGCGCCCCGGGGATGGAAATCCGCCTGCCGATCTCCGTGCGCTGAATCCGGTTTGACGTGGGCTTCCTTCGGCAGTATGGTTTGAGCTGCACGTTTTCCGGGGGATGTCTGCTGCTGCCCCTCGTGCAGGACCCCGTCGCCGGAAGACCGGGGGAGATCATCTTCTCAGGGGAGGTTTCGCATGTCCGTTTATGCATTCGACGGCAAAAGGCCCGTCGTGGGTGAAGGCACGTGGGTCGCGCCAAGCGCGTACATCATCGGGAACGTGACCATCGGGAGCAGGTGCTGGATCGGCCCGGGGGCCGTGATCAGGGGAGACTTCGGCGCCATCGTCATCGGCGACGAAACCGCCGTGGAGGACGGGGTCGTCATTCACACCCCTGCCCTCGTCACCATTGGCAGGGCCGTGACCATCGGCCATTCCGCCGTGATCCACGGCAGGAGCGTGGGTGATTATGCCGTCGTGGGCATGCATTCGACCCTGGGCGACAACTCGGTGGTGGGAAGCTGGTCCATCGTGGCGGAGCACTCTCTGGTGAAAAAGAACCAGGCGGTCCCTGACGGCACGATCTATGCGGGCGTGCCCGCCGCAAAAAAAGGGGACGTCGGCCAGATGCACCGGGAGGTCATGCTCGCGGGCAAGCAGATGTACGTCGAGCTCACGGCCCGCTACCTCTCCTCCCTCGAAAAGATCGGGTGAGCGCCTGGTCAGGCGCGGGAACGGGCATCGATGCATTCCCGCCGGGAAGAAGGCCCGCGACTCCCGGCGCCCCGGGAGGGCGCAGGGAGTCGCTGCCGCGCTGTCTCGAATCTTACCAGTTTTCGCCCAGGAGCTCGAAGTAGTCCTTCGGGTGGGCGCAGGCAGGGCAGGCGACCGGGGCTTCCTCGCCTTCGTAGAGGTATCCGCAGTTCCTGCATCTCCACACCGCTGCCTTCTCGCGCTTGAAAACGCGGCCCGCCGCGATGTTCGCCGCCAGGTCGCTGTATCGCTTCTCGTGCTGCTTTTCCGCCACCGAGACCGCATCCCAGACGGCTGCGATGGCTTCGAAGCCTTCCTGGCGGGCAACTTTAGCAAAGCCCGGGTACATTTCCGTGTGCTCGTGGTGCTCGCCCGCGGCAGCGGCCTTCAGGTTTTCCAGCGTGGTACCCACGACGCCCGCGGGGAAGCTCGCAACCACTTCAGCCTCGCCGCCCTGGAGGAAATTGAAAAACCTCTTGGCGTGCTCCTTTTCCTGGTTCGCCGTCTCCTCGAAAATGTCGGCGATCTGCATATACCCTTCTTTGCGCGCCTTGCTGGCAAAATAGGTGTACCGGTTGCGCGCCTGTGATTCCCCCGCGAACGAGGCGATAAGGTTCTTCTCCGTCTGCGTCCCCTTCAACTCGGCCATGTGCTTCCTCCTTTCATCCTTCCTTATAAGCTGTCGATCCTTATTGTCTTTCTTTTTTTGTCTCGCCGGCACAGCCGGGGCAGATGCCGTAAAAATCCACGGCGAACCCCAGGCGCCTGTAGCCGCTCGCGTCTGACACGCGGGCAGCGATCGCTTCGAGGTTCTCGTCCGCCTGGGTGGGAAGGTCGTCGACCCGACCGCAGGAGACGCACCGCACGTGCTGGTGGTCCTCCCTCCCCGCGTCGAACCTCTTCTGCCCCGTCGGCATGCTCAGCTTCTTGATCATCCCCCGGGAGGAGAGGACCTCGAGGTTCCTGTAGACGGTCCCGAGGCTGATGTGCGGCATGCGCTTCTTGACCCGTTCGTAGATCTCCGAAGCGCTCGGGTGCCGGCAGGTCTTCTCGAGCTCGTCGAGGATGATCCTCCGCTGTTCCGTCATTCTGATGCTTCTGTCCGCCGTAATGCCACCCCCTTCTTTCGAGGGATCTCTTCACTGTCTTTGATAATAAGAATCATTACTAATAAGAAGTCCTCCTGTCAAGCCCTTTTGTTCACCTCCCGGGGAAAAAGCGCATGGCAATATCCCACGAGATGCACTATTATATGCAGGAGGGGGTGCGGACATGAAGGAGATCACCGAAGAAGCGTTTCCGGGGTTCATCAGCCTGCCGCTGGCGGTGGTGACCTTCTCTTCGCCCTGGTGCACTTCGTGCAAAAAGGTCGTATCGGCCCTCGACGACCTTTCCCGGGAGCTCGAGGGGCAGGTGTCGTTCGGCGCCTGCGACATCAGCGCGCAGCCCGGGGTCGCCTCTTCGCTCAAGGTGTTCAGCCTGCCTTCGTCCATCGTCTTCAGAAGCGGCGTCGAGGTGAAAAGGTTCACGGGCCCCGTGACGGGACAAGCCATGAGAGACGCGCTGAAAGAGCTCCTATGACCGGCGACCTCGCCTCGAGCCTCGAGACCTCGCTGCGCTCCGCGCCGCTCATGGCCTACGCGGTGGCGTACCTGAGCGGCCTCCTGGTGAGCTTCACGCCCTGCATCTACCCGGTGGTCCCGGTGACGGTGGCCTACATCTCCACGCAGAGCGGGGGGTCGCGGCTCAGGGGGTTCACCCTCTCTCTGGTATACGTCCTGGGCACCTCTTTCACCTACACGGTCCTGGGCTCGGTGGCCGCCTTCTCCGGCATGCTCTTCGGGAGGATCCAGACGAACCCCTGGACCTTCTTCCTCATGGCAAACATCTGCGTGCTCATGGGGCTCTCGATGCTGGGGGTCTTCACCCTGCCCCTGCCGCAGTCGGGAGGCCCGGGCTCCGGCGGAACGAGGAAGGGCCTTGCCGGCGCCTTCATCCTGGGGGCTGCGGTGGGGCTCGCGCTGGGCCCCTGCACGGCCCCGGTGCTGGGGGTGCTCCTGGGATACGTGGCCACGAAGCAGAACCCCTTCTTCGGCATGAGCCTGCTCTTCGTCTTCGCCTTCGGGCTGGGCACGGTTCTCATCCTCCTGGGGTCGTTCTCGGGCCTCCTCGCCAGCCTCCCGAAGGCGGGCCCGTGGATGGTGAGGGTGCAGAAGGCCTTCGGGTGGGTCCTCATCGCCATGGGGGAGTATTTCCTGATCAAGGCAGGACAACTGACGATCTGAACTGGAGCGACGTATGATCCGACGACTATTGACGGCACTGGTTTTCTTGTCGCTGGCTGCCCCGTCTTTCGCGCTGGGCGAGGACAAGGTGGCCGCCGCAGACTTCACCCTCGTGGACCTCGCGGGAAAGACCTGGCGGCTGGCAGACCAGAAGGGCAAGGTGGTCCTTCTGGACTTCACCACCACCTGGTGCCCCTGGTGCGTGAAGGACATCCCCCATCTCAAGAAGCTCTCCCAGAAGTACCAGGGCAACCGGAACTTCGAGTTCGTCGCCGTCTATCTCCAGGAGAGCCGGCAGAAGGTGAGCTCGTTTGCCCGGAAACAGGGGCTCCCCTACCGGATCCTCCTGGACCTCGACGGAAAGGTCGCCGCGAGGTACGGCGTCCGGGGCGTGCCCACGAAGGTCGTCGTGGGCAAGGACGGAAGCGTCCTGTGCTGGATGTGCAGGGACGAAGAGGCTCTCATCGACAAGGCCCTCAGGAAATAGCGGCCTCTTCCCCGATGAGGGCGCGGGCCGTCTTCACCGCCTCGACCCCGTCCCTGGCATAGTGCGCGCCGATGGATTCCGCATAGGCCTTCGTCACCACCGCCCCGCCCACGAGGACCGGGCAGACGACCCCCTGCTCCCTGGCCAGGGCCACGACCTCCTTCATGCGGACCATGGTGGTGGTCATGAGGGCGGAGAGCCCGATCAGATCGGGCCTGGTGCTCAACGCCGCCTGAACGATCTCCCCGCTCGGGACGTCCTTTCCGAGGTCGATCACCTCGAAGCCGTTGTTTTTCATCATCAGGGAGACGATGTTCTTGCCGATGTCGTGGATGTCTCCCTGCACGGTGGCCAGCAGGACGGTGCCCTTCCGGCCCGCGGGCTTCCCGTCCATCCGGAGAAGGGGCTCCAGGTGCTCGAAGCCCTTCTTCATGGCCTCGGCGCTGGCGATGAGCTGCGGCAGGAAATAGACCTTCTTCTCGTACCTGGCGCCCACCTCCCCGATCCCCGGGATCATGCCCTTGTCGACGATCTCCTGGGGGGACGCGCCCCGGGAGAGGGCCTGGGTGATGAGGTCTTCGATCTCGCCCCGCGACCCGTCGAGGATGGCGGCATAAACCTTTTCCACCGGCGAGAGCGCCGTCATCCCCCCGCCGGCCGGCGAAGCCCCTGCCCTTTCGGGGAGAGCCGCGGCGTGGGAGATGTATGCACGGGCCTCGGGGTCCCGGTTCAAAAGGACGTCCGCGGCCCTTTTCACGTGCATGAACTCTTCGTTCATGGGGTTTGCGATGGCCAGGGTGAGACCCCCCGCCGCGGCCATGGCCAGGAAGGCCGCATTGATCCACGTGCGCCCGGGAAGGCCGAAGGAGACGTTCGACAGGCCGAGCACGGTCCGCGCGCCGAACTCACGGGCGCACCACCGGGTTGCGGCGAGGGTCTCGAGCGCTGCCCCCCCGTCGGCGGAAACGGCCATGGTGAGAGCGTCCACCACGATGTCGTCCTTGGAGAACCCGTGCTTCACCGCTTCCGCATAGACGCCCTCGACGATGGCCTGCCTCTCGCCGGCGCTTTTGGGGAGCTTCTTCCCCGTGAGCGGCAGGAGAATAAACATGGCCCCGTAGCGGGAGGCGATCTCCAGGAGCCGGGCCAGCCGGCCCTCCTCTCCCGATATGGAGTTGATCAATGCCCTGCCGGGGTAGACCCTGAGGGCGGCCTCGATCGCCTCGGGCACGGTCGAATCGATGCACAGTGGCGCTTCCGCCGACACCGAGAGCACCTTCGCCATCTCCCTGAGCGTCTGTGTCTCATCGATGCCCGGCATCCCCGCATTCACGTCGAGCAGGTCTGCCCCGCACCTCATCTGCTCCTGGGCGAACCGCTTCACGAGGGTCATCCTGCCTTCCGCGAGCTCTGCCTGGAGGTCCTTTTTCCCCGTGGGGTTGATCCTCTCGCCGATGATGAGCAGCGGCCCTTCCTGCCTGAGGACCACGGTCTTCCTCGGCGAGCTCAAAGCGCCCGTCAGGGGCATGCCCCGCTCACTGGGGGCGAGGCCCGCGGTCTTCTCCCTCAGGGCGCCGATGTGCGCCGGGGTCGTCCCGCAGCAGCCGCCGAGGAATCTCACCCCCGACGCCACGAACTCCCTGCCGAAGAGGGAGAACTCTTCCGGGGACATGGGGAAAACGGTCTTCCCCCCGACGAGGGATGGCAGGCCCGCATTGGGCTTCACCACGAGGGGGACCTTCGCATAGGGCTCCATGGCCCTGACGAGGGGGAGCATCTCTGCCGGCCCGGTGGAGCAGTTGCACCCCACGGCGTCTGCCCCGAGGGACTGCAGCGTGATGAGCGCGGACAGGGGGTCGGTGCCGTTGAGGGTCCTGCCGGAGGATTCGAAGGTCATGGTCACGATGGTGAAGGCCCGGGGGAGCTCCCGCACCGCGATGTGGGCGGCCCGCGCCTCCTGGATGTCCACCATGGTCTCTATGGCGAAGAGGTCGACCCCCCCCTCGAGGAGCCCCCTGACCTGCTCCTTGAAGGCCTCCACGGCCTCCTCGAACGGCACGTCCCCGAAGGGCTCGACGAACCTCCCCGTGGGCCCGATGTCCCCGGCCACCAGGCAGGCGTCCCCCACGGCCCGGCGCGCGAGGAGGGCGAGGTCCCTGTTGAGGGAAAAAGCGTCGGCGCCTCCGTACTCCGAAAGCTTGAACCTGTTCGCCCCGAAGGTGCAGGTGTACACCACGTCCGCCCCGGCCTTCAGGTAATCCCGGTGCACCGCCTGGATGGAGTCGGGGTTACCCCGGCTCCACAGCTCGGGGCTGACCCCGCCGGGCATCCCCCTGGCCTGGAGCTGCGTTCCCGCTGCCCCGTCGAGAATGAGGAGCCGGGAGGCCGCCTGGTTTCCGATCTGATCCCTGTCTTTCACAAAACCCCCGTTTGCCCCGGCTGCATCCACCTGATGCCCGCGATGGCCGTCACGGATTTCTCGGGCACGAGGACGCAGGAAGGCGTCAGTTCCACGCCGAGCTCCGAGAGCTTCAGCCGGGCGTGCATGAGGCGCTGGTGCTCCAGCCCGAAATCGCCGTACCCCGCGGAAAACCTGCGGGAAGAAAGCTCCTTCCCTTCCCGCCTGAGCACGCCCCCCACGTACTCGACGATCCAGTCGAGGGCCTTGTCGGTCATCTCGCTGGCCACCGCGTCGAGAACGACCGCCCGGCTCAGATCGCCGGCCGAGGTGTCCCGGGCGATCTCCTCCACGACGCCCCTTCCCGCGGTGGCCCCCATGAAGAGGACCTCTGACGCACCTTCGAGCAGCTTCGAGAGCTTCCCGCTTCTCAGCACGTCCCCGGTGGCCAGGGAGACGCCGTGTTCCCCGTGCGCGGCCACGGGGATGGCGAGGGCGGAGCCCTGGAGCTCCACCAGCGCCGCCCCTTCGGCAATGGCCCGTTCGAGGCCCTCCCTCTGGCCCGAAGAAAGCTCCGTCATGCCTTCGCGGTAGCCCAGGCGGCGGTACACGGCCTTCCCGGGCACCTCGACATGAATGGCTCTGAAAAAAACCGGCCCCGTTCCCATCTTTTCCGATCTAACCGCAAACTCGCCAACTTTCAAGCCATTCTTTGCCGGCCGGCAGGGGGGAGGCCCCTCTCGAGAACCCCCTGCTTCGCTGGGGGCAGGGAAAACTGCATCTCATTCCTTGATTAATTTCCCGATGTGAATTATTGATGCTTATCGGCAGGGATACACCGGGGAGTGGGATTTCATCTTTTCAATTTTGCTTGTATAATGATAGTATTGTAACACAGACTGTGCATCAATAACGGGGTGGCATAATGAGTCTCAAAAAGCTTTTTTATCCTGAATCCATTGCGGTCATCGGGGCATCCCCGAATCTGGGCGGCGGAAAGCTCCCCTATTACCAGGTGCTCCAGCTCGCCGGCTACAAGGGCCGGCTCTACCCGGTCAACCCGAAGTACCAGGACATCAAGGGGGCGAAGGTGTACCCGTCCATCGACGACCTGCCCGAGCCCGTGGACCTGGCCATCGCGTCGGTTCCCGCGAAGGCGGCGCTGGAAACGGTGCAGGCGGCGGCGCGCAAGGGGGTCAGGTTCCTCCACTTCTTCACCTCGGGATTTTCCGAGGTGGGCAACGTCGACCTGGAAAAGGCCATGATCGAAGCGGCCCGGGCGGGGGGCACGCGGATCGTGGGGCCCAACGGCATCGGGGTGCACTGCACACAAGCGGGTGTGGCGTGCGACCTGCCCATGTCTCCCATGAAGGGCGTCGGCAACGTGGGCTACCTCGCCCAGTCCGGGGGCATGACCAACAACTTCATGCGCATGGCCCATTCCCGCTATATAAGGCTCAACAAGGTCGTCTCCTACGGCAACCAGATGGACCTGCGGGTCGAAGACTACCTCGAGTACTTTTCCGGCGACGACACCATCGAGGCCATCGCCGCATACATCGAAGACATCAAGGACATGCAGCGCTTCATGAGGGTGCTTGCCCGCACGACCCCGAAAAAGCCCGTCATCATCCTCAAGGGCGGGACGACCGAGAAGGGGGCGCAGGCCGCGCGGTCCCATACCGGGGCGCTTGCGGTGCGAAACGACATCTGGTCAGCCATGGTCCGGCAGACGGGCGCCATCGAGGCGGACAACTTCGAGCACCTCGTGGACCTCACCATGATGGCGGTGGCGGAGAAGCTCCCCCGGGGGAACAGGCTGGGTTTCCTGGGCGCGGGCGGAGGCACTTCCGTGCTCTTCACCGATTTCGCCACCGGGCACGGCATGGTCCTGCCCGAGCTGAACCGGGCCGCCCAGGAAAAGATCGGCACGATGATCAGCAACGTGAACACGAGCACGGTCAACCCCGTGGACCTCGGCATGTACGGCTTCGATTTCACCATCATGGCGCACACCATCGAGGCCATGGCGGAAGACGACTCCATCGACGCCATCATCCCCTACTTCTCCCTGGACTTCATCACCTCCTTCCAGAACGCCCAGATCGAGAGCGGCCCGCACATCATCGCGGAGGCCTGCCGGAAGACGGACAAGCCCGTCATCCCGATCCTGTCGAAGTTCACGGAAAACATCCTCGAGGTGGAGAGCTCCCGCATCAAGATGACAGCCGCCTTCCGGAACGCGGGCATGGCCGTGTTCAGCACCCCGCAGGACGCCCTCGCCTCCATTGCCGGCATCCTGAGGTGGAACCTCATCCGCAGCGAACTCGCGACCCAGGGAGAGCCGGAGGCGGCTACGGGATGAAGCGCCGCTATCTCGTCATGGGCGCCGGCGCCCTGGGGAGCGTCTTCGGCGGCCTGCTCGCCCGGCAGGGCCATGGTGTGGCCTTCGTCGGCCTGGACGAACACCTCCTGGCCATGCAGCGCGAAGGCCTGACGATCACGGGGCTCTGGGGCGACCACTTCCTCCCTGAGGTGAGCGCCTTCTACGGCACCGAGGGCCTCACGGGCACCTTCGACGCCGTGCTTTTGAGCGTGAAGTCGTACCACACCGCCCGCGTGGTAAGGCAGGCCCTGCCGTTCATGCGGGAGGACACCCTGGTGTTCTCCCTCCAGAACGGGCTGGGAAACTGGGAGGCCATCGCGGAGGCCGTGGGCTGGAGCAGGACCGTGGGAGCCCGCGTGATCTTCGGCGCGGAGATCCAGAAGCCCGGTGTCGCCCGCGTCACGGTGTACGCGGACGAGGTGCTCCTGGGAAGCCCTTCGGGCGAGGTCCCCGAGGGGAGGATCGCCGCCGTGTGCGACGACTTCAACGAGGCGGGCATCCCCACCGGGCTGAGCGCCCGGATCGAGTCGGCCCTGTGGGGAAAGATCCTGTACAACTGCTCGCTCAACGCCCTGGGCGCCATCCTCAACGTCCCCTACGGGCACCTCGGCGAGGTTCCCGAGCTCCGGGAGACCATGCGGGGGATCATCGAAGAGATCTTTGCCGTGGCCAGGGCAAAAGGGGTCACCCTGGGATACTCCTCCGCAGCCGACTACTGCCGGTTCTTCTTCGACAGGCAGCTGCCCCCCACCGTCACCCACCGCTCCTCGATGCTCCAGGACATGGAGAAGGGGCGCCTGACGGAGATCGACGCCCTGAACGGCGCCATTGCCCGCTACGGGCGCGAGCTCTCGGTTTCCACGCCGGTGAACGAGACCGTCACGGCGATCATAAAGGGCATGGAGGCGAAAAGGGGAGCCTGAGCACTTCCCCGGGCATGGATCAGCCCGCCCGGAGAAGTGCCTCCCGCCTCTTCCCTTCTTCCCCGGCAATCCTCGAGGGTCAACTCCTTTCCGGCGCAGGGAGGGGCGTGTCGCCCTGGAAGAGGGACCCGCCCGCGAGGCCGATGGGGAGGGAATGAACCCGATTCCTGCCGTGCTTACGTTCACTTCACGGGGACGTATCTTTCAACCCTTGACATATACTGTGTTTTTGCGGTAAAGGAGCTGTATGGCCACCCTGAAGGAAAAGCGCCTCTGCGAGAGGATCCCCATTTCCAACGTGACCGGCTCCATCGAGCTCATGGAAACGGTCAAGCCCGTCACCGTCCTCAATGCCTCGGAAGAAGGCGTCTGCATTGCCGGCGCGGATTTCCCCGTGGGCTCGGTCGTCCGGCTCGAGCTCGACTCGGCGGAGAACGACCCTCACATCTCCCTGTACTGCAAGGTGGTCTGGGCAACGAAAAAGAAGAGCGCAGAAAAGAAGTCCGGCCTTCTCTTCCTCAATACGAACAAGATCCTTTTCCGGAAGGATCTCATGTCTTTCGCGAAGCTGCTCGACGGGGCAAAGAGCCAGGCAGGAGCCTAGCCTCCCAGGACGTTCATGGTCGTCGTGCTGTCCGGGTCCATCCCCGGGGGCCTTCCCGCGCAAATGCCGTGCCTGAGACCCTTCATCTCCACCCCCTCTTCGATGAGCGCCTCGAGTTCGGCGTCGGTTATGCCCCGCCTCATGGGGCCGAGCAGGTCGACCTCGGAGTCGGAAAACAGGCACGGCCTCAGCCTGCCGCTTGCCGTGATCCTGATCCTGTTGCACTTCCCGCAGAAGTCGTGTTCGCTCAGGGCGCCGATGAGCCCGATGAGCCCTTTCGCCCCGGCCAGCCGGTAGACCCTGGCCGGGCCGCCCCCGTACTCGACCTCCTCGAGGGCGCCCTGGCTGGCTTCGATGATGCGCCTGATCTCGGGCGCTCTGATGATCTCCGGGCTGCCGAAGCGCGACGCGCACCCCATGGGCATGAGCTCGATGAAGCGGACCTCCGCGTCGTACTGCCGTGTGAGCGAGGCGAATGCCGGGATCTCGCCGTCGTTGACGCCCCTGATGGCAACGACGTTGATCTTGATGGGGGCAAACCCCGCATCCGCCGCGGCGCGTATCCCGGCGATCACCCGGTCGAAGGCGTTCACCTGGGTGATGTGGATGAACTTTTCCCTGTCCAGGGTGTCGAGGCTGATGTTCAGCCGGTTGAGGCCGGCCTGCTTCAGCTCGCTGGCCATGGACGGGAGCAGCACGCCGTTGGTGGTGAGGGAGAGGTCCCTGATCCCTTTCAGGAGGGAGACGCTGCGGACAAACTCCACCAGCCCCTTTCGCAGGAGCGGCTCCCCCCCGGTGATCCGGACCTTTTCCATCCCCCGGTTCACGCAGATGCCCAGAATGCGGAGATACTCCTCGTACCGCATGATTTTTTCATGAGGGATCCACTCCACGCCCGAGGCGGGCATGCAGTACCTGCACCGCAGGTTGCAGCGGTCGGTGATGGAGATTCTGACGTAGCGGATCTGCCTTCCGTGGGTGTCGATCAGGGGGGTCACGTGCCGTGCCTTTCTGTCCGGCAGGCGCCCCTGGTGCCGGACGCGCCGGGATGCGTTTTCATGAAAATACGGTATGCTTCTGTTTCCGCTTTGTCAATACTGTGTGCCGGCCTGCATACATCGGCCCCCGGGCTAAGGCCTGCCCGTGTCCGGGGGGATCGGGGCTCTCACCGGGGGGTCAGGATGTCCCGGCCCACCTTTTCCACGAGTCTTTCCAGAAGCATCCGCGTCTTCCTCTGCTCGCTCAGGATGTCGTGGAGCGTGCTCTCCAGGGAGCCGTTCCTGTCCCCTCCGGTGAGGGCGGCCTCTTTGGGGGCCTTGGGCCGCTGGGCCTTTGCCAGCATGGCGATGAGCTTCGACCAGAGCTTCTCCTCGTCCGCCGCCGGCACCTCCTGGCCCAGCAGGGTCAGCGCGATGACCCGGTAGGAGCGGGAGATGTCCGAGGTGGGGTACCTGACCACGGCGGGAACCTGGTCGGCCACCGCCTTTTTGAGCTTCTCGTCCAGGTACACGCTTCCCAGGTAGTCCACGTGCGCGTCCAGGAACCTCTGGGAGGCGGAGGAAATCTTCTTGTACAGGGTATGGCCCGCGGCGCTGCTCTTCACCATGCTCGAAAACATGGAGACCCTGCCGCGGTAGCCGTTCTTCACGAGCACCTTGATGAGGGCATAGGCATCGGTGAGGCTCGTGGGCTCCGGGGAAACCCCCACGATCACCTCGGGGGCGGCCAGGAGAAAGG
>ERZ1649853.769-NODE-769-length-12953-cov-6.001551_pt1 | contig 12953 bp, 6 predicted proteins | sample MGYA00575353_ERZ1649853 | MGnify/ENA primary metagenome ERZ1649853 (study PRJEB40853, sample SAMN11349654) | freshwater sediment metagenome | isolation source: river sediment | host: Sediment | place: India: Okhla Barrage, New Delhi | collected 2017-02-21 ...
GTATTATCAAACCGCCTATGACATCTTCCACGCTCGAGGTAGTTGTGAATTATTACTTGCACAATATGAAGCGGAAACATTGGCAGCTTTGATGGTCTTTGCACAAGGGAATCGTGCATGGTATCTATATGGGGGTTCATCCAATCAACATCGTGATCGAATGCCTAATTATCTCTTACAGTGGGAAGCAATGCGCTGGGCACGGACGATGGGATGTAGCGAATACGACCTATGGGGTATTCCAGATGAAAACCAGGAAACCTTAGAACAAAATTTCCTAGAACGTGATGATGGCCTGTGGGGAGTTTATCGATTCAAACGTGGTTTTGGCGGCGAAGTGCGTCGCGGTATTGGCCCATGGGACAAAATCTTCAACCCCGTGTTGTACCGGCTTTACCGCTTATGGCTGAAGGCTCGTAAGTTTGAGACTTAAAGCAATCAGTTCATTTCTTGTGACACTAATGACTCATCCTGCCGCCATCTGGAACCAAATATGCCGATCCTTCTCGGGGGCTCATCTCTTACAGACCTGGGAGTGGGGACATGTAAAATCTCATTTCGGCTGGCAGCCGCTTTATGTTATATGGAAACGACATGGCGATTTTACACTTCTAACAGAAAATGATATATCGCGGCTTTTCAGTCAGCTAATGTTGGAAGTAAATAACAAGGAATTTACCGCATGCGCCATGATCTTGCAACGCTCCATCCCAATACGCGGTTTTGCCAAGCGTATGAGTGTACTTTATATCCCAAAAGGCCCTTTGTTGGATTGGTCAGATAATGACCTATGTCAACGAGTATTGTCAGACTTAAAAGTAATTGCCAAGCAGCGTGGCGCCATCTTTATCAAGATTGACCCCGACGTCCGTGTAGGCAGTGGAATACCTGGTTCATCCGAGGCGACATCAGACGCGACAGGAGAGGCTGTCATTATTCAACTCAAAAAAGATCATTGGCGATTCTCCGATGATCAAATCCAATTCCGCAACACCTGCATGATCGATTTATCTGGCAGCGAGGAAGAACTTCTCGCAAAGATGAAGCAAAAGACACGTTACAACATCCGTCTTGCGGAACGAAAAGGTGTGACTGTTCGCCGAGGAAAATTTTCAGACATTTCAATGCTTTATCAGATGTATACTCAGACATCATTACGCGATGGATTTACCATCCGTGAGGAGAATTATTACCGTACAACTCTAGAAACCTTCATGGCAAGACCACAATCGCAAAACATTAATCAGCCAAGCGCCCATCCGTTAATTGCGGAAGTAGACGGAATGCCGGTAGCTGCTGTGGTGATATTTTCGTTTGCTGGAAAAGCATGGTACCTTTACGGAATGTCCATCGAAGCCCATCGAGAAAAGATGCCTAATCATCTGCTGCAGTGGGAAGCTATACGGCTATCAAAAGAATTGGGGTGTCAGGTATACGATCTTTGGGGAGCGCCGGACGTGTTTGACCAGACAGATTCAATGTGGGGTGTATATCGTTTCAAGGAAGGCTTAGGGGGGAAAGTCATTCGCCATATCGGGGCGTGGGATTACCCGAATCAACCCTTTTTGTATCGGTTATACAGTCAAACACTCCCTCAAATTCTAAGCATCATGCGCCGGCAACAAAAAAAACAAAGCCAACGGCTGGTAGGATAGGAACTATGATTAGCATTCCTCGTGTAAAAATAGCTCAATTGCCCACTTCAATTGAAGCCCTACCTCGTCTGTCATCACACCTTGGGGGACCAAACCTTTTTATCAAACGAGACGACCAGACCGGTTTAGCAATGGGGGGTAATAAGACACGTAAGTTGGAATTCTTGATGGCAGAGGCGGTGGCTAATGGTGCCAAAACAATTATCACCGCGGGTGCGGTGCAATCCAATCACTGTCGCCAAACCGCTGCAGCAGCTGCTCGATTTGGTCTAGATTGTATTCTAGTTCTGTCTGGAGATCCTCCACCACTTTCTTCAGGAAATTTACTATTAGACAATTTGCTTGGTGCACAAGTTGTTTGGGCTAACCGAACTAGCCGTGAAACAATTCTCAAACAGACCTTCGACCACGCCTGGGAAAGTGAGCACCGTCCATATCTAGTCCCCTATGGCGGCTCAAATCCAACTGGTGCTTGCGCGTACGCGTTTGCTATACGAGAAATGCTTGAGCAAGACTGCCGGCCTGATTGCATTGTTTTTGCATCTTCATCTGGCGGAACACAGGCTGGGATGGTATTAGGTGCTCGCTTGTTTGATTATAGAGGGAGTATCCTAGGGATTAGCGTAGATGAAGACAGCGATATATTGTCAACTCGAGTTGCGGCTCTAGCAAATTCTACAGCCGATTTCCTGGCCGAAACAATTACCTTCACCCCTCAAGAAATCCAGGTCAACGCGGATTACCTTGGGGACGGATATGGCATAATGGGTGAAATTGAGAAAGAAGCTATCCGATTATTCGCCCGTTATGAAGGTCTTTTACTCGACCCGGTTTATACCGGTCGTGCAGCAGCTGGACTCATAGACCTAATCCGCAAGGGTAAATTCCAATCAGGGGAAAATATTCTATTTTGGCACACTGGAGGCACACCAGCCTTGTTTGCTGGGAGATACCAGGATTTAGTCGAATAATTTTGGGGCCAAAATATAATAGAAGTCACTTAATTCCTAAGACTTCAAAAACCTCCACCGGCTTACGTTTGCCCTTAGCATGGATCGGCTCTACTTGTTTCACGCGAACATACTCTGTAGCCTGTTGATATACTTCTGAACTGATCAAAATCTGACCAGCAGCAGCATTTTCCTGAATGCGTTTTGCTGTGTTGACGCTGTCACCAATTGCAGTGTATTCAAGCTGTTTCTCCGAACCAACCAACCCCAAGACTGCTTCTCCGAAATGGATACCGACTCCGAACGAAAGATGATATTGAGGAGAAAGATCTTTATAGAGCGCCATCACTGCCTGACGAATCCCGATCGCAGCTCGTATTGATCGCAAGGAATGGTCAGGTTGAAGGATAGGTGCATTGAACCAAGCCATTACTGCATCCCCAAGGAATTTATCAATCGTACCATCTTCAGCTAATACCGCCTCCGCGGCTGCTGCGAGATAACGATTTAAAACTGACACAAGCTGCTCGGGATCAAGACTCTCACTAAAGCTAGTAAAGCCGCGAATATCCGCAAATAATGTTGTAATCTCAGCGCGCTTTCCGCCCAGCTGCAACTGATCTGGATCTAGCTGGTCAATCACCTTTGGAGAAACCATCCGTTCAAACAACCGGCGTTGAGCTTCCAGACGTTTTTTCTCGGTCAGGTCATCTATAACAATTGCCACGCCCTGCGTAGATTCAAATGCGTCTTTAAGGGGTGAGAGATTGAAGCTGAGTGTTACTGGGCCTCGTTGAGGCAATATCGATTTGAATTCCAAACCTACTACATGCTGTTCTGTATTGCGAACTGACGATACATACGTGCCAAGTACTGGAGAAATTGGTGGCAAGATTTCATCTAGACTATGTCCTACCACATCTGGACCACAACATCCCAAAATCGACTCGGCTGCTCGATTACACATGAGCACCTTATCTTGAATATCTGCCGTGATCACACCACTGGCGATCGAGGCAAAAATATTGTCCATCAGGTTTTTTAGTTCCGTTACCTCAGCTAATGTGTGCTTAACAGACTCAAATAATCGCGCATTTTCAATTGCTATAGCAGCGTGATTGCTAAAAGCCATCAATAATTCGCGTTCTGCCTCAGAAAATAAACCTGTACGTATGCGATTATCAGCATAAATTACTCCAGTGATCTCACCCTTGACCTTCAATGGCACACAAAGGATAGAACGTAAGCTATACGCAATAACGCTTTCCTGACCGTCGAAACGAGGGTCTTCTTGTGCATTTGTAGTTAGAATAGGGTTTCCCTCGGTCACTACCCGGTTGATAACGGTTTTACTAATTGCAAATTCAGAAGAATTCACCGAAACCTGTTCCCAGTTCCGGGCTATCCGCATGGATAACTCCCCACGATTATCCCGTAACATCAAGAAACCTCGTTCCGCGCCCGTTAAACGCACGATGGTGTCCATGACTATACGCAACACTTCATTTAACTCTAGGGTAGAATTTACCACTTGGCTAATGTCAGCCAATGCCCTAAGATTCTTCAATTCATCGGCGTTTTGTGCCACTTGTCGGCTCAATTTAGTTAGGCTTCCTCGCAGTTGTGTCACATGTTGACCGACCCGCGCTGGTACAGGGGTGCTTATCCGCTGCAACTCATCTTGAATCTGTTCTGACAACTGGGTCAAGCGAGAAACCTGTTGGCTGATATCTAAAGTGATGATTGTGGTAGGTTCATCAGTCATACCGACCTCATGAAAACGAAATAGACCAGCTCGATAGCCAGCCCTAGAACGATTATACAGTTTTTATGTTAAAAAAGCTAATGAAGATAATATTATCCGAATGGCCTTCGGATACGCGCTAACCAGCGTCCTAACATTTCCCGATAGGATAACCTGCGGATTTCTTTCCCAGCCCTATGCGCAGCAAATTCATCAAAATGATGCTGGCTGTAAATGCCAGCTTGGTACTCTGCCAATAATTTCTGAGCATGAGGTTGCGTTGGCGGCAAGGCTATTGAGAGTTGGTTTACACGCTCTGCGGGCGTTTCATTCAACTCTGGAGGTTGCCCCAATCTGTTTAAGGCGTCGTTCACTTGTAGATAAGATCGCGACAAGGATGGCAGCTGGACATATTGCGCCCATTTACTCAAAAATTGCGGTGGGCGTATACCCAATCTTTTAAAACTCTTTTCGAGGCTGACAGGTATGTTGCTTACGAATCTCTCGATATGAGGAGCAAGTCGAAATCCTCGACGAAAATGCCAGACGCCTAAACCGACTAATATTATCAAAGCCAATGAAATCACCATCAAAACAAGAGTCTTAGGCGTCCAAAATTCCTCCTGTTGCGAGTTTTCTACAGGAGTATCTAATCCTTGCATGAGAGTAGAGTCATCCAAAGGCTCCATTAAGTAGTCCCTGCGATTCTGTTGCTCATTTGGTGCCGTTGCAGAGACATCCTCACCGGAGGGCCGCGCAATAGCAGCTTGCGAACTGGTTGGCTCAAATTCCACCCATCCGATGCCAGGGAAATAGACCTCAGGCCACGCATGCGCATCGCGATGACGAACAATGTAAGTACCTGCTCGACCATCCAAAGACTTGTCAGAATTTTCTTCGGCGTCAGGAACTTGCGAAGCGTCCTCGGGTAATACAGCTTCACCTTGAGCAAAACCAACTGCTAGACGTGCTGGTATACCCAGTGACCGTAAAAGGATCACTTCTGCACTTGCATAGTAATTACAATATCCCTCACCTAAATCGAACAAGAACCAATCAATACGCTCCGTGCCGGATGGCGCATTGGGTACGGTGGGGGTGTATTTAATATTTCGTCGCAGGTAGTCCGTAATTGTCTGGGCAATGTCATAAGGCGTTTCTTTCCCCTCAGCAAGACGTTGCGCCAACTCATATGTTCGTGGCGTTATAGTTTCAGGAAGTTGCAGGTACTTGTCGACAACCCACTGTGGATAATCAGTGCCAGATTCACGAAGATCCTTGATCGTCATTGCAGGGAGTGATGAACGTGTGGTGTAATGCTCCCCAGGACGAATATAATCATTCGAGATTAAAGAACCCAGGTCTACAGTCCCATCCAAATTATTCGTGACAGATGCGGTTGCAACTCGGTTAACCCAGATTGGCTGCGACGCTACATACAATAATGCCACAGAATCATAAGCAGTTACCGTTAGTTCCGTCTCTTGACGCAGATCAGAATCACCGATAATCAAATTTGGGTTATCTGGTGTCAAGGTTATCTTTTGACTAAATGTATTCCCCCACTCGCCATTTTTGTAGGTATCGTAAATTCTTCCACGCCAGTAAAATTTCGCCCCCTTCATATCCATTGCTGGTACATCCACCATAATGATGATGTTATCCCCAAGGGGTGCACCTTTGCCCAACATCATATTCTCCCCATACATATTGGTAACAATACCCACAGAAGACCGCAAAGATGCGAATGCAAAACCAAAACTGTCCTTAAATGATCGCCAGGGACGCGTGACCCTTGCCCAGGCACTCGATACTGGACTCAGGCTTTCTGCTAACACTGGCATATTCCACGCGAACAGCACAACAATTATCGTGGCAATCAAGGCTATACGCGAAAAATCAAACCCAACATCCGCAGGTGTGTGTATGCGTGTTTGCTTCCAAAACTGTCTCTTACGCAGATAGACTAAGCGTGCAATCAGCAGTAAAGCAAAAAACAAATAGAATGCCAGATACCAAGTACGGCGGACCAACAGAGAATCAAAAGTATGGATGACAAAAATTGATACACCGGTGGGTAGTACCGTTAACCATGGGTTTCCAGTACGTGTTAGTGAAAAACCAGCATGTATGCTGAGCAGCCAAAATAAACATGTCATCGCAACAATAAATAGCAGATTATCATAGATGGTCTCGCGTTTGAGTAGGGCATTAACGATAATTTCGAGCCTACCGCGCATATTCACAAGCTTTTCTACCCAATCAACAACACCCTCTTCTAGTGTGATGCCAAGCTGCCAGGGAATGATAAAGACCCCGTAGGCTAGGGTAAAAAACATAGCCACTCTTGTTGAAAATATACTCTGCCCCAACGCTAATCCCAAGACAACACCAAAAAATGCGACCGTCTGGACGACAGCTAAATTTTCAGTCCAATGGGTTGTCATCAAACGAAGTGTGGCGACAAACAAACAGATCATCACCAGTAACACTGCCAATGTATCCCACCAGCGCATCTTAGGATCGGCACGAAAATTCTTTATCATCTAGGATTTTATCCTTCACCAGATACACAACAATCTATGCGTCACTTAACATTTTACCGCAATGCATTCATTCCGGTTCAACGAGCATAATGCTGAATGATGATAATTGTGAAGACAGCCGGATTGTCCGGCTGTCATCTTCCTAAATCACAATATTCACTAGTTTCCCTGGAACCAGGATTACTTTCTTAGGAGACTTCCCCTCCATGAATTTCTGTATGGTCTCACTCTCTAGAGCTATACTTCGAATCTCATCCTGACTGATTGTAACTGGGACAGTGATCCTATCACGTACTTTTCCGTTCACCTGGACTACGAGCGTGATCACATCTTCGACAGTAGCAGCCTCATCAACCGATGGCCACGCCTGTAAATGAATTGAATATGGTTTGCCACGCCGCATCCATAATTCTTCTGCTATATGGGGAGTAACGGGTGCCATCATCAGTAAGTATAGATCCAAAGCTTCTTCCCATTCAGACGTTCCCACAGCCCCAAGCTCTCGAGCTTTGGTTAACGTATTCAATAGCTCCATCAATCCCGAAACAATCGTATTGAACTCGAAGGTTTCGAAATCATGTGTCAAGCGCTTCAAAGTTTGATGCACTTTCCGGCGTAACACGCGTAAAGTTTCAGAATCAGGAGTTCCATTTGCAGCCGGTTCTGTAAATAATGCCCAAACACGCTTCAACCAGCGTACCGAACCTTCGATTCCGCTGCTGTTCCATGGCCCGCCCATATCCCAACGAGCGAAAAACATTAAGTAAGCCCGGACCGTATCCGCTCCATAACGATCCACTAGCTCATCGGGGGCGATCACATTGCCGCGGCTTTTCGACATTTTTTCATTATCTTCACCCAACACCATACCCTGGTTACGTAGCTGGATCATCGGCTCTGCACCTTGCGTGATTCCCATATCCCGGCAAGCCTTATGGAAAAAGCGTGTATAGATCAAGTGCATATTCGCATGTTCGATTCCACCAGTATAAGTATCGACCGGCATCCAATAATCATATTCTTTCGGATCGAACGGCCCCTGGTGGTAGTTGGGACTCAGATAGCGCAAGTGATACCAGGAGGAACACATGAAGGTATCCATCGTATCTGTCTCACGGATGGCATGTTCGCCACAATGTGGGCAGGTGGTGTGTTTCCAAGTGGGATGCAGTTTCAACGGGGATTCGCCTGTTGGAAGCCATTCGACATCATCTGGGAGTAATACAGGTAGCTGATCGTCTGGAACCGCCATCCAGCCGCAGGTGTCACAAAACACCATGGGGATCGGTGCCCCCCAATACCGCTGGCGAGAGATCAGCCAGTCACGCAATTTATAATTTATTGCGCCTTTACCAACACCTCGTTCTATTATATAACCAATAGCCCGCGAGAAGGCCCGATCACCTGGTGTTCCAGTCAATGGTCCAGAATTTACCATGTCCCCGCTGGCAGGAACGGATGATTCAAGATATACCCCAACGAGTGGCGGCATATCGTCCGGCTGGATGACTACTCTCACTTCTAAGCCATATTTACGCGCAAATTCAAAGTCGCGCTGATCGTGCGCTGGAACAGCCATAATCGCACCGGTGCCATATGACATCAAGACATAATCAGCAACCCAAATGGGGATTCTTTGATCGTTGACAGGATTGATCGCATACCCGCCGGTGAATACACCTGTTTTTTCCTTATCGGTAGCTTCACGTTGAATATCCGTTTGCCGCAGCGCCTGTTGGATATACGCTTTTACTGTTTCTTTTTGCTCGGTCATTGTAATCTTATCCACCAAAGGATGCTCAGGTGCCAGAACCATGAACGTAGCTCCCCACAGAGTGTCTGGGCGTGTGGTGAATATCTCCAGTGCATCCCCTTGTTCAGTTTTAAAGATGACCGAGGCACCTTCAGATCGTCCAATCCAATTGGTCTGTAGAACTCGCACCCGCTCAGGCCAATCGATTTGCGAATAATCCAACAGTTCTTCAGCATATCGTGTTGTACGGAAGAACCATTGGTCAAGGTCCTTTTTAATCACCGGTGTGCCACAGCGCTCACAATGCCGATCATCTCCCCACACCTGTTCACGAGCAAGCGTGGTGTTGCAGTTTGGGCAGAAATCCACAGGCGCCATTTTGCGATAGGCCAACCCATTTTTATACAATTGAGTGAAGAACCACTGAGTCCAGCGATAATACTCTGGGTCGGCTGATACCGCTTCGCGTCGCCAATCGAACATCGCGCCCATACTGCGGAGTTGCTTTCGCATACGTGCAATATTTTGGTAAGTCCATTGCTTGGGGTGAATGCCGCGCTTGATAGCGGCATTTTCAGCAGGAAGCCCGAACGCATCAAAGCCCATCGGAAATAAAACGTTATAACCGCGCATACGCATGAAACGAGCGCGGGCATCGGAGGGTGTCATTGCATACCAATGTCCAATATGCAAGTCGCCTGATGGATAAGGCAACATGGTCAAAGCATAATGCTTGGGTTTGCTGGAATCAATGTTAGACTCGTACAACTTGTCGGCATCCCAGCGTGCCTGCCATTTTGCTTCGATCTCACCAGGGTTATATAAAACAGGTTCAGTCATAAACTCTCCATTAGTATCAGCACTTCGCTGTCAATTGCCAGGTTTCCGCCCGATTATAATCATTCTTCGCGTTTCAGGGGATATCGGTTGTCCGTCCCAACCGCCATAAATTTGATCGAGCTGTAAACCAGCCTGCTTCAATAATTCATTGATCTCATTGGGATTAAACATACGAATTTTAAATGGCTTATCTTTCCGGATACCATCCCGGATCATGATCCTGCGGTTGATCCAATGACCTGTAAGGCTGTCAAAAGAGCCACGGTCGATCATCAGATTGCCATCTTTCTCGGTCACGATACAAGGTGGCATATTTTTCAAGAACGTATCTCGATTAGGAATATCGAACAAGACCCGTCCACCCGGTTTCAGAGCGTTGTAAACATTTTGCATTACCCCGATATTTTCTTCATCGTTGAAATATCCAAAGGCGGTGAAAAGAATCAAGACAACATCGAATTCTTCATGATATTCGATCTTACGCATGTCATTTTGAACATAATTTACACACACGTTGCGTTCTCGCGCATCCCGCCGGGCAAGGTCCAAAAAGCCAGGCATGAAGTCAACACCTGTCATGTGATGTCCCAATGCTGCCAGTCGGTTGGTATGGCGCCCATAACCACAGGCCAGGTCCAATATAGAAGTTGGCTCACTAAGCTGCAATAAATTTATAATCGAATTTACCTCAGCCTCAGTTCTTTCATCTGTCAGTGAATCCGCATAATAATACATGTGATCGTCGACATCGAACACTGCATCGAAATCAAACTCTACCGTTGAGCTATCATAAACTGGCAGAGTTTCCGATTTGACACGTGGTTCTTCTGTCAGGATGAGCTTTTGAGCCTCAATTGCAGATTGGACAATCTCCAGGGCAATCGACACCCGAAGAGCCCATTGTTGAGGGTCGGTATCTACTTGCAGGCTATGTTCAGCCTGTTGTACTATGGTTGCTGCTTGGGATTGATATCTGTCTGCGGTCTCATAATCCAGGCCATCGACTTCCATATAATCGATGGCAAACCCGGCTCTCTTTAGCAAGACCAACCATTCTGCGTCCATACCAATCGCTCGTCTTGGTCGGGTGTGTTCGATCAGGGAACTAGTAGCTCTTCGGCTAAAAGCTTTTGAACCCGCACTGACATCCATCTGTCGCCCAATTAAGTAGGATGCAATCGAATTGCTGATCTTTTCAGTTTGGATCATTGCCTGAGGATGAGTTCGATAGGCAGCATCTGTGCGTCCAAAGACCACGCAGTCTCTCGACTGAGCAAACATAACCGCCAGTTTCCATTCTTCGGGACGCGTCTCCACCCATCGCAGCAGGCGGTCCATATCAGCATAATGGATCAAGTCGGCTTTCGTCTCCAAGGCGGCTTTAAGTGCCAGATAGCGTCCCCATGACCATTCGGGGGACAAGAGAGTAATGACCTTTGCCTCTTCAAGCGATTTTTGAAGATGTAGATCACTTCCGGGTCGATAGACAACTACAATATCCTGGTAAAAAGATTTGAGTAACGGTAGAAGATTCACAAGGCGTTCGTCTTCGCCTCGTGGGTTCCAAGTTGTTGTAAGTGTAATGTTCATGAGTTTCCTTTTCATCTCCCAGGCACAGACTAGTGATCTGTGCCTGGGAGATCACTTTCTATCTTTTTGTCACAATATTTAAAATTTTTCCCGGAATGTAAAATCTGTCTTTTATCTGCCGTCCCGCGATCGTCTGCTGTATCTTTGAGGAAGCTAACGCTTGAGATTCAACGTCTGGTTGAGTAGCATCAATCGAAACTGTGATAACGTCTCTTAACTTACCATCCACCTGCACCGGGATCTCGACCGTTTCTTCTTCCGCCATGGTCGCATCCCACTCAGGCCATGCCTGTTCATGCACGCTTCCGTTGTGACCCGTCTGTTGCCAGATTTCTTCTGTGATATGAGGCGCGGCTGGTGATAGTAAGATGACCAAAATTTCCAGTGCCTTATGGAAAGTCGCTGTCCGCCAACGCTGCTCTTGGTGGCGCTTAACCAATTGATTGGTGAATTCCATCAAAGCCGAGATCATCGTGTTGAAGCGGAAACTTTCGATCCGCTCGCTAACCTGCCTCACAGTGCGATGAACTATGCGTTCTAGCTCTGGATCTAAATCTTGAGCGACTAAACTTCCATGAAACGAGTGTTGGAATAGATTCCAAACACGGTTCAAAAAGCGCCTTGCCCCTTGCAAACCTTCCGTACTCCACTGGATATCCTGATCGAATGGCGCCATGAACATCTCATAAACACGTAGAGCATCTGCTCCGAACTGTTCAATTATCACATCAGGTGTGATCGTATTGCGGCGCGACTTCGACATGCGCGTCCCATCCGGTGCTAACAACTGACCCTGGTTCTTCAGGCAAGCAAAAGGCTCACGAAATGGCAGCAAACCTTCGTCTGCCATGACCTTCGTCCAGAAGCGAGCATACAGCAGATGCAAAACAGCATGCTCCGCGCCGCCAACATACAGATCGACCGGCATCCAGTAACGCATCGCCTGCGGATTGAATGGTCCAACTGTTTCATGAGGGCTGGTAAACCGCAGAAAATACCAGGAAGAGCAAGCGAACCCGCCCATAGTATCCGTTTCCCGGTGCGCTGCTCCACCACACTGGGGACATCTCGTTTCTATAAATTCTGACAGGCGCGCCAAGGGGGAACGACCTGTGCCGTCAGGCTGGTAGTTTTGCATAGGAGGCAATTCGACTGGTAGCTGGTCTTCCGGTACAGGCACTTCACCGCACTGTTCGCAGTAAACAATCGGGATGGGTGTGCCCCAATAACGTTGGCGGCTGATCAACCAGTCTCGCATACGGTATTGAACGCGCTTACCACCCAAGCCTCGTTCTGCTAAAACAGCGGTGATCAATTCGGCACCTCGCTCACTATCCATACCATCATACGGTCCCGAGTTGATCATCTCACCTCCTCCGATATAAGCTTCTTGCAAAGGTTCTCCAGAATAACATGCATACGCAATGACCGGTTTAACCAGTAAGCCATATTTGTGCGCAAAGGAGAAATCTCTTGAATCATGAGCCGGCACGCCCATAATAGCACCGCTACCATACCCCGATAACACATAGTCTGCAATGTAGATGGGTATCCGTTCCCCGCTTAATGGATTGATCGCATAACCACCCGAAAAGACGCCCGTTTTTTCACGGCTTTCCAGCATACGCTCAATCTCGCTTAAAGCTGCCGTTTGAGCCAGGTAACTTGCGACTATCTCATGCTGTTCAGGTGTGGTGACCTCGTTAACCAAAGGGTGTTCAGGAGCCAGAGCAATATAAGTAACCCCGAAAATCGTGTCCGGTCGTGTAGTGAAAATCGGGATAGCCTGACTCGATTCGGTCATAAATGTGACCCCACATCCCTCAGATCGTCCAATCCAATTGCGTTGCATATTCTTGATTGACTCAGGCCAAT
>ERZ1649853.770-NODE-770-length-12951-cov-4.119805_pt1 | contig 12951 bp, 13 predicted proteins | sample MGYA00575353_ERZ1649853 | MGnify/ENA primary metagenome ERZ1649853 (study PRJEB40853, sample SAMN11349654) | freshwater sediment metagenome | isolation source: river sediment | host: Sediment | place: India: Okhla Barrage, New Delhi | collected 2017-02-21 ...
TGAGAAATGCGTTAATGTAAAAAGAATGCTCGATTTCTCCAGGTTAAGCGACGCAGCAGAGCCAATGTTTGTGAATGAATTTATATGCTGTCGCAATTGCAGCAGACCTTACTCGACAAAATCCATGGTCGGCGCTCTGAAACGCAAGCTGGAGAATTCAGGGATATCGGACGCTGCATGGACTGAATATTGTCCGTCATGCAGAGTATCAATTCAACAAAAGAGATGAGTGGAAAAAGATGGATACGTTTCTTTGGGTTATAGCCGTTTTGATTGAAGTAGCATTGCTTGGAGTTGTATTTTATTCCATATTGGCCGGAGTAAGGTTGATTCTTTTTGATTTGGGCATTAAACAGCAGCATAACAAAGTAGTAACGCTCTTTCTCGCGGCGGCGGGATGTTTATTCCTGGTATTTTTATTCTCACACCTGTTCACTTTCTATCCCAGGATTTAGTTTGTGAAAAGTGAAACATTGTGATGAGTTATCCTATAGAAGAAAAATCAGCTGAAGAAGTTACTAAGTTGAATCAGGGGGACCGCATTGGGTGATCTTTTCTGGGCAAACCAAAATATATACATAGAAAATATCTACAGGCCGGTAATTCTCGGAACATTAATTTTCTTTGTTGTTATTGCCGCAGTGTTTGTGTTCGGCCTTTTCCGTCATTACCAGTTATTGCGTATGGGCGGTAAGGAGAACCGGTTCGATCAGATTCCCGCCAGAATAATGCTGGTCTTAAAAGAAATCTTCGCGCATATGAAGATAATCAAGGAACCTTATCCCGGGATAATGCACCTGCTGATCTTCTGGGGTACCGCATTGTTTCTCATCGGCAAGATAATCAGGCCCTTCTCGTACGCCGTTGACCTGAGCAGTCCGCCCCAGGCTGTTTTCCTGTATTCCTCCCTGCTTTCCGAAATCGGCGCCGTGATGATGATAATCGGCGGCCTTTTAGCCATATACAGAAGATATATCGCCAAACCTTCCCGTCTCGATACTAAGCCCGACGATACCCTGATATACGTATGGATCTTTATCATTCTCCTCACAGGATTCATGGCGAAAGGATACCGCATCGCAGCCGGAGGAATTGAGCCCACCGATTGGGCCACATGGGCGCCGGTTGGATATCTTTTCTCTAAAATGCTCCCGACCTTCGACACACAATCATATAATGAAGTCCTAGTCTGGCACAGAGCGGTATTGCATACGCTTCCCGCCTTCGTGTTCCTGATCTATATTATGGTTAACCGCTCGCGAATACAGCATATCTTGCTGACTCCGCTGAACGTGTTCTTCAGCTCTCTGGGCCCCAAAGGCGCGCTCGTGCCCGTAGACCTGGAGAAAGCCGAGACATTCGGCGTTAGCAAAATCGAGGGGTTCACATGGAAACAGCTCATGGACCTCGATGCCTGCACACGGTGCGGACGATGTCAGGATAACTGCCCGGCGCACCTCAGCGGCAAAGAGCTGTCTCCCAAGAAGGTAATCCAGGATCTAAAACAGCACTGGTATGACTCTGGCCCCGATATCTTCGGCATGTTAAGAAACAAGTTTAAGGGCAAAGGCAGAGAGACCGGTGTGTCAATGATAGGCGACGTAATTAAACATGATGTCATCTGGGATTGTACCACCTGCCGTGCCTGCCAGGAGGCCTGCCCGGCGTATATCGAGCATATCAACAAGATAATCGACATGCGACGGAACCTCGTGCTTGACCAGGCCGAGATGCCGGAAACAGCGGAGATGGCTCTGCGGTGCATCGAGGAGAGAGGACATACCTGTAAAGGAACCACCGCCTGCAGGACGGACTGGTGCGGAGACATCGCGGGAGCTAAGCTCCTCGCCAAGGACAGCAATGTTGAGATAGTCTATTTTGTAGGTTGCTCTGCCGCCCTCGAGGATAGGAATATGAAGGTATCTAAAGCCTTCGGCAAGATTCTCAAGGCTGCGAATGTGAACTTCGGCATTCTTGGAGAGGAAGAGAGCTGCTGCGGCGATCCCGCCAGACGCATAGGCAACGAGTATTTATTCCAGATGCAGGCAATGAAGAATATAGAAACCCTTAAGAAATATAATGTTAAACGAATAGTCGTCACCTGCCCTCACGGCTACAACTGCTTGAAGAATGAATATCCGCAGTTCGGCGGCGAGTTTGAAGTTATCCACCACTCTCAATTCATCGCCGAATTAATCAGCCAGGGACGGCTCAAGCTCAAGAACAACCTGGACAAAGCTATAACGTACCACGACGGCTGTTACTTAGGCCGGCACAACTCCGTTTATAGTGAGCCGCGCACGGTAATCAATGCTCTCCCCGGAGTACAGTTTAAAGAGATGGCGAGACATGCCAACAAGAGCTTCTGCTGCGGCGCCGGCGGCGGCCACATGTGGATGGAAGAAAAGACAGGCGTCAGAATAAGCGAAATGAGAACAGAACAGGCTTTGGAAACAAACTCCAGCGTTGTTGCTACTGCATGTCCTTTCTGTCTGCAAATGTTTGAGGATGCGATAAAAGCTAAACAAGCCTCTGAGAAAATCAAGCCGCTGGATATCGCCGAGCTCGTAGCCCTGGCAATAGCAGACGAACAACCGCAGAAATAAAGTCTACAAGATAAAAATAAAAAGGCCTTCACATCAGTGAAGGCCTTTTTAATATCCAGCTAATTTATCGAACTGGCAAGTTCTATCTAGAATTCTATCTCTTTCAAGTCGGGGGCTACAATCAACGGCGCATCAGTCACAGACTGTAACTGCTCTACGGTGATTCCCGGTGCGATTTCCTTCAATACCAGCCCTTTTGAAGTTACTTCCATCACTGCCAGGTCCGTAATGATCATGTTTACCTTGCCTTTTGCCGTAAGCGGATATGTGCACTTACTAAGTACTTTTGGCTCTCCATTAGTCGTCGTATGCTCCATAGCAACTATGAGTTTCTTGGCATTGGCGCATAGGTCCATTGAACCGCCGATTACCCCTATGGTAAGTCCTCTGGCAGGATTGTTCCATCCGGCAAGGTCTCCCTTCTCCGAAACCTGCAGAGCGCCGACAACAATAGCATCCATATGACCGCCGCGTATCATGGTAAACGACTCCACAATATCGAAACAAGCCGATCCTGGTAAAGTCGTTACCGGCTGAGAACTGGCATTGATCAGATCCTGATCTGCCGTATCACCTGTAGCCATGGGGCCGCATTTTATCATACCTATCTCAGCCTGAAGTATAATATCTCTTCCCTCTATCCAGTCACTGATAAGAGTTGGTATCCCTATGCCAAGGTTCACATACCAGCCGTCCTTTAACTCCTTGCTGGCCCTAAGTGCAATCATCTCTCTGGGAATACCTTCCAGTTTCTTCATCTTGCTCTCGGAAGTCATTATATCCTCTCCCTTCTTAACCTATACCGATATGGAACTTTGGACGTTCCACCTTCACTATTCTCTTCACATATATGCCTGGCGTATGGATATCGTCAACATCCATATTCCCAGGCTCAACGAGATTTTCTACTTCAGCTATGGTAATCTTAGCCGCCTGTGCCATACAATGATTGAAGTTTCTGGCTGTTCTGCGATATCTCAAATTGCCTTCTTTATCGCCCTTAAAGGCGTGCACGAAAGCGAAGTCAGGCTTCAAGGCCAGCTCAAGTATGTACTCCCTGCCGTCAAACATCTTCTTCTCTTTTTTCCCGTTACCCGGCATATTAGTAATACACCCTTCGACAGCAGTTCCTACACCTGTCGGCGTATAAAAGCCGGCGATGCCGGCGCCCGCCGCTCGATATTTCTCTGCCAGAGTACCCATAGGGAAAATCTCAACTTCTATCTTACCTGCCCTTACAGCCTGTTCAAATGGATTATTAGCGCCTTTACTCGCTGAACGATCAAGCGGATACGAGTCTATAACCTTCTCTAGCTGCCCGTTTTTAACCAGCAATTCGCACTCTTCCCTCGCTCCGACCAGCGCTCCGCATCCACATGCCAGCGTCAGGTGCTTGACTCCTTTAGCGATTATCGCCCTTAGCAATGCTCTTGGGACACCAGCGACAAAGAACCCCGGGATAGCGATTACAGCGCCATCCTGCACGTCAGCTATCGCCTCCTCTATCGTTGCGACAGTCTTGTCCACCATTTCTCTAACCTTCCTCCTTGAAAAATTTGAATCTCTCCATAATTACAACGTATAGCCTAGGAATTACCAATTTTCATCCTGACCCTATCCATTATAGCCGATAAAGCCTTAGCTACATCTCCCTGAATAAAAACATCCGCTTTATCATCTATATGAGATGTCCCTGTATTAATTATCATCAGCTTCGCACCGGATTCGATAGCGTACACCGGCATATAAGCGGCAGGATATATCATCAGTGACGACCCGAGCAGCATAAATAAATCACAATTCCGTGAAAACCGCTCCGCCTTACTGACCTCCTCCGTTAAAGGAGGCTCCCCAAAAGATACGGTCGCCGCCTTCAACTTTCCGCCGCAATCCGTACAAAGAGACTCTTCGCTTTGTCCCTCCGCCAGTTTCTTTGCGATATCTATAATGTGATAGCGCTGACCGCAATTAATACACTTAAGCCATCGCAATGAACCGTGCAGCTCTACCAGCTTGTCGTCAGGTATCCCCGTTTTCTGATGCAATCCGTCAACATTCTGAGTGATGACGCATTCAAGCTTACCCATTTTCAGTATTTCCGCTATAGCATAATGAACGGCATTAGGTTGTGAAGTCTCTATCATATGGAACATGGTCCACAACTGCCATCCTTTTTTTCTCGCGGTTGGATCTCCCTGGAATCTTGGAAACGAATCATCTTCAAGATTACCGGAGGCTTTCACCTGCTGGGTTTGAGCAGAACTAGCTATCCCTGTCCCGGTAAAGGCTACAATCTTCTTGGAATCAACAATCAGGCTCGCAGCCGCTTCAACCAGCTGTTCCGATATGCCGCCTTTTAGCTGATTACCCATTCTCTGTTTCCCGGATAGAATCCCCTACATGAGAGATGCATCTTTAACCCGGATTCCATTTCCAGCCGATCTTCCAAGAATCCTAGCCATACCTCTTTCTAGTGCTAAGCCTTGTCCCAGCGACAAGTCCCGCCCCCTCTTCACAACCTCTTTAGCGCATCGTACTGCCGTACCGTCATTAGCTTTTATATCTTTTGCCATGGTTTCAGCGGCAGATAAAAGTTCTTCACGACTCACAACCTTATTAACAAGCCCGATCCTCAAAGCCTCTTCCGAATCGATATATTCACAACCGAGCAGCAACTGCAGAGCCCGCCCGACTCCTACTGTTCTGGGAAGTGTCTGGCTGCCGCCCGCCGCCGGTATCATGCCGAGAGCCACTTCAGGCATTCCGAAAACCGCGTCAGATGAAGCTATCCTTATATCACAGAGCAAGGCTATTTCCATGCCCGACCCCAGCACATACCCGTGCAACGCGGCAATCAAAGGCTGCTTCAAACTATTCATCAACCCCCATACATCGCGTTCCCATCTCACCTGACGGGCGATTACAGGAGAAGGTGAGGTTCCAAATTCACTCAGGTCCGCACCGACACAGAAGGCTCTCTCCCCGGCACCACTGAATATGACAACTTGAACGTCGGAATCGTCCCTTATCGCGGAGAGGACCTCGTACATCTCATCCCGCATCTTAACATTATAACGATTCAGCACATGAGGGCGATTCAGCGTGACTCCCGCTATGCCGTCTCGCTTCTCATATATGACAGTCTCAAATCCGCTCACTGATTCATTTTACCACAATCGTCATAAAAACATTAAGGCACTATACTATTTAACTATATGTATCCATGTATGACCTGAAATGGCAACAGAATTGTGACAGCATCGTTCATTCGCCTTTAAAGGACGATTTTCTCTTTTCCAGAAACGCATTAATGCCTTCCATCCTGTCACTGGTCGTCTGAATCAAGAAGTATAGATCCGCCTCCAGCCTTAAACCCTGTTCAAGCGTCAGGTCTACTCCTTTGTTGACTGCTTCCTTACAGAACCTGAGAGCAACCGGAGCCTTCTCAGCGATCTTCTGTACCAAGCTGTCGGATTCTGCCTTAATATTTCTGGAAGGAACCGTCTTCTGTATGAGACCGATACGAAACGCCTCCGCCGCATCAATTGTCTTGGCTGTTAGAATTATCTCAAGGGCGTTAGCCTGCCCTATCAAGCGTGGAAGCCGTTGTGTCCCGCCTCCGGATGGCATCGTCCTGTTTGCAACACTGAGAAGGGCGAAACGAGATCTGTCGCTGGCGATACGGATGTCGCAGGCAAGCGCCAGTTCAAGTCCTTCGCCGAAGGCATCCCCGTCAATCACGGCAACGGTAATCTTATCCATGCGTGCTATCGACTCGATAACTTCACATATCGGCGCGCCAGGCTCGGTTGCTATACCATACAGAAACGTTCGTCCCGAATGCCCGAAGACTACCACACTTATGGAATCATTCTTACCAACGGCATCACAAACATCCAGCAGTTCAGCGCACATACAATCATGCGACGAGCCACCGCTTTCAGGAATATTTATAGCAATGTAAGCTGTACGTCCCTTTTTCTTATACTTTAAAGTCTTGTACTTCATAGCAGACTCAAACACAAACAACTGTAGCGATAATAAACGAGTACCTATATAGTGTCAAGTAAAGGTGGACACATAGGTGATGAGTAAATATAATGTCAACATGGAGGGCAGTATGGATTTCTTTCGTCCCGCTCGCTGCGCTACTTGCTCGCATCACAAGCTGGGTCAATACGACCCGGAGGAAGACTACCAGGAACACTGGTGCGGGATAGAGGAGAACGAGACGCCGGGGTGGTTCTCCGGCATGCACCTGGATAATTGCCTCTTTGCCGCCATAGGAGTACCGCAATGCACGTGTTACGAACGCGCCGCAGCACTAATCGACGCATCCTTAATGGAACCGGTTCCTGATACCGTAAAGCCGGAAGCACACAGCAGACCGAAGGTGCTTATCCCCCGTGAAGAGCTGATGTTTGAGGTAAAAAGGCTTGCCCATGAAATAAGCAACGACTATAAAGGTAAGAATCCCCTGATAATTGGCGTTCTGAAAGGCTCTTTTATCTTTCTAGCCGATCTCATTCGCCTTATCGATATGCCGGTTGAGGTGGACTTTGTGCGATTGTCCAGCTACGGCTCGGGCAAAGTGAGTTCGGGCAAGGTACAGATGGTACACGGACTGGGTGCACCTATTAAAGGCCGCGACGTTATCATAGTCGACGATATCGTGGATACAGGCCTATCCATAAGCCACTTCTTGAAATATATAAAGAGACGCAAGCCGGCCTCGGTGAAAACATGCGCTCTGCTGGACAAACCGTCGCGCAGGAAGGTTAAAATCGACATAGATTACGTCGGTATCACCGTTCCTGACAAATTCGTCGTAGGTTACGGGATAGACTGCAATGAGGAATACCGGAACCTTTGCGACATATGCGTCGTGGAGGAATAGATGAAGCTGGATAAACTGATAGCGGTAGCCCGCGGCGTCACCCCCGCCGATCTGATACTGGCGAACGCCAGGATAATCAACACCTTCAGCGGGGAGATAGAAAAAGGGAACGTAGCTATCTATCGAGACAGGATCGCAGGCGTCGGCGATTATAAGGACGCCAAAGAGGTAATCGACCTTAAAGGCAAATACGTTTCGCCGGGATTAATCAACGGCCATATACACACCGAGAGCTCCATGCTGCACATCGCCCGTTACGCCGAGGCCGTTGTGCCGCGCGGCGTAACCGGCATCGTCACAGACCTGCACGAAATCGCAAACGTCAAGGGCATCGCGGGCATAAGATACGTTTTGAGCCATGCCAAGTCATTGCCCCTCGACATGTATTTCATGGCCCCTTCCTGCGTGCCGGCAACTCACCTGGAAACCGCCGGAGCCTCCCTCCCGCCGGATGATATCAAGGAAATCCTTTCATGGGATGAAACGACAGGCCTGGGCGAGATGATGAACTTCCCGGGCGTTCTTTTCGCCGACGGCCAGGTTTTAGCCAAAATCAACGCGTCTCAGGACAAAGTTATCGACGGGCACGCCCCCGGTCTGGGCGGCAGGGACTTGAACGCCTACATCGCCGCCGGCATGACATCGGACCACGAATCGACCAGGTTCTCTGAATCGCAAGAGAAACTGCGCAAAGGCATGTATGTCATGATACGCGAAGGTTCGTCGGAGAAGAACCTTGAAGAACTGCTGCCGCTGGTCACCGATAAAACATACAAGCGTTGCATCTTTGTGGTGGACGACCGCAGCTGTTACGACCTGATGAAAGACGGCGATATCGATGCGGTGGTGCGCAAGGCTATAAAGCTCGGGCTAGACCCTGTGCGCGCGATACAAATGGCCACTATCAACACAGCGGAGCGCTTCGGTATCCGCGGCGTCGGCGCCATCGCCCCCGGATATTTGGCAAACATCGCAGTATTAAGCGATTTGCTCAAGTTCAAAACAGAGATGGTATTCAATCAGGGCAAACTCGTGGCGCGTAGTGGAAAACCTCTGTTCGCTCCGTCGATACGCAAAAACGCGCAGATGACCCATACTATGAAAGTGAAACCCTTCAATATCGAAAGGCTTAGGATCGATGCTGTTAAATGGCATCACCCCGTTATAGAGATCATCCCGAACCAGATCGTCACCAGAAACGTCGGCGCAAAAGCTAATATAGCGGACGGCTTCGTCGCAGCCGATACAAAACGCGATATCTTAAAGCTCGTAGTAGTTGAACGACGCAAGTCCACCGGCAAGATCGGTCTGGGTCTGGTGAAAGGTCTTGGCCTCAAGCGCGGCGCGCTGGCCTCATCCGTAGCTCACGACTCGCATAATATCGTGGCGGCAGGCACGAACGACAAGGACATATATACTGCGATAAAGAAGGTCGAGGCGCTGGGCGGAGGTCTCGTAGCCGCAGCCGACGGAAAGGTTATCGCGGCGTTGCCTCTGCCCATAGCCGGACTGCTCTCGGATCAGCCGCTCGACAAGGTGGTCAAGAAGCTGGAGGAAGTGGAAAAAGCCGCCGCCAAACTGGGCTCGCAGCTGGCGGCTCCTTTCGCAACGTTATCCTTTCTCGCACTGCCGGTGATACCGGAGCTGCGCCTCACCGACAAGGGACTGGTCGACGTATTGCAATTCAAGATACTGGAATGAAACCGAAAAGCACTATCATGAGAAAAAGAATAGAGTTGAAGGCTGTGGAATGGGCTTCCGGGAAAGTCCGCCTCATCGATCAGACGAGGCTCCCGCAGGAAGAGATCTATCTGGAGATTTCCGATTACCGCGACGTGGCCGAAGCCATCAAAACATTGAGAGTAAGAGGAGCACCGGCCATCGGCATCGCAGCGGCATACGGATTTGCGCTGGGCGCGAGCGGCATTAAATCCAAAACGAAAAAGGATTTCCTGTTAAAGCTGCGCAGCATATCCAACGAACTGGCCGCCACCCGTCCCACCGCGGTGAACCTGTTCTGGGCGCTGGAGAGGATGACCCGCATTGCAAAAAATGTCTCGACTATTGAGGAGATAAAAAGAGCCCTAGTCTCTGAAGCGAAAAGGATCGACTCGGAAGACGAGGAAATGGAACTGAAGCTGAGCCGTCTCGGTTCCTCGCTTATAAAGGACGGCGATACGATAATGACACACTGCAACACGGGAGCGCTGGCCGCCGGCTACGGCACCGCTCTGGGCACACTGCGATACGCATGGGAGAGCGGCAAGAAGCTACACGTGTTCGCCTGCGAGACGCGCCCGCTGCTCCAGGGCGCCAGGCTGACCGCGTGGGAGCTCGCCAGATATGGCATCCCGTTCACCCTCATCGCAGACACGATGACCGGATATTTCCTGTCGCAAGGAAAAATCGACTGCGTGATAGTGGGAGCGGACAGGATCGTCACCAACGGAGACGTCGCAAATAAGATCGGCACTTATAATCTGGCAGTGCTCGCCATGGAGAACGGCGTACCGTTCTACGTAGCAGCCCCAACAAACACCATCGATCTATCAATCGGATCTGGTAACGACATACCCATCGAGCAGCGAAATCCGGATGAGGTCACTCATATCCGCGGCATCCCCATCGCCCCTGAGGGCACCCGCGCGGCAAACCCCGCCTTCGACGTTACCCCTCATAGATATGTATCTGCTATAATTACTGAGTGCGGGATACTGCGCGAGCCATATATCAATAGTCTGAAAAATATACGCTGAACAAAGCCTCACGCGTTATAGATCAAGTTATCGGCACCGGGAGACAAGAAAATATGCCAAAGGCAAGGATAGGCGTTATCGGCGGCACTGGATTATACGAGATAGAAGGTCTGACCGATATCAAAGAAGTAAAACCGAAGACGCCGTTCGGTGAACCGAGCGACTCAATAATAATAGGAACGCTGGACGGCAAAGATATCGCTTTCCTGCCGAGGCACGGCAGGGGCCACTTCGTGAGCCCGACCGAGATACCAGCCAGGGCTAATATCTACGCGCTGAAGTCACTGGGAGTGGAATGGATAATCTCGGTCAGCGCTGTCGGCAGCTTGAAGGAAAGCATCCACCCCCTGGACCTTGTGATACCCGACCAGCTCATCGACCGCACCAGCAACAGGGCCAGCTCATTCTTCATGGAAGGCATCGTCGCGCACGTCGGGTTTGCCAGACCGTTCTGTCCCTGCCTCAGCGACATACTGTACAAGGCAGCGCTGGAAGAGGGGGCAAAGGTACATCCCGAAGGAACATATATCATAATGGAGGGGCCGCTATTTTCCACGAAGGCCGAATCCAATCTCTACCGCTCATGGGGCGCCAGCATCATCGGCATGACCGCCCTGCCCGAGGCCAAGCTGGCCCGCGAGGCCGAGATATGCTATGCCACCGTGGGCTGCGTGACGGATTACGACGTATGGCACGAGACCGAGGAAGAAGTCACCGTCGATATAGCGATTTCTAATCTTAGGCTTACAGCCGATATATCAAAACGCATCATCAAGAGAGCGGTGAGATGCATCCCGGATAAACGCGTTTGCCAGTGCGCGAGCGCGCTGCGGAACGCCATCCTGACCGATCCGGCGCTCATACCGCCCAAGACAAAGAAAGACCTATCGCTGTTGATAAGGAAGTACGTTCAGTAAAGTGAAGACGTTATCGCGTCCACCATTTCATCTCAGCGGCATGCCCACGGCTATAGGCAGTATGCCCCACAAAGAGCCGGGCAAGGCATGTGCCCTTGTGACGAAATACTTGAAGGAAATCCCTTTCTGGCCTCAATTACCGAAACGCTCTTTCTTGGAAAATATGTATGCGCAGTACAGCGAGGCGTTCCCCGGTCTGCTAATCGAGTTGGACAGAATTTATGTAAACTTATCCAGGGGCATAGACGAGGGCCTGGAAAAGCTGTACTCGGCATATCTTGAAAACAGGAGCGAAGATTTCGCTATAAGCAAGGAATACGCCGCTGGGCTGCACGAGTTCCTCGATAAGAGGCCATCAAATCCTGTCGCAGTCAAAGGTCAGATAACGGGACCGTTCACTTGGGGCATGACCGTTACCGACGAGAACCGCCGCCCTGTCCTGTACGACGAGACCGCCGCTGACGCCGTGGTCAAGCATCTCAACATGAAGGCCCGCTGGCAAGAATCAAAACTTCGAGAACTATCCGACAATACGATTATTTTCTTCGACGAACCATATATGTCCGCAGCCGGTTCTGCATTCGTCTCTATACCGCGGGAACGCATCACCGAATTGATCGAAGGTACTTTCGAAAATATCAGAAGCCTGAAAGGTGTACATTGCTGCGGCAATACGGATTGGTCCATCCTGCTGAATACATCAGCAGATATCATCAACTTCGACGCTTACAGCTACGGAAATACGATCTCCCTTTATACGGAAGTTAAGGATTTTATTGAGCGCGGAGGCGTTATCGCCTGGGGTATAGTGCCCCGTGAAGACAAGGCCCTTCAAAACGAAGCCGTGAAGAACCTGCTGGACAGACTAACCGACTGCATGGCCGGGCTGGAACGCAAAGGTATCGGCAGGGATAAGCTGCTGAAACAAAGCCTTATCACTCCTGCATGCGGCCTGGAACCGGCCTCCGAGGAAGGCGCGGAGAAGGCGCTGCAGCTCCTCGCCGAACTTTCCGCGACCTTCAGGAAGAAATACTTAAAGTGACGGGGATTCGAAATGGAATGTAACATCAAAGCAAATATGGACAAATGCACCTGCACATACGAGCCGTGCTCCCGTAAAGGCAAGTGCTGCGAGTGCGTCGCGTATCACAGGTGCAGCGGTGAGCTGCCCGGCTGCTTCTTCCCTACCGAAGTAGAGCTCACGTATGACCGCTCGATAGAAAGATTCATCAAGTGTTCCGAGCAAAAGACGTGACTTTTGATACATCCTGTTACACCGATAACGGTTAAGATAATCCACATGAAGATCGACCTGCACATCCATACTAAAACCGGCTCCGACGGCAACCTGCCTGTTGATGAGGTCTTCCGCGAAGCGAAAGGCAGGGGAATCAATTTTATGTCCATCACCGACCACGACAACATCGACTGCCAGGAACAGGCGTTCGAGATAGCATCCGACCTCGGCATCTCATACATATCAGGCGTGGAACTGAACGTGACGTTCATATACAAGAACAAGCCTTATTCCCTAGATTTTCTCGGATATGACTACGACCCGGATAACGCCGCACTCAAGGAAAAACTGCAATCATTAAGGGAACATCGCGAGAAAAGGGCGCAGCAAATACTGCAAAAACTGAAAGACGCATTCGAAGCGGAAGGCATAGCCAAGTTCACCGATGAGGATATCGCCAGCATCCGCGATAGCGTCGACGGCTCATTCGGACGGCCCCATATCGCGAACTACCTGGTTAAGAAAGGGATTGTCAAAG
>ERZ1649853.773-NODE-773-length-12943-cov-4.639742_pt1 | contig 12943 bp, 9 predicted proteins | sample MGYA00575353_ERZ1649853 | MGnify/ENA primary metagenome ERZ1649853 (study PRJEB40853, sample SAMN11349654) | freshwater sediment metagenome | isolation source: river sediment | host: Sediment | place: India: Okhla Barrage, New Delhi | collected 2017-02-21 ...
AGACAAAAACTTATCGAACTGGCAGATCGTTATGGTGTACCCATCATTGAAGATGACCCTTACGGACAGTTAAGGTATGAAGGTGAGGACCTACCCGCAGTCGAATTATTGGATTCTCAAATGCGGGTAAAAAGTAGTAATTATTCTGGTAATGTTATCTACCTGAGCACCTTCTCAAAAATCCTTGCTCCCGGACTTAGGTTAGCTTGGGTGATCGCACCTAAGGAAGTAATCCGAAAAATGGCTCTTGCCAAACAGGGTTGTGATCTGCATACTTCTACTTTCAACCAGATAGTTGCTCATGAAGTTGGGCAGCATGGTTTTCTCGATCGCCATGTGAAAGTCATTCAGGCAACCTACAAAGAGCGACGCAACGCTATGCTTGACGCCCTTGAAGAGCATATGCCAGATGGAATAACCTGGACAAGACCCCAGGGTGGATTATTCCTGTGGGTAACTTTACCCCAGGAATTCAATGCTACCCAAATGTTACAAGAAGCTATTAGTGAAAAGGTCGCGTATGTTCCGGGTGAATTTTTCTATCCGGATGCCAGCATGAAAAATAATATGCGCCTGAACTTTTCTTACTGCAATCCAAAGCTTATTAATGAAGGGATCGCACGCCTAGGCGTGGCTTTCAAGAAGAAATTACGGTAAATAAAAAAGAGTTGCCTCACGGCAACTCTTTTTTATCCGCTCCCCACAATTTGAAGTCCTTTAAGATCGATCCTCCAAGAAATTCGAGCAGGATCGAATTGTCTGGTATTAAACTTGTATCAATCGGTTGGAACCATTCAAGGAATGCCAATAACCTTTTTGCCTCAACATATTCAGGTGTTCCATAAGTAACCTGCCGTAAAAGTGGTTCTGCCATCTTTCGCAGCGCAGATAATTCATAAACTAGCGCTGAATTGAATAATTTGTTTCCATTTTCCTGGTATGGAAAGATGTATTCCTTTTCACCCCTCTGAACTGATTCCCACCTCCCAATAGTCTGCTGAGCAGTGTATCCTCGCTCGCGTGAGTCGCGCACAATACGGCGGATCAAACGGGTATCGGTAGTGGAGATACGGTTGTACCGGTCAAGGTTTAACTGGGTCAGGCATGATGCATAAACCTTGAATGTTGATTTTGGGTCAATGTCAGGCAGTAAGTTCGGGTTTAATCCATGAATTCCCTCGAGGATTAAAATCTGATCTTTTTCTAATCGTACCGTTTCACCAGGTTCACTTTTCCCTTCTTTGAAATTAAACTTTGGAATCGTGACTTCTTCACCTGCAATTATTCTCCTCAGATGATCTGAAAGCAAACGCGTATTCATCGCACCCAGAGATTCGAAATCAAATTGACCGTTGGCATCTCGCGGTGTGTCGTCCCGGTTAACGAAATAATTGTCCATTTCCAGCGGATAGGGTGAGAATCCATTGGCAAGTAACTGCACCGAAAGACGTTTCGAAAAAGTGGTTTTTCCAGACGATGATGGACCCGCAATAAGGATAATGCGTGCTTCATCGGCCTTTTCCGCAATGTGTTGAGCGATATCAATAATCTGAAGTTCATGCAGAGCTTCAGATACAAGGATGATCTCCCGAATATTACCGGCAAGGATAACATCATTCAATGCACCGACCGATTCAATTCCAAGTCTTTTCAACCAATTGCCATACTGCCTGAACGTGCTTAACAGTTTCGGATAACTTGGCATGGGTTCGATCAATTTGGGTGAATTCCGCCGTGGGAACCGAAGGACAAAACCTTCTCCAACAATTTCCAGGTCAAACCATTTAAGATATCCGGTCGACGGTACCATGTATCCATGGTGGTAATCTTTATGTTCACCCAATTGGTACAGAACCAGGTAATCCTTCTGGCGGTATTTGAGCAGTTTCACTTTGTCAATCAGTTTTTTTTCTTGAAAATAACTAATCGCATCCTGCAATGGAACTGTCGTCCGATCGAATGATAAGTTCTGATCTATCAGGGACTGCATTCGCAATTTCAATCTTTCCAGGTCACTATTTGTAATTGTGTCACCTTCAGCAACCTGGCAAAAATAACCACCCGCAGAAACCGAATGATCCAGTGTCATGGTCACTTCTGGAAACAACTCCTCAAAGGCAGCTTCCAGGAGGAAGGTGATAGAACGCCGATAGATCCGCGCACCATCATCATCAGCCATGGTAACCAGTCTTATGCGTGAATCTATTTCGATCGGATAAGTCAGTTCCCGCAATTCCCCATTAACCACCGCGCCCATGATTGGTGGATTATCCCATTCAGATAATGTTTTTAATAGTACTTCAAGGGTAGCTCCCCGATCCCCTGTGTAAACCCTTCCATCTGGGAGTATTAGTTCTATGGTTTTCCGATCTGAATGAATTCTGCCATTCAGTGAATCATAAATTGTATTTCCCATCCCGTAATGCCTTCCTTCATTGATGTTTTCTAGCAACACCGTATTGTACCAATGTTTATGCTATACTCCATACTGCTTAACAATTGCCTATGGAACCAAATTATCTTGATCTTGATCCTGAAGAGCGCATCAATAAAATCCTGGCATTCCTATCGATAATTCTGGGAGGTTCCAGTATCTGTGCCGGTCTATATCCTCCAATAGGCATTATTGCCGGATTGGTGAGCCTCTACTCTGGCATCCGCGGACGAAAATCGGCGTCCCGAAAAGCTGCTACACTTGGGATAGTCATTTCAACTTTTGGAATTACCATTTCCATTGTTTACTGGATCTTCCTGGCTATTCAAAAATCCATGACCCTAACTGGTGGTTAATCAGTTTTTCCAACAAACAACATTCTTTCCAGTAGAATGTTTTGTAAAAGTACAAATAACAACACAACTGGAATTGACATAATAATTACGAGTGAGCCTAGTACACTCCATGGTTGTGCATTTCCACTTTGAACCATCGCATAAATCGACATCGCCAGAGTCACCGTATCGGCTTTTTCGACAAAGAACCAGCCAATCGCAAATTCTGAATATGCCATTAAAAAGGATATCAGAGCAGCGACAGATATAGAAGGCAGCGAAATTGGAAGAGTAACGTACCAAAAAGTAGACAACATTCCTGCCCCGTCAATATATGCTGCTTCCTCAAGTTCCCTGGACACAGCCTGAAAAGATGTCCGCATATTCCAGATGCAAAATGGCATGGCAAAAGCTGTGTATACCAGGATCAATGCAACTAGGGTTGTTCGAATTTTTAGTATGCTGAGCAATATATATATCGGCGTTGCAAAAGCAATTGGTGGGATAAAAGCTGTTAGTAACAAAACAAGTAGTAATGATTTTCGGCCACGAAATCGGAACCGTGCCAGTGCGTAAGCCAAAGCCCCCCCAAAAAAGAATGCCAGAATTGCCGCACTGATCGACACAATCATGCTGTTTCTAAAAAGGATGACGAAACTGACAGACTGGTAAGGCTTGTCCAATACTTCAAGAAAAGAACGTAAACTGAATTCTTTCGGGAGTAGCCGAAACTCAGTTGGGCGACTCTCGAGCGATCCATCAAAAGCAAGCCTTCCGATTCCCCAGATTGGAATGATCACATATAATGCAACAAGCAAAAGAGAAACCTGGATCAACAGTTGTTGCCACCATCTGAGTTTAGGCAATACTCACCTCCTCAACCAGGCTTTCCTTTCTGTTTAATAGAACCACGAGAGCAATGAGTATTATTATGTTGAGTATGTTCAATACCGCAGAAATCGAATATTGTCCGTTATGAAAAACATCGTAAGATAGACTTGTCAGCGTTGTCCCGGTTGAATTGAATGCCTGGAATAAGTAGAATTGGTTAAAGGCAAAAATCGCTCTAATGATCACAGCTGGAACGAGTAAAGGAATCAATAATGGGTAAAGAATCCTCCAGAAAAAAAGCCATCCACCTGCTCCGTCTAACTGAGCTGCTTCAAATACTTCATCGGGGAGCATTTTTAGCCCCGCAGTAGTCGCCAGCATCATAAACGGAAAACCATACCAGACTCCAGAAATTAGCAATACTAGCAGCCATAGGTTTTCGGATACGGTCCAATGGGCAAGGGCTGCAAAAGGGAATTGGTCTCCATATTGCTGCACCCCCAAAACCAACCATCCTGTGGTTGGAGCAAATACATTGAACCACATTAATGCCCCAATCATTTCAGGAATTGCCCAAGGCAGGATGAACAGCACTTGCCATAACTTTTTTAAGATTACTCCTTTCTGAAATAGCAGTAACCCAACTCCTACCCCAAGAACGGTTTGAAAAATCACCGAAGTGATCATCCAGAATAGGTTATAGAAAAGTGTGCCTGAAGAAAGTATGTAGGTAAATGCGGGACCAAATATCTTTATACCGACATAATGCACATCCGTTGAATTGCTTCCTAAATTAGTATTGATCGGATCGACCTTACCTGTCAATCCATCCCAAATTTCCCGCCAAATTCCACCTGCAAACCCGTCTTTTATCGACGAGCTGCTAAAATCTGTGATGGAAACCCCTAGTTGGAATAACAGTGGAAATATCGTAAAAACAATGAACAGCAGCAACCCCGGGAACAGCCAGGGAGATGCCTTTCTAAAACCTGCGGAGTTGTTTTCTTTTTTAGGGGATAGTTCCGATTTCCGTTTTTTGATCCAGTTGGTCAACGGATCTATGAAAAGTGCTGACAAACCAGTACTTGCAGTGAGGCATAATGGAGCTGTCAGAATAACGATATATTGAGGCCACTTGGTGGGCCAAATAAGTAAAAACAACAACGCTACCGCCAGCCAAATAATCATTACAGGGCGTTTTTGCCATTGTTTTCGGATTCCGAAGAAAGCCAGGATTGTGATCAGTGGATCCAAAGCGATCCATATCGCATTTGACTGCCAGATCTTAGGAGTGGAAAACAACCAGTAAAAAGGTTGCCACATAGGATAACCGGCTTTCAAAACTTCTTCTGCTGAGGAGGAATAAACGGAATGGAAAAATACAGACTCCTTTAAACGGCTAATCGGAGCCGGCCAAAGGTATGGATCTGCGGCTAGAAAAACTAAGACTGACAAGAAACCCCATGAAAGGATTAGCCTGAGATCCTTTTTAAATCGATGCTCTTTTACAGAGGTTAAAACCCAGTCAATCAGAATAGCAATCCCGGCAACACAGTATAAGTACTTCGATGCCGCTGTTAATCCCAGGCTGATCGCAGATAGGATCATCCAACCAATCTGACTGGATTTTCTCTTTTTAGTCTGGAGATAAGCAAGGACAGAACCAAGACTTAAGAAAGCAGGCAATGCTTCAAGCATAATTTGCGAAACGTATTTTACAGTAAAAGAATGAATCGCCAGTAAAGCACCTGCCACCGGATCGATCAGAGCTAATAAGCCGACCGTCAATGTACCAAAAATGGCATTCACAATCCGCGCACTTTTAAGTTGGTTTCTCGGCAGATAGTTATTTGGGCTTGCCGTTGAAGGTCTATCAGGAACCAGGTTTACAGGCTCTGGTTGTCCTAGGATGCTGAGACCGACCATAATTTTTGCCAGCGGGGGGTGCTCAGGCCGGTAATTTGTGGTCATGAAACCCGACCAATTTTTAGTCCGGATTAAATGTGCATATTCCTGCCCGGCTCGGAGATAATCATCTTCATCGTAATCAATATTCAAAGTTGTCAGGGCATGCCAGCGGACAGCCCAGGCTAATCCAATAACAGCCAGGCATGAAATTATCCAAATACAAACCTTTGGCCATTTTCTCATGTACTAACTACTTAATCCGTTCCATTAATTTCAAACAAAAGGGTTTGAAAAGGTTCCAGCCGGGAGACCGGAGTATAACCTTCGACCTTTCCTGATGCAACACCGACTGTGTTTGCTGATTCAATCCCAAGGATGGATGCGAGTGAATACTGGCCATCCTCAAGGTTTATACCCTCGCAGGAAAGGGTATACTCATCCACCGGAGATTTCGAGAGGTTAATAAGGACGAGGATCGTTTTCCCCTCATATTGCCGAATTGCAGAATAAACTGCCCGATTATCAGCAGTCATCACCTGGTAATCACCAACGGATAGAATGGGGTTTTCCTGTCTCAAGTGAATTAATGTTTTATACCAATTCAGAAGCGATTCAGGATCCTGTTCTTCAATTTCTACGTTAAATGTTGTCCAGTTATCTCCCAATTCCTGCCAGGGAATCCCGCTGGTAAATCCGGCGTCTTCTCCGCCACTCCATTGCATCGGCCGTCGAATAGAAATATCAGGTTTGCTTCCCATCATCCCGATCTCTTCACCATAGTAGATGAATGGAACCCCAGGGGAGGTTAATAACAATGCTGCAGCGACTTTTGCTTTGTTCACATCCCCGGATAAGGTGCTCATTACCCGATTTTGATCATGGTTGGTAAGAAAAGTAGCAAAATTCCAATCTGGAGCGTCTTTTTTGATAAAACTAACGGCGCTACCAACACCTGAAATCGCTCCTCCATTTGCGCTATTAACAAAACCGCTGGCTATTTCGAAATTAAAGATCATATCCATTCGATCGTCATCATAAGTTTCTGAGATTCGGGCATCGCTACCAGAAACCTCACCAACAACATAAGCTTCTTGATTGATTGCTTTGTAAAAAGTATAGAAGCTTTTAAACCAGTCATAGGTTTCCTGAGTGTTCTCAAGTCTTTTTCCATCCTCGACCAGATGTTTTGCGGCATCTATTCTGAATCCATCTACACCGATGTCCTTGAGCCAGAAACTGGCCACCTTCTCCATCTGTTCAGAAACCTCAGGGTTTTTGTAATTCAAATCAGGCATCTGAGGGCTAAAATATCCATAAAAGAACATGCTATTCGGACCTGTTCCGGACTGATGCCAGTGATCCCCTCCGTTTTCAGACGACCAAACATACCAATCATGATAAGGGGAGGTTTCTGAAGCGCTCGCGCTGGCAAAAAATGGATGCAAATTTGAAGTGTGATTAAGCACAAGATCTATGATGACCCTAATTCCCCTTTTATGCGCCTCAAGAAGTAAACGTTTAAAATCATCCATTGATCCATATTGTGGATTGACGTTGTAGTAATTAACAACATCATAACCATGATAAGAAGGGGAAGGGTTAATCGGCATCAACCAAATCGCAGTTATCCCCAGGTCGTTTTCCGTTGCAGGATCACCGTCATTCAAATAATCCAGTTTTTGCGTTATCCCGTTGAAATCGCCAATTCCATCGCCATCACTGTCATTAAAACTGCGAACAAATATTTCATAAAAAACCGCAGTCTTCCACCAGGGTATTTCGACTGCTTCTTCAACCGAAGGCTGAGTCTGTGCTGGCGCTGGAATAGGTGTGGAGGTTTTAGAACACCCAACTGCAATTCCGCAAACAACAAGTAATGCAAGCATCTTGGCTTTCATTGATTATCCTTAAATGAGATAAAAAAGCGGCCTTTCGGCCGCTTCTTGGTTTAACCTTTCACGCCACCTGCGGTCAATCCGCTGACGATTTGCTTTTGCAGTAATACATACACGATAGCAACAGGTGCTGCAACAATAATCGCCATCGCCGCAAACCTGTTCCATGGGATGGCATTAGCATACTGCCCTGTCATATTATATAGTGTCATCGCTAACGTGTAGTCTTTCGGATTCGTCAGGAATAACCAGGGCAAAACAAACTCCTGCCAATACCCAATGAAGCCAAGGAAAAAGGTAACCGCCAGTTGGGGTAATGCCATGGGGATCACGATCTTGAAGAAGACCTGGTTGGCATCAGCGCCATCAATGGCTGCGGCTTCTTCTAATTCCTTAGGGATTGTGTCCAGGTATCCCTTCAGATTCCAGACAGCAAAAGGTAGCGCTGTTGAGATCATGGCAATACCAACACCGATAAGAGAATCGCGGAGATTGAATAGCAGTTTTGCTGCTTCACCGGGTTCACAGCCAAAGAAGGGCAAAATCGCAGTGGCACCGCTTGCACAGGTCTTGATCTGAAAACTATTCATTAACAGGAACAATGGCGTCGATAGCCCAACAGCTGGCATCAGCAGTGGAATGAAAACCATGATCATTAGCACTTGCCTCAGCTTGAACTTAAACCTTGAAAACGCATACGCTGCTGTTACAGCAATCAACAAAGATGCTAATCCAACACTGATTGCCAATAATGCGCTATTACGAAGGAGCTCAACAAAAGTGATCGGGTTGGCAGTTGGTCGTGTCAAAACTTGCTTGTAAGCCACCAAAGAAATCTCCTTGGGGAAAATCTCGAGGGTGGATGGACGGTTTTCTTTGGAACTGAAGGACAAAGTGATGATATACATGATTGGGAACATCACTTCAACTGTGATGATCAGGCATAAAAGCTGGATCAGCAATTGCCGCCATAAAGGAAGTCTCTCACTTCCACCCACGCTGCCCGAGGTGTCCATTGTGAAAAACCGGACCAGAAAACTCTTTTTCTTTATTGGTTCATTAATGGTTGTCATTTTAAGACTCCGCATAGCTTTCGGTAGCTTTGGTGATCTTGTTTGTGATCAGGAAAATGATCAAGACAACAAAGAAGATGATCACTGAAAAAGCACCTGCAGCGCCATACAACCTCAGGTTCCTTACCAGGTCATAAGCGAAGGTAACCAGGATTTCTGTAGACCTGGCTGGACCGCCACCCGTCATGAAGTAGACGAAGTTGAAAAGATTAAAGGACATGGTAAAGCCATATACTGCTGCCGGGATCATCGCCGGACGGATGAGTGGAACGGTCACATTCCAGAACTGGTAGGATTTTGAAGCGCCATCGATCGAAGCCGCCTCATATAATTCCTTTGGAATACTCTGCAACGCACCTGTGGCGACCAGCGTCATGAAAGGCCATCCAAGCCAGAAGTTAGCGATCATCATCGCATAATATGCGAGCGGCAAAGGTCCATTTGGCAACAGCCAAGGAATAGGCGGCTTGTATTCAAATAGCCACCGAATCCGCACAGGGTCTGTACCTCCAAAAATCCCTGAAATCCAGGTGAGCGCCTGGTTCATCGCTCCATATTGTTCATCAAAAATATTGCGCCATACAGTGGCAACAACAATTGTGGGGATGACAACTGGGAGCACATAGATAGCACGATATACACGCTTAAACCAAATTCCTTTTACATTAAGCAGAACTGCGATGAGGACACCAGCTGGTACATGCACCATAACGTTTGTAAGTGCCCACCACAGGTTGTAAGTAAGGACACGGAAGAATTCAAAATTTTGAACCGGTAATCCACCGGTAATTATTTGAACGTAATTTTGTATTCCAATGTGATTCAGCTTGGGTGAATTCAAACCAAGAAGAAGATCTTTTGTTTGAAAATCGGTGAACGAAATGATGACCTGGTAGACCAGGGGATAAAATGTGATAACCCCAAGAACAATAAAAGCGGGAAGTAGGTAAAGATAGGGCAGAAATGCACGCCGGACATTCGATTTCTTTTTAACTGGAATAGTTAACGTCGCCATAATCCCTCACTTTTTTGGTCCGGTGAAAATCAAAAGGTCAAAGCAAATGGGCTTTAGCCCACTTGCTTTGACCCTGTATCCTGGTTAGACGAATAATGTATTCATCATCCAAGACAAATTAGTGATTACTTGTTGGCGTTGGCGGTCGCTGTGGTAACCCACTCTGCAGCGGCAACACCCTTTTCAAAGACTTCATCAGTTCCGCAGAAGTTGGACCAGTAGAGGCCTAATTGCGGAACCTGCGGGCGGATAGTGGCACCCTTATTGAAGGCATCCACGAGACCCTTGATCAGAGGATCAGTGATCTCAACATCAGTACGCACGGGAACATGTCCGGCTTCGGTCATCATAACAGCCTGTGAAGCAGCATTGGTCAGGTACAGCGCAACCTTGAGGGCGGCTTCCTGGTTCTGGCTGTTCGGGCTGAAGTAGAAACCATCAATTCCGAGGAACGGGGTGGCGGGGCCGCCAGGACCTTCGGGCAGTGCAGTCACTGCCAGTTTGTCACCGAGGGCGTTCTTGTAATCGACCATAGCCCAGTTACCATTGGTGATGAGGGCAGCTTTACCTTCCTGGAAGACGGCTAAACCATCGCTGTCGTTCTTGGTCCAGCTGTTGGTCTTGGCAATCTGATACAGGTCATTCAAGTACGCCATTGCGTCAGAAACACCGGTACCCTGGTCAGCGATAACTTTCCAGTTTTCATCAAAGACTTTACCACCAAAGGAACCAAAGAAGCCAAAGTGGTGGTAACAGCCAAAGCTAATGGCTGTCTGAGTGCCAGCTTCCATGAGGGCTTTGAGTTCATCAGTATTGGCAGGAGGAGTGGGCAGAAGATCAGTGTTATACCACATAGCAACTGCTTTCATCGATTCCGGAATACCATAGAGAACGCCATCAACGCTCATACCATCGATACCGAGCTGATTGATACCATCTAACTTGCCAGCGGCAAGGGCGGTGATATCAGCAACGAGTCCGGCGCGGGCATCGTCACCAAGAGAGTCATTGGGGGCAATGAACATATCTGGTCCGCCACCAGCGGCAACATCGGTGCGATATTTGTTGAAAATATCATTGAAAGGAACCTGGAGGACGTTAATCTTAACTTCGGGCATATCGACAGCAGCCTGTTCCAAAAGTTTAGTCAGGGCAACTTCCTCAGCAGATCCGGTACCATAAGCATGCCAGAAGGTCACTTCGACAGGAGCGGGAGCTTCGGTCGGAGCTTCAGTTGCAACTGGGGCTTCTGTCTTCACTGGGGCTTCGGTCGGAGCCGCAGTCGGTTTTGCGCATGCAGCAAGTGCAAACGCAACGATCATCAAAATGCTGATCAGGGGTAGTAACTTCTTTGCCATTTTCTTTCTCCTCTTAGATTTAATCAAATTGAATTTCTATATGATTCGAAATTTCCTGTTTTAAATTATTTTGTTAACACCTCCTCCCTCAAAAAAAAAAGCCCATTTTTTATTACATGAAAACATACGTTCATAGTGTAAAAATAATGGACCATTTTACTGGAAATTTTACTAATCATATTACTTCCCAAACCAAATGTCAAGATAGGGAAATGGTCTACACAACATAGCTTATGGAATCTTGAATATAATCAGTGAATATATGATGAAAAAGAAATGGCGTTTATTGATCTCCCCTCCTTCGCCAGGTGCATTTAACATGTCTCTGGATGAGGTCTTGCTCCTCAACGCTGGCAGGGGGAATATACCTTCAACTCTTCGGCTATACTCCTGGGCAATCCCAACCTTGTCGCTGGGATACGCCCAGTCCATTCATGATGTTGATCAGGATGGACTTACGCGCTTTGGCTGGGATCTCGTCAGGCGTCCTACAGGTGGCAGGGCAATCCTGCACACAGATGAACTTACATACTCATTAACCGCGTCTCTTGACGACCCTGTTTCTAGAGGTTCATTATTGGATAGTTACCAACTCATTTCCAGAGCCTTAATAAAAGCATTATCCCTGATGGGGATAAAAGCCGACGCTAAGAATGTTTATGAGAATTCATCTAATTCTAAAAAGGAACCTGTATGTTTTGAAGTTCCGTCAAATTTCGAGATCACAGTAAATGGAAAAAAACTAATCGGTTCAGCGCAGGCGCGTAAACACGGCGGAATGCTTCAACATGGATCCCTTCCGCTTTACGGTGACCTCACAAGGATCACAAGCGTACTCAAGTATCCTGACGAAGAATCTAGAAAAGCCGCCCGGCTAAGATTACTAAGTCATGCGGGGACGGTACTAACATTGACGGGAAAGATTGTCACAATTCCGATGGTTACTGAGGCATTTATCAATGCCTTTTCACAAGAATTAAATGTTGAATTCGATGAAAGGTTAATTTCTGAGGAAGAATTGGTACAGGTAACCGAACTGGAAACCCAAAAATACAAAACTACCCAGTGGAATTGCCGCCTTTGAGATAACAATTAGAGAGCAAGAATGAGCCTTATCTCAAAATTCCTACTTATTGACTGGTACAATTCCCTGCATGTTGCGTAAGTTTATACTAATGATTTTAAAAATTCTCTTAACCGTTACCATAATTGGAGTATTCACTTTTGGTCTGCCACGGTTAATTACATCTATTGCGTCGATTAACAAGATTAGATCTGTAGCAACAGTCAAAAGTGGCAAAGCCGCAATTGTTTTCGGTGCTGGCTTGCTTAGGGATGGTACCCCGTCACCGGTCTTGAAGGATCGGGTTTCAACCGCCGCTCAACTCTTCTTTGCCGGAAAAGTTCAAAAGATCCTCATGAGTGGGGATAACCGTTTTGTGGATTACAACGAACCAGCATCAATGCGCCAATACGCTCTAGAACTTGGGGTTCCGGATAATGCAATTGTTCTTGACTATGCTGGAAGGCGTACTTACGATACCTGTTACAGGGCAAAATACATCTTTGGCTTAGATCAGGCTGTACTCGTCACGCAAAAATACCACTTACCTCGAGCATTGTTCACCTGCAATGGATTAGGTTTAGAATCGTTAGGGGTTGCAGCAGACATGCGTACTTACCACCCTCACAGCCTGACCTTTTGGAGAGTCCGCGAGTTACCTGCCACATTGGTCGCCCTATGGCAGGTTTGGGTCAGTCATCCCCTTCCAGTCATGGGTGACCCCGAACCAATCATTTTTGAATAAGAGAGTAATAATGCATAGAGAAGAAGCGTATGCAATTGTAAAACGATACATAAAAAATGAACATCTTGTTAATCACATGTTAGCAGTGGAAGCAGCGATGGGTTTTTATGCTGAAAAACTGAATCAACCGATTGACACATGGCGGATAACAGGATTACTGCATGATTTTGATTGGGAGATCCACCCGACACCTGAACAGCACCCATTCGAGGGAGCACGTCTTCTCCGGGCAGAAGGTGTAGAAGAGGAGATCATCCAGGCAATCCTGAGTCATGGCAGCCACACG
>ERZ1649853.775-NODE-775-length-12924-cov-5.601523_pt1 | contig 12924 bp, 10 predicted proteins | sample MGYA00575353_ERZ1649853 | MGnify/ENA primary metagenome ERZ1649853 (study PRJEB40853, sample SAMN11349654) | freshwater sediment metagenome | isolation source: river sediment | host: Sediment | place: India: Okhla Barrage, New Delhi | collected 2017-02-21 ...
CCAGCCGCCATGGATCCGCCGGAAAGGGGAGTGGCACCGGCACCGAAGGACAGTCAATCCGGGACCGGCCCCGGGGGGCCCGGGGCGGGCGGCCCCCGCAACCAGCCCTGATCATCGCGCCGGCCTGATGGTACTGCACCACACCAACGGGGGACAGGTATGAAGACACCATGCAGGGCCGGTTCTACGATCTGGAGTATCGGAAGGCGGGCCTGTCCGACGTCCTCCCGCAAGAGGGCGACCAGGGCTACATCCACCAGAAGTACATGACCGAGCTGGTGAACGGGACCATCCTGGAGGACACCAGAGCCGGGCTGCTGAGAATCGCCGGCCGCCTCAAGAACGAAGGCGGGATCCAGGGCCTGGTCCTGGGCGGGACCGAGCTGCCTCCCATCCTCAGGGATGGAGATGTCCCCGGGTTGCCGTTCCTGGACACGACCGCCATCCACGTGCAGGGCATTGTGCGGGGACTGCTCTGAAGGCCTGCCACGGCCTCCAGCGCCCGGCGCGTCCGGCACAAGAGGCAGTGCCGCGCCCTCGATCCCATGGCGCGCCCTCAGATCTTCCGGGCCACCTCGGCCGCCTCAGCAATGGCCTCCAGCGCCTTCCGCGGCTTCTTCGCATCGCCGATGACGTACACCTCGGGCACCCTGGTCTTCAGCTCGGCTGAGAGCGGGTCGACCGACCTGGCCCCCCTGGCCAGGACGATGGTCTTCATGCCCCGGATGGCCTCCTCGTTGTAGCCCTCCTTGCAGACCACGGTGCGGTCGGGCCTGGTCTCGATGATGGTGTCCACCACCACCACACCATCCTGGAGGACCTCCCGGACCTTGCGGTTGGTCATGATCCTGACCTGGGCCTGGTGCAGCCGCTCCATGAGGAGCGTCCGGCCCTCCGGCACCATGTCCGCACCCACATTGCCCATCATCTCTATCACGGTGACCGACGTCCGGCCGACGATGGGGTTGAACCCCGGGTGCGCCAGGAACTCGGCGGTCTCCAGGCCCACCATGCCGCCGCCGATGATCAGCACATCACCATAGGGCCGGCGCACCTTGCCCGACAGCACGTCATGGGCAGTGACCACGTGTCTCTCCTTGATGCCGGGGATTTTGAGTATCAGCGCCTCGCCGCCGGTGGCCACGATGGCTACGTCCGGCTTCTCCTGCTCCACGGTATTGACGGTGACCTCCTTGTTGAGCTGCACCTTCACCCCGGCCTTCTCCACCTGCCGGGCCAGGAACTGGGTGGCCTTGGTCAGCTCCTGCTTGCCCGGCGGTATCACCGCCAGGTTGAGCTGGCCGCCCACCCGGTCCCGTTTCTCGCAGAGGGTAACCTGGTGGCCCCTCTGCGCGGCCACCATAGCCGCGTGCAGCCCGCCCGGTCCGCCGCCGATGACCATGACCTTCTTCGGCCTGGCCGCCGGGGCCAACCCCGCCCCCATCTCCTTCTCCCGGCCCACCGAGGGGTTCATCAGGCAGGTCATGGGATGGCTCTCCCGGCCGTGGATGCACCCCAGGCCACAGCCGATGCAGGGGGTGATGTCCTCCAGATGGCCCCTGGCCGCCTTGTTGGGCCACTCGGGGTCGGCCAGCAGCGCCCGCCCCAGGACGATGACGTCCGCCTGGTGGCGCTCCAATATGGACTCGGCCAGCCGGGGGTCGGTGATCCGGCCGACGGTAAAGACGGGCACATTCACCACCTGCTTCACCGCCGCCGCATAGGGCACGTTGAGCCCCATGGGGGTGCCGTGGGGCGGCAGGATGCGCCAGGACATCTGCGGGAACGTGCCGCTGGAGATGTGGAAGGCATGCACGCCAGCCTCGACCAGCATGGGGGCGATGTACTTCGTCTCCTCTATGTCCCGCCCGCCGGGCGTGAGCTCGTCGCCGGACAGCCTCATGACGATGGGGAAGTCCCGCCCGGCCCTGGCCTGTATGCTGCGCAGCACCTCGAGATGGATCCGCAGCCGCGACTCGATGGACCCGCCGTAGGCGTCGGACCGCTTGTTGCGCAGGGAAGAGATGAAGGAGCCCAGCAGCATGTAGCAGTGGGCCGAGTGCAGCTCGATGCCATCGCAGCCGGACTCCCGGGCCCGCCGGGCGGCGTCACCGAACTGCTCCACGATGTGGGCGATCTCCTCCACCGACAGCTCGCGGCAAGTCGTCTTGTAGGTGAAGCACATGGCCGGGGACGGCCCCACCGGCTGCACCTTGTTCAGGAAGCAGACAGACTCGGGCCCCGGGTGGGCTATCTGGGGGATGAGCCGGGAGCCGTGGGCGTGTATGGCATCCGTCAGCCGGCGCATGGGGGCGATCTGGCTGTCGTCCCACATGCCCACCGTGTGGGGCACGTACGGGTACTGGCCGTCGATGGAGGTGACCTCCAGTATGAGCAGCCCGGCCCCACCCTTCGCCCGCGCCTCTATGTAGTCGTGGTACCGCTCGTTCACCGTCCCGTCCCGGTTGACGAAGTCGGTGTCCATCGGCGCCAGCGCGATGCGGTTCTTCATTTCCATGGTGCCGATCTTGATCGGGCTGAACAGCCTGGAGAACGGTTTGTCGGTCAAGTCAATCCCCCTTCGCCCCCGGGCAGGCCCGGCGGCCGCTATATTCCGATCGCTCAATATGTGTCTTGCAGGCGCGCCTGTCCTATAGTCGGCAGGCGCGCCTGGCCTATAGTCGGCAGGCGGCGCCGGCCCCGTCGTGGATGGCCCGCCGGATCAACCCCAGCCCATTGCAGTCGCCCACCGCGTAGAGCTCGGCCACCTTCCCCTCGAGAGACTTCTGCAGCTCCAGGTTGGGCTCCACATCGCCGGCCATCACCACGGTGTCGGCGGCGGCGGTGGCCTTCTCCCCCTTGACGGTGTAGACCACGCCCGCAGGGGCTATCTCCTCACAGGTTACCCCGTTGACCACGGCCACCTTCGCCTTGTCCAGGGCATCCTTCACTTCCCCCCGCCGTTTGGCCCCCACCTCCGGGGCCACCTTCTTGCCGCTGTCCAGGACAGTCACCTGCCGCCCCCGCTCGGCCAGAAACGTGGCCAGCTCGCAGGCGCCCAGGTCGCCCCCGATGACCACCACTCTCTTGCCCAGGGGCATCCAGTACTTCGTGAACCACCTGATGAGCGGCGGCGTGATGAAGCGCCGCATAAAGGGGCCACCCACCCGCAGGCCCAGTCTCTGCCAGGCCGGCAGCTTGGCCGCGCCCGGCCCGCCGGCGTCGCCGGCCAGCATCCTTTTCATATCCGGTGCGCCAAAGACGTTCCGGCGGTCGGCGCCGCGCAGCGGCGGGACCACGATCCGGGGCCCGGCGGCCAGGACGACAGCGTCCGGCCTGACCGAGCCGACCAGGGCCGGGGTCACCTCCTGGCCAAGCCTGACCTGTATGGGGAGTCTCTTCATCTCCGCCACCAGATAGGCCAGCAGCCGGTCGTTGTCGGGGTGCACCGTGTTGGCAAAGAGCAGGGAGCCCCCCAGCCGGGCCTGCTTCTCGTACAGCGTCACCGAGTGGCCGCGCAGGGCGGCGACCCGCGCCGCCTCCATGCCGGCGGGCCCACCCCCCACCACCATCACCTTCTTGGGTGCGGCCGCCCTGTCCAGTTTGAGCTGCCCCTCCTTGCCGGTGAAGGCATTGATGGCGCAGTGCATCTGGGTGAGGTCGCCCTCGGCGCAGGAGTCGAAGCAGTTCTCGCAGGAGATGCAGCGGCGCAGGTGCTTGAGGTCTCCCCCGGCCGCCTTATTGGGCAGATCGGGGTCCGCCAGCAGCGGCCGCCCCATGACGATGACGTCCGCCTGCCCCGCCTGCAACACCTTCTCGGCCATCGCCGGGTCGTGAATGCGCCCCACCACCATGACGGCCGCCTTGCTGGCCCTCTTGATGGCCGCCGCCTCCGGGACGTTGTAGCCCCAGGGATAGGTCGACCCGGCGATGATGCCGGTGGTCAGCCGGTCGATATTCCCCCCGGACACGTGGAAGGCGTCCACGCCGGCCTCCGCCAGCCGGGGCACCATCTCCAGCGTGCCCTTGATGTCGCGCCCCTTGGGATGGCGCTCGTCCCCCGATATCCGCAGTATCAGGGGGAAGTCCTGGCCGGCCCTGGCCTTCATCTTCTTGATGACGGCGATAGGGAACCTCAGGCGCCCCTCCACCGTGCCGCCGTCGTAGGCGTCGGTGCGCTGGTTGCGCAGCGGCGAAATGAAGGACCCGCACAGCATGTAGGCGTGGGCGCAGTGCAGCTCCATGCCATCGTACCCGGCCTCGCGGGCCCGCCGGGCCGCCTCGCCATACTGCTCTATGATGATCTCGATCTCTTCCACCGTCAGCTCGCGGCAGGTCTGGCCGGTCTGGGGAGAAATGCAGACCGAAGGGCCGACGGTCTGCACCTTGTTGACGAAGGGGGCGGCCGACTCGGGGCCCGGATGGGAGATCTGCGGCACGATCTTCGCCCCGTGGGCGTGCACCGCCTTCGTCAGCTCGACATGGCTGGCGATGAGATGGTCCCCCCACAGCCCCACGGTGTGCCACTGGTACGGGAACTTCTCGTCAACGGTACAGACCTCGAAGGTGATGAGCCCCACCCCACCCCTGGCCCGCGCCACGTGGTAGTCGATCAAACGCTGGCTGACGGTGTCCCCCGGGCCGGACCAGCTGGTGGTCATGGGGGCCATCGCCAGGCGGTTGCGCAGCTCCATGGAACCGATCCGGACCGGGCTGAAGAGATGCGGGAAGGGACTCAAGGCTCACCTCCTGGTCTGACTGTGCTCAACTCATTATCCACGCAATGGGGCCGTGACGCAACTGCCCTCACCAGAATGCGGTTTTGTCGTGGTTCGAAGCACATGCTAAGCGTAGAGAGACAGCAAATGCGTCAGCGGATGACGCTGGACATACGTCATCCGGCACCCAGAGTTGTGTCCCCCGGCCTCATCCGTAGTATAATGCATCTCGGCCCCGGCCGGCGGCCGGCCGGGCGGACAAACGACCGAAAGGGGGGGATATGGCCCAGTTCCTGTCTGACGAGTGGTTCAGCAAGGTGGACGAGCTCACCCGGGCGGCCGGCGACCTGCAGATGCCCAAAGCCATGACCGACGTGACGGTCAACCTCAAGGTGCAGACCGCCGGCGGCGAGGTGCAGATGTCCATGAACCACGGTATCATCCAGAAGGGATTCGTGGAGAAGGCGGACGTCGACATGTCCATGCCGGCGGAGTACGCCTACAAGATCCTGGTGCAGAACGACTGGTCCGTCGGCATGCGGGGCTACATCAAGCACAAGATCAAGCTCTCCGGCAACATGAAGAAGATGATCCCGCTCCAGGTCTACAAGCCCAGCCAGCCCAGCGTGGAGCTGACGAAGAATATCGCCGGGGTCACCGAGTTCGCCGACTTCAAGGACTTCAAGCCCTAGCTTCATCCGCAGCGGGGCCATAAGGGGGTAACGCACATGCCGAAGCTGGAGAGACTGCTGTCGCCCTGGAGGATCGGCCAGCTGGAGATCAAGAACCGCATCGTCATGGCGCCCATGACGCCGGTCTGGTGCAACCCGGACGAGACGCCGTCGGACCGGCAGATAGCCTACTGGACGGAGCGCGCCAAGGGAGGGGTGGGGCTGATCACCACCGAGGTCAACTCGGTGGACCCGCTGCACCGCTACCAGCCGCTCTCCTCGGGCCTGCACAGCGACTTCCAGATCGAGGCGCACAAGAGACTGACCGACTCCGTGCACCAGTACGGCGCCCGCATCTACCCCCAGATCGGCCACCCGGGCCCCGAGTCCCTGGCCCCGTTCTTTGAGAACATGCCGGCCATCGGCCCGTCGGTGAACCGCTCGGAGTCCACGTCACAGGTCTGCCGCGAGCTGGCCGACGAAGAGCTGCCGGCCCTGGTCGAGCTCTACGCGGAGGCGGCCCGCCGCGCCCGCGAGGCCGGCTACGATGGCGTCGCAGTCCACATGGCGCACAACTACATGCTGCTGGGGTCGTTTCTCTCACCGCTGCGCAACAAGCGCGAGGACGGCCTGTACATCGGCCACACCGTTGAGGGGAGGGTCCGGCTGTCAGTCGAGGTCATCAAGAGCATCAAGCAGAAGGTGGGGGCCGACTTCCCCATCACCGTGCGCATCTCCGGCGACGAGACCATCGGCGGCGCCAGCAGCGGGCGCGACCTCACGGACACCCAGCGCATCGCCCCCATCCTGGAGGCGGCCGGCGTGGACTGCTTTCACGTTTCAGGCGGCGTGATCACGTCGCTGGTGGACCAGATCATCGCCGGCGCCAACTACGCCTGCGGCTTCAATGTCCCGGCAGCGCACGCCATAAAGGAGGTGGTGCAGGTCCCGGTCATGCCCGTGGGCTGCCTCCACGACCCGGCCATGGGCGAAGAGCTGCTGCAGAAGGGGTGGTGCGATGCCATCGTCATGGGCCGCCCCATGCTGGCCGACCCGGAGCTCCCCCGAAAAGTGGCCGAGGACCGGCTGGAGGACATCCGCCACTGCGTGCGGTGCCTGACCTGCGTGGACTCGCTGATGAAGCTGGAGGACGTTCACTGCGCCGTCAATGCCCGCATGGGCAAAGAGGAGGAATACCCCCAGGAAGGCAGAGCGGCGGCGCCGAAGAAGGTCATGATCGCCGGCGCCGGCCCCGGGGGTTTGGAGGCGGCCCGGGTGGCGGCGCTGCGCGGGCACCGGGTCACCCTCTGCGACCGGCACCGGCGCCTGGGAGGCGCGCTGGTGACCGCCTGCACCGTGCATCCGGACAACGAGACCTTTCTGGACTTCCTGATGTCTCAGGTGATGAAGCTGCCGATCACGGTGAGGCTGGGGGTCACCGTCACCCCGGAGCTGGTCAGGCAGGAGAAGCCGGACGTGTTCATCGATGCCACGGGGGGCAAGGTGGTGACGCCGAAGATCGAGGGGGACCACCTGCCCAACGTGATCACCGGCCCCATGCTGCACAAGCTGATGTTCGGGGAGGTCCCCGCCGACGGGGCGGAGAAGGTCCCCGGGTACCTGAAGCTGGGGCTCAGGCTGGGCGGCGGCCTGATGCAGAGGCTGATGACGCCGCAGCGGCTGCGGAGGATCACAGACACCTGGATGCCGATCATCGGCCGAGGCTCGGTGGTGATGGTGGGTGCCGACCTGGCGGCCATCGAGTCGGCGGAGTTCCTGGCCCGCAACGGGCGGCAGGTAGCGGTGATCGACGCCACCGAGCAGCTGGCCCCGGAGATCGGCGACAAGCGGCGCGCCGAACACATCGAGCGCATGCGCCAGCTGGGCATCACCATGCACACCGAGTGCGACGTCACCCGGATCACGGCCGAGGGCGTCTGGTTCAAGCCACACTACGCTGAGAAGGAGCACCTGTGCCGGGCCGACTGGGTCGTCCTGGCCGGCACCATCGAGCCCCGGCCCGAGCTCTACGAGGCCTGCAAGGGCCTGGTGGCCGAGGCGCACATGGTGGGCGATGTCTCCGGCCTGGGCCTGATCGACAAGGCCATCCGGGAGGCCAACGCCGTGGTCTACGGGCTGGGTTGACGCTGGGGGGATCCGTGCCATGACCTTCGGGCAGCGTGTCAGGGAGCTCAGACAGTCCAGGGGCCTGACGCAGCGCGAGCTGGCCGGGAAGGCCGGCATCAGCTACGCGTACGTCAGCAAGCTGGAGACCGGTTCCCTGCCGCCCCCCCGGCACAGGGTCATCGTCTCCCTGGCCAGGACGCTGGGGGCCACGGAGGCGGAGGCCGACGAGCTCTTCGGCATGGCCGGCAAGCTGCCGCAGGACCTGCTGGGCAGGGTGGATGCCCGGACCATCAGCGTGCTGCGCTCTCTGGAGATTGAGCCGGGGCCGGGCCGGCAGCGCCGGGCGGGGGCGGGCCGGAAGAAGCCGGCGCGGTCTCAGGCTTCGGGCGCGGCGGAGAGGCCGGGCGGGGATGCCCCGGGCGTGCGGCCGGAGACGTTCCAGGCGCTGATCGAGAACTCTCTGGACGGGGTGGTCATACTGGGACCGAAACTGGAGGTCATGTACCAGAACCGGGCCACGGCCGGGCTCCTGGGCTACGAGCTGGGGGACCTGGTCGGCGAGGACCTCCTGGGCCTCATCCACCCGGAAGACATGCGCAAGACCGCCCACCGGCTGAGCCGTGTGTCGGGGATTCCGGGGGGCAACGACCGGGCGCAACTTCGGGTGAGGCACAAGGATGGGACCTGGCATGCCATCGATGTCTGGGCCACCAACCTGCTGGAGAATCGGGCAGTGAGCGGCCTGGTCATCTACTTCCGCGACATCAGCGGCCAGTCGGGGACCGAGGGGGCCTGGGCCGGCCAGACGGCGGCCATGCTCACGGCAAAGGAGTACCACCTCACGGGAACCGAGCTGCGGATACTGGCCCTGCTGGTGGACGGGCACAGCAATGCCAGGATGGCGGAGGAGCTGGTGATCAGCCCATCCACGGTCCGGTTCCACGTGACCAACATCATCCGTAAGCTGGGCGTGTCCAACCGCACCGAGGCCGCGGCCCTGGCGGTGCGCCGGCACATGATCAGCTGACGCGTCAACCGGTTGACGGGCGGGGCGGGCAACGGCCAGACCGCGGTGTCTGTCTCACTTCTACTGTGGTAGAATCAGGCCCCAGAGTGGTCCACCTCATCGAAGACCTTCATCCCATACTGCAGGCGCTGCTGGCCACCTGCTTCACATGGTCCATGGTGGCCATCGGGGCCACCGTCGTCTTCACCTCCAGGACGCCCAGCAAGCGGATGCTGGACACTTCACTGGGCTTCGCCGCGGGTGTGATGATCGCGGCCAGCTTCTGGTCGCTCCTGGCCCCGGCCATCGAGATGGACCATGAAGGCGGGCCGCCCGCCTGGCTGGCGCCACTGGCCGGCTTCGCCCTGGGGGTGGTCTGCCTGCGCCTGGTGGACGTGCTGCTGCCCCATCTTCACCCGGGCTACACCGCTGACGGCCCGGAAGGCGTCAAGACCAGATGGCAGCGCACCACCCTGCTGGTCCTGGCCATCGTGCTGCACCACATCCCGGAGGGCCTGGCCGTGGGGGTGGCCTTCGGGGCGGCGGCGGCCGGCGAACCGGCAGCCACTGTGGCGGGGGCCGTGGCCCTCACCGTGGCCATGGGGCTGCAGAACCTGCCCGAGGGCCTGGCGGTAGCCATGCCCCTGCGGCGTGAGGGTCTCTCCGCCGGCAGGAGCTTCTGGTTCGGCCAGCTGTCGGGCATGGTGGAGCCCATCGCCGGCGTGGTGGGCGCCGCGGCCGTGATGTTCTCGCGGCCCATCATGCCCTACGCCATGGGCTTCGCCGCGGGGGCCATGATGTTCGTAGTGATAGAGGAGCTCATCCCGGAATCCCAGCGCCGCGGCCACAGTGACTGGGCGACCACGGGCGCCATCGTGGGCTTCGCCCTTATGATGGTGCTGGACGTGGCCATGCACTAGCCACGGGTTCCGGTTCCTCGACAGGCTCCAGCCGGCACGAGTAGTGCGGCGAGAGGCCGAAGCGCGACAGCGGCCAGTACCGCAGCCAGGTCTTCCCCACCAGGTCCGCCTCCTTGACCGGGCCGAAGGCGGTGGAGTCCTGGCTGTTGCCGCGGTTGTCTCCCATCACGAAGTAATCGCCAGCGGCCAGGACCCAGCGGCCGTTCCTCACCCCGCACGGCGGCATCTCCGGCTCTTCGACTAGCACAAAATCGCTCCCGCCGCTGTCCGTCACGTAGACCCGTCCGGCCCCGTCCGTCCTCACGGTCTCACCCGGCAGCCCGATGACCCGCTTGATGTAGGGGTTCTCCTGCCGGTACGGTTCCGGGGGCCAGAGCACCACCACATCACCCCTGTCCGGCGAGCTGAAACGGTAGGTCACCTTGTCCACCATGATGCAGTCCGCCGGCAGGAAGGTGGGCTCCATGCTTTGCATCTCCACCCGGTAGGACCCCATGCTGGTCTGGACCGCAGCGAAGACCAGCACGAATATGAGCAGGGCAATGACGGCTTCACGCAGGTTTATCTTCACGATCGGCGTTCCCGGAACAACTACACGATTATAGATCATTTGTCTGCTATACTGAAGTTGGTCCCGCAGACCCTTTCGACGCGCAGGGGAGGCCGCTCATGTATGAGCTGAACGACAGGCAGGTCGCCGACTTCTTTCGCCGCAGCTACACCGCCATAGACGGTCTCTGGTTCATGAAAGCGGAGGCCGCCGGCGGCTTCGACGCGGCGCTGGACCTGGACGATGAGGTCTGGAAGGTCTTCCCCAAGATACAGGCCCGCATGCTCAAGGAGGCCACCGGCCTGTCTTCCGGCCTGGAGGCGCTGCGCGAGTGCTTCACCACCAAGCTGGCCATCGAAGGCTTCGGTTTCGACGCGCAGGCCGCGGCCCGCGGTTTCACCGTGAGCATCAGCCGCTGCCCCTGGCATGACGCCATGGTCCGGTCCGGCCGGAAGGACCTGTCGGGAAAGGTGGGCACCCGGGTCTGCGGCACCGAGTACTCCGTCTGGGCCGCCGAGTTCGGCCCGGGGATGCGCTTCCGGCGGACGTCGGAGATCTGCACCGGCTCGGAGCGCTGCGTCCTGGAGTTCGCCTCTGACCCCACCAGCGCGGCCCCTTGAACCGCAGGCCGCACCACCCTCCATTTGAGAGTCCCTTGTGTCGGCCCCAGGCGGTCGTGAGATATCTCTGTGACCCGGCCCGGATATCATCGCCTCTGGCCGAACAGTCAACCCGCAAGGAGGAGACACCCTGAAGGCCAAAACGGCACTGGGACTGGCCGTCCTCTTGGCGCTGGCCATCATACCGGCGGCCCTCGCCGTCCGGCCCTCGCCGGCACTGGCTGTCAACGCGGTGGTCCCTCTGGACCCCTGGCCGTCCGCGCCCCAGATGACGGCCACCGCCGGGGACCTGGCCGGGACGTTCGCCATCTCCGACAACGTGGACCGGCTGCTGGTGGTGCTGGTCTGCAGCAATGACAGCGGCGGCTCCAGCGGGCAGACCTTTGCCGCCTCATACGGCGGGCGGCCGCTGACCCAGGCCATCCTGCAGAACAGCAACAGGCGGCAGACATGGATGGGCTACCTCAAGGAGGTGGACATCGCCGCCCGCAGCGGCGACGCCGTCACCGTCACCATCACCGGGGTCCACACAGAGGCCGTGGCCTGCATCGCCAGCTACAGCAGCGTTGACCAGGCAACGCCGCTGGCCGGCGCCGGCGGCGTCTGGCTGAACAGCAAGAACAACGATCCCATCGGCGGGCCTCTGCCGGTGGCCGCCGGAGGATACGGCATCTACGGCTGGTCGGGTGAGGACGGGACCACCCGGGTGAGTGACACCGAGAGCTACGATGTGCACAGCAACGTGAACAATCCGGGGACGTTCAACTACGGGGTAGCGTCCAGGAGTCTCGCCGCCGGGACCACGGACCCTTCGGTTACCTGGACCAGCAACAACCTGGTGTCGGTCTCCTTCATCACGCTCAACCCCAGCACCACCTACCCGGTCCCGGCCACCACCGGCATCTCGCCGTCCAGCCGGAGCACCGGCGATGCCGCCTTCACCCTGACCGTCAGCGGAGCCAATTTCGTGAGCGGCGTGTCCGTCGCGCGCCTGGACGGCATCAACAAGACCACGACCTACATCAGCTCCACGCAGCTGACCGCCGATATCTCCGCCGCGGACCTGGCCGCGCCCGGCAACAAGGTCGTCACCGTGTTCACGGCAGGAGGCGGCGAATCCAACGCCCAGGTCCTGTCGGTCAGGGCCGTCCCTGCCATCTCGTGGGCCGACCCGGCCGGGATCGTCTACGGAACCGCCCTCGGCGACGGGCAGCTCTGCGCCAGCTCGTCAGTGCCCGGGACCTTCACCTACAGCCCCGCTGCCGGAGCCATGCTGCCGGCAGGGGACGGCCAGACGCTCCACGTGGACTTCGCCCCGGATGACACAACCAGCTATGCACCCGCCACCAGAAACGTCACCATCAACGTCAGCAAAGCCAGCCTGGTCATCACCGCCGGCAGTATCACCAAGGGCTACGGCACCGCGCTGGACCCGGCGCCCGCCGGGTTTGTGGCCACCGGGCTGGTCAACGGCGACACCGTCCACAGCGTCACCCTGGCCAGCGCCGGGGCCGGGGCCGAGGCCACGGTCGACGGCAGCCCCTATGCCATCGTGCCGGCCGCCGCCGCGGGGAACGGCCTGGGCAACTACAGCATCACCTACGTCAACGGCACGCTGACGGTGAGCAAGGCCGTGACCACCGTTACCCTACAGTCGTCGGCCAGCACGTCAGGGAAAGGCGGCTCGGCAACGCTCACGGCCAGTATCGCCGATCGTTGGGCCACGGGCATAGTGACCTTCTACGATGGGGATGCGATCATTGGCAGCAGCGTGCTGATCGACGGGACCGTCACCTTCACCGCCTCCGCGCTGTCTTCCGGGAGCCACTCCATTGCCGCGGTCTACGGCGGCGATGCCAACCACGACCGGGCCGCGTCCACGGCCATCGACCTGACCATGGAAAAGGCCGCCGGGCCGGGCTGGGCTCTCATCGCGGCTCTGGCAGCCGCCGGCATCTTCGCCCTGCTCTGACTGTTGCTGCTCCTGCGCCGCCGGCGGCGCGACGCGGAGGCCGAGACGGCCCAGCCGGCCACAGCCGCCCTGGAGGCTATCCGCCGGAACGCCAGGAACCTCCGCCCGGGGGCCCTGCGGCCCGGGGCCGCGCTGGCGGCCGCGGACGGCGCCAAGGCGGCCATGGCGCTGCCCACCGTCGAGGACGTGGGCACCTACAGCATCCAGCTGGAGAGGGAGCTGGACAGCAGCCTGAGGAAGGTGCAGCGGAGCATGGCGTCCACCATACAGGGCGTCTGCCGCACCGTGCGATCCAGGGACCCCTCCATCTCCGGCCACCAGAAGAGGGTGTCACAGCTGG
>ERZ1649853.777-NODE-777-length-12895-cov-6.872664_pt1 | contig 12895 bp, 12 predicted proteins | sample MGYA00575353_ERZ1649853 | MGnify/ENA primary metagenome ERZ1649853 (study PRJEB40853, sample SAMN11349654) | freshwater sediment metagenome | isolation source: river sediment | host: Sediment | place: India: Okhla Barrage, New Delhi | collected 2017-02-21 ...
TTGGGCCAACGATCTCAACCCCGCCACCTAACAGGGCTGCCTTTTGCATCATGTCTTCGAAGGACCACTTGAACGATAGATATTCCTTCGTAAAGCTATGGAAAGTAACGCCTACTTTGAATGGTTGTTTGCTGGTCATAGCGAGTCCTCCTAAAGATCCTGTGCGACCGTCAGTCGCTTGGTAGATGGGCTAAAGAACGCATGCCGCCCGCCGGTCATGTACGGCTCAACGGTGACCAGCATGGCTTCCACCAGGTGTTCGCCTGGAGGCAGTGGCTGTTTGCTTTCAACGAACAAATCTGCATAGTCCAGGATGAACCAGAAGAGATGATGCAACTTTGGCAAATCACTGAGCTTATGGCTGATTCCATTGAGAACAAGGAGCATGTCTTGCGGGTTAACTATCTTACCATCCACCTTCAGTTCGATTTTCTCGAGGCAGGACAATGGTAAGGAGCGATAGCTGGTCAGGCATATTCTCACCAGATAACCGCTCTTCCCTTCATAGACAACATTGCGAATCTCCTCATTGACAAGGAAACTACGACCACCTAAACCTGTCGCTTCATTGCTTTTTTCATCTTTACTCATAAAGGTCTCCCTTTTTAAAAGATGGGGCACGGCTGAGTTCCACCGTCAACTATGGATGAATCTTGCCATGCCCACATCACTATTTTCCTCATGGAGCAAATAAGTCCAAGCTGCTCCTCTTATCCAAGCCTGTTAGCCAGCCAGATTCAGCACCTTGGCATCGCTGCCCCAGAATCCGCCAGGCACATACGAGATCTTCATATGCTGGCGAAGGCTGAGCTGATGCTCACCGGCTTTTAAACCGCCAGGCTTTTCCACTTTGACAATGCCGGTAGCGCCAAATTCCCATTTGTGGACTGGCTCATTCTCCAACTCAGTCATCTTGATGGTCTTTCCGCCAATGGTTACGTACATCATGTCATAATCGACCAGTTCGCCATCCACAGTCAGCTCGGTCTTGCCAACGAGGGAACAAACCACGCCGCGATAGTAAGGCAGGCGCAAGCCAAACTGGAAACCCGTAACTTGGCCGCCTTCGAAGATGTTTTTGAACTCTTCACCAACAATCAAATATTTATCGTACATTTCGGTGTACTCCTTCTGTCATCCTAATTGAAAATCCGACCGCTATGCCTCGCCCAACAATTTCTTCAGCATCATCTGGTGGCGACGCACCTGCTCCGTGCTATCCACATCGAAGGCATCCTGGATCCAACGGTTGCCTTCATACTCCGTGTCGATATAGCCGGTGTACCCGCCTTCGATCAAGATCGGAACGATCTCTTCATAGGGAATGCTGTATTCGCGATACTCAGGCAACAAATCATAGCACTTGCCATGGATGTGCGAGGTGTAGGGGATATATTCTTTTAGTAGCGCTGGGTTGGCGTAAACGCCGTGCGTGCCCATCATCGCCCAATAGATATCTTCCTCCCTGCCACCCATTTCCATGATTTTCTTGGGTAATGTTTCTTCTTTAGTACCCAATTCGTGGCTACTTGGCAGCGTGCCCGTATCATAGGCCTCAGCGAGATATTCAACGATTTCTTTCTTCATGCCTTCACGGAGGAAGCGCTCTTTTACTATGCGCGGCAGGCGCTTGGTAAAGACGCCCATGTCAAGGGTGAAGCACAAGTATGGCGACTGGACAAGGCGAAACGTCTCAACCAGGCGTTGCTCGAAGGGGCTATCATAATAGCTGGGAGCGTGGATTTCCAAGGCCAGTTTGACGTTGAATTTCCTGGCAACCGGCTCCAGCTTTTCCAACAGTTCGGGCTGGACGTCATGAATCACGCGGATCACCGTGCAGCCGAGTTTATTGGCGTTGATGATGTCCATGGTGACCGAAGCAAACTTCTCATCTTCTGTCATCACTCGCCCTTTGAACTTGTTCCAATCCAGGAACATATCCAGGCAAACAGGGGTGCGTTCGTACTTGTCCATCCAGCCGTGCCACTGCTTGACAAATTCATTCGAGATATTGGGATAGTTGGGGATCATCTGGTCACCAATGATCTCGATGCCTGGGATATCCAACTTTTGTGTAGTGGCAATGATGTCTTCCAGCGTCATTTTTCTGTGAAAATATTCATCTTGGAAGCTGTAAAGACTCACGCCGCGTTTGATATTGTGTTTTTGTGTCATTCCTTTATACCTCCTAACAATTGGTAATTCTTATTAAGCTTCGCCAAGCAAGCGCTTGAACATTTACGTTAACCATCTACAGGGTCAGCTGGAAACAGATGGCAGCACAACCAGTGACCTTCTGCAATGGTAGAGCGGGTAGGCATGCTTTGCCGGCAGACGTCCATAACCTTGGGACAGCGAGGCGCAAATGGACAGCCGGGGGGAGGGTTGATCAGAGAAGGCACCTCACCGCGCGCCTGTACGTGCTTGGTGGTCAACCCGGCATGTGGATTGGGCACAGCCGAAAGCAGGAGCTGGGTGTAGGGGTGCTGCGGATTCTCCATCAAGGTACGGCTCTCGCCACTCTCAACGATATGCCCGGTGTACATGACCATCGTGCGATCACCGATATAACGGGCGCTGGCCAGGTCGTGGGTGATATACAGGAAGCCGATATTGTGCTCGTCCTTGAGACGCTGCATTAGGTTCAACACGCCCATGCGGATGGACACATCCAACATCGAAATTGGCTCATCTGCCAGGATCAACTCTGGCTCGACTGCCAGTGCGCGTGCCATGGAGACGCGCTGGCGCTGCCCACCGGACAACTCGAACGGATACTTCTCTGCCATCTCATGCGGCGGGTTCAAGCCAGCGGTAGCCAACAACTCATATACCTTTTCTTGCACAGCTTTCTTGCCCTCAGCGCGCTTGTGGATGATGATCGGGCGGGATAACTGGTAACCAATGGAATGGTTTGGGCTGAGCGAGCCGAAGGGGTCCTGGAAGATCATCTGCACCCTGCGCCGGAACTCCAGAGAGGCCTTCTTTGGCTCGCTTTTCAGTATATCCACACCATCAAGCAAAATTTCCCCGCTGGTGGGCTGGATGAGGCGGATGATCAGGCGGGCTGTGGTGGACTTGCCGCTGCCCGACTCGCCTACCAGGGATACTACCTGACCCCGGCGCACGATAAAGGATATATCATTGATGGCGTGCACGTGCTTCGGTTGGAATAACCCACCGATGGGAAAGTGCTTGACCAGATGGCGCACTTCGAGCATAGGCGTATCGGATGCACTTTGCGTGGGAGAAGTTGCTACACTCATAATTTTCCTCTCTCTCACCGGTCTCTTTTATAGCCCTGTGGTATTTTATCGATCATGGTGGTGCAGTTGCATGCCACCCAATGCCCAGGAGCTACTTCGAGTAACTCCGGTGACTTTTCCCGCTCAATTCCATCGTAATATGGACAGCGTGGGTGGAAACGGCAGCCCTTGGGCGGTGTGATCAGGTTAGGTGGAGAGCCGGGGATGCCAGTGAGCTGTACTCTTGGCCCAGTAATGGAGGGGAAAGAAGACAGAAGCCCTTGCGTATATGGATGCAGTGCATGGTTGAAGATCTCGCTGGCAGAGGCCATCTCCACAATTTCACCGGCATACATGATGGCAATGCGATCCGAAGTTTCCACCATCAATGACAGGTCATGGGTGATAAACAGGATGGAGAAGCCCAGGCGTTCTTGGAGTTGCTGGATCTGCTGCAGAATATCCTTTTGCACCACCACGTCCAAAGCCGTGGTCGGCTCATCCATAATCAACAAGGATGGGTTTAACGCCAGGGCAATGGCAATCACGGCGCGCTGGCGCATACCGCCCGAAAGCTCATGCGGGTAAGCGTCCAACCTTTGCTTCTCGATATTGACAAAAGCCATCAGCTCAGCGGCTCTTTCAAGCGCCTGCTGCTTACTGAGTTTCTGATGTTTCATAAGTACATCGGTGATCTGAGAAGATATTCTCGTCACCGGGTTGAGAGAATTCATGGCGCTTTGGAAGACCATCGCCACTTCAGCCCAACGAAACGATTCCAGGGTGTAGCGAGGTAAAGCAGAAGCCTGGGAGCCTGACTCGGCGAGCTCGCCGCGGTAGTCCTTGAGCTCCTCTTCTCCCATCTCAAGAACGTCGATCCCCTTGTAAAAAATATTACCTCCCGTAACGATGGCGGGGGGACGCAAAATGCGCAGGATGGTATGGGCGATGGTGGATTTTCCACAGCCCGACTCGCCTGCCAGCCCAAAGACTTCACCGGGATGAATGGAAAACGATACACCGGTAACTGCCTGCACGGGACCGCGCGGGGTAAGGTACTCAACGTAGAGATTACGTACGTCAAGCAGCGGCTCAGAGGCTGGAGAGGTCTGCGGGTTAGTGTTCACGGCGGAGGACGGGAGTGGCGCGGACACGCTGGAATTTGGTTCCCTTAAGGACATTTCTCAATTCCCTTTCTGCTCTAAGCCGAGGATTGGTGATCTCATCCATGCCAAAGTTGATCCATGCCAGCCCCAAGGCTGCCAGCGCCACGCACAAACCCGATGGCACAAAAACCCACCAGGCGCCGATCAGCAGGGCATTGCCGTTTTGAGCATAGAACAAGTTGGTGCCCCAACTGATCTGTTCCATATCGGTCAGGCCGAGGAAAGCCAGGGCAGTGGAGGCTGAAATTCCATAAATGGTGGTGCCGATGAACCCGCCCACGATCAGGTTGATCAAATTGGGCAGGATCTGGCGGAAGATAATGGTAAAGTTTCCTTCGCCTGCCACGATCGAGGCGGCGACATAATCTTTTTCCCGCAGCGAAAGGGTCATAGCGCGGATGATACGGGCATTCCAGGCCCAGCCGGTAAATGCCAGGGTCAGGATGACCGTGCCTGTATTGGGGTGCAGGTAAGCAGCCAGGATGATCAGCAAGGGCAGACCGGGGATGACTAGAAACAGATTGGTGATCAGGACCAGGATATCATCCAACGTGCCGCGAAAATAGCCACCGATCATGCCAACCGCGGTGGCGATAACCATTGCCAGGGCAGCCGTGCCCAAACCGACGACCAGCGTGATCCTGCCGCCCCACACAACCAGATGGAGCTCATCACGTCCCAGCGGATCAGTGCCCAGTGGATTTTCCTTGCTAGGCTTACCGTTGATCCCACCAGTAAATGCCGCCGGATCGCCCGGGGCAATCAGCGGTGCAAAAATGCTCATCAGGATGAGCGCCGCCAGGATAGCCACACCTATTCTAGCCTGGGGATGGCGCAGGATGATATATAGCCAGGGGAAACGCTGCTTCCAGCTTGCGCGCTTCGGCTTTACCTCAGCCGCCGGTTCTTTGTTTGTGGTCACGATTTCTTCACTCATCTGTCTGCGCTCCGTTAACCACTGCGTACCCGCGGGTCGATGCGGGTGTACAGGATATCAACCAGGAAGTTGGCCAGTAAGACGCCCACCGTGATCCCCAGGAACAAACCGCCCATGAGCGGATAATCTCGGGCGCCTACGGCGCGTATCATCAGAAACCCCAGCCCGGGATAGGAAAATACCTGCTCGATGAGCATTTGACCACTCAGGATCGAGCCCAGGAAGATACCAAAGCCGGTCACACTGGGCAGAATGGCATTGCGGGCTGCAAAGCCGAACATGATACGGTTCTGCGTTAAGCCCTTGGCCTCTGCCATCGTGATGTAATCTTCTGCCAGTACACTGACCATGGTATTACGCATCTGCATGATCCAGATCTGCAGCGTCACCAGCACCGAAACGGTCAATGGTAAAACCATGTGCTTCAGGATGCTCAGGATATATTCTTGATTAAAACCTGGCGTGGTGCCAACATCATACGCATGGGCAATGGGGAACCAGTGCAGCTTCAGACCAAAGATGAACAAAGCGCCTAATGCCAGGAAGAAGGCAGGGAACGCTCCAATAAAGTTGAACAGAGGAGGCATGACGATGTCAAAAGAGCTGCCTCTGCGCCAGGCTCCCAGGATGCCGATCAGGTGACCAATGATGGCACTGATCGTAAGCGAAGTAAGCCCCAGCAGGAGCGTCCAGCGGAAGCCGGTAGCAATGACCGAGGTGACAGGAGCAGGAAACTGTGCGTAGGAAACTCCAAGATCTCCCTGAAATAAATGCTTGAGAAATGTCAGGTATTGCTGGAACAGAGGTTCATTGCCCAAACCCAGGACTTGCCGCAGTGCCTGGATTTGCACATCGGTCATGCGCGAGCCCATGGGAGCCAGAATAGCAGTCGCCGGGTCGCCGGGTAAGAGGCGAGGTAGGAAAAAGTCAAGCGTGACCGCGGCAAATAATGCAATCAAATAAAATCCAAGACGCCTTAAGATGTATTTCACTTTTTACCTCCTCAAGCCAGGCCATTCCGAACTTACAGGTCAAGGTATCAGGGGGTGGCTTGAGCCACCCCCTGATTTGTATGGAGATTATTTAGCTTTCCAGGCAACCATTTGAAGCAATTGCTCTGAGGAAGCATTTTGACCAATGGGCATAACACGCGCGAACGGATTATCTTCGTTTGCCCAACCTCCAACCTGCGCATCACTGTAGCAGTAGAAGGTGGGGGCATGCCACAAGGGGATCACGGGGGCATTGTCGGCAAAGATTTTCTGCAGTTCGATTGCCGCTTGTTTCTGGACTTCGACATCGCCAGTGGTAGCGAATATCTGCAGTTGTTCATCCGCATCGGGCACTACCACACGCCAGAAGTTCTGTCCAAACCCGGTCTGCTCACCAACCGGATGGAAGGTTTCTGAGGACATGATGTTGCGATAGTACGTGTACGGGGTGTCTGCATCGATACCAAAGTAGAGCGACATCTGGAAGTCGCCCACGAACCACTTCCCGAAAGTCTGCCCGGGATCATAGTTGTTGATGGTGATCTCGAACCCAATCGATTCCAGGTTTTCTTTCAGGGTTGGAGCAACAGCCAGCCAGTCGGAGAAGCCATTGACCATGAGTAGCTCGAAAGCCCAGCGGGTACCGTCCGGGTTGGTGCGGACGCCATCGCTACCCTTCACGTAGCCAGCTTCATCGAGTGTTTGATTGGCTTTGTCTAAATTTAAGGTTGTCCAATCACCCAAGGCGCTTGCATCCGCCACCTTCCAGGCAGCATAACCCGCGCTCAGGCCGGTCACGTCACTGGCCGCGCTCTTGCCCTGCAGGGCAATCTGGATCAGTTTCTCACGGTCAAAGGACATGCTGATCGCTTTGCGGACGATCGGATCATCAAAGGGCTTGATGGTCCCATTTACCATGAAGAACTGGTCGGAGGTCACTGTGGGCCACCAGCAGTGTGCGTTGGGATTGTTCGCCAGGACGGCATCGTCCACATTGTTGAAGAATTGCCCACTCCATTCGGAGTCGCCAGACACCATCATGGTCGCGGCTGTATCGTTACCACTGAAGGCAGGCATGCGCAAACCCTTGACATACGGCTGACCGGGCTGCCAGTATACTGGATTCCGATCGACCTGATATACCTGATCCTGCATACTGACGACCTCGGTGAACGGACCTGTGCCAACCGGCTTGAGGTTGGTATCGGTGACCGGGTCGGCTACATTCTTCCAGATATGCTCCGGAACAATATACTGGTTAATCAGGTCATAGAATCCAGGGGTGTAAATCCGGCTGAACTTGAACACGACGGTCTTCGCATCTGGAGCAGTGACAGACTCGATATATCCCCCCTCCTGCACAGCCACCAGAGCATTGCCTGCCACACCGGGTTTAGTTTTCAGCAGCTCGAAGGTATAGACTACGTCGGCAGAAGTGAAGTCGGTGTTATCAGACCACTTGACACCCTCACGCAGGGTAAAGGTGATGGTCATGAAATCGTCGCTCCACTTATATTCCGTTGCCAGCCAAGGCACAATCTCACCCTTTACATGGTTAATGACCATCATGGGTTCGTAGATGCCAGCCAGGGTCGGGAACAAGTAGGTGGTGCTGAAGGGGTTAAAGTTGTAAGTGAAGGTGGTAGTGGCTTGTCCCGCGGGGGTGACATTGAGAATGATGTCAGACTGCGCGGGGGCTTCAGCCGCCGGTTCTTCTGCCGCTGGTTCCTCTGCAACCGGTTCCTCAGCCGCTGGTGCTTCTGCTGCGGGGGCTTCAGGCGCGGTGGTAGTCGCGGCTGGGCCGCAGGCTGACAGTAACATAGCCAGGATCATGGTTGCGTAGAACAGAAATTGCAATTTCTTAAACATCTCTTCCTCCTAAAATAGTTGGTGAATCGCTCTTTCTAAGTTATCATCTTTCCTTGCCCAACAGGAGAGCCATGTTGGGATGCTGCCTAGTGTTACGGTTTTATCGTCAACGGATTATCTTCTAGTCTACCTCCTTTACTTTTTAGCATCTGAATTGGAAATGATGGTTGGCTCGAAATGCCGCTGCAAGAGATCGCTGCGCACGGGTGAGAAGAAATCCGTCAATACCGCCGGAACAATCCCATCATTGCGTTCTGCGTGCGGTGCGCCGCAAGGGATATGATAAAACTCCCCTGCTTTGACTGTGTATTCCTGGCCATGGATGGTAAAGATCATCTCGCCCTCAAAACACACACCGATCTGTTCATGTGGATGAGAGTGTTCGGGTGCACTGGCACCTGGCTCCCAGGTAGACCAAAGGACAGTCATATTCTGCCCATCCGCTAGCAGCTTGGAAGTGACACCCACATGCTTTTCGAGAGGCCACTTCTCGATATTCTTAGGATCGATCACAGGATTCGCCATAGTCATTTTTTCTCTGTTATCAAAAATCTGTCCACAATGTGGAACATATGTCCTTTATCTGGAAACGTGTGTGATACAGGTTTTAAAGACCTACCAGTCATAATTTACTAACTCGCTGAGAGTGAGGCGGGCGCGTGGCGAGGCGGCTTGCAGGTATCTCTGACTACAAGCCGGGTGGGCAAAACAATGTCAATGGGCGCGGTGTTGGGGTTGTCAATGGTGTCGATCAGATGTTTCACGGCGAGACTGGCAATTTCATCGATCGGTTGGTGAACGGTGGATAAAGGTGGGAGGATCATCGAAGCATACGAAATATCATCGAAGCCGACCACGGAGATATCTTCCGGGATGCGGAGACCTAACTGTCGGATGGCGCCTAAAGTACCCATAGCAAGCTCATCCGTTGCCGCGGCGACAGCGGTTAACTCTTTCTGATTCGATAGGAGCTGAGTGGTGCCGATAAATCCAACCTGATAGGGAAGACCGCCACCCTGGTAGACCCACTCGTCACGATAAGGAATGCCTGCTTCCGTAAGGGCAAGGCGATAACCACGCTTACGCTCGTCTTCCTGATTAAGCCCAGACTTGTAACAAACGAAGCCAATGGCGCGATGTCCAAGCTCGATCAAGTAATCGATCGCCTGCCTGGTTGCGATAACATTGTTGATCTGGATGTACGAGGTATGCTTCAAACCATTCTTGCAATTAGGATGTATGACAACGGAAGGCACATTATGCGTATTGAGCTGGTTGACTAACTCTATATCATCTGCCGCATTGGTATCCAGGATGATGCCATCCACTTGTTTCCCCAGGTAAGCATTGACAATCTTCTTTGCAATGCCCTCCTCACGTGAAAAGAGCGCCAGGTTATAACCGTTGCGCATGCTCTCCGCCAGGGTCTGCTCGATGAGGGTGCTGGTGTAGGGTGAATTGACCGGCCAGCCTGCCACCAGCCCGATAGCCATGGCTCTACCACGCGACAAACTGCGGGCAGCCAGATTGGGCACATAATTCAGTTCAGCAATGGCTTTGTTGACTTTTTCGGATGTTGTAGGGGAAACGCTCGGTTCGTGGTTGATCACACGCGAAACCGTCTTGAAGGACACCCCAGCTCGCTTGGCTACATCTTTCAAAGTAATCCGAGCCATCCCACACCCATCCGAAAGGAATAAAGAGGTTTTATGACAACGTTGTCATTATGGTAGCACAAAATGACAACGTTGTCAATAGGTATTTCCTAAAATCGATAGCGTGAGTTGATCATCTCACAGATCTGGAGTAATTCACTGACCAAACTTTCTTCGTTGCCGTAAAACCGTACTGATGGTACAGGAATGCTGATCGCCACAATTGTGTTTGCAGGCCCATAAACCACTGCACCTATGGCACAGATCCCCTCCGTGTATTCCTCGCGATCGAACGCCACACCTTCTACGCGCACAGTTCGCAATTCTTGCAGAAGTTGCTCGCGCGTTTGCAAGGTTGTCGAGGTATATACTGGTAACTTTTCGGGGATGATACGTAAAACTTCATCGAGAGGAATGGTTGTCAGGAGTGCTTTTCCATTGGCGGTGCAATGCAAGGGGAATTCGAGCCCAACGCCTGATATGGCATGTAGCCGCCGCAGGCGGGCAACTTGATCAAGGAATAAACAGTGGTCTTTGTCCAGAACTGCCAGGTCCACGGTTTCATCCACGCGTAGTGAAAGCTCCTCCAAATAGGGTCGCAGCTCGTGGCGGATATCGGTGCGCACTCCTGCACCAAGCGAGACCAATTCAATGCCTAACTGGATCTTCCCGTCTGGAGTAGCGGTGGTAAGCAGGCCCTCGGACTCCAGTGTAGTTACGATACGGTACACTGTAGTGCGCGCCAAGCCCACTTCTCTCGCCAGTTGCGAGAGGGTCAGCCCACCCGCGGCCCTGATCGCACGCAGAATCGAGGCTGCACGGTTGATCACCTGTACCTGTGAAAAATCTCGGCTCTTCTCAGTTTTTGGGTCGGTCATACTATCCATTCCATTCTTCTCGAATATGCTACCCAGTATGCCTATGAAGCTCGTTTCGACTGTGACGGCAAGATTATACCACGATGTGGAACATATGTCCAGAATGTGAACACTATTTCCGGCAGTAGTAAAATACTATCGATTGACAAATCAGATGATTTAATTATAATACCACAATATGGACAAATGTTCCGCAATGCGGCATAAATCCATATCCACCGCTCTTCCAACACAGCCAACTTCCATACAACGAATTAGTCTTGTGTAACTATTCTAAAAACCAAAAGAAAGGATATCCCATGAAAAAGCTAAAAATAGGAATCATCGGTTGCGGTTTCATCGCCAACGGTAAGCACCTGCCAAGTATGGCAATCCAGAAGGATGTCGAGCCAGTTGCCTTCTGCGACATCATCATCGAGCGCGCCCAGGCTTCTGCGAAGAAATTTGGTCCCCCCGATGCGCTGGTGTGCCTAGACTATCGCGATGTATTGGCGCGTGAAGACATTGATGTTATCCACGTCTGCACCCCCAACAGCTCGCATGCCGAGATCACCATCGCAGCCCTCAAAGCCGGCAAGCACGTCATGTGCGAAAAGCCCATGGCAAAGACCGCGGCTGAAGCCAAGGCCATGCTGGACGCCTACCATGAGACCGGCAAGCTGCTGACCATTGGCTATCAGAACCGTTTCCGCCAGGACTCGCAACTGATGAAGTCGCTGTGCGAGAGCGGAGATTTGGGCGAGATCTATTTTGCCAAGGCTTTCGCCACCCGCCGACGCGGCGTCCCTACCTGGGGTGTGTTTATGGACAAGGAAAAGCAAGGCGGCGGCCCGCTCATCGACCTAGGAACGCATGCTCTCGACCTGACCCTGTGGATGATGCAGAACTATGAGCCGGTTAGCGTGCTCGGCTCGACCTTCGACAAGCTTGGCAAGATGGGTAGCACCGCCAATATTATGGGACCCTGGGATCCCGCCAAGTATGAAGTGGAAGACGCCGCCTTCGGGTTGGTGAAGTTCAAGAACGGCGCCACTGTGATGCTCGAAGCCTCTTGGGCGATTAACATGATTATTTCCAACGAAGCCATGACCCTCTTGTGCGGCACCAAGGGTGGCGCGGACATGTTCCCACCCACCGGCCCAATCGTGCGCACCGCCGATTTCCAGGCAGAAGCCAATTATAGTGTGCGTGTCAATGGCGAGCACAACGGCAAGCTGTACATCCAGAACTACGCAATGGGAGCGTCCTTCCTGGGTGATGGCGTCAAGGAGACTCAGGTGGGTGGACTGCTGGAGATGGACACCTGGATCAAGGCTGTGCGCGGCGAAGGCCCATTGGTGGTCAAGCCAGAGCAGGCTTTAACCGTCACGCGCATTTTGGAGGCCATCTACCGCTCGGCCGCCAGCGGCGATGTGGTCCATATGGATCAGGTCTAACCCGGTTATAATTGGTTCATTCGCCCTGGTGAAAGCGCATGTTTTCACCAGGGGTCAAATTTAGAGAAGGGAAACGATATGAAACTTGGAGTCCTCACTGTTCTTTTCCAGGACCGCCCATTGGATGCGGCCTTAGATTACCTGGTCAAGATCGGCGTCCAGGCTGTTGAGCTTGGCGCCGGGAACTACCCAGGCAATGCCCATTGCGACCCAGATAAATTACTGAAGGATCCCGCGGCGATCAAATCGTTCCGCAAGAACATCGAAGATCGCGGGCTGATGATCAGCGCCCTGTCGTGCCACGGCAACCCTCTCCACCCCGACAAAGCCGTGGCGGCAGAATATGACCGTGTTTACCGCAACACAGTGCTCCTAGCGTCCGAAATGGAAGTCCCGGTGGTCAATCTCTTTTCGGGCTGCCCGGGCGATTGGGAAGGCGCCAAGTATCCTAACTGGGTCACCTGCGCCTGGCCCCCGGACTTCATGGAAATCCTGCGCTGGCAGTGGGAAGAGAAAGTGATCCCCTACTGGCAGGAGGCGGGTACCTTTGCACAGGAAGCGGGCGTCAGGCTGGCTTTCGAAATGCACCCCGGGTTTGTGGTCTATAATCCCGAGACACTGCTACGCCTGCGCGCAGAGGTCGGTCCGGTGATCGGCGCGAACTTCGATCCCAGTCATCTCTTCTGGCAGGGCATCGACCCGGTGGCTGCAGTACAT
>ERZ1649853.779-NODE-779-length-12885-cov-6.236087_pt1 | contig 12885 bp, 10 predicted proteins | sample MGYA00575353_ERZ1649853 | MGnify/ENA primary metagenome ERZ1649853 (study PRJEB40853, sample SAMN11349654) | freshwater sediment metagenome | isolation source: river sediment | host: Sediment | place: India: Okhla Barrage, New Delhi | collected 2017-02-21 ...
GCGCCTATGGTGAGCTGCTCCGCCAGCTGGTAGCAGAAGTCGGTGTGCATAGTGCCACCAGGCTGCTCATCGTTGTATAAAAACATGTCTGAGAACATTGTAGGACTTCCCAAATTGTATGGTGAGTTAGCCGGTTGGTGGCCTGTGCTCTCCACTCCTGAAGACTATGCTGAAGAGGCTGCGTTTTACCAGGACCTGCTACTCTCTTCGTGCAGTTTTCCTCCGCAAACGCTCCTGGAGCTGGGCTCGGGGGGAGGAAACAACGCATCACACTTGAAAAAACGTTTCCAGATGACGCTGGTCGACCTTGCCCCTGGTATGTTGCAGGTCAGCCAGGCGCTCAATCCCGAATGCGAGCATATTCAAGGTGATATGCGTTCCGTCAGGCTTGGACGCCAGTTCGATGCGATTTTCATCCATGACGCGATCACTTATATGACCTGCGAGATGGACCTGCGCAGTGCCATAAGAACAGCTTACCTACACTGCCGACCGGGTGGAGCAGCCGTCTTCGCTCCCGACCATACCAGGGAGAATTTTAGAGCAGAGACCGGTCACGGCGGTCATGACCGAGGCGACCGCGCCATGCGTTATCTAGAATGGGCTATTGACCCCAATCCAGACGATAATACCTACTTGTTCCTGATGGTTTATCTTTTGCGCGAGGGTGCCGAACAATTCAAGTGCGTCCTCGATAAACATATCTGTGGTCTGTTCAGCCAAGCACAGTGGTTACAGTGGATTAGCGAGGCGGGTTTCGAGGCGCGTGTGGTGCCCTTCCTGCATAGCGAAATCGAACCTGGCTCTTGCGACACATTTATCGGACATAAGCCCTTAGAAGCAAAAGACGAACTGTAAGATTTAGAGCCATCAAATCACCAGCCGTATTTAGAAGTAAAATGGATCAGCTAGTTCAAATAATCAATCGAATTCCCGCCTGGAAAGATGCGCATGATATCCAGATTGAGCGTATTGCCGGGCTGACCAATACCAACTATCAGGTAACGGTGGCTGGAGAACGTTATGTTTTACGTGTCAGTGGGCAAAACACGGAACGTCTGGGGATCAACCGCCAACACGAATTTGCAGCTCTGCAAGCAGCCTCACAGGCTAGAATCGGCCCGCAGGTAATTGCCTTCCTCCTTCCAGAGGGGCATCTGGTGACAACGTGGATCGAAGGACACCACTGGGAACCAGCAGAATTTCGCACCCCTGACCACGTGCGGCTATTGACCGAAACGGTGAGGCGCATCCATGCTCTCCCTCCGAATGGCGCCATCTTTTCTCCTTTTCAAAGGGTAACCTCATATCAGAAAACTGCTGTCTATTTCAATGTGCCGCTTCCGTCCGGTTTTGACCGTTTTTCAGAAACTATGCATGCTGTACAAACCGACCAGGAGCACGACCAGTCCGGATGGCAGCGTTTTTGTCACAATGATTTAGTAGCAGTTAACTACCTTTTCATCGATGAGCCGCCAAGCATTCAGGTGCTCGATTGGGAGTTCGCCGGACTGGGCGATATCTACTACGACCTCGCTACCGTGGTTTACACCCACGACAGTGAAGGCCCTATCCCACTCGAGTTGGAAAATGTGATGCTGGCTTGCTACTTCGGCGAGACAAACTCTTTTCAGCGTAGGCGGCTGCTGGGGATGAAATACATGCTGATGCTCTTCACGGGCATGTGGGGGCTTGCTCAACACGGCATGCAGCAAGCCGGATTGATTCCTCCTGTGGAGGGATTCGATTATCTGGAGTTTGCCCAATACCTGTTTGCCCACGATATCCGTGAATTGGCCGAGCAGTACGAGCACAACAAGCTGTGACTCGGCTTTTAGAAAGGCAGTTGTCAGGATACTTGCCTGTATGCCTTGGTAAATGACAAGTAAAAATAGTAACCAAGAAGGAGACATTGCTATGGCAAACGAAATTGACCGGATTGAAGTAGAAAAGACCATACACACCAACATCGGCTGGGCTTTGACCAAAGATATCGACCGGCTGTTCGCCAGCGTGGCGCAGGACGAGGATTTCTTCATCTTCCACCCCGACTCCAAGAGTACCATCATCGGTTTTGAAGCTTTCAAAAACATGGCGGAACGCAGTTGGATGAAGGATGCCTTCAAAGCCACCGACTATGCCATCAAAGACTTGCGCGTGACTTTTGCCGAATTAGGCAATGTGGCCTGGTTTTCGTGCCTACTCGATGACCATGCCGAATGGAACGGCCAGCCAGGCGGCTGGGATAACTGCCGCTGGACAGGCGCGTTGGAAAAGCGTGCCGGCAAATGGGTCACCGTGCAGATGCACTTCTCGTTTCCCAAGGATGATTAAATTTGGAAACCTTTTTCCCCGTCCTTCATTCTGTCCTGTCCACCTCTGCCCTGATCAGCGATATCCTGCCTGATTATGGTATTGGTGAGATCGCCGCCTGCCAGTTTTTCACCGGCGGCTTCAATGACACCTACCGGGTGAGAACCGTCCAGGGAAGCACATATTATCTGCGCGTCTACCGTAAGAATTGGCGTACGCTGCCCGATATTCTCTATGAACTGGACGTGCTCAACCACCTGCGTATCAAAGGCTTCCCTGCCGCCCGACCTATGCCGCTCCTCGATGGTCGCTACTATCATGAAATACATGCTCCAGAGGGTCTACGCTATGCTGCCCTGTTCAGTGAAGCCCCCGGGAAAGATATTTCCTACGACCAGGAACCAGAAGAAATGTCCTTCCGTTACGGGCAGGCGGTTGCTCAATTGCACAACGCGGTGGACGATTTCACCAGCCCGCACCAGCGCTTCCACGTCGATCTTGAATTGCTCATCAACACCCCGCTGCGCAACATCGCCCCCTTTCTCGCCCACCGCTCTGACGATTGGGCTTACCTCCAGCGCTTCACCGCTGATCTTAGACAACGCATCGTTGAGCTACCTATCACTGCGCTGGAACAAGGCTTCTGCCACGGCGACTTGCAAGGCTACCATGCTTACGTGGACACTGATGGCACGTTAACCTTTATAGACTTCGATTGCGGCGGTTACGGCTTTCGCGCCTACGACCTGGCAGTCTTCCGCTGGTGCTCACGCCTGCAAGAACAGGAAGACCGCCGCTGGGAGCCCTTCCTGCGCGGCTATCGTGAAACGCGCCCGCTCAATGAAGTCGATGTCCGGGCTGTCCCATTGTTCGTCGGCGCCCGCTACCTCTGGCACATGGGTGTGCATACCCAAAATGCCTACGATTGGGGCTGTGAGTGGCTCAATGACAAATACTTCAACGAAAAATTAGGCTTCCTGCGTGCTATGGAAAAGGATTACTTAGGAAATGATGGATAGAGAAGAAATCACCAATATTTGTGAGCGTGAGGTGCTTGCCACCGCCGCGCGGCTATTTGGCACTACGCAAGACCGCTTGGGCAAGTTCGAGGACTCGGAGGGCTGCGTCAACCTGGTCTACCAGTTCGACTACGAAGGTCAGCCGAGGATATTGCGCGTCTCCTATAATCCCGAGCGGCCTGTTGACTTAATCCAGGCGGAGCTGCACTTCGTGAACTACCTGGCGCAGGGTGGCGTGCGCGTCTCGCGACCCATCCCTTCCGTAAACAGCAACCTGATCGAGGTCATCCCCACCCAGGGTATCCCTTTTAAAGCCGTCTCCTTCGTCAAAGGCCGCGGCATGCGCATGCCAGATAACAACTACCGCTACCGCCAGGGCGTGCCTATTCAGGAATATTTCCAGAACTGGGGGCAAGTGCTCGGACAAATGCACCGCCTGGCGAAAACCTACCAGCCGCCGAGTGAATCCATCCGGCGCCCCGAATGGTTCACCTGGGAGCATGCCAAAGGTTTCCCATACCAAGAAAAGCTGCCTGCCATTTACCGGAAATATGAGCAGCTCGTTGCCGAGCTACATGCTCTTCCCAAGGATGTCAATTCCTACGGGCTGATCCACAACGATTTCAATGACGGCAACTTTACTGTAGATTACGACAATGGCGACATCACCGTCTTCGATTTCGACGACTGCTGCTATTTTTGGTTCCTATACGACCTGGCTTGCGCCTGGGAGAGTGGGGTTGGTTGGGTGTCGCGCCGTCCCCTGGCGGAGCGCAAAGAGTTTATGGATCGCTACCTGGAACAGGTCATGGTGGGCTACACTCGTGAGAACACCTTGAGCGACGAATGGCTGGCGCACCTGCCGCTCTTCTTGCGCTTGGTCCAGATGCAGGAGCTGACATACTACGCCCAGTACCTGGATGGGGCTGACGAAGAAATCCAGGCCGGCTTACGCTATAAGATCCACTGCATCGAGAACGACATCCCCTACCTAGGCTTCTTCGACAGCACATTCTCGCCCGAAAGGCCTTTCAAGTCATAAAAAATACCAAAATGAACACCACAGCCTCTACACCTACTCCTGACATTCATTTCATGCGCATCACCGCCACCACCCTGAACCAGATTTGCGATCTGAGCAAAACCCTCTCCCCGATCCATCGCAAAATGGTAGCAGACAATGTGCGTTCGATTGCCGAAGCGCACTTCTCTCCCAGCGCCTGGTTCCGCGCCATCTACGCCGACGAGACCCCGATCGGCTTTATCATGACACACACCGGCTCGGATTATGAGGATGAGATTGACTGCCCGGGCGTTTTTCTGTGGCGTTTCATGATTGCCGAATCCTATCAGGGTAAAGGGTATGGCAAGCGCGCCCTGGAGAAACTCATCCAGCATCTGAAAGCCATGGGGATTCCGTTGCTTTACACCAGCTGCGAGCAGGGTGAAGGCAGTCCAGAAGGTTTTTACCGCAAACTGGGGTTTACGCCCACCGGCGGGCATTATGGCTATGAAATTGAGCTGGTACTAAGAGTGGATACCTACACGCTAAGCGATACACCCGTATGACGCTCACACCAGATAGCTCTAAAACAATTTGGATTTGTTTTGGAGAAGGTTGCAGGGGATAGTGCTTATTATTTTAACAGAGGAAGACATGAAAACCAGAATCATCCCTTCAATTGTAATCACATGGTGCTTCTTGGTAAGCTGTAATTCAACCCAGAACATAAAGCCTTCGCCTTACACTACACCACTTCCCCCAACCGTGACCAATAGCCCACCCATCGCAACACTGATCCCCATTCCAACGAATACGCATTTCCCGCCAACGGAAATACCTTCGGCAACCCCTCTTCCTGAAAAAGAAACCCCTTCCTCGGTCAATGGGGTGATCTCAATCGAAAATGCGGCTCAAATCGTGGCTTTACAAACATTCAAAGGCCATAATAGTCAGATAATTGATATCAGCTTTTTGTCCAACGGGCAGATCATCTCGTTGGGAGGTGATCTGTCCTTGAAGCGTTGGGATGCCTTGACCGGGGAAGAAACACAAAGCCTGAGCTTGTCGGGCAATACTATTTACAATGGGGCAATTTCTCCCCTCGGCGATCTATTCGCAATCGAAAACCCCGTTCATGAAATTCAATTAATATCCACCCAAGATGGTCAAATCCTGCAAAAAATGGCAAACCACGCCTCATTTGTCATGAGTTTTGCCTTCTCGTCGGATGGTAACCTCTTAGCCACGGGAGATGAAGTTGGTATGATCTCAGTCTGGGATACTGCCACTGGCAAATTAGTCTATTCCCTTCCTGGTCACCCAAGCGCGATAGGAGCGCTGGCTTTTTCATCCAGAAATACTCTCCTGGCATCTGGAGGGGTTGAGGGAAGTCAGGATATTAAGATCTGGAATTTGAGTAGTGGTGTGGAAATATCTACGTTATCTGGACACAGTGACAACGTGTATGGCCTATCTTTTTCACCCGATGACACAACCATAACCTCGGTGAGCGGGGACCTAACACTTAGGCTTTGGGATGTTAAATCAGGACAAGAGTTACATGTCTTTCGCGGTCATCATAGCCGGATTTACGGCGTAGCATTTTCACCGGATGGCCATTTGCTGGTTTCAAGCGATTTCGCTGGCAACCTCAAGCTTTGGGATGTCACCAATGGCAAAGAGCTCATCAACCTGAAAGGTCATACAGACCTGGTTGAGGCGGTCAAGTTTTCTCCGGACGGATGTTTGCTAGCATCAGGTGGTTTCGATACCACGATTATCATTTGGGGAATTCGAGCAGGAATCTGTTCGAATACTTCCCCAGATCAGTCCCCCGCGAAAAGGGGAAGTGAATCCGGTCTGATCGTCTTTTACTCCGAGCGCGATGGCGATGCCGACATCTATCTGATGAACCCGGACGGTAGCGAACGGCGCCCCTTGACTGATAATGACGCCGACGATACCTCTCCGGCCTGGTCGCCCGACGGTAAGCTAATCGCCTTCGAATCAGACCGCGATGACCCACGTCCACATGCCTGTTTCCCAAACTGTAACTACAATCTTTACGTGATGAACGCCGATGGCAGTGACCAACGCCGCTTAACCGACCTGCCTGGGGCTGAGTGGCACGCTAATTGGTCGCCGGATGGCAAGTCGCTGCTTTTTACCGCCGGCGACCTAGGCTATACAGCCATGGGAATCTACTTGCTCAACCTGGATGATGGTGAACCGCAACCATTGCTGGTTGATGATTTCGAAAACGATGCCGCTGATTGGTCTCCGGATGGTACGCAGATCGCTTTTTCGTCGAATCGTGAAGGTAGCCGGGATATTTTTGTTATGAATGCGGATGGTAGTCACATACGCAAGATCGTTGATACAGGCTTGGATGACTATTTCCCAGATTGGTCACCCAATGGCGCCCAGATCGCCTTTTTTGCCACCGATTGGCCCAGCATCCGCCAGGATATCTTCACCGTGGATATCGATGGCAGCCACCTTCAGAATCTCACGAATACCCCCACTGTCGTCGACGAAGATCCCAAATGGTCGCCTGATGGCACTCAGATCATCTTCCAATCCGACCGTGACCGTAATTTCGAGGTTTATGTGATGAACGCAGATGGCTCTCAACCCCAAAATCTGACCAATCATAGCGGTAGAGATTATTGGCCAGAATGGTGGGCTCCCGGCTCTACAGAATCCAACCGCGCTGCAGATTCCAAGATTGCCTTTGTCTCTGTACGGGATGGTAATGGCGAAATCTATGTCATGAATGCCGATGGCAGTGAGCCACAACGTCTGACGAACTGGCGCCTTTGGGATGGCTTCCCCGATTGGTCGCCTGACGGCAGCCAAATCGTCTATTACAGCTATATCACAAGCAATAATTGGGTGATCAAGATCATGAATTCTGACGGCAGCAACCAGCGCCAGGTCACTGATAGCGGTACTTGCGATGGGGCGCCTCATTGGTCGCCGGATGGCACACTGATCAGCTATGCCTCAGGCGATTGCAGTGGTGAGCGGCGCGAAATTTATCTGATCAGCGTTGAAGGCGGTACACCTGTCAATCTGTCAAACAACCCCGCCGACGACCTGGGGGCAGCCTGGTCGCCTGATGGGACACAGCTTGTCTTTTCCTCAAATCGCGACGGCAATTATGAGATCTACATCATGAATGCCGATGGCAGCAATGTACGCCGTCTGACCAATGACCCTGCTGAGGACCACGCTCCAGCCTGGTCTCCAAATGGGAACCAAATTACTTTCTATTCTAACCATAGCGGGAACGATGACATCTATGTGATGAATCCAGACGGTAGCAATCCAGTCAATCTAACCAATCATGAGGCCAATGACTGGTTCCCACGCTGGTCACCGGATGGTAGTACCATCACGTTCAGCACCTGGCGCGACGGCAACCTGGAAATCTATGTCATGAATGTGGATGGTAGCAATGTGCGTCGTTTGACCGACAGCCCAGGCGAAGATTTCAACTCCGTTTGGCAGCCATAACTGGGAAAAGCTGCATTAATTTATCCTCGAAAGGTACTGAACCATCATGCCCCTCGCAAACGTTCGTATCGTTCCTCCTGATCCCGACCAGCATCTACAAGCCATGGCCCAACTGGCTGCGGATGCCTTCTCTAACGGGCAATATGTCGAGCAGTATGCTCAAAACTATATCGGCAACAGCCATTACGATTGGCAGGTCTCGCGACTGGTTTTTGACGGCGATGAGCTGATCCATCACTGGGGCGTATGGGGTTACCAGATGCGCCTCGCAGCCGTCCATCTCAAAGTGGCGGGCATTGGCGCGGTCGTAACCCATCCCGATTACCGCAAACAAGGCCTGATGCACCAGGCCGCGCAGGCTTCTTTTGATGCCATGCTGCGGGATGGTTATGACCTGAGCATCCTGCGCGGCAGGCACTATGTCAAGATGGGCTACGCCCGCGCCTGGAATTACGTCACCTATCGCCTCAAGCTACAGGAGCTGCCAGAAACGGGGCTTCTCCAGCCCTACCAGCCGCTACGACCGGATCAGGTCGGCGCCATGGACGCTCTCTACAACCGCACGCATGCCAATTACAGCGGCACAGCCATCCGCCCTACTTATCGAAACCGCCATCCTGATGATATCGGTGTGTACGCCTGGTTCGATGGGCAAGGGAATCTCGCCGGCTATGTGCGCGCCTTGCCTGCAGAAGACAACCCCAAGGTTCTCACTTGTTTTGAGGCTGCTGGCGCACCGCGCCAGGCGCTGGCCGTGTTGAGCGACATCTACAAAAAGGGTGAATATGAGAGCCTGGCTTTCTTCACCCTGCCCCACTACCATCCCCTCCTGCAACTTCTCCGTAAAGGGGCCTGTATCGTGGAGAACCGCTACTTCGACATCACCGGCTGGCGCGTGCGCCTGCTCAACCTGCACAGTACCTTGCAAAAACTTCTCCCATTATTCGAAGAACGGTTAGCAAATTCTCAATTTGCTGGTTGGCAGGGCAGCCTGCTCCTGGACGGCGGTGAGCAAAAGGCTACCTTGCTCATTGAACAGGGGAAGATCAAAATCACTTCCGAGGGCACTCCTGAGAATATTCTCTACGCTGGTTCCGACCTCGCCCGCCTGCTGATCGGCTCCGACGAGCCGGAGGAGATCATTCGCCAGGCGGACATGGAATACACCGGCTTAGCTGTTCCTCTGGTGCGCGTGCTATTTCCAAACCTGTATCCAATGATGAGCCATTGGGACGAATACTGATGAAAAAGTTACTTCTTTTCTTCTTGTCCCTGATTCTCGCCGCCTGCGGTGGAACTTTCTCCACTGTCGAGCCCACCGCTGCCCTCCCTCAGACTATCCAATACACTACACCAACACCGCTCTTATCATCTGGACGCAGCTTGCTGACCTACGACGACTTGATGAATGGTTCTGAGGCTGAGTCTCCTCTCGACGAGAGCGCCTTGACCATACCTGTGGATGCTGCTCCACCTGCCCATGTCTTTGAAGGTAACCTGGAGTTGCTCGGTGAAGAGACGCTTGGACAAATCCAAATTCTACGCGACGAGTTAGATCCGGAAAGTGCCCACTTGCCCGCCTTCGACTTCGAATTCGTGCAGAGCGAAGGCTACCTGATCCCCATCCGCCGTGGCCTGATCATCGCCGACCATCCGGTGTGGAATATCATCCTTGAGCCGGGGCGTGTCTGGCAGGAGTCGGGCGACAATGGTTTCTCGCGCGCCTCCCTGCCCTTCGCACTGACAGTCAAGGGCGGCAATGCCACCTTCAACGGCACACTTACGTTCCTCTTCGACGATCAGCGCGTTTCCAAAGTCTGGTACCAGGTCACTCAGGAGACCACCAGCTCTACCCGCGCCAATTTGTGGGGCTTGCTGGATGCCGTCTACCATTCCGGAACAGTGAGTGGAGCACAACAGATCATCAACGATTTTCGCACCGAATTAGCCTCCCGCCTGCCGGTCAAGCCAATCCAGGCATTGGCGCAGGATTACCCCGGTATGAATGTCTCGGCCTTCGGCAGCGGCGTCACCCCCGCCCATATGACCTGGTACGGCCTGGTGGTGAATGGGGTCAACTACCTGGGTGGTTGCCAGACTCGCTTTGGCACCTATCCCTACTGCGAATCGATGCGCGCCACTTCCTACTCCACCGCCAAGTCGGCCTTCGCCAGCCTCGCCCTCATGCGCCTGGCGCAGCTTTATGGTCCGCAAGTGGCAGATTTTCTGATCAAGGATTTCGTCCCTGAATACGCTGCCAGTTCCGGCGATTGGGAAAACGTGACTTTCAACCACGCCATCGATATGTCAACCGGGAATTATGACTCGCCAGGATTCATGACCGATGACAACAGCCAGAAAATGGGCATCTTCTTCAGCGCCCAACCCTTTTCTAAGCGCATCGCGGCCGCATTCAGCGCACCTCATGCCGCCAGCCCGGGCACGCGCTGGGTCTACCGCACCAGCGATACTTTTATCTTGACTCGTGCGATGCATAACTACCTGCAAACCCAACAAGGAGCATACGCCGACATCTTCCAGTTCGTCGTCGATGAAGTCTATCGTCCGCTTGGTCTGGGTCCCGGTGCTTATTCCACCATGCGCACTGCTGACAACAACTGGCAAGGGCAGGCCGAAGGCGGCTATGGGTTGTGGTGGATTCCCGACGATATCGCCAGGATTGCCATCTTGTTGAACAACAATGGGGGTAAAATCGCTGGTGAGCAAATCCTGCACCCGGCGCTTCTTGCCGCGGCGCTGCAGCAGGACCCACACGACCGCGGAGTAAGCATTGACAGCCAGCGTATGTACAACAACGCCTTTTGGGCGAATCGTTACACCAAAGCGGATGGCTTCGACTGCGAGTTTTGGGTGCCCCAGATGCTTGGCGTCAGCGGCAACGTGGTAGCCCTCTTTCCCAACGGCATCACCTACTACTACTTCAGTGACAATCAGGAATTCACCTGGGATGCCGCTCTTCGGGAAACAGATAAGATGATCCCGCTTTGTCCATAAGAGATAATATAGTTAAGGAAACTAAGATGAACACCTCTTTCCAATCCGAACATTTCACCCTCCATGCCCTGGCTGAAGGTGTCTATGCTGCCATCGCCACTGAGATGGGCGCTGGTTTCTGCAATACTGGATTGGTCGATTTAGGCGACCGGACGTTGATTATCGACGCCTTCGAAAATCCCCAGGCTGCCGAAGACTTGCTGACCGCCAGCATTCAATTGACTGGTCGCAAGCCAGATGTTGTGATCATCAGCCACTTTCACCCGGATCATTGGGCTGGCCTGCAGGTATTCAAAAACAGTGCCATCCTGGCGACTCACCCCACGCGTCAAAAGATGATCCCAATCGCCAAAGAAATGCTGAAGGACAAACAAGACCCGGCTGAGTTGCAGAGCTATCTCCAGCAAAGTGAGGCGAGTTTGACCGCAGAGGCTGATGAAAACAAACGCCATTCGCTCGAGGTATCCATCGCACGCCAGCGCCACACCCTACAGGCACTGCCCGGCCTTGAACCGACCCTTCCCAACCAGATCTTCCAGGACAAAGTGATCTTCCATGGCAATCGCCGTTCTGCCGAACTGATTGTCACTGGCAAGGCACATACGATAAGCGATTGTATTCTCCGTCTGCCTCAAGATAGCATTGCCTTCATCGGTGATATTGGCTTCTTCAATTCGCAACCATTTATGCCCTATGGCTTTCCGCTTAAATGGGCAGCCCTGCTCGAGAAAATGGCTACCTGGGATGTAGAGACCTTCGTCCCTGGTCATGGCCCCTTGGGCAGTAAAGATGACCTTTCTATTGAAGCAACCTATATTCGCACACTGGAAGATATGGTACACCAGGTGGTGCAGTCTGGTGGCACGGTGGAAGACGCTCTTCGTAAGACTCTCCCCCCGCCCTTCGATGCCTGGCAGGCCATCGGACAAAGGTTCGAAGCCAACGTACGTTCCTCGTTCAAGCGCCAATCCGCTACTTAATATAAACTCATCTCTTGTTGATCATATGAAAATTCTAATCCCTACCATTGGCTCCCGTGGAGATGTCCAACCCTTCATCGCCCTTTCACAGGGCTTAACCCGTGCTGGGCATACGGTCATCCTCGCCTCGCACCCGCTGATGCGCTCGCTGGTCGAATCTCATGGCGTATCCTTCGCCCCCATCGGTCCCGATATTGACCTGGCTCGTCAAGTCGCCGACATCCGCCATCGTGCTCGCCACCCTGCCATCGGATTAATCCAGGCCATGCGCTTTGGTTTTGACATCCTTGAACGCGCTCATGAGCATATTCTGGCGCTCTGTACCCAGGCAGAGTTGGTGGTCGTCCCTGCTGCAATTGGCGCTGGCAAGAATGAAGCCGACATATTGAATCTGCCCTACTTGAGCGTATCCTTGATGCCCTGGGCGATTCCCTGGGATGACCCCCGGCGTTCGCTCTTCAAGCGTTTGGCGTACGGTGCCTTCGACAAAGTAGTTTCGCTGATTACCACCTTACCGCTAAGCCGTATCCGAAAGCGATTAGGGCTCCCGCCCGTCGGTGAGGAGGGCTTTACCTCCACCCGCCTGGATCTCATTCCCATCAGCCCCATAGTCTTTTCCCCCAATCCGCTCTGGCAATCTCACCATCACGTGGTAGGTTTTTGGTTCGCAGAAGCGCCTACTGAATGGCAGCCCCCTGCAGATCTGCTTGCCTTTCTGGAACAGGGCGAGTCCCCCCTGCTGATCAGTTTAGGTGCTATGAGCCTGGGCGAGGCTGACGCACTAGAAAATGCCAGGTTCTTTACAAATGCGATCCAGGAAGCTGGCATACGGGCGGTTGTACAGGGTTGGGAATCAGGGATGAGGCAGCTATCATTGCCATCCACGATCTATGCTTGCAGCTCCTTGCCGCACAGTTGGTTAATGACCAAGTGTGGTGGGGTCGTTCACCACGGTGGGTTTGGCACCACCTCTGCCGGCTTACGCGCCGGCATCCCACACCTGGTCATCCCCTCTATCGCCGATCAATTCTACTGG
>ERZ1649853.782-NODE-782-length-12845-cov-4.956841_pt1 | contig 12845 bp, 8 predicted proteins | sample MGYA00575353_ERZ1649853 | MGnify/ENA primary metagenome ERZ1649853 (study PRJEB40853, sample SAMN11349654) | freshwater sediment metagenome | isolation source: river sediment | host: Sediment | place: India: Okhla Barrage, New Delhi | collected 2017-02-21 ...
ACCAGGTGCGCCAGGTATTTGGTATATGCACCACTGTCCAGATCGATATCAACCCCCGCCAGGATGCTCAAGCGAGCAGCTTCGCTCAGGTCGCGCGCCACGCCGTGCTGCACCAGCTCGCCGATGGCGTTGTAATCGCTCACCACCGGGCCGTTCATGCCCCATTCTTCATGCAAGACGGTGCGCAGCAGGAAGGTGTTGCCGGTGCCGGGCACGCCGCTGATTTCATTGAAGGAACTCATCGTGCTGCCCGCGCCAGCCTCAAAGGCAGCTTTGAAAGGCGGCAGGTAGACATCGCGCAGGGTGCGCTCCGAAATATCGACCGTGTTGTAATCGCGACCGCCCTCGGCCGCGCCATACCCCGCATAATGCTTGGGGCAAGCCGCAATGCGGTACTCTACCGGCAGGGCGCCATCCTGAAAGCCGTTTACCCGGGCGCGTGCCATCGCCATGCCCAGGCAGGGATCTTCTCCAGCGCCCTCGGCGATGCGTCCCCAGCGCGGGTCGCGGGCGATATCCACCATGGGGGCAAAAATCCAGTTGATCCCCGCGGTCGAGGCCTCTACGGCGGCGACATGCGCAGCCCGCTCCAACAAAGCCGGGTTCCAGGTACACGATTCTGCCAGGGGGATGGGAAAGACGGTGCGGAAACCGTGGATGACATCCTGGCTGACCAGGATAGGGATATGCAGGCGCGATTCTTCCACTGCCAGGTGCTGCAAGTGGTTGTTGAGGCGCAGGTCGGCGGAGTTAATCGAACCGACCATGCCAGCCCGGATTTGCTGCTCAATCACCGGGTTGAGTTGGAGGGGAATCTCATAGGGAAGCCCATTCGCCTCAGCCAGCTTCTTCTGGAGCAGCACCTCTTCCCAATCGATATTTGCGAAGGCGTTCCCGAGCACCAGTTGGCCCACTTTTTCAGCCAGGGTCATCTGGTTAAGCAGGTCCGTAACCTTTTTTTCAGCAACCGGGTCAGGCTGGTTCAGCGGGATAATCTCTTGCGGCATAGATACTCCAATCCAGGTCAGGTGAGTTTTATGGCTTCACTAACTTTGCAGACTGTTAACATGCCTCCCCGCGGGCAGCGGGCGGGCAGGCTCGCCGGACAAGCACAGCTCAAAAGGGATGGGCGAGTCGATGATGGCTTGATGGGGGGTTAGCTCCACTGCAATTGAGCCGTAAGGCGTCGGCGCCTGGCCTTTGACCCACTCCAAACGCCCCAGGCGGGGGGCGATCCGGGCGCGGGTGAAGCCCGGATCGGCTGGCGTCACGCCCAGGGTGTAAATGAGCAGGTCGCGGCTGGGGGTACAGCTCCAACCGTGGGCGTGGGTACCGGCGCCGGTCCCGGCATCCCAGTTCTCGCCGATGGTGTCGTAACCATCCTTCAAGAACTCTGCCCAGCGCAGGTAAAGATCTGGCAGGCGGTCAGCCTTCCCGGCCAACGCAACGGCATCATGCACCACATAGCTCATGAACGGCATCGACCGCACGATCTCGTTCTCGACGTCCCAATCGATTGCGTAGATGCCACGCTGCTGCTTCTCGAAGGCGCCTTCACTCTGGCCGCCTCCTGACCAGGAGCGCACCACCAGCTTCTGCTCATCCGTGATGGCATCGATGATGCGCCGCCAACGCGGCTCCGGTGCCAGGCGGGAAACGATCGCCAGCGCGCCGGCGAGCTGGCTCATCTCGGGCTGCGGGACGCCATCCACGATATGGTCAATATACGAGCCGCGCCTTTCGTCCCAGAAGAGCTCAAAGCCAGCCTTTGCCCGGGCATATAACTCTTCAGCCCAGGCCTGGGAGCTGGCTTCACCCAGCCAGGCGGCCATCTCGGCAAATTCCAGCAGCCCGCGCGCCCATTCGGCGGTCAGCAAGGCGCTGGTGTCGGTAGTGGACACACTCGACCAATCCACCAGGTTCCATTCGGGGACATCCTTGAGCACGCCAGCCGAGGTCTGGTACGGGGCATACCAGCGTAGAACGCGCGCCACGGTTGGCAGCCAGGCAAGGATCACAGCCCGGTCACCGCGGTAACGGTACCAGTTATAAACCCCGTGCACCCAGTGCAGCGACCAGTCTGGCAGGGTAAAGTTACCCATCAGCTCCAGCAGGCTGACGGTGAACATGGGCAGGATGCCGTCATTGCGCGGCGAGTTACCCAGCTCGACATAGCGCTTTGCCAGGCGCCAATCCTGGTTAGCCGCCAGATGCACCATCTGGTGCACCACCCCATCCCCAGTCCAGGCGCGCTGCTCACGCGTCGGGCAATCCACAAAGGCGTCCGGCGAGCACAACTGCACGGTGCGCAGACCCGCCTGGAAGATTTGCTCCAGGCGCGGGTCTGAGCACTCAAAGGTCGCTGTTTCCTGCCAGGGATGCAGGTTCTCCTGGACGGCGAAATCCTGTAAAACCAGGCTGTCGGGCAGGGAATGGGCCAGGAGGTAGGCATAACGAAAGCCAATAGTGTCAAACAGACCGAAGGAGTCATGCTCTCCACGCGCAATGTAGCGAGTGCCGGCGCGCATGCGTCCAAATTTTGGGCCCAGGCGGATAGGCTCTTCGGTATACGAGAGGTCGATCACTGTCCCGGCGGCGCAGTGGAGCGAAAACTGGACGAATCCCGAGACGATATGCCCCATATCCAGCTTGATCCAGGCTCCACCACCCGCGGGGATATTGAGCTGGGCGGGTAGTTGAATAAGCTGGGCATCGCCGGAGCGCGGCGCCTGGATATGCTGGTCCACGCAGTCCATGGGTGAGCTGGTGGAGCTGATATCCACCGCGGGGAGGATCTCTACCTGGATAGAGGCTGGTCGTCTGACTGCGCCGCCCTGCGGGGCAATTGGCCGCGGGTAGAGTGGGCCATACGGGTGGGTCGGAGGCTGAGAGCGGAACAAACCCGTGAGCATGGCGGGCACAACCTGCGCCTGCCCCCAAGCGGCATCGTCAAAGCCGGGAGTTTTCCAGGCAAAGGGGAAGCGGCGGGCATCAAAGATCTCCACCGGCACACCCCCGGCAGCCAGCTCGCGGTCATCCTGCGACTGGTGATCCCAGGCCTGCGGGCGCTGTGCTTTCCAGGTGGCATCGCTGACCAACCAGCCAGCCTCGCCCAGGTTACATTCAAAAACCATGATCCCGGTCTTACCCAGGGTGCGATTGGGGGTAGCCGGCATCCAGAAGGCCTTCTCCTGCCCGTAATATTTGACATAGACGGCAAGCACATTCTCCCCAATTTTTAGGTACGGGGCAAGGTCGTACATATCGTAATGCAACCGGCGGAACTGGCTGCGGATGGGGCCGCGGCCCAGCTCATGCCCGTTGACGTACAGCGCATAGCGCGCATCCGCGGTGATGCGGGTTGGGGCGCGTCCAGGCAGGTGGTCAAGGGTAAAGCTTTTCCGGAATAAGCCGTGCGATTCTTTGGCGTTTTGATCGATGGGGGCGGCAAAACCAGGGCTGGGTGTCACCGGCTCTTCGGGCACCCAGATCCAGTGTCCCAGCCAGCGAATCTCGGGGAAATCTCCCGGGGTAATAGAGCCTGCAGGATCAGTCATATACTCCAACTCCTTATGCGAGTCCGCCACCCAGAAAGAGACGCTGGTGCGGAAAGTAGGTCTTACCGGTATCTACCAGGGCTTTGACGTTCTCCGGGCGGGCATCCACCGGCACCGAGCAGCCCGAACTGAGAATAAAACCGCTGCCATCGCCCACGATATCGATCAACTTCTTGCAGTATTCGCTGACCTCTTGCGGCGTGCCCAGCTTGAGCAGGGAGGCAGGAACGTCGCCCGAGATGCAGCTATGCCCTTTGAGGATGGCTTTGGCTTTGAAGATATCAGTAAGGCCATCAAGGTCTAAAACCACGCTGCCCCTGGGCAGCTCCAGGAAGTATTCCAGGAAGGGCGTCCAGTTCGAGTCGCAGTGCAGCCAGGGGGTGATGCCAGCATCCACCAGAGCGTTGATCAGCTTCTTTTCATACGGCCAGTAATGCTTCTTAAACAGCATGGGCGAGAGCAAGGAGCCGGTGGTCTGACCGATTTGAAAGCTGAGATAGCCCCACTTTTTGGTTTCTTTGACGGCATAAAAATTCTTGATCCCCAGGGGGATTTGCTCTTCCAGGCAGGCCTCGGCGGCCGCGGTGAATTTATCGGGGCGCCTGAAGAGATCACCGATCAGCGCCTGGAGCGAGCGGGTGAAGCGGAAGCCTTCTACGGGTAAAAATGGCCCAAAACCAAACAGGGTCGGGACACCCAGCACCTCCCAGGTGTCCATATCTTGCATTTCCCTGGCAAAAGCCTCGCCCAGGCGAGAGCCGAATTTCTCCACCGGCACCGGCATGCCTTTTTCCACCAGGCGGGGATAGACCATCTCGATGTAGGCGATCCAACTATGCTGGGCGATGAAATCATAGTCCTCCACGCGCATGATCTCCTGCTCTTCGAGCTGCCACAGCTCATCCTCGCCCAAGTGATAGCCGGGCAGGCGGGTGACAATGCCGAGCGTGGACAAACCAAGGTCGTTCATCCCGGCTTGCAGTGCACAGTCACAGCCACCCAAATCCGCGAAGGTTTGCTCCAGGATCTTTTGCCCCAGCTCGGCATCACGGACCACCCTGGCGAGCGGGACGCCGTGCGAGCGGGCGGCATAAGAGGTATCTATCTTCGGCGCGACGGGAACCCGGTCCACCGGACGCAGCTCAATGGCGGCGCGCAGGCGTTCGTAAGGGGTCATCTCATCCATTGGCGGCATCCTGTTCAGCAATCCACTGGTTGGCAAAATTGACCGCGTCCTGGGCATCCAGGCCCAGGGCATCCGCGCCGGTGAATTTCAACACGCTCTCGGTGAGTGAGCCGCCGCCAATCATCACCTTAACCCTGGAACGCAATCCCGCAGCTTCCAGGGCATCAACAACCGCTTTCATCGAGTCAAAGGCGATGGTGAGTAAACCCGAAAGGCCAAGGATCCGAGCGCCGGTTTCGTTCACCGCAGCGATAAATTTGGCGGCGGGCACGTCCACACCCAGGTCAGTCACCTCATATCCGGCAGCGCGCAGCATGCTGACCACCAGGTCCTTGCCGATGTTATGGATATCTTTTTCCACGGTACCAAACACGATCTTGCCCCGGCTGGGGCCAGTCTCACCGGCATTGCCGGATGGCAGGAGGGCAGTGACCCCTTTGAACATTTCGCCAGCCATGATCAGCTCGGAGACGTAATACTCGCCCGCCTCATAGCGCTGTCCCACCAGGATCATGCCATCCCGGCAGGCAGCCAGGATCGCCTGTGGATCTTCCCCAGCCTCAAGCCGTTCCTGGACGAATTTTAATACTGCTTCCTCATTCAAATCTGCAAACACCTGCTTTAGTGGATCGCTCATTCGTCATCCTTGTCCTTAATCACTACTTAGCCAACATACGGGTGCATACTACTACAAAGTACCCAATCAAGGTGTTTCGCTTCGCTTCGCTCTTTGTTTCGTATTCAACGCACCGGTACTTCCTGGTTACACATTTGCCGCAGAACTAGGATGACACAAGGAGCCGATGGAGGATTCATCGGCTTCTCTAAATAACTCTTGTGTGCACTCTGTAATCTACTGCTGGCTTGGCCCGCTGCCAACCAGGTGGCAGCGCACCCAATGCTGCTCGGTCAAGTTGGTCGCGGTGGGCATTGTCTGCCGGCAGATATCCATCACGCGTGGGCAGCGCGGCGCAAACGGGCAGCCGGGAGGCGGGTCGATCAACGACGGGATCTCGCCGCGCGCCTGGACGGTTTTGGTGGACAGGCCTGACTCCGGGTTGGGCACTGCCGAGAGCAGCAGCTTCGTATATGGATGGGCTGGCTGCTCCATCAGCTCAGTAGATTCGGCGCATTCGACCATATGCCCGGCATACAGCACAATCGTGCGGTCGCCGATGTAGCGTGCGCTGGCTAAGTCGTGGGTGATATACAGGAAGCCGATACCGCGCTCCTCTTTCAATTGCTCGATGAGATTCAAGACACCCATGCGGATCGAGACATCCAGCATCGAGATGGGCTCATCCGCCAGAATGAGCTCAGGCTCGACCGCCAGGGCGCGCGCCACAGCCACCCGCTGGCGCTGGCCTCCGGATAATTGATAGGGGTATTTTTTGGCAAACTCCTCGGCCGGATTGAGCCCCACAGACGCCAGAAGCTCGTGTACGGCCTGCTCGGCGTGGCTGCTGCGCTGGTGAATCTTGATCGGGCGCTCGACATGAAAGCCAATGGTGCGCGCCGGGTTGAGCGAGCCGTAGGGATCCTGGAAGATCATCTGGATCGTCCGGCGGTACTTCAGCGATGCGCCGCGCGGTTCAGTCTTCAATACATTCTGCCCATGCAGCAGGATTTCGCCGCGAGTGGGCTCGATCAGGCGCGTGATCAGCCGGGCGGTAGTGGATTTACCGCTGCCCGACTCGCCCACCAATGCCACCACCTCGCCGCGGCTGATGGTGAAGGTGGCGTCCGTCAAAGCATGCACCTGCCGCAACTTCAGGGCGTTGCCAATGGGAAAGCGCTTGGTCAGTTGACGAACTTCGAGGATCACCTGTTTTGAGAGGGTCCTTCCGGTTGATCCGGGATAGGTTGTGGTTTCGATCATCGCTACCTCTTCGCTACACTACTCTGACCAATCCTGTCATTCCCGGTGGGCAACGGCATCCCGGCATGCACGGCGACCCAGTGACCAGGGAGAACCTCGGTCAACTGTGGGGCGACCTCGGTTTCCTTGTGCGTGCAGCGGGTACAGCGCGGGTGGAATTTGCAACCCGTGGGCGGATTCACCAGGTCCGGCGGCGAGCCAGGGATGCCGGTCAATTTACGCTTCTTCCCCGTCAGCGAGGGGAATGAGCTGAGCAAACCCTGGGTGTAGGGGTGGATGGGATTGGTGAAGATCTCTTTCGATGCGGCTTTCTCGACAATCTCACCGGCGTACATGATCGCCATATAGTCGGAGAACTCAACCATCAAAGACACATCGTGGGTGATGAACAGGATTGAAAAGCCCATCGTCTCCTTGAGCTGCTGGATCTGCTGCAGGATATCTTTCTGCACCACCACATCCAGGGCAGTGGTCGGCTCATCCATAATCATCATCGCCGGGTTCAAAGCCAGGGCGATGGCAATCACCACGCGCTGGCGCATGCCGCCCGACATCTGGTGTGGAAAGGATTTCAGCCGCTCAGGCTCAATGCCCACGATCTTGAGCAGCTCAGCAGCGCGGTCATAAGCATCTTTTTTGCTCACTTTGTTATGGCGCAGGATCACATCGGTAACCTGCTCACCCACGGTGATGACCGGGTTCAAGGAATTCATCGCGCTCTGGAAAACCATGGACACCTTGCGCCAGCGGAAATCCTCAAGCTGGCGGTCATTCATTTTCAGGACATCCTCGCCGTCAAACAGAATTTGTCCGCCGGTGATCACCGCCGGGGGTTTGAGCACGCGCAGGATGGTGTGGGCAATGGTGGACTTGCCGCAGCCCGACTCACCGGCCAGGCCAAATACCTCCCCAGGCTGGATGGAGAAGGAGACATTGTTGACCGCTTTGGCAGGGCCGCGCCGGGTCAGGTACTCAACATACAGAGTGTTGATATCCAGCAGAGGCTCCTTACCATCGGCTGTCCGCCTGGGATTAACGAATTCGCTCGTTTCAATGCTCATGGGGCACCACCGGTGTTGCACGCATGCGCGGCAATTTAGCTTTGCGTAAAACTGATTTGACATCCCGCTCAGCGATCAGGCGCGGGTTGGTGATCTCGTCCATGCCATAGTTGATCAATGCCAGGCCAAAAGCCACCAGGGCTACCGCTAAACCAGATGGTACAAATGCCCACCATGCGCCGATCATCAGCGCGCCGCCGTTTTGCGCCCAGAACAGGTTGGTGCCCCAGGTCACATCCTGCGTGCTGGCCAGGCCCAGGAAAGCCAACCCGGTGGAGGCCATGATGCCGTAGATCACCGCGCCGATGAAGCCGCCCACGATAATATTGACCATGTTGGGCAAGATATGGACGAAAATAATTTTGAGCACCGGCTCTCCACTCACCACGGCTGCAGCCACGAAATCCTTCTCGCGCAGCGACATGGTCTGCGCCCGGATGATACGGGCGTTATATGCCCAGCCGGTAAAGGCCAGGGAGAAAATAACCGTGGCGGTGCCGGGTTTCAGGTAAGCGGATAACAGCACCAACAGCGGCAGCCCAGGGATGACCAAGAACAGGTTCATGATGAAATTCAGGATGTCATCGACGATGCCGCGCTTATACCCCGAGATCATCCCGACGATGGTGGCAATCAACACCATCAAAGCGCCTGAGCCAAAGCCAATCAGCAAAGAAAGCCGCCCACCCCACACGAGCTGCCGGAAGACATCCTTACCTTGCGGATTGGTGCCCATGATGTTCTGAGCAGACGGCGGCTGGTTGGTCGCGCCGACGAATTCCTTGGGGTCCCCTGGGGCAACCAGGGGCGCAAAGATGGCTGCCAGCACAAAGAGCATGACAATGACAAAGCCCACCCTGGCCTTTGGGCTGCCCAACAAAGTGTACAGGGCGCTGGTGCGAGGAATATTGATGCGAGCACCTCGCTTGCGCTTTGGATCAGATCCGACCGGCAGTTTTTTCTCTACAGTATCCATGCAACCCGCTCCTTATCCTGCCCGCACACGTGGATCCAGCCGGGTGTACAGAATATCCACCAGGAAATTGGCGACTAGAATACCCACCGTGATCATCATGAACAGCCCTTGCATCAGGGGGTAATCGCGGCCGTTCACGGCGTAAATCAGCATGTAGCCTAATCCAGGGTATGAAAAGACCGTTTCGATCAGGATTTGACCGCTCAGGATGGCGCCCAGCGCAATGCCAAAACCGGTGACACCGGGCAGCAGCGCGTTACGAGCGGCATACTTGAACATGATGCGGATTTGTTTCAGGCCCTTGGCCTCGGCCATGGTTACGTAATCATCCGCCAGCACGCTGACCATCACGTTGCGCATCCCGAGCGCCCACCCGCCGATACTGAGCAGTACCGCGGTGGTGGCTGGCAGGACCATGTGCTCCAGGACGCTGAGAATAAAGGGAAGGTTAAACCCCTGCTCCAACCGGTTGTTGTAGGCATGGGCAATCGGCAGCAAGTCCAGCTTCAGCCCAAAGGCATACAGTAAACCCAGGGCAAGGAAGAAGGCAGGGAACGAGCCGATCAAGATAAGCAGCGGTGGAACGATTGAATCGATGACACCCCCACGGCGCCAGGAGCCAATAATACCGATCAGGTTGCCCATCACAAAGCTAAAAATGAGCGAGACCGCCCCGAGCAGAAAAGTCCACACCAGGCCGGTGGAGATTACTTTGGTGACAGGAGCCGGGAAGTAGGTGTAGGAAGTTCCAAAATCCCCCTGGAACAAGCGCGACAGATAGATTCCGAACTGCTGGATCAATGGTGCGTCACTCAAACCCAGCGCCTCGCGCACCCGCTGCAGCTCCTCGGGGCCCAGCCTGCCGGATGAGGTCCCCAAAATGATGGTAGCCGGGTCGCCTGGCAGCAGGCGAGGTAAGAAGAAATTGATCGCGATCGCCACCGCCAAGGCAGCCAGGTAAAATCCCAAGCGACGCATGATGTAGCGCATCATTGCCTCCTGCAGAACGATGATTTAGGACTGTACGATTTATTATATATTACTATGCTGGATGAATAACGAAGAGAATGGCATAAAAAAGGGGTATGCGTTTCGCCTGGTGTGGATGGGTACATCCCTGGCTCAACGCATACCCCATGCGGTATTAGCTACTACTCCTTGGGCTCGATCGCCAACATGACGATGATCTGTTCAGGATCTACGCCACCCTGTGGGAAGGCGAGTGAATAGTTGTTCTCCTGGGATGGGAAGCCGGTGAAGTACTCCGTATTGAAGATACCCCAGTCCAGGCCGCTCCACAGCGGGATCACCGGTGCTTCTTCAGCGAAGACTGCCTGCAATTGGTGGGCGACATCCACCTGGGTCGCATGATCGTTGGTGGAGGCGAATTCAGCCAGCAGTGCATCGGCTGCCGGGCTGCCGTAGTGAGCAAAGTTCACCATCGTGAAGGTGCCCCACGGCACGACCGTCGCCGACCCCATCATGTTCATGTATTGACCGTAAGGAGTCGGGCTGGTGTAGCCAAACCACATGGCAATCTGATAATCGCCCATCGGCACGCTGCCGAAGAATTGACCGGCATCGATCATCATGGTCTCGACATTGACGCCGATATCAAGCCAGTTCTGCACCATGATCTCACCCGCTGAGATCCAGTCGGTAAAGCCCTGAACCATGGTCAGCTTGAAGCTGATCGGGGTGCCATCCGGCAGGGTGCGGAAGCCATCTGTGCCTACAGTGTAGCCAGCTTCGTCAAGCATCTGAGCGGCAGCTTCGGGATTATAGGTGGTCCAGTCGCCTAACGCGCTGGGATCAGCTACTTTCCAGGCCTGGTAGACATTGCTCAACCCGGTCACATCCGCAGCCTGGGCTTTCCCATTAAAAGCCACCTGCAGAATCTGGTCGCGGTTGATCGCCATGCTCATCGCCTTGCGGAAAACCACATCCTCGAACGGCTTGACATTGGGGTTGAGGTGCATCAGCACGGTCATGCCAGAAGGATTGGGATTGTAGGTGATATTCGAGTTGTGAGCAATCACAGCCTGGTCGATATTGGGCAGCACAGTTCCCGACCAATCGATATCGCCAGCGACCCAGGCGGCAACTTCTGCTTCATTGCCAGCGTAAGCGGTAACTCGGATGCTGCCGTAGGAGGGCTTGCATTCCTGCCAGTAGTAGGGGTTCTTGTCCAGTTGGTAAACCTGGGATTGGAAGTCGACCAGCTCGGTGAAGGGTCCGGAACCGACGGGAGCCTCGTTCGGCCAGGTGGCGGGGTCAGCTACGTCTTTCCAGATGTGCTGCGGGACGATATCCTGGTTGGAGAGGTCATAGATAGCCAGCGTGTTGACTGCCTTCATGGTAATGACGACGGTCAGCTCATCGGCGGCGGTAAAGGTATCAACCGAGCTGTTGAGGGCTGCCAGGGCAGGCCCGTTAACGCCGGGGGTATTCTTGACCAGGTTATAGGTAAAGATCACATCTTCGGCGGTGAAGGGCTCGCCATCCGACCACTTGACGCCTTCGCGCAGATTGAAGGTCAGGGTCAGCAAATCGTCGCTCCAGGTGTAGGATTCAGCGAGCCAGGGGACCAATTCCGAGGTCAGGGTGTTGAAGACCATCAGCGGCTCAAAGATGCCTTTGACCGTCGGCCAGTTGGGGTTGTTGGCGAAGGGGTTGAAATTGACCACCAGGGCATTCATAATGGTCGCCCCATTCAACACGGCGTCTGAAGTCTGGCACTCGGTCACGGCTTCGGTCACTTCAGCAACAGCTTCTGTGGCTTCAGCGACAGCTTCCGTGGCTTCGGGTTGAGTAACTTCTTCGGCTTCAGTTGGCTCTACCACGGGGGTCTCGGTTGCTTTATTGCAGCCAAACAGCATGGACGCAACCAGCAAAACCGATAAGAACACAAAAATCTTGCGACTGATCATTTTTACTCCTCCTGAGAGAGTATTTTTCCGGCCAGTGGGTGGGATTAGTTGTTCTGATCTGTGTGAGCCGCCTGGAAGACAATTGGCCGCGCTTGTCAACCGGCCCGGACTCACCAGTCTAGCATGGGTATATTAGCATTAACAACGGCATGGTTCAATTCGCACTGATTCGCTTTGTGCTTCATCCAGATTCGCATTTGCCTGATTTCATTGTTTTTTTGCCAGGATCACCAAACCCCTGCCGGTTATCATCTAACACAAGCACCCAATCCGGTTCGACTGCGGTCGAAGGTGGAATAAACGCTTGCGAACCCTGGCAGGCGAAGGAACCGATCCGGGTCGCAGCGCCTGTGCGGGGGTTGTACCACCATCCGGTGCAGGTCTGGCCAGACAGCCTGTTCAGATCTACGGTGAAGGGAAGCCCACCGGCGCTGTAGATCAGGGCATAACTGCCGTCAACCGCCCGGGTGGCGCAGGTGTAGTTTGTTCCCGTGCCAGGGAAAGATAGAAGCATGGCCTGGTCAGGGATGCGACTCAAGAAGGGACGCGACTCCAACAGCCAGCGGGCATGTTGGAGCTGCCCGGCGCCGGGCAAACTCAGCGCTTCCTTCCAGGTATTGCGAGGTTTCCATACCGGGTTAGGCGGCTCTGGAGAATCTACATCATAGAATTGGAAAATACCATTAGCGCCATAGGTGTGCCCACAGGCGCCCGAAAACAACGCCCAATAGGCGGCTTTACGGACATCATAGGCGCCAAAATAACAGTCACCCAGGGCGACGGGCATCTCTTCATAGTTCGGCTCAGCGTCCAGGCATGGCTTGGGCGGGGAATAGGCATAATCGTGCAGCAAGAAGTTATAGTTATCCCGATCCCAGACAAAGTGGCCGGACTGCAGCATGTTGAAATCCATCCAATGCTCGTCGGGGAAAAAGTTGCTCGAGGAGGATACCCCCATCGGATGGTAGGTTATCAGATGCCGGCCCTGGTCGCCACGCTTGAGGCCGTAGGCCATCGCGCGCCAGATGGAGCGGCGGTATTCATTGTCAGGGTTTCGATCGCCGCCCAGGATCCAAAATATTGGGAAATCGCGATAGCGGGCACCTAAATACTCGCCGTACTGAGCCGCGTTGTGTGGGGTGAAAATTTCCGGGCCGATGCCCCACCGGACCGGTCCCACTTTATCACCCCAGGTTGGCAATAAGCCGACCACCAATCCCAATGCAGCCGCTTTTTCAATCACCTCATCGACATAG
>ERZ1649853.783-NODE-783-length-12842-cov-8.024713_pt1 | contig 12842 bp, 10 predicted proteins | sample MGYA00575353_ERZ1649853 | MGnify/ENA primary metagenome ERZ1649853 (study PRJEB40853, sample SAMN11349654) | freshwater sediment metagenome | isolation source: river sediment | host: Sediment | place: India: Okhla Barrage, New Delhi | collected 2017-02-21 ...
CCTCAACAAAATCCATCTTCTTCTGATTCAGTCGCTTGCCGGCTTCAGAGATGGCTACACCGATGGCATCGTCCTCGGTCTTGACATCTCTCACCAGCCAGGCACCCTCCAGCAGGACATTGAAATTAGGCATTGCCTCATGGCTTGGAGGGCTTATGATATAGCCCTTGTGATGGATGGAGTAATCCTCATTTAGGTTGGCACGAGTCGTCTGAAAATAGCCTGGTATTTATCTTCCTGAAGGCCAGGTTCAGTACTTTTCCATCGGAGAGATTTCCTGATGACTTGAGCCTGTCAACCTCGAGCAGTAGACGTTCTATTTCATTATAGCTTAATTTGCGTTTCTCAGCATATTTCATTGCCAGGCTTTTCAGCTCCTTTTTAGATGAATAGCGTTTGGGCAACTTTCCATCAATGAAATTAAATATGTGTCCGCATTTTTTATGTCCAATGGTAGGAGTCGATGGATTTGCAGAAGTTTCAATATAGTCTTTAAATGCATCGTCATCAACTATTTCGCCGCATTCGCAAATGATTATAAAAATACCTCCTTTCATTCGGTTATTTTCGATGACAAACGCCTGCACAAAGGATTTTTAATCTAACGAATTTTTTTTAAGATATTGGACATTAATAGTATTTACAACTGACGAAACAATTCTAATAACTTAAAATTCTTACTGATGATCTGATCGAATGAAATAAATTCCCCAGGATCAACTTAGAAGATGTGAAGATAGTCTACAGCAAAAATTATGAGGCTAGATATCCAGCCAATCCCGTAGAAAATCCGGATCGCGTTCGCCTGCCTGCAGTTGAGCTGGAAAAAGCCGGATATGTTTTCGTACAGCCGCAGTCATGCACCTTGCAGGACATTGCCCGCGTGCATGGAAGAGAGCATATCGATCGTGTGAGGACGAGCGGGCACTTTGAGGCAGCATCTCTGGCTGCAGGCGGAGCCGTCTGTGCGGCAGAGCTGGCAGTAGCCGGCGAGCCTGCCTTCGCCCTGGCCCGCCCTCCGGGCCATCACGCCGCCGCTAACCGGGCCTGGGGGATGTGCTACTTCAACAGCATGGCAATAGCCGTGCAAAAGATCAGGCCCAGGGCCAGGCGCGTGCTGATCATCGACATCGACCTGCACTTTGGTGACGGGACGGTGAGCATATTTCAGGGGGACCACGACGTCAGGATAGTCAACCCGGGATCGGTGGACGCGAACTTCGATTATCTGACAATGGATGCAGCAGGGTACTTGAAGCAGGTGGAATCTGCTGCTGGAGAAAAGGGCTTTGATATTGTGGGAGTCTCAGCCGGATTTGACACCTATCTGGATGACTGGGGTGGCCTGCTTGCGATCGAAGATTATAAAAAAATAGGTGAGATAATTAAAGGGATTTCGAAAAGCTGCGCTGGAAAGAGGTTTGCCTTACTGGAAGGGGGATATCATGCCGATCTGAAAAAGTGCATATTAAGCTTTCTGGAGGGATTTGGGTGAATAAGAAAGTAAATATATATTTATATATTATTTTTAAACATTTATTTTTAAGTGAATACCCCGCAGCTTGAAGCAGGGTGCGCTGTTTGACTTTGAGTCAACCCCTTATCTCATTGTCTGCTCGGAGGGGATCCTCCAAGCAATGAGCCTCTTCTTCTTGAAGATGAAACGGCAATGAGATCTCAATTAAGCTCCATCAGCAAGATATATATGTAAGGAGAAAGATATATAAAGAATTGATTCATTTCTGCAATCTAGTGTCAGGATTAAGCGAACCAATAACAGGAGAGAGCATTCGGGCGATGAAACTCCTGCGAAATAGCTTAAGCTTTTTTTAGGCCAAGCGGATTTCTCTCGTTGGCGAGGAATCCTGATATGATGCAGATCATTAAATTGTAAACTAATTAATGGTGGAATTACATGAACATTGGGGCTATAGCGCTTTATGGACCCGGCCTCTTTTGTTCCGGGCCCGATGGCATGACTTTGCAGAGATGGGATGGCTCCGAGACAACCAGTTTTGGATGGTGTGAATCATGCCTGTATCCCTGACATATCCAGGAGTCTATTTAGAGGAAATTCCAAGCGGTGTGCGGACGATAATGGGTGTCAGCACATCGGTTACGGCCTTCGTGGGCTACACGAAGAGGGGTCCACTGAACAAAGCGCAGGAAGTATTGAGCTTTGCAGACTTCGAGCGAAAGTTCGGCGGTCTATCAAAGGACAGTTCACTGAGCTACGCTGTGCAGCACTTCTTCCTGAATGGCGGGGAGAGGGCGGTTATCGTCCGGGTAACGGCGGAGGGCACCGCATCGAAGGCCGAGATAATGCTCAAGGGCCTGCCAAATCAGGGACAGATTCCGCCAGCCTACGAACCTGTCTTGAAGGTGGTGGCCAAGGAACCCGGCGAGTGGGCAAATGCTCTCTCAATCATTGTAGACTACGAGACAGCCCATCCTGAGAGCACCTTCAATCTCTCTGTCTTGGACAGAGCCTCTAGAAAATCTGAATCCTATATCGGCCTATCAATGAACGCTGATTCAAAGAGGAGCGCTGAGAGCGTCATCAATTCTGCTTCAAAGCTGATCAATGTCACAATCAGAAAGGATGCATTTGGCAAGATCGCCGATCCTGAAAAGAGAAAGGGAAAGAGCATCAGCAGATCGGCAGTCGACCCTTCAAAGCTAGACAAGGATCACAGGAAGTTCATGATCACGCTTCGCGAGGACGACGGCCCGAAGTCTATTGAGATCTACGATGGGCTTGACGCGAACAAGCCAGGAGACCTCAAGGCTCTGAGGGATTGCATTGTGAATAAAGTCAAGGCATCGAGCGGTGCAGACGCTTATAGCAAATTTGCCTGCCCTGATACAGGCAATCTTTTGACCCTTGTCTCAGGGGACGAAGGCCCTGGCTCCTTCGTCAGGATCACAAGTGCAGATTCTCTGGATGCGGCCAGGACTCTCGGGCTAGGAGTTATCAACGGCGGCAGAGAGATAGACGCTGCTGGCTACATCAGGCCCGCTCCTAACGGGAGCATCAGCGGATCTCTCGACGGCCTCGATTTTGCATCCCTTTTCAAGGACAACCGAAGCATCAAAGTGACCATAGATGGTGATTCGCAGAGTATAATCCTCTTTAATAAAGTTGATGACACATCTCCCAAAGGGCCGAATGAACTTGCCCTCCTCCTCCAGAGAAAGATCAGGGCGATAAAGCCGACCGTTGCAGGGTCCACGAGCTTCATGGGGACTAGCTGCAAGGCTCTTGGAAAGTCAATTCAGATCACCTCTGGATCGGATGATCCCAACTCAGTAATAAAGATCGAGAACAACGGAGCTGACACGAGCGCGGATGATCTCCTCCTCAGCGAGGGCAAAACAGCCATTCACAATGTAAAATCCTATACTTTGGGCACAGGTGAGGCACTGGCCGGTCAGGGGGACGCTGCAGCAGGCAAAGACGGACTACCGCCAGAACCAAAGGATTACGTGAGAAGCGAGGAGAAGAAGACAGGCATTTACGCCCTCCAGGACGTTGACATCTTCAACCTCCTTTGCCTCCCTGAAGTCGATGGAGTGAGCCCAGAAGGCATCGATGCTCTCATCAAAGCCGCAGCCTTCTGCAAACAGAACAGGGCAATCCTGATCGCCGACTGTCCAAAATCCTGGAAAACCTTCGATAATGCCAATGATAATCTCCTGACCTACGATCCTCTCCGGAGCGAGAACGTCGTACTCTACTTCCCGTGGGTAATGATGAGCGATCCTCTTAGCGAAAACAGACTGAGGGAGTTCCCGCCCTGCGGCGTGGTCGCGGGGATATTTGCCAGGACCGACTCCACAAGGGGTGTCTGGAAGGCACCTGCCGGCCAGGATGCGACGCTCACCGGGGTTAACTCCCTGGTCTACAGGCTGACTGACAGGGAAAACGGCCTTCTCAACCCGCTCGGGCTCAACTGTCTGCGAACCTTCCCGATTGTCGGATCGGTCGTATGGGGAGCCCGGACTCTGCGGGGGGCGGATGTCCTGACGTCGGAGTGGAAGTACATCCCGATCCGCAGGACTGCGCTCTACATCGAGGAGAGCCTCTTTCGCGCGCTCAAATGGGTGGTATTCGAGCCGAACGACGAGCCACTCTGGGCACAGATCAGGCTGAATGTAGGGGCATTCATGCACGACCTCTTCAGAAAGGGGGCATTCCAGGGAGGATCTCCGCGCGAAGCCTACTTCGTCAAATGCGACAAGGACACAACTACCCAGACGGACAGGGATAAAGGAATAGTGAATATCCTCGTGGGCTTTGCTCCCTTGAAGCCAGCAGAGTTCGTTGTGATCAAGATCCAGCAGATAGCAGGACAGATTGAGACTTAATTAGGAGGGTTTTATGGCACAGTTCAGCGTCAATCCCCACAGGTTTGACCCCTACAAGACTTTCAAGTTCAGAGTCAAGTGGGAAGGGAGATATGTGGCTGGGATCAGCAAGGTGGGAATCCTGAAGAGAACGACAGATCTCGTGACCTACCGAGAGGGAGGCGATCCGAGCAGCGACCGAAAGTCCCCAGGGCGGACCAAGTACGATGCTATCACCTTGGAGCGCGGCATCACCCACGACACAGAGTTTGAGAGGTGGGCGAACAAGGTCTGGAACTTTGGCTCAGGTCTTGGCTCAGAGGTTTCCTTGAAGGACTTCCGCAAAGATATAATAATCGAGGTCTACAACGAGGCAGGCCAGAAAGTTCTGGCGTACAATGTCTTTCGGTGCTGGGTTTCCGAGTACCAGGCGCTGCCAGCACTCGATTCAAGCACAAACGCCGTTGCGATAGAGACGATCAAGCTTGAGAACGAGGGCTGGGAGAGGGACTACGATGTGACTGAGCCCACGGAGCCGAGCTTCACTGAGCCTGTGACCTGAAGATGAAGGAATCAGCGGACGTTATCCTTCCAGGCGGTTGCTGGATCGATGGAGCCTGCTTTCGGGATGCCCGGATCAGGCCCCTAGAGGGTAATGACGAGGCGTTCCTCTACGAGATCGGAGACGGACTTCTTCCTGCTCAGTGGACAACGGCGATCCTCACAAGATGCCTTGAGGGGATAGGCCCCCTCGAGCGCATTGACGAGGATCTTGTCAGATCCATCTCTACCGGGGACCGAGAGGCCCTTCTCATCCACTTGCGGAGGCTGACATTCGGGGACAGGATGGATTGCACGATCCTGTGCCCTGCACCGGCGTGCGGCGAGACGATGGAGCTGGAGCTTTATGCAAGCAGCCTCCTGCTTCCGCCGTACCCTGACGACCTGATGTATCACGAGAAGGTCTTTGAGGACGGAGGACAGCCCGTTAGGGTGCGGTTCCGCCTTCCAACAGGCTCTGACCAGGAGGCTGCAGCCGGCCTGGCCCTTGCCGATGAGGAGGCAGCCGCAGATCTTCTCCTTCGCCGCTGTATTTCTGAGATTAGAGATGGAGCTGGAAGGGATGTCGATGGGATCCCACCCAAGCTGGCTGCCCAGGTTTCTGGAGCGATGGCGGATCTGGACCCCCAGTCTGAGCTTCGCCTCGACCTGATCTGTCCATTTTGCAAAGGCTGCTCCTCGGTGGTATTTGACACAGCAGCCTACTTCTCGCGGGAGCTGGAGCGAAAGGTTGAGCAAATCTACACGGAGGTTCATACAATTGCCTCTCATTACCACTGGAGCGAATCTGAAATCCTAGGGCTCTCCGCAGGACGGAGGCGTCGCTATCTTGATCTGATCGATGAGGACACGGAGAGGTGAATATGTCATCAGGTGATTTCGTCCATAACCTCGTCCTGCGAGCTGCAGGGATTGGGAACCTGACGGTCAGGCCCACGTTCATCCCCTACTTTGCCCCGGGTCGAGGTCCGGACCATAGAATGAGGGGCAACAGAATGGCAGGGGACTTGCCCAGGTCCCAGCCACCCCGAACGAACGCCGCTCAGGAGCCGTCTGCCGGAGCTGCTGGAGAAAACGGAGAGTCTGGGGAGACCCCATCCCCTACCACCGACAGCATATCCGAGAAGAGCGATCCCGGCAGTCCTGGAGTCCGCCGGACTTTTTTCTTCGAAGAAATGCGGCCTGATGTGAGGGGGCCGTCAGGAGCAGGTCTCGTGAGGGCGGAGGGCGAAATGACTGAAATGGATGATGCTGCTAAGATAGGGGCCAAGGCTGGTGAAGATAAGGGCCCATCGAGGGCAGCATCGAGTGGTTTGCAGTTTGCAGATCGGGCCAAAGGCAAAGTGGTGAGCGCCAAAAAATCCACAGTAGTTCATGGCATCGATGGTTCCAGTGATTTATCAGGCAGATTTTCAAGCGATAATAATTCAAATGCTAATGATACAATAGATCGCAATACAATCAATGATGCAGCTATCCTGGAGACGGGGCAGTCCAGGGCGCTGCTGGGCGATGATAAGCAAGAGTCTCCATCACCCCTAAAGATCCTTCCGACTGTTCAGGATCTTCAAAGAGGTAAGAGAGAGCTGGATCGATCCCCGATTCTGGATCGATCTCCGGTTCTGAGTCGATCCATTTCTCTGAAGGATGGGGTAAAGCTTCGTTCCAGCGAAATTGGACGAAGAGCCTCCGGAAGTGAGCCGGCCCAGCAGATGACCCATTCGGCTGCTTCATCAGGCAAGGACCATCAGGGTCCAGAAATTGTGGGCAAAAATTCTGCAAATCTGGAGGTGGCTGATTCTTCACACGCAGGTATTGATACTCCTAACGATGTCTTGATCAGGCATCAAGCGGTTGCTCCTGAGAAATCCGCACCTCAAGCGATCGGCACGGTTCACGTGAGGATAGGCACAATTGAAGTCCATGCCGATTCTCCGCAGCCGACGCCGCCCTCCAGGCCACGGCCTTCTGGCTTCAAGGATTATGAGATGATCAGGAGCTATATGGGCTGGGAGCACTGAGGATGGACGAGACTAGAACCTACAGGGTGATTAACGGCGTAAGCTTGACCCTCAAAAACCTGCTCTCCGACAGGATGGAGTACAGGAAGAATGACAAGGCTGTTCCAGTAACCATTGTCCCACCCGATGACGAAAAAAGCGCGGAAAAAGGGGCAAGGCTCAACCTCTTTCTGTATAGAGTCACAGAGAACCCCCATCTCAAGAATCAGGAGATGCCAGCAGCTCCGGGCTTTCCATTGCTCTCTCTCGACCTGCACTATCTGCTGACGGCCTTCGGAGATGGTGAGGACTCCGATTTAGAAGCCCAGATTATCCTCGGGGATGCAATGCGGGTGCTGCACGATCATTCGCTGATTACTGAAGGCCTCTACAAGGTTCAGGACGGCCTCCCTGCGGGTGTGCAGAAGAGCATCCTGGATGGGAGCCTGAAGGATCAGTTCGAGAGCGTCAAGATCTATCTGGACCCGATGAGCTTTGAGGACTTGACGAAGATCTGGACTGCTATCACAAAGGCCTACCGGCTCTCTGTTGCCTACAGGGTGAGCGTGGTGCAGATGGAAAGCCAGAGATCGAAGAGATTCCCGATGGCTGTTGGCTCACTCCCATCGAGCGGACCAAGGATCTATGCATCGTCCTTCGAGCGGACAAGGATTGAGGATCTGAAGGTTATCAGAAAGGGCGATCCGGGCAAGGAGAGGACTGCGCCTTACGCAGGCATCGGCGATACCCTCGTCATCTGCGGTGGCAGGTTCCCTGCTAGGTCGAGGGTGTTCCTGGGGTCTGTCGAGGCCGAGGCCCTGACAGGACCGGAAGACCGGATTCTAGTTCCCATCCCTGATCACGATGATTTGCAGCCTGGACCTCAGACCGTGAGGTTGGTCATGGATATAATGATGGGAGAGCCAGCGGAGGGACACTCTGCACTCCAGTCCAATCTGGCGGTATTCATGTTGGTTCCAAGGATCGATGAACTTAAGCCTAATCTCACTGGACCGCTCCCAAAGCGGTTGCTGATCACCGGAGAGCGGCTATTTGATTTTAAGAAGGATTGCATGACGATCATCGGGAACACAGTGATACCTTCAGCGAACTATAACCCAAAGACTCCAAAGGAGATAGCTTTCGATCTGCCGTCCTCACTGAAGAGTGGCGAGTACATCGTAAGGGTTAGGGTGAACGGCGTAGAAGGCCTATCTGAGGAGACCCTGACCGTGCCATGAGAGGCCCAGAGATGAGAGTACTGCCAGGAGAGACTGAGATCCAATCTCAGGAGAGGGCCCTGGCAGATCTGAACTGCCAATACCTCCAGTGCGAGATGGAGCGGCTGAAGCTCCTGCTCGCGCGCCGGGCTCTGTGGTTGAAGGAAGAGTGGAAGAGCGATCCGCTGAAGAGCTATTCAGGGATGGTGATAAGCGATGAGCGGTTCGACCATCTGCTTAGAGAGCCGCGTAAAGGCGAGGCAGAGTTCTACGAGGCTAGCGCCGAAGTCTCGCTGATTGACAAGTCGATAATTGAAGCAGAGGCGAGGATAGATCAGGTGCGAGAGGCTGCTGCTGCAGAGGGAGTCCAGTTTCCTCTTGATCTCCTGTCAGGCCTCTTCGGGCTCACGCCCTTCGAGATGGATGTGCTCCTCCTCACATTTGCACCCGAGATGGACCCGGACTTCGAGAGGCTCTATGCTTATGTCCAGGATGATCTGAACAGGCGGTATCCAACGCCCGGATTGTCCCTGGAGATCTTCGGGAGAGGCGGGGCTAGGAGCGGGATCAAGAGCAGGATCGAGATGGATGCGCGAAAGAGCCTCATGTCAGATGCACCATTGCGAAGGTTTCGGCTGGTGGTGCTCGATTCAAGCCCCGGCCCGACTGCAGTGGCTTCATCGCTTAGACCACTGAGGATGGAGGAGAGGATTGTGGATTACATCCTCGGGTCCAATCATCCCGATGAGCGACTGACCGGTCGGCTGAAATTACTCATGCCCGCGCCCCTCACATCTGCCCAGGCCCGGCTTGTGGTGGACCTCGAGAGGACGATGAGAGCGGAGGAGATGGAAGGAAGGATTCAGGTTCTCAACCTCGTCGGATCGAAGGGAGTGGGCAGGAGGGCTGTGGCCTGCGAGCTTTGCAGCCGGCTTGGGGCTCAGGCCTTCAGCATCGATCCTTCAAGGCTCCCTGAGACCGGTCCGGATCTTGTGGAGACGGCCCAGATGCTAGAGCGAGAGGCAATCCTTGCTGGAGCCGCGTTATACTTCGAGCTTCCCGATGGTGGGACACAGGATGAGGTGGAGGTCCGGGCCATGGAGCTCATCGAGCGCGTTCAGGCCTTCGTGATTGTTGGGAGCACGAGGCAGCGGCACTTCGACCACCCATCTCTGGCAGTCGATGTTCCAGAGCACGATTCCAGGGACAGGCTCGACCTATGGCGCCAGGCCCTGCAGATCGACTCTGGCGCGTGCGAGCTGGACGGCCATCTCAGGGCCGCGGCCGAGCAGTTCGCTTTCGGGCCGCACGAGACGGTCCAGGCTGCGAGTGCAACGAGGGCCGCGGCCAGTCTGCGCGGCTCGCCGCAGCCTGCTGCGAGCGACGTCTGGCAGGCCTGCAGGGCGATGTCCGGCGCTCAGATGCACGATCTGGCGCAGAAGATCACTCCCGCGGCTGGCTGGGACGAGATCGTGCTGCCGCAGGAGGCAATGCAACAGCTCCGGGAGATCGCCTCGCAGGTGGAGAACAGAACACTGGTCTACGATGACTGGGGCTTTGGGCAGCGGCTGAGCCGCGGCCGCGGGATCAACGCGCTCTTCTGCGGTCCGAGCGGGACGGGAAAAACGATGGCTGCAGAGGTCCTGGCCAGTCACCTGCGCCTCGACCTCTACAGGATAGACCTGGCAGGCGTCGTGAGCAAGTACATCGGCGAGACTGAGAAGAACCTGAAGAGGATATTCGATGCAGCAGAGAGGAGCGGGGCTGTGCTCTTCTTCGACGAAGCTGATGCGCTGTTCGGGAAGAGGACCGAGGTGAAGGACAGCCACGACAGGTATGCGAACATCGAGGTGAGCTATCTCTTGCAGAGGATGGAGGACTACAGCGGGCTTGCAGTCCTTGCTACGAACAAGAAGTCAGCGCTCGACCAGGCATTCCTGAGGAGGCTGAGGTTTCTCGTCGATCTGCCGCTCCCTGACTTCGCGAGCCGCAGATTGATCTGGCGAAAGACCTTTCCGGTGGAAGTAGACCTGGACGGCCTGGACTATGACCTCCTCGCTAGGATGGAGATCACTGGCGGGAACATCAGGAATATAAGCCTCAACGCCGCCTTTCTGGCCGCTGGGGAGGGAGCGGCGATCGGCATGGCGCATGTCATGCGAGCAGCCCGGCGCGAGTACGCAAAGATTGGTAGGCTGGCTACAGAGGCCGAGCTTGGGGGCATGTGGACTTGAGGGTGGAGATAGACAGGATAGTCCTTCATGGAACTCAGATGAGTCCTGGCAGGGCCGAGGGGCTGAGGATGATGATTGAGTCCGAGCTGTCGCGCATTCTTTCGGTTGATGGAGTGGCTGGCGGCCTGGAGGGAGGAGAGATTTCCAGGCTGAAGGCGGAGCGCGTTGAATGGGCTGGGAGCGACAGTCTATTGGCAAGGGGGCTGGCCGAGAGCATTGCCAGAGGATTTCAGAAGGGGCTTGGATACAATCCTGGAAATCGGGGGCCTTGAAATGGAGATTGGAAAGGAAACAGCATCACGAATTACCGCAGGGTCACTCATAGTTCTCCTCTTTTTGGCGGTCTTTTCACTTCTAGTCTGGATCAGGCAGAGACTTCCCAAAGAGACCTTTCAGGACGTCCAGTGGATGTTCCTGATCGCCCTGGTGGCGGTACTTCCGTTTTTCCTGGAGTATGCGAGGCCACTTGTCTCCAGCTTTGAAATCCCGAACTTTCTGAAGATCGACCTCAGAGGGACTGAGAAGAGTAACATTAGGGAATTGAAGGATCTTGTGGACAGAAACGTGCAATATGTTGGAGAGGCCCACGGATGTCCTGCCGCCGCGGACTCCAGAATTCAAGAGGATCTTGCTAATATCAACCTGAAGTCCTATGCCGATATTCTGAGCCGGACATCATCTCCCGTCATCCAAAAGATCAAGGAGATGAATGATAAGGATGCCGAGATCCTACCCATCGACCTGGGCGTAGGGAAGAACTGGCTCTTCATTAATCTATATTTCTTGGCCTTGCTGTCGGAGTACAGGACGAAGGTGAGTTGCTTCGTATTCATAGAGACGGCGGGCGGCAGGGAGGGACAATTCATCGGACTGATTGATTTGAGCGCCCTCCTGGGGAGCCTTTCCTTCAATTTTCCTCTGCTAGCGATGGCATCTCTGGGATTGGATTACAAATATGGCAGCCTTGACGACAACCTTGGTAAGAATTTCTTCAATGCGTTAAATGAGGTGCTGCCCGAGGAGAATGATCAAGAGAAAGATCAAGAAATCTACAGGAAATATGTGACAGCCGCCTCACTGAATCCAGTTCTAGAAACGGATCTGCAATCTGATTCAATCGAGTACAAAGATGAGCTTACCGAGGAGGACCTGCGCAAGATTTTATGCAGCCCGGGGAGATTCACTGCTGTGGTTGAAGACGGGAAATACCTCTTTGCCATGGACAAAGAGAAGGTGAGCATGAACATAGCGAAAAAGGCCGCATTGAAGGGATAGGCTGTTCCACGGTAAAATTTTTGACTATGCGGTGTGCATGAGGTGATGGGAAGTGGAAAAAGACAATCGGATCCTGGGCATTGTCCAGGATGGCAGGCTCCTGTCGCTCTGGCCTGAGGCCGGCAAGCACCTGCGGCTTACCGCCGTCAGAACGATGGAGGCCAGGCCGCCGGAAAGCGGAGAGCTAGACCTGAAGGGATACGAAGGAGCGGCGATCATGGTATCCTACCAGGGAGGCGGCGGCGAATGGCTCAACTCGGCCAAGGTGATTGACAAGGCAAATCCCATTCTCATTGAAGTGGTGAAGAATGTCTTTGCCTCGGCCTCGAAGGGCTCCTGGGGCTGGAAGCTGGCGACAGACCCCGATGACGCTCTGAACTTCATCAACGGAGCTGGAGCTTATGAGCATCCCGTTGGAGAGTTTCGTATCTGTGCCACCTGGAACGGCAGCTACATCGCTTTCTATATCTTCTACAGGACGGGCCCTGACGCGGGAAAGAAGGGCGATTGGGGATGGAAGAAGGCTATGACTATCGATGATGCCTGGAACTTCATCAACGGGACTGGTGCTTATGAGAAACCTGTCAAGGACTTTGCGATCTGTGCCGTAAATAAAACGAACTACGAAGAGTTTTTCGTCTTCTACAGATGATGCAAGAAATTCCGGTCAAAAAAGCGCAATTCAGTAAGGGCCAGTTGCTGCGGGCAGCAGGGCACGGACGTGACAGGATTGGCGAGCGGCATGCCTCAGGTCCAGTCTACACCGGATTGCAGCCTTCGGGCAACCAGGCGCTCCAGCGAATGCTCCGCTCCGGCGCCGTCCAGGCCAAGCTCGTCGTCAACGAGCCTGGCGACGAGTACGAGCGAGAGGCAGACCGGGTGGCAGACCAGGTGATGAGCATGCCAGAGCCTGCGGCTCCGGATCATGTGCAGCGGGCCTGCCCTGAATGCGAGGAGGAGGTGCATAGGCAACCTGAGAAGGAAGAGGATGAAGAGCCGGTTCAGGCCAAGCCGGTAGCCGAGCAGATAACGCCTTTGGTGCAACGTCAAACTGAGCCTGAGGAGGAGGAAGAAGAACCAGTACAGGCTAAGCCGATAGCAGAGCAGATCACGCCCCTGGTCCAGCGCCAGGCGAATCCTGAGGAAGAAGAGGAAGAGCCGGTCCAGGCCATGCCCGCAGAGCGAGTGCAGAGGCAGGAGGAGCC
>ERZ1649853.785-NODE-785-length-12833-cov-7.040930_pt1 | contig 12833 bp, 6 predicted proteins | sample MGYA00575353_ERZ1649853 | MGnify/ENA primary metagenome ERZ1649853 (study PRJEB40853, sample SAMN11349654) | freshwater sediment metagenome | isolation source: river sediment | host: Sediment | place: India: Okhla Barrage, New Delhi | collected 2017-02-21 ...
CGATCCGCTTACTCCCGCCCCGAGCCTTCCTATCATCCCGTCTCGATGAGCGGCGCCAACCGGAATACGCCCCTTACTCGGAGGTAAACCTCTTTCGCACAGGGGCATGAGTTGTTTCGAATTGTTTTTTTGAAAACAATTAGCAATTGATCCTGGATTAAAAAGGTGCCGGGCGTGGGGGGGGCACGCCCGGCAATCTAAGGAGGGCCACCGGAAGCTTCAGAACGGGGGACGAACTGATCGCTCATCCCGGTGGTGGACACCTGTTTTTACCAATAAACTTAGGAGGCAGGTGTCAACAGCTATAATATACACCAAAATAGTCCAATTTACATTAAGACTGAATTAGCATTTTCACTCGAGATGAAACCTTAGCTTTGCTTCCTGAGGCGAAATAGTCTTATCCACTCGTCCACCTCGTCCGGGCTGAGCGAGCCCTCATCTGGCTTCTCCGCAGGCCCAGCTTGCACACCGCCCTGCTCCATCTTCCTGGCAAACTCCTCCGAACGCATCACCGTCATGTGTACCTCGCGCCCTGCCGCCTGCACCGCCTGGTCGCTGCTCACCAGCGCCCATTGCTTCGCCTGCACTCCCAGCTGCCGCAGCCGCCGACGGATGGCTTCGTCGGCGATCAGCCCCTTGCGCACGAACACTGCCGTCACCGCCCCATACTGCCGTCGTCCTGCGTGTTCGGGAGGCGTGCCGTCGAAATAGACTTCCACCAGGTGCCGCTCCGCACGGCAAAAATCCAACAACCGCTGCACCAGGCGCTCTTCGTCATCCGGCATCGCCAGCGTCAGCCCAGGGACATGAGGAATCAGGTTGTGTCCGTCGATCAGATAGCGCATTTATGCCGAAACCTCTGGCTACGATTATAATATCTAACGCAGATAACTAATGACCAACCTACCTCTGATCGCACTTCTTCCTCTCATTGCCAGCGTTCTATGTCTTTTATCGCTGATAATCCTGATTGCCCATTGGCTGCGTCCTCGGTTCGGATTAAATCCCCTGTTAATCATACTGGGCGTCGTGGCAGGGGTTCTGGAATTTCCGCTATTCAGCTACATTCATACCAGCATTGGTAATCTGGACTTGATGATCCAAATAACCTCTTTTGTTTTCCTGCCGGTGTTGCTTCTCGGGTTGCTGGTCGTATATATCGTGGAAGGGACAACCCAAGCGCGCACTGTTCTGATTGGCATACTTGTGGCCACCATTTTAAGTGCGGTAATCAACACCTTATCCTCCTTGGAGCTTTCCTTGGGTACAAGCCCGTTCGATGTATCCACAATATGGGTTGGACTGCGCCAACTGATCGCCTCGCTGTTTGCACTCATGGCAGATCTCTTCATTCTGGTGATCGTATACCAAGGGGTATCCAATCTGCGCAAGCGCCACCCTAGCGGTGTAGCAATCCTGCTGGCGTTAATGACAGCCCTCTGGTGTGATGCACTTGTCTTCGCCACGATTTACTTTACTGGAGTACCTGGAGCTTGGCAAAAATTGCTGCTACACCTGCTGGGGAAGACTTTTTCCGGGCTAGTCTTGACACCCATCGCCAGCCTCTATATCTACAAATTCTCACAAACCTTCCCGGATATGGCTGGGACATCACAGCGCCCAGTGTTGGATATCCTAACCACGACCCAGCAATTCGAAGCGCGCGCCCGCTATCACTATAATCTATTGCAAACGCTGTTGAAGATCAATCGCCTGGTTGTGCGTGCTACCAACCTGCAAGCCTTGCTCGACCAGGCTTGCCAATTGCTGGCCGCTAACCGTGCATATCTACTGGTATGCATCTATCTGGCAGGGCGAGAAGCACTAAGCGCCCGTGCTGGTAAAAGGCCTGAACTCTTCACGACTTGCATGGTGGATGAGAATAACCTCCCCTTCAAGGATTCGCCTGCTTATGAGGTATTGAATACCCAGAAAGCGCTGGTGGTCAATCACATTAGCGCAACAAGTGAAAATGTTGGCTGGGCACAAAAAGCACGACAGCAGGGCGTCGGCTCCCTGGCTTGCTTCCCCTTATCTCATGAGCAAAGAACACTGGGCGTTATGGTCATAGTAGCTGGAAAAGAGCAAGCATTCGACGCCGAAGAGGTTGAACGATTAGGCGAGATGGTGGAAGACCTGGCAAATGCGATCATCAATTTCCAGCTTCGCCAGGAGCAGGCCACTTTGATCGCGGCTGCCGAGACTATGCCCGACGGACTGATCATCACAGATCTATCTGGCGTAATCTTGTATGCAAACCCTGTTGTCGCACAAGTCTTGCGCCTGAGAGAACGAGAATTACCGGGAGAAAACATTACCAATTTTATCCCCGCCGATAAGCGCCAAAGGATCGTTCCCGCTTATCTCAAGACGCTATTCCAAAAGGGCAGCCTGGAGGACGAATTTGAGCTTGAGGTTCCTGGAGATCGAATTTATCCATTAGCAATCCGCGTCTCGCTCGTCTATGATCCACAACATGCCCCGCGCCAAATTGTGGTCAGCATCCGAGATATTACCAGCTACAAGCAGTACCAGCTACAGCTTTTAGCGCTCAACCAGTTGATCACCGACATGGTACAACACCGCTCCAAAGAAGAGTTGTTACCAGTAGTATTTGCCGCAGCCGAAGAGTTGCTGGAAGCACAATCCAGTGCAGTTTATCTGATAGGGATGGACGGTAAAATTACAGACTTCGTTACACATCGTTTGTCCGATGCGTATGCACAAAGAATTGCACAAGATTACCGGGGTTTGCCAGGTGAGACAGTCTTTAAAACCCGCAAGCCTGTCTGCGTCAACGATGTGATGAATGATCCCGTCTACGAGGAGCGCATCCACTTTATGGCGGAGCATGGGATCGGCTCTCTGTTGCTATTGCCTATCCTGTATGAAAATAAATTAAACGGGGCACTGGTTGTGTATCATGACACCGCCCACAATTTCACCGATAACGAAGTGCAGTTGGGGATGACCCTGGCGCATACCATAGCGATTGCGCTGCAAAATTTATATCTTTATCAGGCTGAACACAGCCAACGCCAGTTTGCCGAAGCATTGGCACAAGCCGGAGCGAATTTGAACCGGCTTCTGAACCCGGACGAGGTGCTAGACCAAATCCTTGATCAAACAATTCGCATTACTTCGTGCCGTTCGGCAAATATTATGATGGTAGAAGGAGATGAAGTCCGGCTGGTGCGCCGCAGGGGCTATGTTGAAGCGCCAGTCTATCCGACCGAATCTGAAAAATTTAGCTTACCGCTCACTGCCCCAACCATCCAATCAATGTATGAAAGCGGAGGCCCCCTGTTGATCAGCGATACCGAACAAGACAAACGTTGGTCGCCTGTGCATCGGACAGAATGGATCCGTTCTTACGCGGGTGTGCCTCTAATAGTCAGTGGGAGCATTGTCGGATTCTTGAATGTCGACAGTGATCAGCCTGATGTTTTCGATTCTGTGACCATTCAGCGCTTACAGGCATTGGCAGACCATGCCTCGATCGCCATACACAATGCCGAACTGTATTCCGAAAGCAATCGCCAGGCGCAAGAGCTCTCATCCCTGGTGCAGTCAGCCGCCTCGGTGAGCAGCAGCCTGGATTTCAATCAGGTATTGGAACTGCTCAGCAAGCAGATGGCGCGCATCGTAGATGTCGAAGGCTGCGCGATCTCAGTCTATGACCAGTCCAATCTCAGTATAAAACTCCTGGCTTATTATACAAAGCCACCTTTTCAAGACCATGCTTCCTGGCATAAGCCATTTGATCTCCGTGACTATCCCACAACAAGGCATGTATTACAGGATAAGGTCATAGTACAAATTCACGCCGAAGATCCCCAAGCTGACCAGATAGAGGTAGCGCTAATGCATGAAGCAGGCGTGAGTACCATGTTGATGCTGCCGTTAATCGTACGTGACGAGACAATTGGTCTGGTGGAAATTGAATCAACCGAGTCAGGACGAGAATTCAGCCAGCGTGAGATTGCCTTGCTACAAACTCTAGGTACTTATGCTGCCAACGCCATCGAAAATGCCAGGTTATATTCGCAGCTCCAGGAATATGCCAGCCTGCTCGAAAAGCGTGTGGAAGAGCGGACGACCGAGCTACGCTCTGCCAAAGAGCACATCGAAAGCATCTTAGCGTCTATCCCCGACGCCCTATTCGTCCTGGATGATCATTACCAGCCAATTCGCGCCAACCAGGCTGGCGAAGAACTAATCCTACAAGCTCTAGCTGCGCAGCAGAATCTATTTAACGCAGATTATCTAGACCGCCTGCGCGGTGGTCAATTGCCTCCCGAGGATGCCATCCTCCGGATTCAAGACAAATCATTCCAGCCTCTTGCCTCTCCTTTCCCTGTACAGCCCGGGCAGCCCGGTCTGGTCGTGGTATTCCGTGACGTGACTCGTTTCCGAGAGCTAGACGAGATCAAGACCCATTTCGTGTCGGATGTCTCTCATGAGCTGCGCACACCTTTAACCAATCTCACGCTCTACCTGGATCTCTTAGCCGCCCTGGACGACCCACAAAAGGGAAAAGGGTACATCAAAACCTTGCAGCGTGAAACCAAGCGTCTCGGTTTCTTAATCGAAGATCTGTTGACCATCTCGCGGCTGGAAGCCGGACGGGTGAACATTTCGATTAAGCCCACCTACATTAATGGCCTAGTCGCTGACCTTGTGACCGACCGTACGATGCTGGCTTCCAGTCGCCAACTGACCTTGATCTTCACTCCCGATGAATCAATACCTCCCGCCCTAACCGATGCCAGCCTGTTCACCCAGGCGGTCTCAAATCTACTGACCAATGCCATCAATTACACGCCGCCCGGCAAAACGGTGATGCTCTCCACCCATTTGGTACAAGAAGAAGGCGAATGGTGGGTGATCATCGACGTTGCGGATACAGGATTGGGTATTTCAACGGATGAATTGGAACGCATCTTCGAGCGTTTTTACCGCGGCGCAGCCAGCCGTGAAACCGATGCGCCAGGCACCGGTCTCGGGCTGGCAATCGCTCAGGAAATCGCCGACCGCGTGAACGGCAAGCTAAGTGTAAACAGCGTGCTGGGCCAAGGCAGTACATTCACGTTATGGCTGAAGGCTGTGCTATAATTCGGCTGATTTTTAACGGATCGAGAGTTCTGCTTTTGGCATTTACCAGGAAATTACCTGGAAATAATCTAAATTGACCAGACGCGGATCAAGCCAACCTGCGCCAGGTTAACCCTAAAATGGAGGTAAGACTATGGCTAATATCAAAAAGAAACCTGGCGTGATTGCCATCCTGACCGGCGGTGGCGATGTTCCCGGCCTGAACCCGGCGATTCGTGCCGTGACCATACGCGCCCTGCGCGAAGGCTACAAAGTCATCGGCTTGCGCCGCGGTTGGGCAGGTATTACTGAGATCAACCGTGACGAGAAGGCTGATAACAGCAATAATTACCAGATCTTGACTGAAGAGGTGGTCAACCGCGCCGGACGTACCGGCGGCACCTTCCTGCATACCTCCCGCACTCGCCCCAGTCACGTCAAGCAATCCGCAGTTCCAGATAATTTAAAAGACACTTACAATGCTGAGACCAACGATCTTACCCCAGAAGTCCTGAAGAATCTAGAATGGCTGGGGGTAGATTATTTGATCCCCATTGGTGGCGATGACACCCTCAGCTACGGCGTCCGCCTCTATCAAGAAGGCATCAAGGTCATTGCTATCCCCAAAACTATGGACAATGACGTGCCTGGCACCGACTACTGTATTGGTTTCAGCACCTGTGTGACGCGCACCATTCAGCTTACGAACAACCTGCGCACCATTGCTGGCAGCCATGAACGCCTGATGGTCTTGGAAGTCTTTGGTCGGTATGCGGGCTTCACCGCCATGCTGCCCACCATGGCAGGCGCGGCCAACCGTTGCGTGATCCCGGAATGGAAGTTCAGCATCGACCAACTTACCGAATTGATGGTATATGATCGCAATCGCAATCCCAGCAAGTACGCCATCGTGCTCGTTTCTGAAGGCGCCATGTTCGAAGGCGGCGAGATGATCTTCCAGGACCGTTCCACCGACGCCTACGGGCATGCGAAGCTGGGTGGAATTGGTGATCTGGTGGCTGCCAGCGTTCAGGAGCGCACTGCCAAGTATAACAACGGTAAAACGGTCAACATCATCAACCAAAAACTGGGATACATGGTGCGCGGTGGCGACCCAGACGCCATCGACTCGATTGCCCCCATGGCATTCGGCAACCTGGCCCTGGATCTAATCCTTAAAAACATCCACGGCAGGTTGGTGGTGCTTAAAAATGGACGCTACGACAATATGCCCATCGATGTGGTTACTTCTACAAAGAAATTGGTGGATTTGGATCGCTTTTACAACACGGAGCGTCTACGCCCCAAGTATGAGAGCTTCAACATGAAGCCATTGTTCATCATGACCAGCGAGATTTAAGAGAGAAATTTACTCAAAAGTTCCCAGAAATACATTGGACACGATGGGCAAGATAGCTTGACTATCCACCTTCCCATCGTGTCCATTTTCTTGGCTGCTATAGAATTGTCAGCTTATCGACGACAACGTTATCCGCCCCAACCAGAGTGCTCAAACGGGCGATTAGCTCAGAGCACACCGCCGTGGTGAAGTTCGGAAACTCAATGCGATAGCCGCGGTTGCGCTCGTAGATCTGTAAGGCAAAGCGATCTTTCCCGGGATACGAGATCAGGATACCATAAGCCTGGCGCAAGCGCAGGTTGTCACGCACCTTATCCGTGCCCGGGCGCAGGTAAACGGTCAACATGCGCAGGTCTTCGTTCTCCATGCTGACATTAGGAGACAAAATATAAGGCAGCGCTGGAGGTAGAGGCGCTGGTTCATTGGGTACAGGCTCATCGGGCAGCGATGGCTGTCTCACCGCCGGGACAGCTACGGTAGCACTCGAAGAAATAACAGGCTCATCTTCTTGCTCGACGGAAGGCTCATCCGGGACTTCAGGCTGAGCCGGTTGCACGGCAAGTGGTAAGGAAGATGCTCGCTCACCCTCCAGGACGAAACCACCTGGTACGACTTCCTCAGCCGTCCAATCCGGTGGGAAAGTATCCGGAGGTGGGGGTATATTGCCTTCCTTGCTAGGAGGCGGAGGAAATGAGCGAGATGTTGTTGGATGAGTAGAAACTGGTTTCTGTGCGACAATCTTCTTCGACGGAGTCTGAGCAGTTTTTTCTGCCTGTCCGTTCTTAGGCTCAGCCTTGGCAGGTGGTGGAGGTGTGGGAAGGGGTGCATCCGCCGGCACCACCGCTTTAAATTCGGTCGAAACACTATCCACCAGCACCTTGGGATCGCCGCTCTCTGCATCTACTTTGCCTTCGACCATCACAATCCGCTCCGGCTCGAGCATCTCGCTGTACTGGTCCCAAGTGCGCGGGAAGACCACCAACTCAACCAGACCTTGCAAATCCTCCAACGTGGCAAACGCCATCATTTTCCCGCTTTTGGTCTGGTGAGTACGAACGCGGGTGACCAACCCAGCAACGCGTACCTTCTCCTGGTGCGCCGCTTCCGAAAGTTGTCCGGAAAAGTGCGTAACCACTTGGGTAAGGATATCCATGACCGGGCTGAGCGGATGATCCGACACATACAATCCGATCAACTCACGTTCCCAATTCAAGATTTCGCGCCGGTTGATCTCGCCAGACACCTTGGGTAGGGTGATATCTTCCTTGACGCCCGTATGCGCGCCGAACAGGCTCAATTGACCCTGGTCGGCGGCACGAAAGTGAGTAGAACTGATGGAGAGGATCAGATCGACGCCCGCAAGCAAGGATGTCCGTGATCCAAAGCCATCCAGCGCGCCAACCCGTATAAGGCTCTCCAATGCCCGCTTGCCCACCACGCGCAAGTCGACGCGGCGCGCAAAATCATTGATATCTGTGAAGGGCTTGTCCTGGCGTCCTTGCAAGATCGCATCAACCGGTCCTCGGCCAACATTCTTCACTGCGCCCATGCCAAATCGGATGGCGCTTTTACCATCGTTACCGTCTTCGATGGAGAAATCCCACACAGAGCAATTAACATCCGGCGGGTGAACGGAGATACCCATCCGTCGACAATCAGCGACATATAATGCCACCTTGTCATTATCGGTCTGAGTTACCGACAACAAAGCAGTCATATACTCAACTGCATAGTGCAGTTTCAGATAAGCAGTCTGGACGCAAATCACACCATAGTCAGCAGCATGCCCCTTCGGAAATCCATAGCGAGCGAAGGCTTCCCAATCATCGAAGATCAGGTTGGCGGTGTCTTCGGGAATACTATGCTCAACAGCGCCTTTGACAAAAGTAACGCGGTTTTGTAGTAGCGCCTCTGCTTTTTTCTTGGCTACCGCTTTACGCAAATTGTCTGCTTCCGATGCGGTGTAACCAGCCAGATTCATCGCAGTATACATGATCTGTTCCTGGTAAACTGTGATGCCATAGGTTTCTTTGAGGATCGACTCTTGCATTGGATGCCGGTAGTCCACCTTCTCTTCGCCATGCATCCGTTTAATATAACCAGGGATAAAGTCCATTGGCCCGGGGCGGAAGAGTGCCACCATAGCGATCACGTTGTCCAGCGAATGTGGTTTCATTTGCATCAACCAGCGGCGCATCCCTGAGCCTTCCACCTGGAAGACACCTGCCGTCTCACCGCGCCCCAGGAGATCATAAGTGGCTGGGTCGTCGGTAGGAATATTGTCCAGGGTATAGTCAATGCCGTGGCGCTGCTTGATCAGGTCGCAGGCACGCGCCATGATCGAGAGGGTTGCCAATCCCAGAAAATCTACTTTCAAGATACCCATTGATTCGAGCACGCCCATTTCAAACTGTGTGACGGTTTTGATGGGGCTTTCTTCAGCCGAGGCGCCGGTTGGGCGGTGCAATGGCAGGTATTCGATAACCGGTTTATCAGTGATAACCACACCCGCGGCGTGCGTGCCAGCATTACGCACCACACCTTCCACCTCTGCCGCGTTATCGATCAGTTCCTTGAGGTAAGGCTCAGAGGCATAGATCTGCTTAAACTCCTCATTCTCCTCCAGGCTCTGGTGGATGGTAACAGGTTTGCCGGGGATGTTCGGGATGATCTTGGCAACCCGATCTACCTCACTTAATGGAATATCCATCACACGACCGACATCACGAATGGCAGCTCGAGCACCGAGCGTGCCAAACGTGATGATCTGTGCCACTTTGTCATCACCATATTTCTGTGCCGTGTATTCGAGCATCTCCGCCCGCCGGTCGTCTCGGAAGTCCAGGTCAATATCGGGCATAGAAATACGCCCTGGATTGAGAAAACGCTCGAAGATCAAGCCGTGCCGGAGCGGCTCCACCAGGGTAATCTCAAGCGTGTAAGCCACGATGGAACCATTACCAGACCCACGGGCGTTATACCAGATACCTTCTTCACGAGCATGACGACATAGGTCCCAAACGATCAAGAAGTAGGCATCGAAGCCCATCTTATGAATGATATCCAACTCATAATCCAGTCGCTGTCTCACTATAGAGTCATTGGCGCGGCCGCCGTACCTACGCTGTAACCCCTCTTCGCACAGCCGGCGCAGATAGGATTGCGGCGTGTCACCTTCCGGAACATTGAATTGGGGCAGGTGATAGCCTTTAAATCCCAGGTCAAGGCTACAGCGTTCGGCAATCAGCAAGGTATTGGTAAGCGCTTCGGGTACACTTGAGAAAATGGATGCCATCTCTTCTGGACTGCGTAAATAGTAAGTATTATCCGTCATACGCAGGCGCTTGGGGTCGGTCAGCACGCAACCGGTCTGCACGGCGAGCATAATGTCCTGCAGACGGGCGTCTTTCTGATCGATGTAGTGTACATCGTTAGTCGCTACAAAGCGTGATTGGTAGCGCTGCCCAAGATTAAGCAGCGTCTTGTTGATTGTGTCTAGTTCTTCGATTTCGTGACTTTGCAGCTCGAGGAAAAAGTTGTCTGGTCCAAAGACGTCATAATACCAATCCAGACGCTTGCGCGCCCCATCCAGGTTCTCTTGCTGGATCAGGCGCGGGATCTCAGCTGACATGCAACCGGTGGTACAAATCAACCCTTCGGAATGCTTGGCAATCAATTCGTGATCGACACGCGGATAGTAGTAAAAACCTTCCAACTGAGCCGCGGACGCAATTTTCAGTAGATTCTTGTAACCGACTTCATTTTCTGCCAACAACAATAAGTGAGTCGACTTTTTATCTTCCTGGGGGTCGCGCTCCTTCATGGTATGCGCCGCCAGGTAAGTTTCCACGCCAATGATCGGTTTGATGCCGGCGGAAGTGGCTGCGTTGTAAAACTCCATCACCCCAAACATCGTGCCGTGATCAGTAAGCCCAAGCGCCGGCATCGCCATATCCTGGGCGCGCTTGACCAGCTTCTTGATGTTGCTAAACCCATCAAGGAGCGAATATTCGGAATGTACATGGAGATGGACAAATGACATCAGTTACCTTTCTTGCGTACAATATCTCTTTCTGAGGAGCAATCGTTCAGGCAGCATGCCAGCGGGTAGCAATCTGCTGGATTTTTCCAACTTCCCACAAGCGCTGGAAGGCATGGACAATCATCGGATCGAAATGTTTCCCACTCATACTCAGGATGTAATCGTAGGCAGTTTCCAGTTTTTCCGCCAGGTGGTAAGGTCGATCCGTGGTCATGGCGTCGAACACATCGGCAAGAGCAATCAGGCGAGCTTCGATCGGTATTTGCTCACCCACCAAGCCCTGAGGATATCCACTGCCATCCCAGCGCTCGTGATGATAGCGGATAACGGGGATAGCGACTTGTAAGTAAGCAATATCACCGATCATTTCGGCGCCATTGTCGGGATGGTGCAGCATTTCTTCCCGCTCGCTCTCGGTCAACATGCCAGCCTTTGACAAAATCTCTTCTTTGACAAAAATCTTGCCTATATCGTGCAGGATGGCGCCAAAACGCAGAGCTTCTAATCGCTTTCCATGCCAGCCAAGCTGCTCGGCAATCGCCAGCCCATAATTCGTAACCCGCTCTACGTGGCCGCGAGTATATCGATCGCGCACTTCAATCCCATTAGCGAGGGCGGTTAAGGCATATTGATAGGCAGATTCCATCTGCGCCATTTGGAGCTGCCGAAAACGCGTCAGGCGAGACTGGACTGCATTCACCAATTCGGAGCGCGTGACCGGTTTGACGAGGTAGTCTTCAGCGCCCAGATTTTTGCCTTTCATCACATCATCCCGCTCGCCACGAGCAGTTAGAAAGATAAAGGGAATAGTGACGCCTTCTGGGCGTTCCCGCACTGCATCAAAGAATTCATATCCATTCATCTCGGGCATGGTGATATCCGAGATGATCAAGTCAGGGCTGATCGCACTCATTTGATCGAGCGCCTCGCGCCCATTGGAGGCAGAAAGAACGGTAAAACCCTCAAAAGTGAGGATATCCTTCAAACCGTTACGTAGATCATTGTTATCCTCAACAATCAATAGTGTCGTTCCCTTGTTCTGCATACCGCTACTCCTGGCCTTGAGTTTACGACAAATATTCTAAAAATGCAACGATTGCCAGTTTAATTTAAGAGTAGCGCCAAGTAGATATAGGGAACTCAGCCTTCAACACTTTCTCGAGAAAATGAGAGGACTTTTATCTGATTTTCTATGCTTTCACATAAATTTAGCGCGATAATCAATTAACACAAGAAGGAGAGTGTAAAATGGCAGAAACAATTGAACGATTGAGCATGGGTTGGGTACCCGATTACCCGGACTTCCGCGATTACGATATCAATAAGGATGACATTCCCCCCACCCAAGTGCTAAAAGGTCAAAAGAAGACCGTCAAAGACATGCTATCAAAACTCGGCGTCTTCAAGGCGACTGCCGCCGTTTTGAATCCAACCAACGATTTGCGCCAATGGTGTTCGCCAATCGAAGACCAACAGACCATCGGCTCTTGCACCGCGCACGCTGGCGTCGGTATGGTGGAATATTTCCAGCGCCGTGCCTTTGGTGAGCATATCGATGCTTCACGCCTGTTCCTTTATAAGGTAACCCGTAACCTGCTCAACTGGACAGGCGACACAGGCGCCTACCTGCGCACGACCATGGCCGCATTGACCCTGTTTGGTGTCCCGCCGGAAGAATTCTGGCCTTACGTTGTGGCGGACTACGAAAAAGAGCCCACGGCTTTCTTGTATGCTTACGCCCAAAGCTACCAGGCAATCAGCTATTATCGCCTAGACCCGCCCGGAACCACCACGGATAAGCTGCTTACCCGGATCAAAACCTTCATCCAGGCCGGTCTGCCGTCTATGTTCGGCTTCACTGTTTACAGCTCTTATATCCAGGCGCGCCAAACAGGTAAGATTCCCTTCCCAGTCAATGGCGAGAAGCGCGTTGGCGGACATGCCGTCATGGCAATCGGTTACGACGATACCATGGAAATCAAGAACGATGGTGCAAGCGAACCAACCGTCGGCGCACTGATGATCCGCAACTCCTGGGGAGTGGGTTGGGGCGACCATGGCTATGGCTGGTTGCCTTATGAGTACGTGAAGCGTTCCCTGGCAGTTGACTGGTGGTCAATCCTCAAGAGTGAGTGGGTTGATACCAAGCAATTTGGGTTGTAAAGCCCAGGCTCACCTGCCTAAAAACTGCAACGTAGACTCTACCAGCAGCGCTGTCCCTACGGGCAGAGCACGCTCGTCAATATCGAAAAGCGGGTTGTGACCAAAGCGCACATCACCTTCTATGAGTGTTCCCAAGACAAACATTGCCCCGGGGATCACTTCGGTAAAGCA
>ERZ1649853.786-NODE-786-length-12831-cov-6.552364_pt1 | contig 12831 bp, 11 predicted proteins | sample MGYA00575353_ERZ1649853 | MGnify/ENA primary metagenome ERZ1649853 (study PRJEB40853, sample SAMN11349654) | freshwater sediment metagenome | isolation source: river sediment | host: Sediment | place: India: Okhla Barrage, New Delhi | collected 2017-02-21 ...
CCACCAGCTCGCAGAAGATCTCGTGCTCATAAGCCAGTTTTAGAACTGCCTGCCTCGCCAGCTCAGCCATATATCCGTAAGCGGCGATGGTGAGCATGGGGGGCGGCGCGTCACCCACAGCCAGGCGATAAACGGGCGCGGCCAGGCTGCCTGGGCTGGACTGTGCGCTCAGATCGAAGTCGGACAACACCGCGTCGCTTTGCACCGGCAGCAGGTAGAGCAGCTTGTTTTCAATGAACAGGATTGGGTCTTGGCTGTGTAAGATGGCGCGGTAGAGCAGCTCACCGGGGCCATTGCCGGGTGTGGCGAGGGCGGCAGGCGCCAGGACGGTGAGACCCGGCAGCCCCAGGAAATGCTTCTCCAGCGTCTGCGAGTGAGTCGGCCCATAGCCGCGCCGCCCGCCCATGGGTGTGCGGATGACCATCGGCAGCCGCACCTGGTCGTTATACATCCAGCGGAACTTGGCGATGTGATTAATAATCTGGTCGGCTGCCAGGGTCAGGAAGTCGCCGAACATGATCTCCACTACCGGTCGCATGTCGCGCAACGCCATGCCGGCAGCCACCCCGGTGATGGCTGCCTCGGAGATGGGCGTGGTCAGCACACGCTCCGGGTAGAGGCTGGACAGGCCGCGCGTGACCTTAAAGGCGCCGCCGTAGGGGTCGAGCACATCCTCGCCCAACAGGTAGACGCCCGGGTCGTCGGCGAAAGCCCTTTTCAGGGCGATGTTCAGCTCATCCAGAACAGAGCTCATGCGCCTGGCCTGTGGTACACCGGCTTGTTCAGCTCTTTGGTCAGGTCTTCGATGTTCTGACGCAGGCGAACCTTGTCCTCTTCGGTAAGGTGCGGTGAAGCCAGCAAGCTCTCGTAGATTTTCAGGGAATCACGCGGCCGCTCGATTTCCTTCAGGTACACTGCCAGGTATTCCTGGGCTTCGAAGCGGGCGTGGGGCTTCTCGAATTGCACGGCGCGTGTGTACCATTGCAAGGCTTGTTGGACGTTGTTCATTTTTTCGTAGACCACAGCGACATTGATGCACATGCGCGACTTGTCGATGTCGGAGATATCGCTGTTCACCAGGCTGATAAAGGTTTCGAGCGCAGCCTGATAATCATTGGCCTCGAACATTTGCGTGCCACGGTTGATGCGGTTTTGATATTCCTGATAATCCATTCCATCCTCCTAAAGCGCTGCTCAAGCTTCTGGCGGCAGCGGCAGGGTGAAGCTGAAGATACTACCCTCGCCCGGCTGGTTGGTAGACTGGACGCCGACCTCGCCGCCGAGCTTATCTACGATACGCTTGACAATCGAAAGACCCAGGCCATGACCTTCGCTTGGGACATATTCTGACCGGTCCTGACGGGTAAAGGATGTGAACAGGTTGGACGCGGCTTTATCCGCCAACCCTTCGCCATTGTCACGCACCCAGAAACGGATTTTACCCTCCGGCATGGGCGTAAACCCGAGCTCGATCACTGGCGGATCTCCGCCGTGCTTGATGGCATTGCTGATATAGTTCGCCCACACTTCTTCGACCCAAGGTGCATGTCCCATCACCACCGGCCAATCCTGCGGCTTGGTGATTTGGGCATGATGCTGGAAGGCCAGCAGCTCCAGGCGGCTCTCTACCCCGGCGATGATCTTGCCCATATCCAGTTTTTGAGGCTCGATTTGTTGCTGCCGGACCAAAGCCAGGAGCATCAGGCTATCGATGATGCGTGCCATGCGTGTGGCAGTCTGGTCGATGATCTCCAGGTAACGCAAGACCGTCACATCCTGCAAATCCCGCAGACGGGTGGCAAGCAAGAAGGAATAGCCGGTGAGGGCGGTGAGAGGATTCTTTAGATCATGGGCAACCATGTGTGAGAAAGCATTCAGATCGGCGATCAGAGCTTCGCGGTTGGTGATGTCACGCTGCAGTCTTTCGTTCTCCTGCTGTAACTGTTGGATCGTCTGCTGCTGTTCCTCGATGGTCTGCAACAGAGCCTGTTCATCTACTTGTGTACGGCTATCGTTCGTCATGCACTACTCTTAATCAACGTAACACTGGCAAAGGATCGGCGAGTGCTTGCTGAAAGGCTGCCTGGATGTCTGCGTTCACTTGCTCTTCGATCTTCACCCTTTCATCTTCCTTTAGGCGGGCTGCCTGGATGCGGACTGGGTCGCGCGACTGGCGCATGTGCTCGACCAGCTCTGCAGGGCGGGTGTCATCTCCCTTGGAATGCGGTCCAAAGCGCACGGTATGCAGCACGAGGGCGAGCGGCTGGGCAGCCTGGCGGAGGCGATCAAACAGCGACGCGGCGAGAGATGCGATCTCTATCACGTCACTGCTGTCAAGCTCGACGGCTTCCACGCCAAATGCCATGATACGGGAAGCGATAGCTCCGGGATGCATGCCGGCAAGCGCCTGCTCGGTGGGGGTGGTCTGGGCGATGTGGTTGTTCTCGACCACGTACAACACCGGCAATTGCCACAGAGCTGCCAGGTTCAGCGATTCATACACCACGCCTTCGCCCAACGTGCCGTCGCCCAGGAAGGCGACAGTCACCGCACGGCTGGCTTTGCGCTTTTCGGCGAGCGCCATGCCGGTGGCTACGGGGACGATGCCGCCTTGCACGCCATTGGAGTAAAAATTGCGCCAATACAGGTGCTGGGAGCCGCCCCGCCCGCCGCATACGCCGGTGAGGCGTCCCATCATCTCGGCAAACAAGCGGCGCGGCTCGCCTCCATAGGCCAGGAAGTGCCCGTGGCAGCGGTGATTGCTGAAAACGATATCCTCGCCAGCCAGGTTCGACAGGACACCTACGGCGTTGGCTTCCTGCCCCAGGTAGGTGTGCGTGGTGCCATAGAAGACACCCTTGGGAAAATTATTAAGAACCGTCTCCTCAAAGCGGCGGATACGGAACAGGCTCTGGTAATAGGCGGCATGGCTGTCCATACAGGTGATAGTATAACATGAGTGCTAAGAGACCGTTCTAAAGTAGGAAAAGGACCGCCACCCCGCCGACTGCCAGTAAAGTCCCCCAGACGGCGCCCCAACCGAATTTTTCCTTAAGGATGAAGTGGCTGACGGGCAGCAAGATCACCGGCGGCAGGGCGATGATGGTGCTGGCAACGCCTACGGTGGTGTGCTGGATGGCATAGAGCGAAAAGGACACGCCGATCAATGGGCCAAAGATCGAGCCGCCCAGGATGTACCACAAGCCTTGTGGCGCGGAACGTACTTTCTGGATGGTCGCGCCGACCTGCCTCTGTAAGATGGTCAGGCTCGAAAAAGCCAGCATGGCGCTGGTCATGCGGATCACATTGGCGGATAAGGGGGGAAAATCACCTGCCAGCCCTTTCTTGGCCAGGGTTAGCCCACCTGCCTGACCCAGGGCGGCGAGCAGACCGTAGAGCAGCCCCAGGCGGTATTGCTTATCTTGTAGGATAGCGGAGATGGATGTTTTGGTGCTGCCGTTGGATTTTCCGTCCAAGATCACCCAGGCAATACCTGCCAGGGTGACGAAAATGCCCAGTATCTCACCTGCCTCGAGGCGTTCGCTCAAGAAAAGCCAGGCCAGGATCGATGCGATGGCAGGCGCCAGGCTGAGCAGCAGCAGACCCATGCGCGGCCCGATGGTGACATAGGCCTGGAACAGGAAAACATCTCCCAAAGCCAGACCAACAATCCCTGAAAGGCCCAACCAAAACCAACGCTCAGGCTCCGCCTCCATGGGCAGCGGTTTACCCAGCATGATCCAGTGCACACTGATCAATAGCAGCACGGCAGTGATCAGGCGGACGCGATTGGCGACGATCGGGCCGAAGCGCTTGCCGGCAGTGGTGAAGAAGGTGGAGGAAGTTGCGTAACAGAAGGCGGTGACCAGCGCAGCAATTTCCCCGCTGAAGGCGCTCACAAATCATCCTCGTCTTTGGGGCTGCCCATGAACTCAGCGGCGGTGGCGTGACCCTCCTGGCTGATGCCTTCACGCCGGACTACCTTCCAGGCGGTCAGGAACAAGATTTTGATATCCAGCCATAATGACCAGTGATCGACATACCAGACATCCAGGCGGAACTTATCTTCCCAGGTGATGGCATTGCGCCCATTGATCTGCGCCCAGCCGGTGATGCCGGGGTAGACATCCTGACGGCGAGCCTGCTCGGGGGTGTAGCGTTCCAGGTATTGCATGAGCAGGGGGCGGGGACCCACCAGGCTCATCTCGCCGCGCAGCACGTTGAACAGCTCAGGCAGCTCATCCAGGCTGGTGGAACGCAGAAAGCGACCAAAACCGGTCAAGCGCTCCGCATCCGGCAGTAGATTGCCAGCCTCATCGCGTCGCTCGCTCATGCTGCGGAATTTGTATAGGGTAATCGATCGCCCTTTGTATCCAGGGCGAAGCTGTTTGAACAGGATGGGCTGGCCGTGGTAGATAAGAACCAACACGGAAAGGATCAGCAGTAAGGGGGAGAGCACGACCAACCCAAGAAGCGTTAGAAGCAGGTCAAAGAGACGTTTGCTGAACGGCATGGGTGGGATTATATCAGCAGGGGAAATTAACGAAAAGCCGCAACTGTGCGGCTGCCGGGGGAGGGGCCGGCGGTCGAACAGTTGCGGCGGATTACATTACGATGTGCTGGCGATCAGGCAGCCAGCGTGTCTACCCGGCGTACCACCATCACGACTTTCCCCTGGATTTGAACCGTGGAGGGATCATCGATATAGATGGGATTCATGGTCGGATTCGCAGGTTGCAAGCGGACGCGCCCGTTTTCCAGGTAGAAGTACTTGAGGGTGGTCTCGTCGTTGTTCAGCCAGACAGCCACCATCTCGCCATTACGGGCGGTCTGGGTGGGGCGCATGATGACATAGTCGCCATCGTTGACCATGGCGTCGATCATCGAGTCACCCTGGACTTCCAGGGCGTACAGATTCTCGCCCTTCTCTTTGGATGGCAGCATGCTGCGGGCAATGTCCAGGGCGTTTTCCGCATCCATATAGCTAAAGTCAGAGGAAGGGACGGGAGCGGGTTGGCTGGCAACGATGCGACCCACGACCGGAATGCGCAGCATATCCTGCACTTTTTCCATCACATTTTGAACAGCTTTGCCAAACTGTTGTGCGCCTTCATCCAATGGCTTGAGCAGCCGGATGCCGCGCGAGACATGTCCCGAGCGGTCGATATGCCCCATGTTTTCCAACTGGACAAGGTAGTAGTTCACGACCGAGGTGGATGAAAATTTTCCCATGGTCTTGATATCCCGAATCGAGGGGGGATAGCCATTTTCATTCAAGAAGCGGTCGATGATCTCCAATGTCCTCTTTTGGGGATCGGTAAGGGTTGTGCTTTTTCGGCGACCCATCATAGTAGACCTCCAGTAAAAACGAATACAGAAAACTGCACAATTGTTCCAGAAATCAATCCAATAATACTTGAACATTCGTTCTGTGTCAAGAGGTTTTTTGACCAATTACACATGGAACATTTCGAGATTCGAATCGGTTAAAAGTGTGGCATAATAATCCCCGCTCGACGGAAAACATCTTCTCTATCGAAAACGGGTGTTTTCCTGATCTCTGGAGGTTCTATGAATTTCACGAAAGTATGTGTGATCGGCTTGGGATATATCGGCTTGCCGACCGCCAGCACCCTGGCAGCGGCGGGAGTGAGGGTGGTTGGCGTGGATGTCAACTCCCAGGTCGTGGCTACGTTAAGGAATGGCGGATTGCATATTCACGAACCGGGGTTGCGTACATTGGTCCAGGCAGCGCTGGCGGCGGGCAACTTATCGATCAGTGAAAAACCTGAGGATGCGGATGCATTCATTATTGCAGTGCCAACCCCGTTTTATGAGGACCGGAGCGGCTCTTACGAAGGTCACAGCTACAAAATGGCGGATATGAGGGCAGTCACCTCGGCGACGGAGGCGATCGTGCCTTTTTTAAGGCAGGGCAACCTGGTGGTGCTCGAATCGACTTCACCACCGCGCACGACCATTGACCTGGTGGCGCCGATCCTGGAACGTTCAGGGTTGAAAGCGGGCGAGGATTTCCACCTGGCTTATTCCCCTGAGCGCGTGCTGCCGGGGCAAATCTTGCGCGAGCTGATTGAAAATGCGCGCGTGATCGGCGGGGTGGACCAGGCATCTGCCGAAGCCGGGCGAGACCGGTATGCCACGTTCGTGCACGGCGAGAGCGTGATGACGGACGCTACCACGGCTGAGATGGTGAAGTTGATGGAGAACACCTACCGGGATGTGAACATCGCCATCGCCAATGAATTTGCTCGCCTGGCGGAGCGCTTTGGTGTGGACGTGTGGGAGGCGATCAGCTGCGCCAACCGCCACCCACGGGTCAAGATCCTGCGCCCCGGACCCGGCGTGGGCGGTCACTGTATCAGCGTGGACCCGTGGTTCTTCGTCGATTCAGCACCGGACCTGGCGCAATTGATCTATACCGCCCGGCAGGTGAACGATGCCCAACCACATTACGCCCTGGCACTTGTGCGCAAGGCGGCAGGCGGCGAGCTGGCAGGCAAGCACATTGCGGCGCTGGGGCTGGCGTTCAAGCCGGATGTGGATGACTTGCGCGAAAGCCCGGCGATCGAGATCGTGCGCATGCTGGCGGAAGCCGGCGCGGTATTGACCGCCTTCGAACCTTTCAAACCGGACGCCAGGTTGGAGGGGGTAAACTTAGCCCCTACGATGGAAGCGGCTTTGGAGGAGGCAGATGTGCTGCTCCTGCTGGTCAACCATACGCAATTTGGCGCATTAGAGCCACAGGAAGTTGCCAGGCTGACGCCGGCGCGGGTCGTCGTTGACCTGGTCGGCGGTTGGAATGCAGCCCAATGGCGGGCGGCGGGTTTCCAGGCGTATCGCCTGGGCGATGCAAAACGGCAGGCATGATGGCGCAGGATTTTTACACCCGGCTGGTTTACCTGCGCCGCTCGAAGGTCTTTGGCAGACTGGCGTATTACCTTTTGAAGCGCTATGGGGCAGAGATACCGTGCAGCGTGCCGGTTGGAGAGGATTTTGAGCTGGCGCATGGCGGCGTTGGCGGGGTGGTGCACTCGAAATCGAAGATCGGCAAGCGGGTCAAAATCTACCCGGGGGTGACGCTGGGGCGGGCGGATATCTACCGCCCGGCGAGCGAATCGCGCTTCGAGGGCATCGTGATCGAAGATGATGTCATCCTGGCGCCGGGCGCCAAGGTGCTGTGCAAAGAAGGCGTGTTGGTGGTGCGCAAAGGCACGGTGGTGGGAGCCAACGCGGTGCTGCTCGAGTCGACCGGCGAGTATGAAATCTGGGCAGGCATGCCGGCGCGCTGCGTGGGAAAGCGGGAATGAAGCGTATCTGCCTGGTGCCGAAAGTGGAAGGGGTGGGGGGCATGGTCTCCTTCCATGCCAAGTTCAGCCAGGGGCTGCGCCAGCGCGGCTACGAGGTGTGTTTCGACCTGGCGGATAAACCATATGATGCGGTGCTGGTGATCGGGGGAACACGCGATTTAGGCGGTTTGATGGCGAGGCGGCGAAGCGGCGTGCCGATTGTGCAGCGTCTGAACGGCATGAACTGGATCCAGCGCAAGCGGCGGACAGGTTTGAAGCACTTCTTGCGCGCCGAATACGGCAATTTCATGCTGTCCTTGATCCGGGGGCGGATTGCGACGCACATCGTGTACCAAAGCCAGTTTGCCCGGGGCTGGTGGGAGCGCGTCTATGGCAAGACGCGTGTGCCTTGGGATGTGGTGTATAACGGCGTCGATTTGACCCAATATACCCCGGAAGGGGCGCAGGAAAGACCGGCGGAGCGCAGCCGTATTTTGCTCGTGGAGGGGTCGCTGGGGGGCGGGTACGAGATGGGACTGGAGACGGCGATCGGTTTGGGTGAACGACTGATTAATTCGCATAGCCATAAAGTGGAACTGATGGTGGTCGGCAAAGTCAGCGAGACGCTTAAAGCTGCCTGGTCAGGACGCACACAGCTACCAATCCTTTATGCGGGATTGGTGCCGCGCGACGAAATCCCGTTCCTGGACCGCTCGGCGCACCTGCTGTATGCCGCGGACATCCAGGCCGCCTGCCCAAACTCGACGGTGGAAGCGCTGGCGTGCGGGTTACCGGTGATTTCCTTTGACACCGGTGCGCTGCCTGAACTGGTCACCGGCGAGTCCGGGCGGGTGGTTCCCTACGGAGGGGATGCCTGGAAGCTCGACCCGCCAGACCTGGACGGATTGGCGAGAGCGGCGGCGGAAGTGCTCGCCGACCAACCGCGTTTCCGTGCAGCGGCACGGAAACGAGCGGAAGAAGCCTTGGGGCTGGACCGCATGGTCGACGGGTATCTCGCAGCGCTGCTGACGGCTTAGGCGGGAACCCAAAAAGCCTCCCCTGCATCTGTTCCGCATCCAAAACTTCTCACAAGTGTTATTATTGCCAAACCCGAAAACCTGAAAGGTGAGGTTACCCTTTATGGTTGGATTTGGAGGCAACGATGCGTACACGTGTGGTGATCACCGGCTTAGGCTGTATCAGCCCTTTGGGCAACGATGTGACCAGCCTTTGGGATGGAATACTTCAGGGTAAATCGGGGGTTGGGGCAATTACCCATTTCGATGCCAGCGATTACAAGGTGAAGATCGCGGCGGAGGTTAAAAATTTCGACCCGGTGGCTTTGTTCGGCAGCCGGGAGGCGCGGCGCATGGATCGCTTCTCCCAATTTGCCGTAGTTGCCGCGCTGCAAGCGGCTCAAGACGCCGGTCTGGTGATCGACGACCAGAACCGCGAGCGGATTGGGGTGGTCATGGGCTCGGGAATCGGGGGGATTGGAACAGAATACGAGCAGATACAAGTATTGAATCAACGAGGCCCTGAGCGGGTGAGCCCATTCCTGGTGCCGATGATGCTCTGCGACACAGCCGGGGCGATGGTGGCGATCCACCTGGGCTTGCGCGGCCCGAATATGGCGATCGTATCTGCCTGCGCCAGTGGGACGAATGCGCTGGGCGAGGCGTCTGAGATGATCCGGCGAGGCAAAGCGGATGTGATCCTATCAGGCGGCAGCGATGCTGCCATCCTGCCGATTGCCATTGCGGGGATGAACGTGATGAATGCGCTGTCGACTCGCAACGATGACCCGGTTGGCGCGTCGCGACCATTCGACCTGGAACGGGATGGCTTCGTGATGGGCGAGGGCAGTGCGGTGCTGGTGCTCGAGTCGCTGGAACATGCCCAGAACCGGGGAGCGAAGATCCTGGCTGAAGTGACCGGTTATGGGGCGACCTGTGATGCCTATCATATCTCGGCGCCGGCGGAGAACGGGGCAGGCGCGGCGATGTGCATGCGTCTGGCGCTTGAAGATGCCGGGCTGGGCTTAGAGGCGATCGACTATATCAATGCGCATGGCACGAGCACATTGCTCAACGACAAGAGTGAGACAGCAGCCATCAAAACCGTTTTCGGTGAACATGCTTATCACATTCCAGTCTCCTCGACCAAGTCGATGACCGGTCACCTGCTGGGAGCGGCAGGGGCATTGGAAGCGTTGATCTGCGTGAAGGCTCTGCAACACGGGATCATCCCGCCGACGATTAATTACACGACACCTGATCCGGAGTGCGACCTGGATTACGTGCCCAACCAGAGTTGCCCGGCAGCGCTCCGGCAGGTGATGTCTAACTCGTTCGGTTTTGGGGGGCATAATGCGACAATCATTCTCAGCGGGGTGGAAGCCGGGGCTTTATGAGCCCCTACGCGCACATCACCGGCTGGGGAATGTGTGTTCCGCAGCGCGTGGTAACCAACGAGGATCTGTCGAAACAGGTGGATACCAGCGACGAGTGGATCCGCGAACGCACCGGCATCCGGGAACGGCACATTGCCGGGGCGGAAGAATCGACGGCAACGTTGGCAACCGAGGCGGCTTTGAATGCGCTGCGCGTGGCGAATTTAAGCCCGGATGAAGTGGATTTGATCGTAGTCTCAACTTCCTCCCCGGAGCATATCTTCCCAGCGACGGCTTGCCTGGTGCAAGACCGCATTGGGGCGACGAAAGCGGGAGCGTTCGACCTGCTGGCGGCCTGTTCCGGCTTTATCTACGCGCTGAACATGGCATCGCAAGCCATTCGCAGCGGCTCAGTGAAGAATGTCCTGGTGATTGGCTCAGATACGCTCTCGCGCCTCACCGATTGGGAAGACCGCAATACCTGTGTGCTGTTTGGCGACGGGGCGGGGGCATTTGTCCTGCAAGCCGGAGAAGAGTTGGGCGGCGTGGTCTCAGCCGTGATGCGTTCAGACGGTTCAGGCGGCGATTCGCTTTCCGTGCCGGCGGGAGGCAGCCGGTTGCCTGCCAGCGCCGAGACGGTGCTCAACCGGCAGCATTACATCCATATGAATGGACGAGAAGTTTATCGTTTTGCCACCCGGGTGATGGTGCAGGCGACAAAAGAAGCAGTCGGTAAAGCCGATTTGACCCTGGACGATATCCAACTGGTGATCCCGCATCAAGCCAACCAGCGCATCCTGGAAGCGGCCTTACGCGGGCTGGATATCCCACCGGAGCGCTGTATTTCGAACGTGGAGCGGTATGGGAACACTTCAACGGCCTCGATCCCCATAGCAGCCTGTGAAGCGATCCAGCAGGGCCGCTTGCAAAGCGGCGATTGGATCGTCTTCGTCGGTTTTGGGGCGGGTTTGACCTGGGGCGCGGCAGTGGTCAAGTGGACGGGACCCTTCTTGCCTCACCGGGAGATTTACCCGGCGTCCTATCGCGCCTGGATCAAACTACGCTCGAGCTTGCTGCGCTGGTTGCGCCGGGTGGAGGGCTGGATTTGGGGCCGAAAGTTTCCCGAAATCTAAAGGTTCAACCGCCGTGCCCATGAATCCCGGTGATGTACAAGCCGGTAAAAATCTTAGAGGCTTGTTAGAATTCCGATTTAGAACCTCCGATAACTACCAGCCTGGACAAAGCGTTGGTATAATCCTGATATGACCCGAGGTTTCAGAATGAGCCAGACGGGTCGGTATTACATTGGAGGTTTTCGGTGAATTCTAATCGTAATCGCTCAAATATCGTCTATATCTTGTTCTTTGCGGCGATTATCATCTTGGGGTATGTATACTTTGCGCAGAGTCCTGGTGAACAGGAAGCTTTGTCGATCAACCAGGTGGCAGCTGACATCATGGCTGGGAAAGTATCCCGTATCGTAGAAGATGAAAGCCGCCTGACGGTGATCTATGGGGGTGGTAGCCAGGCAATTGAACGCTTTGCGAACAAGGAAACAGAAACCACACTGGTGCAGCAATTGCTTGACCTGGGCGTCACTCAGGAGAAGCTGTCGCCAGACAATATCAAGATCGAGATCAAAGCCCCCAGTAGCTGGATGGGAGTCGCCAATATATTGATGTATGTGGTGCCGTTCCTGCTCCTGGGCGGCGTATTCTGGTATGTTTTCCGCCAGGCACAAGGCAGCAACAACGCAGCCATGTCCTTTGGCAAGTCACGAGCGCGCATGTTCTCAGGCGACCAGCCGACGGTGACCTTTGTGGACGTAGCCGGCGTGGAAGAGGCCTGCGAAGAGCTTCAGGAAGTTGTCGAATTCCTCAGGGAGCCCGCCAAGTTCATCCAACTAGGGGCTCGCATTCCGAAGGGCGTGTTGCTGGTTGGACCTCCCGGGACAGGTAAGACCCTGCTGGCCAAAGCAGTATCCGGCGAGGCAGGTGTGCCCTTCTTCTCGATCTCGGGCTCTGAGTTCGTGGAGATGTTCGTGGGTGTGGGCGCCAGCCGCGTGCGTGACCTGTTTGACCAGGCCAAGCGCCATTCGCCGTGTATTGTGTTCGTCGATGAAATCGATGCTGTCGGTCGCCAGCGCGGCGCCGGTCTGGGCGGCTCGCATGACGAGCGCGAGCAGACCCTCAACCAGATGCTGGTGGAGATGGACGGGTTTGATACGGATACGAACGTGATCATCATGGCAGCCACCAACCGACCGGATATCCTGGACCCGGCTCTGCTGCGCCCTGGGCGTTTTGACCGGCGCGTGGTGCTAGACCGCCCGGATATGCGTGGGCGCGAAGCGATCCTCAAAGTGCATGTGAAGGGCAAACCCCTGGCAGCTTCGGTTGACCTTGGCGTATTGGCGCGCGGCACACCCGGTTTCGTGGGCGCAGATTTGGAAAACCTGGTTAACGAAGGCGCTATTCTCGCCGCACGCCGTAATAAAAAGGTGATTGAGCAAAACGACCTCGAAGAAGCCATCGAGCGAGTGATCGCCGGGCCAGAGCGCAAGAGCCGCCTGATCAGCCAGGAAGAGAAGCGCATCATCGCTTATCATGAGGCGGGTCATGCGGTGGTGATGAACGCCGTGCCCGAGGCAGACCCGGTGCACAAGGTGACCATTACTTCGCGCGGCATGGCGGGCGGATATACCCTGGCATTGCCCGAGGATGACCGCACATTGATGGGACGGCGCAAATTACAGGCAGAGATGATCGGCTTGCTGGGCGGGCGCGCCGCCGAGGAGCTGGTGTTCAATGACATCACCTCCGGCGCTTCGAACGACCTGGAGCGCGTCACGCGTCTGGCACGCTCGATGGTAACCCGTTTGGGTATGAGCGCGGAGCTCGGGCCGATGGTCTATGGACAAAAAGAGGAGCTCATCTTCTTGGGCCGTGAAATTTCGGAGCAGCGCGATTATTCTGACGCGGTTGCCGAACAGATCGACCAGGAAGTACGCAAGCTAGTCAGCGAGGCTTATGAACGCGCCAAGCAAATCCTGGTGGAGTATCGGGAAAAATTGGACCAGGTAGCTCAACGCCTGCTGGATGTAGAGACGATCACGCGGGACGAGTTCGAAGC
>ERZ1649853.787-NODE-787-length-12787-cov-6.206173_pt1 | contig 12787 bp, 13 predicted proteins | sample MGYA00575353_ERZ1649853 | MGnify/ENA primary metagenome ERZ1649853 (study PRJEB40853, sample SAMN11349654) | freshwater sediment metagenome | isolation source: river sediment | host: Sediment | place: India: Okhla Barrage, New Delhi | collected 2017-02-21 ...
ATAGGCAAAGGCCGACTCTGCCAGTGTGGATCCATCTACTGGTACCAGCATGTTCTTGTACATCTCTCCACCTCCCGCAGTGCCGATTGTGGCAACTCCCGGCCGGGGCAGCCATTGGGAGACCTACTTAGCCGGTGGTTGTGGCCGGTACGTATCCCGGTTTGACAGGGTGTCAAGGTGGTCTATAATCACATTGTCGGCCAGCCCCGCACCTCCGGGAAGTATCGTTACTGTTTGGATCGTGTACCCATGTCCGGACGCCGGGGGAAGCTGCTCCCGAAGGAGCACGGGAACCACCGGCCGGCCCGGAGGGGAATGGGGGATCGATGGGCAGTGAGCTGATCAACACCGGAATCGATGTCATTGGCCCGGTCCCCTGGGGCACCCACTTCTGCGAGTTCTACCAGACCCGGGACGATCTCATAGACACCGTGGTGCCCTACTTCACGGCCGGTCTGGAGAGGAACGAGTTCTGCATGTGGATCGCTTCCGAACCCCTCACCGCCGCCGAGGCCCGCCGGGCCATGCGCCGGGCCGTGCCGGATTTCGCCGACCGCGTGGCCAGGGGCCAGATGGAGATCCTGCCCCACAGCCGCTGGTATCTCAGGGGCGGGGCTTTTGACCGGCAGAGGGTGCTGGACGGCTGGGTGAAGAAGCTGGACGCGGCGCTGGCTGCCGGATACGCCGGGCTGAGGCTCTCCGGCAACACGTTCTGGCTCGAGAAGCAGGACTGGGAGACGTTCACCGAATACGAGGCGGCCATCAATGAGGTGATCGGCCGGTACCGCATGCTGGCCCTGTGCACCTACAGCCTGGACCGGTGCGGGGCGGCCGAGGTCATGGACGTCATCCGCAACCACCAGTTCGCCCTCATCCGCAAGGACGGCAACTGGGAGCTGGTTGAGAGCGCGATGCAGGAGCGGGCCAGGCAGGCGCTGGCCGACAGCGAGAGCCGGTATCGCGGGCTCTACCACGCGGTCGCCGGCGGGATCGTGGTGCAGGACCGGATGGGGCTCATCACGGAGTCCAATGCGCTGGCCCGCGAGATACTGGGCCTGACGGTGGACGAGATCACCGGCCGCACCTCGGCCAATCCGGAATGGCAGGCTGTACGCGAAGACGGATCGCTGTTTCCCGGCGGGGAACACCCGGCCATGGTGACCCTGCGCACCGGGAGGCCGGTGCAGGGTGCGGTGATGGGCGTGCTGCATCCAGCCAGCGGCCGGCGCCGTTGGATTCTGATCAACTCGGAACCCGTGCTCCATCCCCAGACCGGCCAGGTCGAGGCGGCCACCACCACCTTCCTGGACATCACCCAGCAGAAGCAGGAAGAGCAGGCCTTGCGGGAGACGCGCGACTACCTGGACAGCCTGTTGAACTACGCCAACGCGCCCATCATCGTCTGGGACCGCGATTTCCGGATCACCAGGTTCAACATGGCCTTCCAGAAACTCACCGGCTACACGGAATCCGAAGTGGTCGGAGGGCCCCTGGACGTGCTCTTCCCGGAGCAGACTCGGGGTGACTCCCTGGCCCATATTGAACGGGCCGCGGCCGGGGAGCGCTGGGAGGTGGTGGAGATACCCATCCGGCGCAAGGACGGCACGGTCCGGACCGTTCTCTGGAACTCCGCTACCATCCATGATCGTGACGGCGGGACGGCCGTGGCTACGATAGCCCAGGGGCAGGACATCACCGAGCGCAAGCAGGCGGAGGAGAAGCTGGCCTTTCAGGCGGACATCCTCTCCAACATCTCCGACGCGGTGGTGGCCACCGACAACGACGGAAGGGTGACCTACTGGAACCGGATGGCGGAGGAGGCGTACGGCGTCCCGCCGGAGCAGGCCATCGGCCGTCACCTGGCGGACCTTTACCAGGTGGCCTGGCTGAAGCCCGAGGACGAGCGGGACTGTGTGCAGGAGATGGCGGCCAGCGGGTGCTGGGTCGGCGAAAGCTTCCATATCAAGAAGAGCGGCGAGAGGGCCTACGTCAGGTCGTCCATGGGAGTCATGAGGCGGGCCGACGGTGCCCAGGCCGGGACGGTGATGGTGATCCGGGACCGGACCAAGCTGTGGCAGGCCGAGCAGGAGCTGAAGCTGCTCAACGAGAGGCTGAGGCGGCAGACCGAAGACAGGCTGCGGGCCACCGACGCCAGTTTCCGGAGGGCGATTGCCGGCAATGCGGACGGCATAGTGGTCATACGCAAGGACGGGGTGATCCGTTTCGCCAACAGCGCGGCGGAGCTGCTTTTTGGGCGGGCGGTGGGGCAGATGGAGGGGACCCTGTTCAGGTTTCCCCTCAATGAGGGCGCGGAGATCGAGATCCCCAGGGGGGACGGCCAGAGCGCGGTGGCGGAGATGCGTATCGTAGAGCTGGAGTGGGAAGGGGTTCCGGCCTACCTGGCTACGCTTCGCGACGTCACGAAACGGAAGCAGGGACTCCTGGCGCTCCAGGAGAGCGAGACGCGGCTGCGGCTGCTTCTGGAGCAGATACCGTGCGTGTCCTGGACCGTGGATACCAGGTTGCGGATCACCTCCTACTCGGGTACGGGGCTGGGGTTCTTCCGGAACGTACCGTCCGGAATCATGGGCATGAGCCTGTCGGAGTACTTCGAGATAGATGATCCGGAGTTCGTGCCGTATGCCGCACACCAGCGGGCGCTGCAGGGCGCGCCGGCCAGCTATGAGCTGGGCTGGGGCGGCCGCACCTTCATCGGCCGGGTGGAGCCGCTTCGGGATGCGGACGATCGGATAGTCGGCGTGGTGGGAGTGGCCTTCGACATCACCGACCGCAAGCTGGCGGAGGAGCAGCTGCGGGGTCTCTCGCACCGCCTGGTCACGGCGCAGGAGAACGAGCGCCGCCGGATCGCCCGGGAGCTGCACGATGAGGTGGGCCAGCTTCTCACGGCGCTCAAGCTCTGCCTGGACAAAGCCGCGTCGTCGGAGCCTGCCCGCGATGGTTCGGAGCTGCAGGAGGCGCGGGTGGCCTTGCGGGAGCTTATGGCCCGGGTGAGGAGCATGTCGCTCGAGCTGCGGCCCACGATGCTGGACGACCTGGGCCTGCTGCCGACGCTGCTCTGGCATTTCAAGCGCTACACTGCCCAGACCAGGGTGCAGGTGCGCTTCAAGCACCGCGGGCTGCGGCAGGACCTGCCTCAAGAGGTGGTCACGGCGGCCTACCGCATTGTGCAGGAGGCGCTGACCAACGTGGCGCGCTATGCCCAGGTCGACAGCGTGTCGGTGCGGGTGCGGGCCGAGCCCGATGCGCTTCTGGTGGAGGTGGAGGACCGGGGCGTGGGCTTTGACGTTGAGAGCGTGGCCCCCACCCGCACCGGCCTCAATGGCATGCGCGAGCGGGCCCTGTCCCTGAAGGGCAAGCTGCTGGTACAATCAAAGCCGGGGGAGGGCACCTGCATCATTGCCGAGCTCCCGCTGGTGAAGAAGCGGGCAGGGCGGAGGAGGGGCAAGGGAAGTGATAACCGTAGTCCTGGCTGATGACCACAATATCGTGCGTCAGGGTCTGCGCAAGCTGCTCGAGGCGCAGGCAGACGTCCGCGTGGTGGGGGAGGCGGCCGACGGGGCGGAGGCCACGCAGCTGGTGGAGCAGCTGCAGCCCAGCGTGCTGGTGGTGGACATCATGATGGGTGGCATGAGCGGGATCGAGGTCACGCGTTATGTCAAGAAGCTGTCCCCCAAGACCAGCGTGGTCGTGCTGTCCATGCATGCCGACGAAGGATATGTCATGGAAGCGCTACGGGCCGGCGCCAGGGGCTACGTGTTGAAGGACTCCATTGCCGATGATCTGCTGCATGCCATGCGGGAGGCGGTCCTGGGCCGCCGTTACCTTAGTCCGCCGCTGTCGGAGTACGTCATCGAGGGGTACCTGCAGAAGCAGGAGGGCACGGCGCTGAAGCCTCACGAGAGGCTGACCGTCAGGGAGCGCGAGGTCCTGCACCTGCTGGCGCAGGGTTTGAGCAACGCCGATATAGCGGACAGGCTGTGCGTCAGCCGGCGCACCATTGAAGTCCACCGGGCCCACGTGATGCGCAAGCTGGGTCTCCGCAACCAGGTCCAGCTCCTGCGCTATGCTATCGAGGCCGGCATTGCGCCTCCGGGCAAGTAAGTAACCCCCACATCCCCGTGCTAAGTAGCCTCCCCAATATCCTCGATCGCCGCTGCACTGCGATACTGGTGGCGGTTGCAGGCGATGATACTCTCCAACCGTAGCGGGTCTGGATGAGGGGAGAGGGCGGTGGTCGGGGACGGCCTGGATTCCCGGGTGAGGCGGGTATCACGCCTGCAACCGGAATATAGGAGTTGCCTGTGCGCCGGCGCCAGTGGTGATTCAGGCAACAACCATGGGGGGAAGAGAAGTGAGGAAGAGGCAGTGCTCCCATCATTGGGTGATTGACTTCGCGGTAGGTCCCTTGAGCAGAGGGGAATGCCGGGTCTGTGGAGAGGAACGGCTGTTCCGAAACCACCTCATGTGGTCCGAGGTGGCCCCGCTGGGGGCCATGAAGGAGCGGCGCGTGCCGGGTGCGGACCTGGACCTGGTGCCGCGAAGCTGGGTCGGCCCGGTCCTTTCGCCGCGGGGGACGGAGCGGAAGCCCCTGGCGTTGTAGCTGATGTCGATGGTACAGGGGAGGAGAAATGGCGTTGTCGTGCACCTATGGGAAACTGAACATCCCGATGATAGCCTAAGACGAACCGGTGTTCATTCTGCGGGGCCAGGACGCCCTGGCTGAGTCGGCCATAGAGATGTACCGGCTCCTGGCGGAGGCCCATGGCTGCAGCGTTGCCGAGGCCCTGACCAGGGAGATCGGGCACTTCAAGAGATGGACAGGGGAGAGAGGGATGCCGGTCTGGCCCGTTGCGGACCGTCCCGCGCCAACGGGCCGGGCCGAAGCCGGAGCAAGACCGCGGCCCGGCAGACAGGACGTCAGGATGGCGTGAGGACCAAGTCTATGCTGGATGGGAAGCGGATCGCCATTCTGGTGGAGCAGGATTTCGAGGACTCGGAGCTGACCGATCCGATGGGGGCCCTGAAAGCGGCCGGGGCCCGGGTGATGGTGGTGGGCAGCGGCTCGCAGAAGACCTACGGGGGAAAGCGGGGTACGGTTGAGGTCAGGGCGGATGCCGACGCCGGCCAGGTGCGGGCCGACTACTTCGACGCTGTCGTTGTCCCCGGCGGCTACGCCCCCGACAAGATGCGGATGCACCGGCCCATGGTCGAGCTGGTGAAGAAGATGCACGATTCGGGCAAGATTGTGGCCGCGATATGCCATGGTCCCCAGCTCCTGATCTCGGCGGAGGTGGTCAGGGGGCGGAGGGTCACCTCGTGGCCCTCTGTGGCCGTGGACCTGAAGAACGCCGGGGCCCTGTGGGTGAACGAAGCGGTCGTCCGGGACGGGAACCTGATCACGTCCCGCCAGCCGGCCGATATCCCCGAGTTCAACGCTGCGGTCATCCAGGCCCTGGAGCAGGAACCGGAGGAAGCCCGGCTACGTTGAAGGAGGCGACGAACACCTCAGGCCGAAGAAGCGGCCGAGGAGCCGCGATCTCTACCTGGTTCATGACTGATGTTGGATTCAGTAGAGGTCCGGCCGCCGGTCCTGAAACACGGGCATCGAGGCCCTCACCTCATCCACCCGGCTCTTCTGCAGCTCGGCGATGAGGAGCTGTTCGCCGGCCTCCGGCGCCGCAGCCAGGAGCACGCCGTAGGGATCCACCACCCGGCTGCCGCCGGCGAACTGGAGGCTCCCGTCCGACCCGGCCCGGTTGGCGCCAATCATGTAGAGCTGGTTCTCGATGGCCCGTCCCGCCAGCAGCGTGGACCAGTGATTGGCCCGGGCTGCCGGCCAGGCAGCCGGCACCACGACGACCTCGGCCCCCCGGAGCGCCAGTGACCGGGCCATCTCGGGAAAGCGGATGTCATAGCAGAGCATTATCCCCCACTGCAGGCCCTCGATGGCGGCCAGGGTCAGCGACTGGCCGGGCTTCAGGAAGCGGGGCTCGCGGGCCAGGGTGAAGAGGTGCGCCTTCCGGTAGCGGGCTGCCAGTTTCCCGCTGGGGTCCAGGACGGCGACGGAGTTGTAGACGTCGCTGCCTTCCCGTTCGGCGAGGCCGCACACCATCCAGATGCGCAGCCGGGTGGCTGTCTCCTGGAGCAGCGGCAGGGGCCCCGATTCCCAGGTGGAGGCTTTCGCCACGATGGTCTTCATCTCGTAGCCGGTGTCGGCCATCTCCGGGAAGACCACCGCATCACAGCCGGCCCCGGCGGCCTGCTCCGCCAGGCGCTGCATCGTGCCGCAGTTGGCGGCCACGTTCCCTACCTCGCACACCATCTGGGCCACGGCAACCCTCATGGGCGGACATCTCCTTCCTCGGCGCTCTGGTGGGGGCGGCGGCCCTCGTCGGTCCCGGCGTTCGCCCCGTGGCGACATTATAGCAGCCCGGCCTGCGGGAAAGCTGGCCGGCTGCTAGTCCTCTTCCTCTTCCTCTGCCAGCAGCCTGTTCCTGAACAGAAGGGCCGCCCTGTTGTCGAAGCTCATCACGCCCATCATGTAGAAGTGCTTCCTCAGATCAGCGTCCGCCGGTGATCCGATGAAGCAGATGGTGCTGTGATTCTCAGGATTGGCGAACCAGAGCATGAGCCGGGAATCGTGTATGCCGAAGTAGTTCCGGGCATCGTTGTCCCGTAGCCACTCGACAAGCTGGTACTCGTTGACCGGCGGGAGCACCAGAACGCAGTCCGTATCGCGGCTGGCCGCTCTGATGGCTGCCAGCCTGATGAATGCCTCCAGGGCCTGGTCCAGGTTCTCGCGAAAAAGGCCCACGACCTCGAAACTGGAGCCCCCGCTGGTGCGCTTGGCCCGGAAATTCGGCTCCACCAGGCCGATGTGCCTTGTAGGCTTGAAGGCGTATCCGGCCCCCATCAGGAACTCCTCCGTCTCGGCGCGGATCTCGGCCGCGCTGAAGACGTAGTGGCGGAACTCGCCGTCGCTGATTCGCTTCCCGGATCCGTCAGAGTCCTGCGCCATGGTTCACGATTCCTTCCTTCGGACGTCGCCCGGCTGCGGCCGCATTCAGATGGTACCACTTCCGGACGCGGAAGTGGTAAAGTGGCGGTATGGGAAGCACAAAGGAGGGATTCGGGAAGAGGAAATACCGCAGCGTGCGGGAGTTCCTGGCGGACGTGTGGTCTGTGCTCAGGAGCTTCCCGGGGATGGTCCGGATCTTGAGGCGGCGGACGCTGCCCCGGGCCTTCCGGGAGAGGCTCATGCTGGCCGTCACCGGGGTGTATGGATGCCGCATGTGCAGCTGGGCCCACACCAGGGAGGCCTTCAGGTCCGGCGTCGATCGAAACGAGATTACAGCCCTTCTGTCGGGGACCGCGGACGACTGCCCGCCCGATGAGGCGGTGGGCGTCCTGTATGCCCAGCACTGGGCGGACTCCGACGCCCATCCCACTCCGGAGGCGGCGAAGAGGCTGGTGGACTCGTACGGGCCGGAGAAGGCCCGGGCGATAAACATCATGCTCCGCATGATGCGCGCCGGCAACCTGACCGGCAACACCTGGGACTACATCCTGTACCGTGCGTCGTTCGGCCGGCTGGGCATGCAGCAGCACCCGCGGGCCGGCGGGGCCGCGTCAACCACTGACTGAAGGCTGCAGTCAAGGCAGACCCATGATGGTGCTATCGGCCCGTGGCATGGGAGGTACACATGATTGAGATTGGACGCGAAGACCTGGAGCGCTACCTGCGGGAGACACTGGGCCCGTCCGTGACCCTCAAGGGGGTCGGTGAGATCGGTGTCTGGGACGAGCAGGCCATGAAGGAGTTCGGCTACGGCAAGTCCCTCAAGGTGACCTACGAGCGTGACGGCCGCGAGGAGCAGGCGGTGTTCTCCACCATGAGAGGAGACCGCTACGGACACCAGTTCTACTGGGACCGTGGCGCCGTCCTCATGTTTGAATACGATACCAGCGCCAGGCTGGAGAAGCACGTGCGGCCCAGGGGGCTGGGCTACGTTGACCAGGAAGGCCGCCTGGTGCCGCTGACGAAGCCACGGGAGTTCTTCATCGTCAACGAGCTGCTGGAGGGGAAGCCCTATTTTCACGATCTGGAGAGGATCAGGAAGGGCCGCCTGCAGCCCGGAGACGTCGTGCTGGTACGGGAGTTTGCCCGATGGCTGGCCCGGGTGCACGCCCAGAAGAAGGAGGACCCGGACCTGTACCTGCGCCGGGTGCGTGAGCTCATCGGCGGCTCGGAATGCATCTGGGGGCTGATCGACGCCTACCCCCACCCCTGCCCCGACTTCCCCCTGGAGTCGTTCCGTGAGCTGGAGATGGAGCTGGTGGAATGGCGGTGGAGGCTGCGGAGCTATGCCCGGCGCCTGTCCGTGGTCCACGGAGATTTCCACCCGTGGAACGTGCTGGTCCGCCCCGGCGGTGCCTTCTCGGTGCTGGACCGCAGCCGGGGGGAGTGGGGCGAGCCCGCCGACGATCTGGCCGCCATGGATGCCAACTACCTGCTCTACGGGCTGTATCAGGAGAGGCGCCTGTCCGGCGACTTCGCGGACCTGCACCTGGCCTTCTGGGAAGAGTACCTGGAGCAGACCAGCGACCGCGGGGTCCTGGAAGTAATCGCCCCCTTCTATGTCTTCCGGGGGCTGGTGCTGGCTAATCCGGAGTGGTACCCCGGCCACCCCGTGGAGGTGAGGCAGTCGCTGCTGCGGTTCGCCCGCAACGTCCTCCTGGGGGACAGCTTCGACTATCGGAACGTGAACAGGTACCTCGAGTAGTCCGGCCGGAGGGCTGAAGTGAGAGATGCAGGAGGGGCGCCCTGCAGTAGACGGCGCCTGGCACCAAAAGGTGAGAAGTCCGCGCCCGGATGGGTGATCTGGTTTGTGGGCCTGCCGGGTTCCGGAAAGAGCACCTATGCCCGGGCGGTGTGGTCTGCCCTGAAGGCGAAGGGCATGGATGTCGAGTACCTGGGCATGGACGAGCGGCGGAGAGACTATGTGGCCCGGCCGGCCTATACGGAGGAGGAGCGGGCCGCGGCCTACCGCCTCTTTGCCGCGGAGGCGGCCCGGCTGGCTGGTGAGGGGCGCAACGTAGTCATGGACGGCACCGCCCACCGGCGGGCGATGCGGCAGCACCTGCGGCGGCTGGTGCCGCGCTTCGCGGAGGTTCATGTCCGCTGCTCGCTGGAGACAGCCATGCAGCGGGAGAAGGGCCGGCCGGAGGGCCTGGTCATGGCGGGGCTGTATGAGAAGGCCCTCGAGCGAAAGAGGACCGGGGCCCGCCATGCGGGGCTGGGAGAGGTGGTCGGGGTGGACATCGAGTTCGAGGAAGACCCAGCCGCCGAGTGCGTCATCGACAGCGAACGAGAGAGCGTCGAACAGGGGCGGGACAGGGTGCTGGCGTTCCTGGCACGGTGGCGGTAGCGGCTCAGCCGCCCCGGCCCGACAGAACGATGTTCTGCCGCGTGAGCCGGCGCGAGAGGAACAGCAGGACCGCCCAGGCGGCGGCCGCGGCGGCCAGGGACCAGAGGGCGAAGGGCCACGAGCAGATGTCGATGGCCCCGGTCGCCATGCCTACTGGCACTCCGATCATCAGGCCGAAGCCGATGATGAAGGACGGCGCCACGGCGGCATCCGGGTTGCCGGCCATGGAGTAGAGGATGGTGAACAGGAGGACGGCCAGGAACAGCAGCGGATTGATCACCAGCCCGGTCGCCAGGGCCGGCGCCGGCAGGGCCAGGGTGTCCCACCCCGGCCTGATGGCGGCGAGGTTCACGGCCAGAAGGACGACGGCAGTGCCGATGGTCGCGATGACGTATCCCGGCACGAAGACGGCCAGTCCCTTGCCGGCCCACAGGGCCCTGGGCCCCAGCGGCGTGGCCAGCAGGCACTCGATGTTGCCGTTGGCCTTCTCCTTGACCACCGGCAGGCTGGCGAAGGCCCAGATGAAGCCGGTCAGCACGAAGAGCGGCAGGAAGTAGGCCAACAGCCCTACGATCAGGTCCAGGGCCGGCCCCGCGTCTGCGTCCCCGTACCATGACTGCAGCCGAAGGGCGATGGAGATGCCCGCCGAGGCCCCTGCCGTGACCAGGGTCGCCATGGCCAGCGTGATGCGAAAGGCCGCCGTGGAACGCATCTCGCGCCAGTCCCGGCCGGCCACCAGCAGCATCCTTCTCAACATAGACTCCTAGCGGGAGAGGGTGATCCTCTCTGCGGTCAGCTTCGAGCGCAGCAGGAGCACTATGATGCCGGCGGCGGCGGCGACGCCGAGCAACGCCACGGTGAAGACCCACGAAGCGGCGCTGGGCACCTTCCGGACGGCCAGGTTGATCATCAGGGACATCATCACCGGGAGGAAGACCTGGGCGATCACGTTGCCGGTGGCCGGTCTGCCGGTGAGGCCGACCAGGTGCACGACGAGGGTCATCGCCAGGTAGACCAGCGGCACCGCGACGAAGCTGGTGATGATCATCCAGGGGGTGATGATGAAGCCGATATCGGGGATCAGGTACGTGTAGCTGACGCCGAGGAAGGCCGCCAGGGTGGTTACCACGGCAAAGGCCAGTCCGGGAAGGAACACTCCCAGGCTCTTGCCCAGCCAGACGTCGCGGGGAGCCACCGGCGTGGCCAGCAGCGCCTGGATGCACCCGCGGTCCTTCTCCCGTGTGAGTGACTGGAAGGTGAACACGCTGGCGTAGATGCCGATGCAGACGAAGCTGGTGGCAAACATGACCAGCCCGACGTGGTTCTCCAGTACGGAGCGGTCAGGTGCGGCCCTGGCCACCTCGGGGCGGATGAACAGCGTGCCGAACAGCACTGCCAGCCCGGCGGCACACATGAGGGCCACCCCGGCAATGACGGCCGCGACGGCTGGCGACCGGAAATTGGCCCTCATGGCCGCCTTCATGACCAGCGCCGTGTACCTCACGGGCCTTCTGCCTCTTGGAGGATCGATGAGTAGAGCTCTTCCAGCGAGGCCTCCCGCCGGCCGGCGCCTTCGATCTTCACGCCCCGTCCCGTCAGGAAGGCGATGATGTCCGACACCTCGGCGGCCCCCTCGCCGCCCTCGAAAAGGAGGCTGGTCCCTCTGGCCTCGCGGAAGCCGAGCCCCGGCTGTCTCCTGAGGTCCTCCAGGACGGAGTCGGCAGCGGCGGCGCCGGTCTCAATAACGATGCTGCTGCGGCCCATGGTCTGGCGGAGCTCCTCGAGCTCGCCGTAGAGCCTGATCTGGCCCCGGTCGATGATGGCCACCCGGTTGCAGATGCGCTGGACCTCGTCCAGGTTGTGCGAGCTGAGGAGCACCGTCTTCTTCTCTGCGTGGGCGATGTCCAGCAGTATTCGGCGTATCTCGATCTGGCCGGTGGGGTCGACGCCGGCGGTTGGCTCGTCCAGGATGAGCACCTCCGGGTTGTGCACCATGGCCCGGGCCAGCGAGAGCCGCTGGCGCATGCCCTTGGAGTAGGTGCCGACCCGGTCGCCGGCGCGGTCCGCCAGGCCCACCAGTCCCAGGACGCGGTCGATGCCGGCCCCTGCCCCGGGGACGCCGTAGATGTCGGCGTAGTACCGCAGGTTCTCCATGCCGGTCATCGAGTCGTAGAGCCCGTCCGGGTCCAGGACGAAGCCGATCTTCATGCGCGTTCCGGCCAGGGCGATGTCGCTGCCGAGCACGTCCAGCTTCCCGGAGTCGGCCCGGAGCAGGCCCAGGAGTATCCTGATGGTCGTGGTCTTGCCGGCGCCGTTCGGGCCCAGGTAGCCGAAGATGTCGCCGGTCTCGACGTCGAAGGTGACTCCCTTGAGCACCTCCCGGGCGCCGAGCCTCTTCCGGATGCCGTCCAGGTGAATGGCGGCCGTCATTGGCGGGGCTTCTTCATCCGCGATTCTATGTCCCGGAACAGCTGCGCGCTGCCTTCGATGTTTTTCTCCAGGATGCCGAAGGTGGCTATCCAGAGCCCCATCTTCATGTCCCCGAACACCAGCAGCTTGTCTCCGACGGCTATGTTGAAGTCCTGGCGGGCCTGGGCCGGGACGACGACCTGCCCTCTCTCGCTCACCGTCACTGAACCGTAGAACTTCCTGCCTTCTGGCGGTGCCGAACCCTTCGCCTTCTTCTTTCCCTTCATCTTACGTCCTACGTACACAATTTACAATATTAGTATGACATACAAAACAGACATTGTCAAGCACGGCATGGGTCGTGCCGCCGCGCGTCACGGCCACGAGGGCACGCGACGGGGGATTGACACCCTGCGCTGGCTTGTGCTAGCTTCCAGGGCAACCGGCATGGGCTTGTCTTCACTGATGCTGTCCCCGCGCTGGACTGCGCATGCCGCTTTCTTGTTGAGGAAGGAGAAGGATGACGAAAGCAAGGTCTCTCGGCAGGGTGTCCCGGGTAGTGCTCATCTGTCTGGTCATCTGGGCCATGTCCAGCCTGTTTCCGGCCGGAGCGGGCGGTGCCTCGATCGGCGTGAACGAAGCCACGAACATCGACTTCGTGCTGGGCGCGGGCGGCTCGATATCCGGCTTCGTGAGAGATGGAGGCGGGACGCCTCTTGAGGGGGCCACGGTGCATGCCTTGGGAGATGCCTCGTCGGTATCGGAGTACGATACCACTGCGGCAGACGGCTCCTACAGCATAGTCAACCTGGCGCCGGGAGGCTACCGGGTCGATGTTACGGCCGCCGGCTATGACGACGAGTACTATGGCTGCCTCTATGCAGCGCCTGCGGCGCACAATCTCACCGTCACTGACCTGACAGATACAC
>ERZ1649853.790-NODE-790-length-12740-cov-7.078045_pt1 | contig 12740 bp, 9 predicted proteins | sample MGYA00575353_ERZ1649853 | MGnify/ENA primary metagenome ERZ1649853 (study PRJEB40853, sample SAMN11349654) | freshwater sediment metagenome | isolation source: river sediment | host: Sediment | place: India: Okhla Barrage, New Delhi | collected 2017-02-21 ...
TCACCTGCCTTACCGCCAGCCGTGTCCTGATTGGACTGCCAGGCTCGAATCTGAGATCGGTCTTTCCCGCGTAAAACTCAGCACGAACGCCCTGATTTGGAAAATTGATATCATTAATCAAAACCAGCAAACAACAAAGGAGTAAATGATGAAATTATTGATCGCGTGCGATATGGAAGGCATCAGCGGTGTAGTCTCCTGGGACCAGGTGGATCCCTCCAAACCTGAATACCAGCGTTTCCGCCACATTATTACTGCCGATGTGAATGCTGCTGTGGCTGGTGCTTGCGCGGGCGGAGCAACCGAAGTCGCCATCGCTGATGGTCACTGGAACAGCAGCAATGTTCTGCTGGACGAACTGGACCCACGCGCCCGCCTGAATACCGGTACCCCCACCCGCCTTTCGATGGTGCAGGGGATTGACAGCGGAATTGATGCTGCCATCTTCCTCGGTTACCATGCCCGGGCAGGCTCTCTCCATGCCGTTCTCGATCACACCTGGTCAAGCGTACGCGTGGCCAATTTATGGTTGAACGGGCGTATCACCGGCGAGTTCGGTCTCAACGCTGCTGTATGCGGTGAGTTTAACGTCCCGGTCATCATGGTCAGCGGTGATCAAACCGTCTGCGCTGAAGCCCGCGAGTGGGCTCCCGGCGTTGCCACTGCTCAGGTGAAAACCGCCGCGGGTCGTTATGCCGCCTCCTGCCTGCCGTTTGAGGTCAGTCGTAAGCTCATCCAGGAAACAGCTCGGGAAGCTGTTAGCGCTTTTCTTTCCGGCAAGCAACCAGCCCCGGTCAGGCTCGAGACCCCGGTAACAGTAACTATTGAGTTCTTCCACTCCCACATGGCAGACCAGGCTAGCCTGCTACCCGGTTCTGTCCGTCTTGATGGTCGCCGCATTGAGGTCAAGGCACCCTCCATGGTCGATGCCTATCTCGCCTTTCGCACCGCGGTCAACATGGTTTCTTCTTAATCCAAATTGCATTTCTTGACTTAAACGGTGAATCCCTGGATTCACCGTTTTGATTAAAATCCTTAAAATTTGCCGGTCGTAAACGGTTATTAAGGCGGCAGGGAGACCCGCAATGCTATAATGATTTAATCTTAACCGTAGCCTCCTGGAGCCTCCCGTTTTATGTCTTTTGCCCACCTCCACGTTCATACCGAATACTCCCTTCTGGACGGGTTCAGCAACATCAAGAAGCTGATTGCCCGTACAAAGGAAATGAACATGAACTCCATCGCCATCACCGATCATGGCACCATGTTTGGCGTGATCGAGTTCTTTCATACCGCGCGCGAAGCAGGCGTCAAACCTATCATCGGGCTCGAAACCTATGTCTCCCCCCGGCACATGACAGATAAAGACCCGCAGTACGACAAACGTGCTTTTCATCTTGTGCTGCTTGCGGAAAATGACAGGGGTTACAAGAATCTCTTAAAGATCGCCACTGCCGGTCAACTGGATGGCTTTTACTACACTCCGCGCGTCGATCATGAATTTCTCGCGGAACACGCGGATGGTATCATCGCTACCACCTCCTGCATGTCTGGTGAGGTGCCGCGGACCATCCTCGATAAAGGTTCGGATGCCGGAAGGTTGAAACTTGACTGGTACTACGAAACCTTCGGCCCGAATAATTTCTTCATTGAACTCCAGAATCACAATATCCCCGAGTTGATGCAGGTGAATAAAACTCTGCTTGAACTGGGGAAGCGCTATAACGCCAATTTCATCGCTACCAATGACGTCCATTACATCGAACGTGCGGATGCACGCTACCAGGATATCATGCTCGCCATCCAGACCGGCGCGCTTCTCAGTGACCCCCTCCGTATGAAGATGACCGGTGATACCTACTACCTCCGCAGTCCACAGGAGATGGCATCTCTCTTTCCTGAAAGTCCGGATGCCCTGAGCAACACCCTGCTCATCGCAGAACGCTGTAATGTTGACCTGAGCACCAATGGGTATCATATCCCGAAATTCCAGGTACCCGATGGCTTTACTCCTGAAACCTATTTGCGGAAATTATGCGAACAAGGACTGGTTCAGCATTATGGGGATTCTGCCAATGCTGAGAATGTACGCGAAAGATTGGAATATGAACTCGGCATTATCCACAAAATGGGGTTTGATGAGTATTTCCTCATCGTTTGGGATTTGTGCCGCTATTCCATTGAGAACAATATCTGGTACAACACCCGCGGTTCAGGTGCTGGTTCCATCGTTGCTTATTCTCTGAATATCAGCCTGCTTGATCCCCTCGCGCATGGCTTATTATTTGAACGTTTCCTCAATCCCAGCCGCATCTCCATGCCGGATATCGATCTCGATTTCCAGGATGACAAACGCGCCCAGGTGATGGAATATTGCGCAAAAAAATACGGTAATGACCGTGTAGCCCAGATCATCACGTTTGGAACACTAGGTGCGAAGGGCTCCATCCGTGACGTCGGCAGGGTGATGGATATTCCCTTGTCTGAAGTTGACCGGGTCACCAAATCCATCCCAACAGTCATCCCCAACAAGCAAGTGACGATTGAAACCGCGCTTGAAGTCTCTCCACAATTCAAGGAGATCTACGAAGAGGCAGATTATCTTCGCGATTTGATCGATACCGCCAGCCACATGGAAGGCGTGGCGCGCAACGCCGGTACGCATGCTGCCGGGGTGGTCATCACCGATGAGCCGCTGCTGGAGTATTTACCGCTGCACCGTCCCACCAATGATGGTGTTGATTCTCCCATAAAATCTGTCACCCAGTTCGAAATGAACATGATCGAAAAGATGGGATTGTTGAAAGTGGATTTCCTCGGGCTATCCACGTTAACCGTGATGCAGCGGGCTTGTGATCTCATCAACGATCGGCACGGTATTTGTTATAACATTCATAATATCCCTCTCGACGATCCCGAAACCTTTGAGAGTTTTTGCAAAGGTCACACCGCCGGTGTCTTCCAGCTGGAAGGCACAGGCATGACGCGCAATATCATTGCCATGCAGCCGCATAACCTTGCCAACATTATCGCCATGGTGGCGCTCTTCCGCCCCGGTCCAATGGAGCATATCGACTCGTATATCAAGCGTATGCACAATGAAGAGGTCGTCACATACCGCCATCCAAGCCTGGAGAAAGTATTCTCCGAGACTTACGGTACTCCCATATACCAGGAACAGTTAATGTTGGCTGTTATGGAAATTGCCGGCTATACCGCAGCTGAATCGGATAATTTCCGCCGCGCAATTTCAAAGAAAAAAGCCAGCGAGATTGAAAAACACAAGAAGATGTTCGTGGCAGGTGCCGGAAAAAACGGCATTGATGAAGCCACAGCCCTCAAGATTTTTGAAGACTGGGAAGGTTTTGCCAGCTATGGGTTCAACAAGAGCCATGCTGCAGATTATGGCGTGGTTGCGGTTGAAACCGGCTTCCTCAAGACTCATTACCCGGTAGAGTACATGACTGCCCTCATGTCTGTGGTCAAAAGCGATACGGATAAGGTCGCCTTTTACTGCGCAGACTGCCGCAACATGGGCATCCAGGTTCTCCCTCCGGACGTCAACTCCAGCGGTTGGGATTTCACCATTGAGGATATCCCCGATCAGCCTCCCGCCATCCGCTTCGGTCTGGGAGCCGTAAAGAATGTCGGTTCCGATCCCGTCACCCTTATTATGCAAGCCCGCGAGAGTGGAAAATTCAAAGACCTCAACGATTTCATCCAGCGCGTGAACCTGCAGCGGGTGGGCAAGCGCACCCTCGAGTTCATGATCAAGGTTGGCGCTTTGGACGCGTTCGGTCCGCGCAATGCCCTCCTCATGGTAATGGACTCGATGATCTCTCTAAGCGGCAGCCATTTCCGCGCTGCCGAATGCGGGCAGTTGAGCATCTTTGGCGGGGATTCCGGTGTGAGCGATGACCTGCGCCTGCCGGAAGGAATGATCTCCGACCCGCGCGAGCAGCTCCAGTGGGAGAAGGAACTCATCGGTCTCTACGTTTCTGATCACCCGCTCACCAGCTATATGCCGTATATTCAGCAAAAGGTCACTCATTATTCCGCTGACCTGGCCCAGGCTGCCGACCACGAAAAGGTGACTGTGGCTGGTATCATCACCAAGATGCGCCGTCTGAATACCAAGAATGGCAACCAGATGGCATTCGCCACCCTCGAAGACCTGCAGGGTTCGGTCGAACTGGTCATCTTCCCCAAGGTATGGGAGAAACAGGGTTCTCTGGTCCAGCCGGAGGCGGTATTGCTCACCGAAGGCAAAGTTGACAGCGCCAGCGGTGACCCCAAGATTCTCGTCGACCGCTTCCGCCTCATCCGCCCCGAAGACGTCACCGATGAAATGCGCCAGGATGCTCAATCAAAAGTGAATCCCGAGGAAAACATTTCTCTTGACCTGAATTCACCAGGTTTGGTGTCCGTTAATGAGGACGGGGTTACCTTCGAAGAACCTCCAATTCCCCTTGACGAAATGGATTGGCACTTCGAGCCGCCAGCGGCTACCTCTCCGCAGCCGGATTCACCTTCTCGAGAGATCACTCCAGTAGTTGAGGCTCCCGTTGCTGCGCCAGCGCCGCAACCGGTTGCGGTTGCTGAAACCACCGTGAGCAGCGAATCTCCCGCCGCTGAAATTGAATTTCAGCGCCCCCCGGCGCTGGTATCTCCCGTTCCTCCGCTTTCCAACGGTAAGCCTTCAGGCAGCCGCCAGCTCATCACCATCACCCTCACCGCCAGCGGTGAAAAAGAACGCGATGTTCGTCGCATGAAACGTATTCACGGTCTGCTTAATTCCTTTCCTGGTACCGACCTTTTCTGCTTCCTTGTATATGAACACGGACACCAGCACCTGCTCGATTTCCCCAATGACACAACCGCAGCTAGCGATGAATTGCTTAATAAACTGGTAGAATTGGTCGGTCACGATAACATCCAGATCGAAACAGTTTAGAAAGGCAATACCATGAGCGAAAATCCAGCTAACATTAAAACCATCGGGGTCATGACCTCCGGGGGAGATGCTCCCGGCATGAACCCGTTCATCCGTGCGGTCGTCCGCACCAGTGCTGCTTCAGGCATCCGCGTACTCGGCATTGAAGGCGGCTATGAGGGTCTCATCCACGGCAAGTTCCGTGAGCTTGGCGTCCGCGATGTTGGCGGCATTCTCCAGCGCGGCGGCACCATCCTGCAGACTGCCCGCAGTAAGGAATTCCGCGAACCCTCCGGTCAGCGTGAAGCTGTGCGCCAGATCAACAACGCCCAGATGGACGCACTCATTGTCGCCGGCGGCGATGGCTCGCTTAACGGTGCGCAGAAACTGGTCGAAAAGGGCATCCCCGTGGTTGGGGTTCCCGCCAGCATCGATAATGACATTTACGGCACCGATATGTGCATCGGCGTTGATACTGCCCTCAACACCATCGTAGACGCCATCGACAAGATCCGCGATACCGCTTCTTCTCACAACCGGGCTTTCCTGGTTGAAACCATGGGTCGCCTCAGCGGTTACCTGGCGGTGCAGGCGGGCATTATCACCGGTGCCGAACTGGTGCTCATCCCCGAGGATAAGACCCCGCCCGAAGAAGTAGCCCACGCCATCGAGCAGGCGTACCAGCGCGGCAAGACCCATGCCATCATCGTGGTGGCAGAGGGCTATGAGCCCCACACCCTCGAACTCGGGCAAATGATCGATGACATGGATATCGGCTTCACCACCCGCGTCACCATCCTCGGGCACATCCAGCGTGGCGGCAAGCCCACTGCCTTTGACCGGATGCTCGCCACTCGTTTTGGCGTCAAATCCGTCGAGTTCCTCCTCGAGGGCAAATCCAATGTCATGACCGGCATGGTCGGGCGCGAGATCCAGCCGATCCCCATCAGTGACGTTGTATCCAACACCAAGTTTATCAACGCGGATTACATCCGCATGGCACACATTCTCTCCCGTTAACCGGTTTTTCCCCTTTAATGACGAACACGAACCTCGATGGTTCGTGTTTCCTTTTGTGTTATCCCTCACAAACGGGGAAGGATGGCGCTTTTGCCGGTCTCGCTGTCCCGGATCACATGAAGCGGGATGCGGTAAGCCTTGCTGAGGATCTCTTCCCGCAGCACTTCATCCGCTGTGCCCTCAGCCTCGATTCGTCCTTTCACCAGCAGCACCACCCGGTCAGAGAACATCCGCAGCAGGTTCAGGTCATGCACCGCTGCCAGTACGGCGTGACCGTCTCGCTCGATTCCCTCCATGGGATGTGCCAACCTGTGAACCCGCTCCATCAGGTTAACCTGGAACTGAAGGTCGAGGTGCGAGGTCGGCTCATCCAGCAGCATCACCCGCGTATCCTGTGCCAGCGCGCGTGCCAGCAGCACCCGCTGCTGCTCTCCACCCGAAAGGTCCGCCATCAACCGCTCTGCCAGTTCCATCAGGTCGGTTTGTTCAAGCGCATTCTCCACGATCTGGTCATCCTGTGTGGAGAATTGCCCCAGCCAGTTGAGGTAGGGGGTCCTCCCCAGTGCCACCACTTCGCGTACGCTGAAGGCGGGCGGAATATTGCGTACCTGCGGCACCACCGAGATCAGGCGCGCCCGCTCCTGCTCCGTCAGGGTATTCACCTGCCGGTCATCCACCGTGATCGCCCCCTGCATCACTGGCAGCACGCCGCTCACTGCCCGGATGAGTGTGGTCTTGCCCGACCCGTTGGGTCCGATCAAAGCTGTAACACACCCATCCTCGATGGTTAGATTGATATCCTCGAGGACTTTTTTATCGCCATATCCGGCTGTCAGGTGTTCGATCTTCAGCATAGGCTCACCAGTAATTCTGTGATTTCGACCGCCGCAGCACCCACAGGAAGAAGGGCGCTCCAAGCAGCGCAGTGATGATCCCAACGGGGATCTCCTGCGGGGCGATCACCGTGCGCGCTACCGTATCCGTCAGCAGCAGCAGCGCTGCGCCGCCCAGCATCGAGAGCGGCAGCAGGCGGCGGTAATCTCCGCCCCACAACAGCCGCAAAATGTGCGGCACCACCAGCCCCACGAATCCGATCACCCCCACAAAAGCAACCGCAGCCGCTGTGGTTAACGTGGCTGCCAGGATGGTCACCCGGCGCACCCGGCGCACCGGGATTCCCAGCTGCTGCGCCTGCTCATCGCCAAATTGCATCACGTTGAGTGGATGCCCCAGCAGCAGCAGCACCGCGCAGCCCGCCAGGATATAGGGTAATACCCCTAACACCGGGTTCCAGCCCGATAACGCGGAACCGCCCAGCAGCCAGACCATTGCCCGCCGTAGTTCGCCGGTGGAATTGATCATCAGCAGCGAGGTGACCGCTGAGGCAAAAGAACTCACTGCCACCCCCGCCAGGATGAGGTTGGTAGTTGGCACAGAGTTGCCCACCCGCGCCAGCCGGGTTACCACCAGCACCGCCAGGGTGGCTCCGGCAAAGGCTGCCAGCGGCACTGCTGCCAGTCCGGCTGCCGTGTAAGGCCATTGGATCGTCATCGCCACCACTGCTCCCAGCCCTGCGCCGGAAGCCACGCCGATGAGGAACGGGTCTGCCAGCGGGTTGCGGAACAATCCTTGATATGCCGCCCCGCTGCCTGCCAGCGCTGCCCCCACCAGCAGCAGCAGGATTGCCCGCGGCAGCCGCAGCTTGAACAGGATGGTCGCTGCTACGCCGCTTTGTTCAACGCCATTTGCCCCGCCGCCTGCCCGGCTGGTGAACGCCTGCCACAGCTCCGCCGGCGAGAGAAACATGCTGCCCGCCATCACGCTGACGAATAACGCCAGTACCAGCAGGAATCCCAATATTACGAATGGACGGGCAGTTCGGCTCATATTAAGGATATAACTCCGGGTGGATCAACTTGCTTAACTCTTCCAGCGCGTCCACCAGGCGCGGACCCGGCCGGCTGACAGTGTCATCATTGAACGCGTAGATCCTGCCTTCCTTGACAGCATCAATGGTATTCCAGCCAGCCCGGGCTGCCACCTGTTCCGCCGTGGTGCCGTAGGCGGCATCCCCCAGCAGGATGATCTTGGGGTTCTGCACCAGCAGCTCTTCAGCGCTCATCTGCGCCCAGCTGCCCGAGAGCACCCCGCCCACATTCCTGCCGCCAGCCATGCCGATCAGCATATCAATGAAAGTTCCCGGTCCCGCCGTCCAGGGTCTCGAGGGCTCGGACCCGTCCAGTTCGTAGAACACCGCCGGGCTGAAGGAAACTATTCTGGTCTTCTCCACCACAACCTCTACCCGCGCTTTTAAGGATTCCACCAGCGCCGCAGATGTGTCGCTATTCCCGGTGATCATCCCGATGGTCTCCAAAATCCCGTACAGGTCTTCCAGCGATGAGGGGTTGGCGATGTAATACACCGTCAAACCCAGATCTTCCAGCGCTTTCACCTGTTCAGTGGTGTTAATCTCCGCCGCCACTACCAGGTCAGGGGTCAGGCTGGTGATCACCTCATACGAGTAGTTGCCCATCGAACCGCCCACATCCGCCAGCGCTTTGGCTTCTTCCGGATAGTTGGAGAAGCTGTCGCGCCCCGCCATCTGTGCACCCGCGCCTACTGCATAGAGGATCTCTGTGGCTGAAGGTGCAAGCGAAATGATCTGCTGCGGGGTTCCTGCCAGCGTCACCACCCGCCCCAGACCATCGGTCACTTCAAGCGGTTCCGCGGTCGGCACTTCAGTTGCCCGAACTGTCGGCTGCGCAGCCACTTGCGGTGCAGCAGAGCAGCCGGCGGCAGCCAGCGAAAATATCATCCCCAGCATGAACATCGATAAGATCTTTTTCACACGATTATCCTTATATAAAATGGTTTCCCGGCAGGAAGGAAAACTCCCTGCCGCATGGGTCAGGGAGATCGCAAGTCTTGCTGTGCGCGTGTCCGCCTCCTGGATGCGAGAGTTGGCTTCACACTTTCCAGGCGGGCGACCTGACTGATCAGTTAGACTGAATCACAGTTGCGCTACAGTACCGGACTTGACACCGGTTTCGCCTTTACGCTTTCCCTTCCGGGGGATAAGCACCTGAAAAGCAATATTTGATTACCCTCATTCTATACACCTTTTCCCTCATCGTCAAGCATCTGGTTGGTATCATCACCGAGGTTATAATTAATTCATACTTTTCAAGGAGAGCAACTTGAATTCACCCTTACTTGAAGAACGGATCGGTCCCCCGCTGCGCGAACGGGGCATGAAGCTCACCCTGGCTGAATCCTGCACCGGCGGACTGGTGGGGCATCGCGTCACCAACATTCCCGGCAGCTCCGATTACTATCTCGGTAGCCTAACCGCCTACGCCTACGAGGTCAAGGAAGGTCTCCTTGGCGTCAGGCACGAAACGCTCCAAAAGTACGGTGCTGTCAGCCGCCAGTGCGTGCTCGAGATGGCATCCGGCGTGCGCAAAGCCCTCTCCGGTGGTTTCCCGCTGGATAAGGTCATCGGCGTTTCCATCAGCGGGATTGCCGGCCCCGGTGGCGGTATGCCCGGCAAACCGGTCGGCACTGTGTGGATCGGGCTGAGCGCTCACGAAGGTGATTTCGCCTGGAAGTTCAGCTGGCAGGGCGACCGCATCCAGAACAAGGCGGATTCTGCTGAAGCTGCGCTGACCTTTGTCTGGCTCTACCTGCAGGGCCGCCTGCCCTCTGAGGAACTCACCGGGCACGAAGCCATTAGGGGGGCATGAAAGCCCGGAAAGGACAGTATTCATGACAGCAACCGGTGAGATCCAGATCGCGGTGATGATTTCCGCTCATGCTGAGTGGGACTGTGCCATCTCGTATTACAAGAACCCGACCGTTGTCTCCACTCCTGCCGGGGCATACTTTAACCGCGAACTGGCCAACCGCCGCGTGCTCTTCTTCCATGCCGGCTGGGGCAAGGTGGCCTCTGCCGCCGCCGCCCAGTACATCATCGACCACTGGTCTCCGGCTCTCATCATCAACCTCGGCACCTGCGGCGGGTTTGCCGGTGAGGTGGAGGTAGGTGACATCATCCTCCCCAACGAAACCCTCATCTACGACATTTACGAGCGCATGGGCGATCCCAAATCGGCGCTGGACCACTACCGCACCCGATTGGATCTCAGCTTTCTCTGCCTGCCCTTCCCGCGGGATGTGCGCATCACCCGCCTCATTTCCGCTGATCAGGATATCGACCCGGATCTCGTTATCAAGCTCAAGGAGGAGTATGAGGCTGTTGCCGCGGATTGGGAATCGGGCACCATCGCCTGGGTTGCCCAGCACAACCGCACAGATTGCCTCATTCTGCGCGTGGTCTCCGACCTGGTGGACGGCATGGGCGGTGAGCTCTACAACCAGGGCTCTTTTACTGATCGCACCCGCGAGGTCTTCACCCCGCTCCTGATGACCCTGCCCAACTGGATCCGCTGCGCCCGCTGGGGGCGCGAAAACGAGACCCCGGATCTTTAGCGGGGTCTGTAGTTTTTTTCTGTTAGTGCGCCAGCCTGGCGCGTTCCTCTTCCACGATCTTGGGTTCCAGCTTTTTGAACAGCGGTCCGGGTTGATTGAGTTTCTGCCCGGCTTTGAGCTGGCTGGCTTCCCATTTACCCACCGCACCGGCATGGCTGTAGCGCAGCACGCTGTGCTCGCCCAGGCTGTCTTTCTCCACGCCCACGCTCTGGGTGCCGAACAGGCTGCCGCTGTAGCCCAAAAAGCCGTGTAGTTTATCCGAGGTGAAGGGCAGTACCGGGGCGAACAGGGTCTTCAGCGAATCGATAGCCCGCAGCGCCACATAAATTGAACGCCCGGCTGCCGCCTTGTCGGTTTTCACCATCTGCCACGGAGCGGTCTGATCGAGATATTTGTTCACTTCCGAAGCCAGCCGCATCGCCTCAGCCAGCGCGGCTCGCAGGTGCACTGCCTCGTATTCCGCGGCGACCGTCCTGAAGCTTTCTTCAACTTCCGCCAGCAGGTCCTTATCCATCGCGGTCAGTTCGCCCGGCTCCGGCACCACCCCATCCCAGTGCTTGAAGGCAAAGGAGAGCACGCGGTTTGCCAGGTTACCCCAGGTGGCTACCAGCTCATCATTATTGCGATGGTAAAACTCCTCCCAGTCCCAGTCAGTATCCTTTGACTCGGGCATATTCACCGTCAGGTAATATCGAAGCGCGTCCGGGTCATAGCGGGAGAGGAAATCGCGCCCCCACACCGCCCAGTTGCGGCTGCCCGAGATCTTCTGCCCTTCCAGGTTCATGAACTCGTTGGCGGGCACGTCGTAGGGCAGCGTCAGGGCTGCCGGTTTCGCGCTCCCCATCAGTGCGTCGAACTGGTCGCCTACACCGATGAGTTCCGCCGGCCAGATGATGGCATGGAAGGGGATATTGTCTTTACCGATGAAGTAATAGCCGCGCGCTTCAGGGTCCTGCCACCAGCTGCGCCAGGCATCAGCGTCGCCATTGAGCCGGCTCCATTCCACGGATGCCGAAAGATAGCCGATGACCGCCTCGAACCACACGTAAAGACGCTTGCTTTCCCATTCCTTGCCGGCGGGGGTTCCTTCAACCGGCAGCGGCACGCCCCAGTCGAGGTCGCGGGTGATGGCGCGTCCGTGCAGCTTTTCAGCCATGATCTGCCCCAGCGACTGGCGCAGCACATTGGGGCGCCAGTAGGGTTCGCGGATCTTGAGGAATTCGATCACCAGTTCCTGCAGCCTTCCCAGGTCCAGGTAAAAATGTTCAGTGGAACGCAGCTCAGGGGTCGAGCCATCGACCTTTGAGCGCGGATTCAGCAGCTTTTCGGCTTCCAGCAGGTTGCCGCACTTGTCGCACTGGTCACTGCGGGCGTTCTCGTAGCCGCAGATGTAGCAGGTGCCTTCCACGTAGCGGTCGGGCAGAAAGCGGCTTTGGTTGGGTGAATACCACTGCATCTGGCTTTCGGTATAGAGGTTTCCGTTCTTCTTCAGCGCCAAAAAGATCTTCTGCGCCACATCCTGGTGGTTGCTGGTGTGCGTGCTGGTGAAGAGGTCGTAGGTGAGCCCCAGCTGCTGGAAGAGATCGATAAAGCCGCCGTGGAAGCGCTGGTACACCTCATACGGGGTGGTCTTTTCGGCGTCCGCGCGGACGGTGATGGGCGTGCCGTGCGAGTCGGACCCCGAGACCATCAGCACATTGCGCCCGCGCATGCGCTGGTAGCGCGCAAATATATCTGCCGGCAGGTAGGAGCCGGTCAGGTTGCCCACATGGATCTCGGCATTGGCATAAGGCCACGCCACCGCCACAAGGATGGAGTCCGTCATAGTTCACCTCGCAGGTTAGAGTGGTAGTATTTTAGCACGAAGTTCAACTGTCCCGGAGCCCGAAAGACAAGCGCGAGGGGGGCTTGTCCTCTTCGGTAAAACCTTGCGTCTACTCTTGACCAATGTATCGGAAACCTTGGTCCTCATATAGGGCTTTACGCATCGCGAAATAGGCAGGTTTAGGATTCATATAAAAATCAAAGGGTAAGGGTTCTGTCCCTGAGCTCAAGTAGTCCGCGTACTCCCAACCGCCATAGGATAACCAGGAAATCGAATCTGTAACTCCCCATATAGTAAAAGTGTCACAGGATTCGGCCTCCAGGCAAGCCTTGAACATATTCTCATAGATTTCTGCTTGTAAATGCCATCTTTCTTTTTCTGAGCCAGGCACGCCAAATAGATCAACATCAAACTCTGTAACAAACACTCTTACACCTAGCTCCGAGAATCGCTCAAACATTTCCATAACTTCAT
>ERZ1649853.791-NODE-791-length-12730-cov-4.627535_pt1 | contig 12730 bp, 12 predicted proteins | sample MGYA00575353_ERZ1649853 | MGnify/ENA primary metagenome ERZ1649853 (study PRJEB40853, sample SAMN11349654) | freshwater sediment metagenome | isolation source: river sediment | host: Sediment | place: India: Okhla Barrage, New Delhi | collected 2017-02-21 ...
TGAGGTGATAGCTTGTCGGTATTCCCAACACGCCGGCCTGGAAATGCTGGGCGATCGCGATCTCAGAGCCGTCGTCGGCGACGCGGGAGTTGTTCGAGACGTTCTGCGCCTTGAACGGGGCGACCGAAATCCCCCGCTCCTGCAGCAATCGGCCGATCACAAACGTCAGGGTCGATTTCCCCGCATCGGAGGAGGTGCCGAAAATGGAGATCGATTTCATACTAGCGCCCCCGCCCCCAAAAGTGATATCAGCAGGGTATCGAGTTTCCACTGAAGAGCCAATGCGCCCCGCACATCCGCCGCCGTGATCTCGCGACGCCCCGCGCCGAAATAGGGTTTGTTTTTGATCACTCCGAAATAGGGGGTCGGCCCGCCGAGCGAAACGTCCAGCGAGAGGGCCATCGCCGAAATCGGGTACCCCGCGTTGGGGCTCTCGTGCAACGCGCCGTCACGCCATGTTTGCCCCAGTTTGCCGAGCTTGCCGAAAAGGGCGAGGATGATCACCGCCGTGATGCGAGAGGGGATATAGTTCAGAACATCGTCGAGCCGCGCGCTTGCCTTGCCGAATTTTTCGTATTTTGCGTTGCGATACCCCACCATCGAATCGAGGGTATTGACCGCCTTGTAGAGAAACAGCCCGACCGGACCGAACGCTAACAGATAAAACAGCGGGGCGATCACCCCGTCGCTCAGATTTTCGGCGTAGGTCTCGATCGCGGCCTTGTTGATCTCGCTCTCGCTGAGGTTTTTGGTGTCGCGGCTGACGAGGTAGCGGATCGATTGCGGATCGTGCAGGACGTTTTGGACACTCTCATAGAGCATCTTTCCCGCGATCCCGCTCGAGGCGATGATCCCCAATATCCACGGATTTCCGATCAGCGATATCGGAGCGACGAGCGCTAACACGCACGCTAACAGCCAAAACACGAGCCAGAATCCGCGCACGATGCTGTCGCGGTAAAACCGCTTTTCAAAGGCGGCGATGAAATCGCCCATCAGGACGACGGGATGGCGGATAAAGCGAAACTCGCCGAATATGCGGTCGGTGATGTAGGCGATGAGGGCTATGTCAGCGAACACAGTGCCTCCTCAAACCGTTTCAATTCCGCAATGCTTTTCACCGCGATCCGCACATAAGCCTCATCCAAAAAGTCAAAATTGGAACAATCGCGCACCATGATCTTATGCGGAATCAGTTTCTCCTGAAGCTCCCTTGCAGACATCGAGGCGAGGCGGACGAGGAAAAAGTTCGCATCGCTCTCAAACACCTTCTCAAACAGGGGCGATGTATCGAGGAGGGTTTTCAGATAGGTTTTCGCCTCCGCGTTCAACAAATGCGATTGCGCACGAAACGGCTCGTCGTTCAGTGCCGTGATGAGAAAATGGCTGTCGAGGGCCGAGATTTTCCATAGCGGCTCTTTGGCTCTAAGTAAGCCGATATTGTCGCGCGAGGAGAGGACGATCCCGACCCTCACCCCTGCGCATCCGTAAAACTTCGTCTGCGATTTTAAAACATAGAGTTTGTCACAGGTTGGGAGGTAGCGGGTCATCGATTCGCCTCCGCAAAACTCCAGAAACGATTCGTCGATGAGGATCGTGCAGTTTTTGGACATCCACCGCTCCATCAGCGTCTGGGTGGCGTAGTAGTGCCCATCAGGAGTGGAGGGGTTGACGAAGATGACGAGGGAGTTCTCCTCGACCTCCGCACCCATCGCCTCGAAACGGTCGATCAAGGCCACCTTTTTACCGTGCAGGAGGGCCGCTTTTTTGTACTCCAGATAGGCGGGAGAGTAGATCGTGCAGGTCGGGTTGTCGACAAAACGGAGCAGGGAAAAAATCGCCGAAGAGCCTCCGTTGAAAAGTTCCAGCTCTTCGGGGTGGACTCCGTAATGATTTGCTAACGTCTCGGTTAGTCTCTCATAGCTCGGATAGGCGTTGAGGTTCACGCCGTCCAAACCGACGTTCGGGGTGATGAAGTTGATGTTGCTGGAGAGATCGACGATCTCGCTTGCTTCGCATCCGCAGAGCGCCGCAAAGGCGTTCACATCCCCGCCGTGCTCGAACGGTTTCATTTGAGCCGTACCTCCAGCCCCAGCTTCACCTCGATCACTTCGTCGCAGATGCGCGCCAGCGTCTGGCCGATAATTCCGGAGAGGTCGACGTAGCGGCGGCTCAGCGGATCGGCGGGGATGATCCCCGATCCGACGTCGTTCAGGACGAATACGATGTTGGCGTCGATGGCGCCGAGGGCTTCAACCTCTTTGATCAACGCCTCTTCGCTCTCTTCGAGGCGGTTGAAGAGCCACATCGAGACGCAGTCGATGAGGTAGGTTTCCCCCTCCCGGACAACCCCGCACAAATCGCGGCTCTCCTCGACCGTTATAAAATCGTTTTGGCGCGTTTGACGGTGTTTGTCGAGCCGGCGCTCCATCTCCGCATCCCCGTAGCGGTTGTCGTACGTCGCGACGTAATAGGGCTTTGCGGCGGCCAGGGCGAGGGCACGCCCTTCGGCCAGAGAACTTTTTCCCGATTTCTGCCCCCCGAAGTAGAGGATCTTCATCCCAGCAGCCCCTCGACGGTGCGGGTAATCTCTTCTTTGGAGAGGCCGTTCAGGGCCGCGTAGACGAGGGCCGCTCCGGCGCCGACCCCCTCTTTGGCCTCCCCGTCGTCGTAGAGGCGCAGGGCGGGATGGCCGGTGAGGGAGAAATCGAATGCGGCGTAACACGCGTCAACCCCGAAACTCAGCATCCCCAGCAGAGCCCGGATATCGGAATGGGGGTCGTTCGCGATCCACGGTGTCGTCCAAAGGGCCAGCGACCCCTCGCGGACGGAGCCCTCCATCGACCGGACGATCGCATCGACGATGAGGAGAACCGCCGCCATCTGCGTCCCCCCGGCGAGGACCGTCGTGACGTCGCGGTTCTGGAGCCCCAGGATAAACCCGGCATTGAAGATCAGCATGTTGTCGCTGAGAGAGGAGAGGCGGCCGAAGATGTCGCCCGTTTCGCGGCACTGCAAAAGGGCCTGTTTCACGCCGTTTTGTTTGAGCCCCTCGGGGGCGTCGCGGAAGCTGCTGCTGAACTTGTCGGACGCGTCGTACCCCCGCGCGAGGGCGGAGGCGAGGGCCGTCGTCGTCCCTGCTGGGACCGATTCGGCGAGGATGAGGTAGTCGCCGCGCAGTTCGAACTCCTGCGCGAACGCGACCCCTTTCTCGAATACCTCCAGCGCCGGGATGTCGGCCCCCGAGGCGATCGAACCACTGGGGGAGATGCCGAAATCGTGGCAGGCGAAATACTCCACCTGCGGCGTCACGGCAACTCCGAGGTTTAGGAGACCGATCTCTCCGAAGGGGCGGAGGAGATGGACGGCACGGGTGATGAGGGCGGGGGTGGGGACCCCTTTGGGGGTTTCGGCGATATTCTGCAGGCTGCGCACTTCCCCCGTGCAGAGAAACTCGGCATCGAGGGTCGGGGTGAGGTGGAGCAGCCCCGGTATCCCCGCCTGGGTGATCCCCGGAATCTCCGCGGTCGCGGTGTTGCTCATGCTGAGGAGATAATGGGGGCGTTTCCCCCGCAGGTATTCGGCGAGATCGCGTTTGCCGGTGATCGTGTGGATTTTCATGGGGTTTCCTTGGTTAGATGGGTCAGTTGGTTCAAAAGGGCTCGGTAGTCGCGCCCGCCCCGGTAGCGGGTCGTTGCGTAGTACAGCAGCGCGTAGCGCATGTAGGGGAGAAACGTTTCATAATCGACCGCAGCGCCGTAATGCTCGAGCAGCAGCTCGACGTTTTCGCGCGAGGGGAGGCACCACGAGAGCGCGACGACGGCGAGGTCGAAGAGGAAATCCCCCTCGCACGCTTCGATGAAATCGAGGACGCCGCAGAGGAGATCCTCCTCGAAAAGGGCGTTGTCCAAAAACAGGTCGCCGTGGATAATCCCGTCGTTGGCGAGCTGCAGATCGAGGAGGTGCAAAAAGCTCATCAACTCCTCCGAACCGCTTTCGGCTATCATCCCCTTCAGCCGCTCGGGGGTGAAGAGCGGGGTGTTGGAGGAGCGCCGCTTCGCACTCAGGTGATGAAAATCGCGGATGAACCGTGCGATCTGGACGATGTGGTGCGGCTCGGCCTTTTTAAGGCTTTCCCCCCGCAGCGCTGCGTAGAGGGCGCAGGGTTTGCCGTGCAGCGTGAACGGTTCCATCAGGAGTTCGGGAACGGGGAGGGGGCGGAGCATTCCCAACAGCGCCGCCTCTTCCCTCACCGCTCCTTCGGATGCCGTTTCAAAGAGTTTCAGCACCCCTTGGTCGCACCGGTAGACCGTATCGCTGACGCCGTCGGCCGTGGGGATGAGGAGCGTGCAGGGGAAGAATTCCTGCAGCTGGGCGGGGGAAAGAGGCGTTTTGACTCCCATCAGCGGCTCCGCCGAAGGATCAGATAGATGAAAAACGGTCCGCCGATAAACGAGGTGACGACGCCGATCGGGATGTCCGAAACGCTCCCCAGATTCCGGGCGATCAGGTCGCAGGTTACCAAAAAGACGCCGCCGTAAAAAAACGTCGGGACGATCAGTGTGTCGGCGCTGCGGCGGGCGAGCATCTGGACGATGTGGGGGATGATGAGCCCCACAAACCCGATGGGCCCCGTGACACTGACGCACACGGCGACGGCTGCGGAGCTGGTCAGGAGCCGCGCCATCGAGGAGCGGGTCGGATCGATCCCCCCGAGATAGGCGAATTCGTACGAGGTCAACAGGAGTCTGAGCTCTTCTGCGCGGGAACGGATGAAGGCGACAAAGAGCAGGGAGGCGGCGATCACCGGGACGACATACTCCATCCCCACGACCCCGAGGCTCCCCATCGTGAACCGCACGATCGAGTAGCTCTGAGTAAAATCGCTCAGGTAAAAGAGAACCATCAGCGCCGCCGAATAGAAAAACGAGAGGGCGATTCCGGCGAGGAGGAGGGTGTGGGTCTGCGTCGATTTGAGGGTGCGCGAGAGGAAGAACAGCACGGCGACGCTCATCACCGCCCCCGCAAACCCCAGCACGTACTGCCACAGCGCGACGCCGCCCAGAAAGACGATCGCCACAGCCGTCCCCAGCGTCGAGCCGCTCGCGACGCCGAGGGTGAAGGGGGTCGTGAGGGGGTTGCGAAAAACGCTCTGGAACACGAGCCCCGCCAGGGCGAGGATTGATCCGGTGAAAAACGCGACCAGCACGCGGGGGAGGCGGATCTCCCAAAAAAGGGTGTAAACCGCGCTCCCCTGCTCGAAAATACCCCGGTGGTCCAGCGCGATTTCGCCGAAAAAGGGGGCGAGGCAAAGGAGGAGGAGGGCGAGAACGAGGCTAGCGGTTTTCATCGTAGTTTACCATGAAATGATCCCCCTCGCGGGTGATGGAGCCGCCGAAGCACCGCGCCAGATGTTCGGGATCGAAAAATGCGTCGCAGCTGCCGAAAAACCGCTTTTCCCCCCGGTCCAGATAGAGAATCGGCGAGCCCATCGCATGCGCGAGGTTCAGATCGTGGGTAATGAGGAGCCGGTGCTCAAACCGCGGCGACGTTTTGAGGAGGCGGTAGAGTTTCACCTTGTTGAGCGGGTCGAGATTGGCGGTCGGTTCGTCGAAGATCGTATAGCGCGCCCCGCGCACCATCGCTCCCGCCACCATCAGCAGAGCCGACTCCCCGCTGCTCAGCTCCGCGCAGCGGCTGCCGCGCAGACGGGAGATCCCCAGCTCTTCGAGCACCGTATCGATCTGTCCGAGCGGGGCGCAAAGCTTCAGATAATCCGATACCCTCAGATATTCGTCGTAGAGGTGCAGTTTGGCCGGGACAAAATGGAACGTTTCGCTCCGTTTTTTCGGGGAGAGGGACGCCACGGGGAGATCGTCGCAGTACACCGCATCGGAGGGGATCAGGCCGCACAGCGCTTTGGCCAGCGTCGTTTTGCCGCTTCCGTTGGCCCCCAGTATCGTCAGGTTTTTCCCCTCTTCGAGAGAAAAAGAGATGTTTTTGAGGATCTGGACTGAGAGGTTAGTGGCGTGCAGCATCGTGCAAGAACCTCCTGAAATCATCCAGAAACAGCCCCAGCCGGTGGCTCGGGTTGTTTGCATACTCTCCGTCGGCGACGTAGATGCGGTCATGACGCACGGCGTTGAGCGGCAATTTTTTCCACGGAGCGGTCAGCGCCTCTTTGTTCAGTCCGAGCGAGCGGGTGTTGGGGGCGAGGAGGACAATGATGTCGGGGTTCATCCCGATGATCTGCTCCAGATTGACGACGGGCTGTCCCCTGCGGCGGCTCTGGAGGGCGTTGACGTTGCCGCTGGCGGTGATGATGTCGTCGAAGTAGAGGTTCTGCCCCGAGACGTAGAGGGGGCGCGAGAGGTCGGTGTTGTGTCCGAATACCATCAGGATTTTCTGCCCCATGACGATCCCTTTGAGGGAGGCCATTTTCCGGTCTAGCCCGCCGATGATCGCTCTTCCTTCGGGCTCGTTGTCCACGATTTTGGCAATTCTCTGTATCGCACGGCGGATCGAGGGGTAGGTGTCGATTTTGGTCACCTCGACGGCAATCCCCATCCGGCGGAGCGGTTCGGCCATGTGGGCGTTGTTCTCCTGCATGATGACAATCGTCGGTTTGAGGGCGACGATTTTCTCGAACGAAGGGGAAAAATACCCCCCCACTTTGGGTTTTGTTTTCGCCTCTGGTGGGTAGTTGCAGTACTCCGTGTTGGCGACGACCCGCTCCCCGGCCCCGAGGGCGAAGAGGATCTCGTTGACTGAGGGGGAGAGGGCGATGATCCGCTGCCCGGACCACAGGGGGAGGGCGAGGAAGAGGAGGGTGATGAGTTTCAGTAGCACGCTTCGACCTTGTAGACCCAGTGCATCGTCCGGGCATTGTGGAGGGGAAAGGCATCGGCCGTTTTGGGAACGCTTTTTCCGTCGATTTCGTAAAACCATCCGAATTTCCCCGGCTCTGAACGCACTCCGTCGATCGAGCGGACGAAGGTGTAATCACCCGTCTGGGAGGTTTCGACCCGGCTGACCTGCTTGAGAACGGCCAAAGCGCTCGCTCCCGGCGTATAAGGTGTTTCGACGATTTTATCCGGGCGGCCGTCACCGTACTGGATGGTAATGTGAACCGTTTCGGCAAAAGCACTGAATGTGGCTACGATCAGTACCAAGAGAGCTCGGGTCAAAAGGTGGCCTTCATGCCGACGTACCATGCTCGCGGAGCAGCGGTATACCCCTCGACGGTCTGGTACTCTTTGTCGGTGAGATTATCAATTTTACCATAAACGGAGAGGCGGCTGCTCAGATCGTAATTCACAGCGAAGTCAAACAGGGTATAACGCCCCGTTTGTCCCCCCTGCTGATCGGCCCGGTCGTAGCGCGTCCCGACGTAGTGCCCCTCAAGAGCGACATGGAGACGGTCGATACCGAAGTAGTCGACCCCGGCTTTGGCTTCTTGCCTGGCCCGGCGCGCAAGATCGTTGCCGTTTTGGTCTTCGAAAGTGCAGAGGCGGGTGTAGCTGGCATATCCGGAGAGGGCATCGAAAAAGCTCCCGCGGTATGACACTTCGAAACCCTTGAAGGTGCTGGTTCCATCGAGGTTGTCGTATATCCCTCCGCTCCACTGGATCAGATCCTCGACGCGGTTGTCGAAGTAGGTGATTTCAAGGTTGCGGTAGCCAAGGCTCAGATCGAAACTCCGGGTGTTTTCGGGGGCGAGATCGGGGTTGGGCGTTCCCCACGGATTGAGAATCTGGACCAGGTTGGGGGCGGTATAGGCGGTGCCGTAGTTTGTGCCGAGGTAAACTTCGGGCGTGAGCGCGTATTTGGCTCCGATTTTTCCGGTCGTTTTGCCATCAAAATGGGTGTAGTCGTCGTGACGGAGGCTTTCGGTCAGTGTCAGGTTTCCGAAAACGTTCGTATTGGTTGCAAAGAGTGCCCTGCTGTCGACCTTTTTGGCTCCTTGGGTACCGGAAACCTGGAGGATGTCGGCTTCGAACCGCTCGCTGCTCACCCCTGCGATGAAAAAATCGTCCTGCCGGTAGCCGATCCGGTCGCTGGCTTCGACCTGATCGGTTTTTCCTTCGAACACTTTGACGCCGTAGGCCGCATCGAGTTCGTCGCGTTTGAACGTCGAGCGGTTGGCTTTGAGACTCAGGAGATGGTTTTCATACCGTTTGTCGTAGGAGAGGCCGTAGAGGCGGTTGCGGATGTCGCTGCGCTGGATGGCGTTGGGGGCATTGTAGCCATCATAGTTTGCGAGGGCATTGATGTCGGTGACAGTGAGTGCAATCGAATCGTCCGATGTGGGGTGCAGGCGGGCACTGAGGTTGAGGGTCGTGTTGGCGTAGGGATCGTTCTCGTAGCCATCGAGGTCACTTCCCGCGGGGGCCTGGGCGGTAAAGCTGTCGCTCATAATCCGGTCAAACGAAAGCTTCAGATCATAAATATCGGTGCTGTGAGAAACATAGCCTCCCCATTTTTTCGTGTTGAAGCGCCCTTTTTCCAGCGTCACACCGGCGTGGGTTCCCTGTTGAGCCGTTTTGGTGATAATGTTGATGACTCCCGCGCTCGCATCGGCTCCCCAGATCCCGCTCTGGGCCCCTTTGATCACTTCGATCCGCTCGATGTCGCTGATGAGGAGGTGGGTGAAGCTCGCACCGCTGGTGTTGGAAGGATCCTGGTAGCGGATGCCGTTGATGAGGACCAGTATCCGGTTGGCATCCATCCCCCGGATGAAAACGCTTTGGGTCGTCCCCAACCCGCCGTTGGAGGTTACGCTGACTCCCGGAAGGGTGTTCAGCGCTTCGGCAACGGTCGTGTAGTGTTTTTGTTCCAGTTCTTCGGCGGTGATGACATGGACGTTGGCGGTGACGGTATCCAGGGACTGTTCGGTTTTGGCTGCGGTGACGACTACCGGTTCGAGAGAGAGGGTGTCAGCCCCTAGCGAGGCAACGAGCGTCGCGGCGGCGACGCATGAAAGGGTCGGTTTAAACATGGATGTCCTTGACGGTTAAAAATAGTAAGTGATGAGGTCAGGACATCTTTGGGGGGAGACACGGTCGAATAGGTGTGGATCGGGTGGGTCGGACAGATCCAGATGATTTTGTGGATGATCTGGAGCAGGCGCAGCTCGGACGCGTACGCCTGGATGGCGACAAGAGAGAAGTAGGTTTTACCGAAACCTCTGGGTGCGCGCATCGTCCGTCCCTTTTTTGAAAGGAATTATACCCGATTTCAGAGGGGGCTGATTTTGGTCGATTCGTATTTGTCCAGAATGGCTTTGAATTCCGCCAGCTCTTTGAGGGTCAGAATCGCTTTGGAGGGGTACTTTTGCGTCTTCCCGATCAGGATCGTCCCCTCTACCCCGCGGGTATTGCCGAAGAGCTGGGATGTGGTGTAGAGACTCAGCTCAAAATCCCCGGTCGTTCTGAAGCTCAGCTTGAAATCTTTGTTTTCGACCGGCTTCTCTGCGGAGGCAATCATTTTCGCAAGGGCGTTTTGGAGCTTTTTGACCTCTTCTTCATCCATGTAGATTTCGTTTTCTACGAGAATCTTGAAATCCTTGGAGACTTCCAGTTTGTCATCGGCGACGCTGCGGATCTTGATCCCGCGATGTTCCCCGTTTTTATTGTTGACGACGACTTTGTGAATCCACAGATTCTGCAGGTCGGTCTCCATTTCTCCCAGGAGGGCGGAGTTTTCGACCGTGAGGAGATTGGTTGCTCCGTTTAGAATATTCAAAAGGGGCTTCTCTTTTTCGACTTCGACGGTTTTGACGGGGTTGGAGACAACGACATTGATCGTGTCGCTGGGATTCAGTTTGACGTCTTGAACCTCTTTCGGGGGAAAATTGGTGACGGTGACGGTGAGCGGCTCTTTGTTAGCGAGGATGATTTCCTGCACGGCTGGGGCCGGAGGCGTCTGGACGGTTTCGGAGGATGGGGCGACTGCGGATACGGCATCGTCGGCGAGGAGCGATCCTCCGAGCAGCACCGTTCCGAGGAGGAGAGAAAGTTTCATTGAGAGTCCTGTCAGATGGGATAATAAAACTTAATTATCGCATGACAAGACTGTATTTAAGATTTGAACTGCCCCAGCTGCGCATTGAGGCTTGTCGCGGCGTCGTAAAGTTCGCCGGCGATTTTGGAGATCTGCTTGATCTCCTCCTGGTTGCTCTGGGAGAGCTCCGACATCTCGGAGACCTTGCTGATAATCTCCTTGATTTTCTGCGCCATCGCTTCGGCCGCTTCGACGCTGTGACGGCTCGCATCGACGTTGGAGCGGAGCACCTGCGCCGCCGAGTCTATTTTGGCGTCGATCTCTTCGCTCCGTTCGGCAAGCCGTTCGATGTTTTCGCTGTTGGTGCTCATCATATCGGACGAATCGGAGATGGACTGGATGACGACCGAAATCGTCGAGTTGATTTCAGTCAGGCTTTTCTGGGTCCGTTCAGCCAGTTTGCGCACTTCGTCGGCGACGACGGCGAACCCGCGACCGTGTTCGCCGGCCCGCGCCGCCTCGATCGCGGCATTGAGGGCGAGGAGGTTCGTCTGATCGGCGATATCGGAGATAATCCCAAGCACGCCGCTGACGCTCGCGGCATCCTGGGAGAGCTGGGTAAAGCGCTCGGCCAGTTCATTGCTCATCTGGGTGGTGCTGTGGATTTCGCGGGTGATGACGTTGGCAATTTCACGGACGCTGTTGAGTTCTTCTTCGGTTGAGCGGCTGTTGTCCAGGGTGACTTTGGCGATGTTGACGCTCTTTTCGAGTGTTGATCCGATCTCTGCGGCCGTTGCGTTGGTGTTCTGGGCGAGGGCATTGGTTTTTTCCGACATTGTCGAGAGGGTATTCGCCGAGGTGTTCAGGGTTGCGGTAGAGCCCACTGCGGTGACCGTGATCCGCTTCGTATCGTTGATTGTCGTCTGAATTTTGCTGATGAACTGGTTCAGGTAATGGCTGGCAATCCCGATTTCATCGTTTTTGTTCAGGATCGGAAGCCGTTTGGTCAGATCGCCGTTTCCGTGCGCCAGGTCCGAAGAGACCTGGTCAAGCTCCTCGATCGGTCTGAGGATGCTGGTGCCGCTGAGATAGTTGATGGCAACGAGAAGCGCTGTCAGTACCGTTCCCAAAATCATGAACCATTTGAAAAAACTGGACTGAAGTTCGTCAAAATAGTCAGCCTTGTTAATTCCCGGAACAACCCACATCTCCCATCGCGGGATATAGCGGTAGGCGACGATTTTATCCTGTCCGGTGGTGGCGGAATGGTATTCGTAGACTCCCCCCTCTTTGTGGGAACGGATTTCGTCGATGTAGTCGTGCCCCGCGAGATTTTCCCCCTCTTTTTTCGGGTGGACCCGCATCGTTCCGGAGGCGTCGACGAGATAGACGTAGCCGCTTGTGCCGACTTTGATCTTGAAGATGTCTTGTTTGAAATTCTCGTCTTCGTACGCTTTCGGGTCGAGTTCGGAGATGTGATGGATCGTTTGTTCCAGCGCATCGGCGACCGTGTTCAGGTCGCTTGTCATAATCGTTTTGATCGAATTGGTCGCAATGAAGTATGCTACAATGACACTCACTAAGATAGCCGTTATCCCGGCCAAGAGATTCACAATGAACTTGGATTTGATGGTGTTGAAAAGCATTGAGTGTGCACCTGTCTTCTTATAATATTCACCATTGTAATTTTCTTTTTCTAAAGCGAAGGTAAAAATATGCGATTCGACCATTTGAAACAGATTGCCGGCTACATGGGGCGATTTACCCGGATCGTCGCCGCGTACCGTTACAGCGACACGGGGCTGCGGCTGATTTTCGATCACGAAAACAGCTGGAATTTCGAAATGCAGCGGGGGCACTCGGCGATCACGATCGGTGACGCGGCCAACCGGGGAAAAATGTATCAGGCTCCGTTTGACGTGATTCTGGCCAAGCGGTTCAACCGTTCGGCGATTCAGTCGGTCACACTCCACAATAACGATAAAATCATCCGCATCGTCGTTTCCCAAAGCGGGGCGTATAAAAGCGAGACGACGATTTTGCAGCTCGAGTTTACCGGCAAGTACACCAACGCCATCATTCTGGACCGGGACGAAACAGTCCTCGAGGCGCTGCGCCACATCGATTCGGAAGTGTCGACACGGAGTGTCCGGGTCGGGCAGAAGCTCGCCAATCCTCCCCTCATACCGTTCGTCCCCAAAGAGTATCCCCTCCCCGACGTTCGGGAATTCCTAGAAAGCGAGTTTAGCCGCCTGAACACCGAAAAGCTTGACCGTCTCAAGCACGAAAAAATAGCCCTGCTGAACAAACGATCCGTTCAGCTGCATAAACACCTCGGTTCCCTTGAGGATGAAAACGGACTGCTGCACGAGTCGCAGAAGGCGCAGCGTGCAGGCCATCTGATTCTGGCCAATCTGGACACCATCAACCCTTATGCCCCCTATGCCGATGTGCGCGATTTTGACGGAACGCCGGTCCGTCTGGAGCTTCCTGCGGGGTGCGGCAGTGCCGCCTGCTGTGCGGAAACGTTTTTCAAACGTTCCAAAAAAGCGAAACAAAAAGCGATCGGTCTGCATCGGGAGCGCCATAACCTGGAGGAGAAAATACGCCATCTTGATCTTTTCATCCAGACCGTCAGCGAAGCCCGAACCCCCGAGGAGATTGCCCTGCTGTTTCCCGCAACGGGGGGAGGTTCGAGGCTGAAAACCTCCGATTCGGTTGCCGAATT
>ERZ1649853.792-NODE-792-length-12706-cov-5.975338_pt1 | contig 12706 bp, 7 predicted proteins | sample MGYA00575353_ERZ1649853 | MGnify/ENA primary metagenome ERZ1649853 (study PRJEB40853, sample SAMN11349654) | freshwater sediment metagenome | isolation source: river sediment | host: Sediment | place: India: Okhla Barrage, New Delhi | collected 2017-02-21 ...
CCCCAGATCCCGCCGCCCACAGCGGAGGCTTCAGGCGGGCTGCTGCCGTTCATGGAGGGGCTGAAGAAATCGGTGAGCATTCCCATCATCGCGGCCGGCCGCGTCACGCCCGAGCTCGGGGAGAAGGCGCTGCAGGAAGGACACGCCGATTTCATCGCCATGGGCAAGGCCCTGATCGCCGACCCGGATCTGCCGCTGAAGGCGGCGGCCGGCCGGCTGGACGAGATAAGGCCATGCATCGGCTGCCTGCGCTGCATCGACAACCAGACGGTCCAGGGCCGGGGCATCATGTGCTCCGTGAACGCCGCCGTCGGCCGGGAGCCTGTCTCTCAAATCACGCGGGCCGAGAGGAGCCGGAGGGTGGTGGTGGTGGGTGGGGGGCCCGCCGGCATGGAGGCGGCCCGGGTGGCCGCGCTGCGCGGCCATGACGTGACTCTCCTGGAGCGGGAGGATGCTACGGGCGGGCAGCTTCGCGAGGCAGTCATTCCGCCGCACAAGGAGAACCTGGTGCCTTTCCTGGAATACCTCAGGACGCAGATGACCAGGAGGGGGGTTAGGGTGATGACGGGCGTGGAGGCGACCTCCGGACTCATCATGAAGGGCCGCCCGGAGGCCGTGGTCCTGGCTGCGGGCGTGGTCACGGCGACGCCCGCAGTCAAGGGCCTGGAAGCCGCTTCCGCGTTGACGGCCAAACAGGTCCTCCACGGGGCAGACGTGGGTGAGCGGGTGGTGGTCATCGGCGGCGGTCTGGTAGGCTGCGAGACCGCCGAGTTCCTGGCCCGCGGGAAGAGGACGGTCACAGTGGTGGAGATGCTGGATGAGGTGGCCGGCGTGATGCCGCTGGCCCTGCGCCGGATGCTGCTGGCCCGCATGGCGGAGGCCGGCATCACTGTCCTCACCGGCGCCGCGTGCCGCGAGTTCAGGCCGGGCGGCCTGATCGTCACCGTGCGAGGGGAACCGGCGACCATTCCGTTCGACTCCGTGGTGCTGGCCGCCGGGGGCCGGCCGGACCAGTCCCTGCGGGAGTCCATCGAGAAGGTGGCCCCCGTGGTGCACCTGGCCGGGGACTGCCTGGAGCCGAGGGGCATCGCCGAAGCCATGGCGGACGGGTGGCGCGTCGGGCTGCTCATATAGGGGGGCGCCTTTTGAGTGCCTGCCCCGGATGGGCTAGAATTATAGTAGCGGTAACGAAACCCGAGGGCGCACGCCGATGGCGCTTCGCCTGATCGCTGAAAGGAACCCGGAACGGCACTCAAGTGCGGGCTGGTCGGCCTGCCTTCCTGCGGCAAGACCACCATCTTCAACGCCATCACCGCTGTGGGCGCGGCGGGGTACGGCGGCTCCGAGCCCAACCGGGCGGCCGTCGGCATTCCTGACCGGCGCATCGCCGCACTGGCCGCCATCTACCAGCCTCCCAAGATAGCGCCGGCCACCCTGGAAGTAGTGGACATACCCGGGCTGGCGTCCGGGTCGACGGCGGCCGACGGGCGGGGCGTGAAGCTGCTGGCCCATCTCAAGGATGTGGATGCGCTGCTGCACGTGGTACGCTGCTTTGAGGACGGCTCGGTGCCTTTTGCCCACGCCACGATCGATCCGGTCCGGGACGTGGAGACCATCGACCTGGAGATGATGGTGGCCGACAGACAGACGCTGGACAACAAGATCAGCCGCCTGGCCAAGAGGGCGCGCATGGATGCCGAAGCGGCCCGCCATGTGGCGGCGTGCCAGAAGGTGAAGGACGGTTTTGACCAGGGAATCCCCGCCCGGCGCCAGGGCCTGGCCCTCGTCGAGCTGGCCGACATCAGGGAGTGCAACCTGGTGTCGCTCAAGCCCGTCGTCTATGTGGCCAACATCAAGTCCATGGAAGATGCCGGAAACACGCACGTCCGGGCCCTGGAGGCCCTGGCCGCGGCGGAGGGTGCGGAGATAGTCACCGTCTGCGGGCGCGACGAAGCCGAGATCAGCCAGCTGGACCCGGCGGACCGGCCGGAGTTCCTGGCGGCCCTGGGGCTTCAGGAGTCGTCCATGGAGCGGCTGCTGCGGGCGGCCAACCGCACCCTGGGCCTGGTCAACTTCTTCACCGCCGGGCCGAAGGAGGTCCATGTCTGGACCTGCAGCCGGGGGGACAAGGCGCCGGTGGCGGCCGGCAAGATCCACACAGACATGGAAGAGGGGTTCATTCGCATGGAGGTCATCCGCTGCGAAGACCTGATCGAGCTGGGGAGCGAGGCGGCGGTGGCCAGGGCGGGCAGACAGCGCGTGGAAGGGCGGTCATACGAGGTGCAGGATGGCGACATTGTGGTGGTGCTCTTCAACCAGTGAGCGGGATGATGACTGAGGCCCACTGCGCCGCCATAGCGGCCGAGCTGGCCATCTCGCGCGAACGGGTCCAGGCGGTGGCGTCGCTGCTGACTGAAGGGGCGACCGTCCCCTTCATTGCCCGCTACCGCAAGGAGGCCACGGGGTCGCTGGACGAGGTGGCCATAGCCGCGGTGCGCGACCGCCTGTCCCAGCTGGCCGCGCTGGACCAGCGGCGGGAGGCCATAATCAAGTCCCTGGAGGAGCGCGGGCTGCTCACGGACGAGCTGCGGGCCGCCGTTGCCGGCGCCCCGACCCTGTCCGCCCTGGAGGACGTCTACCTGCCCTACCGACCCAAGCGCCGCACCCGGGCCACCATAGCCCGGGAGAAGGGGCTGGAGCCCCTGGCCCGCACGCTGCTGGCCCAGGAGCCGTCCACCGACCCGGCACAGGAAGCCGCGGCCTTTGTCAACCAGGAGAAGGGGGTGGGCAGCGTCGAGGACGCCCTGGCCGGGGGGCGGGACATCGTGGCGGAGTGGGTGAATGAGGGTTCCGAGACGCGCCGCCTGATGCGGGACCTCTTCGCCCGCGGCGGCCAGCTGAGATCGAGGGTGGTCAAGGGCAAAGAGACGGAGGGCGCCAAGTACCGGGACTACTTTGACTGGCAGGAGCCCCTGGCCAGGGCCGCCGGGCATCGCGTCCTGGCCATGCTGCGCGGCGAGGCCGAAGGCTTCCTGAAGCTCACGGTCCGGCCGGACGAAGAGACGGCCTTGTCCATGCTCGATAAACGCCATGTCAGGGGCGACTCTCCGGCCGCGGCCCAGGTGTCCGAGGCGGTGCGGGACAGCTACTCCAGGCTGCTGGCGCCATCCATAGAGACCGACATGCGGCGCGAGGCCAAGGAGCGCGCCGACGACGAGGCCATCCGCGTTTTCGCGCGCAACCTGCGGGAGTGTCTCATGGCCTCCCCCCTGGGGCAGAAGGCGGTCCTGGCCCTGGACCCCGGCTACCGCACCGGGTGCAAGGTGGTCTGCCTCGACCGGCAGGGCAAGCTGGTGCACCACACCACCGTCTTCCTGACGCAGTCCGAGAAGCTGGCCGCCGAGGGCGGCCGCACCCTGGCCGACCTGGTGCAGCGCCACTGCATCGAGGCCGTCGCCATCGGCAACGGCACCGCCAGCCGCGAGACCGAAGCGGCGGTGCGGGCCATCGGGCTCCCGAAGTCGATCCCGGTGGTCCTGGTCAACGAGAGCGGCGCCTCCATCTACTCGGCCTCCGACGCAGCCCGGGAGGAGTTCCCGGACCAGGATGTAACTGTGAGGGGCTCGGTGTCGATCGGCCGCCGGCTCATGGACCCGCTGGCGGAGCTGGTCAAGATCGACCCCCGGTCGATCGGTGTCGGCCAGTACCAGCACGATGTCGAGCCGGTGAGGCTGAAGGCGAGCCTGGATGATGTGGTGGCCAGCTGCGTGAACGCCGTGGGCGTTGAGGTCAATACGGCCAGCCAGCAGCTGCTGACCTACGTGTCCGGACTGGGCCCGGCGCTGGCCAGGAACATCATCGGCTACCGCGACCAGAACGGTCCCTTCAAGACCCGGCAGGAGCTCAAGAACGTTCCCCGCCTGGGTCCGAAGGCCTTCGAGCAGTGCGCCGGGTTCCTGCGCATCCGCGGTGCCGAGAACCCGCTCGACGGCAGCGCCGTTCACCCGGAGAGCTACGCCCTGGTGGACCGCATGGCCGCTGACCTGGGCTGCTCCGTAGCTGACCTCATGCTCCGGCCGGAGGCCCGCACCCGGATAGACCCCGGCCGCTATGTCAGCGGGACGGTGGGCCTGCCCACGCTGACCGACATCCTGGCGGAGCTGGCCCGGCCCGGCCGCGACCCGCGGGTGCAGTTCGAGGCCTTCTCCTTCGCCGAAGGGGTCAACAGCATCAACGACCTCCAGCCGGGTATGAGGCTGCCGGGCATTGTCACCAACGTCACCAACTTCGGGGCCTTCGTCGATATCGGCGTGCACCAGGACGGCCTGGTGCATGTGAGCCAGCTGGCAGACCGCTTCGTGCGCGTGCCCACCGACGTGGTGAAGGTGCAGCAGAGGGTGACCGTCACCGTCCTGGAGGTGGACCGGGAGCGGCGCCGCATCTCCCTCTCCATGCGCCAGGACCCTGTGGCCACCGGGCCGGCCGCAGCAGCGCCGCCGGCCAAGGGTGACCCCGCGCCCGGGAAGCGGGGGGCGCGGCGTCTCACACCGCCGCCGGCGGTGCGAGACGGCCGGCCCCGCCCGCCGAACTGGTTCCTGGATGCCCTGGATAAGGCCCAGCGGGAGAAGGACTCCAAGTAGCGTGACCCGGCGGGTGCTCCTGGTCAACCCCAACCGCATGAAGCCCCCGGTGACGCCCATCGCCCTGGACTACCTGGCGCACGCCCTCACCGCCCAGGGCCTTCAGGCCGAGGTCCTCGACCTGTGCCTGGCGGCCGACTGGCGGCAGGCGGTCGATGAGGGGCTGCCGGGGGCCGGATTCGACGCCGTGGGCCTGACACTGCGCAACATCGATGACACCACCTTTGCCAGCCGCGAGTTCTTCCTGCCGGACTTCAAGGAGGTCGCTGACCGCATCCGCCGCCGGACACCATCGCCGGTGATCGTCGGCGGGTCCGGATTCTCGGTCATGCCTGAGGAGGTCCTGTCCTTCTGCGGCCTGGACCTGGGCATAGTGGGGGATGGCGAGGACTCCCTGCCCCTGCTGGTGCGCCGCCTGGCCGAAGGCCTCGATTGGCGCGGGGTGCCCGGAGTGATCTATCGGGACGGGCCGCGATTCCGGCATGTCGCCCCGGCGTGGGGCCTGCTGGACGGCCCCGGGGCGCCGGCGCGCACCGCGGTGGACAACCGCCGTTATCTGGCCGAGGGCGGCATGGGCAGCATCGAGACCAAGCGGGGGTGCCCGAAGGCCTGCATCTACTGCGTGGACGCGCCCGGCAAGGGCCGCCGGCCGCGCTGCCGGCCGCCGCGCTCCGTGGTCGATGAGATGCAGGCCCTCCTGGCTCAGGGGATCGACTGCCTTCATCTCTGCGACGCCGAGTTCAACATCCCCTCCTCGCACGCGGAGGAAGTGTGCCGGGAGATCACAGCGCGGGGCCTGGGCGATCGAGTGGGCTGGTACGCCTATGCCAGCCCGGCCGCCTTCGATGATGCGAGCGCCGCCCTCTACCGCAGGGCCGGCTGCCGGGGGATCAACTTCGGGGTAGACAGCGCCGATGACGTTGTCCTGCACGCGCTGGGACGCGATTTCGGCGGGGACGATCTGCGGCGGACGGCGGCCGCCTGTCACCGGCAGGGGTTGGTGTTCATGTACGACCTGCTGCTGGGGGGTCCGGGCGAGACCCGGGAGACCCTGCGCCGCACCGTGGAGGCCGTGAAGGAGATGTCCCCCGACCGGGTGGGCGCCGCCATGGGGGTCCGCATATTCCCGGGCACGCGCCTGGCCGACCTGGTGCGGGCCTCCGGGCCGCTGCCGGCAAACCCCCATCTGCACGGCCACGTCGACGGCAATGAGGGGCTCTTTTCCCCCGTGTTCTACCTCTCCGCTGACCTGGGGAATGACCCGGCCGGCCTGCTGGAGGGTCTCATAGGCGGCGACCGGCGTTTTCTGTTCATGAAGCCGCCGCAGGCGGGTGACATGAACTACAACTACAACGACAATAGCGGCCTGGTGGAGGCCATCCGGCAGGGGTACCGCGGTGCGTTCTGGGACATCCTGAGGCGGGTGGCGGACGCACCCGGCGTGAGGCGGGACGGCCCGGGCCAAGCCCCTATGCCCGGCCCTTGAAGTGCTGCGCCACCACGAGCGCCTTAGCCATGGCTCACCGCCGCGCCGTGGCGGCACAGAGCATCAGCCCTATGCCCCGGAGTATGCGCCCTCCAGCAGGGAGCTGTCATCCGCGCCATCTAGCTGGAAGGTCCCGCCCATGAAGACCCGGCTGCAGGCCTCGACCGCCCCAACGTCATAGAGCTTCCCTTTGTTCACCTGGATCTCCTTCAGGGCGGCGCCCAGGCTCAGCGCCGGCCGGTAGGGGCGCTCGGAGACCATCGCCTCCACCACGTCCGCCACGGCGATGACCCGCGCCTCCAGCAGGATGTCGTCGCCCTTGAGGCCCAGGGGATAGCCCGAGCCGTCCAGGCGCTCATGGTGCTGGTGCACTATGTCGGCAATGGGGCAGAAGAGGTCGATGGTCTTCAGTATCTGGTACTCCGTCTCCGCGCTGTTCCTGATGGCGGTCAGCTCTTTGTCTGTCAGGCGGCCCGGCTTGTTGAGCATGTCGCTGGGGATGAGTATCTTGCCCAGGTCGTGGAGGAGGGCCGCCAGACCGATGGTATCAACCTGGCTCTTGTCCAGGCCCATCTCCCGTCCTATGGCGCAGGCCAGCTTGCACACCCGTGCCTGGTGCTGCGCCGTCGGGGGGTCCTTCATCTGCACGATCATCTGCAGCGCGCCTATGGTGTTCTCCAGCAGCCGGCCCAGCTTGCGGAAGGCGTTCTCCATGATCTCTTCGTCCTCCGCGTGGGACGACGCCTCGCTCTTGAGGACCTCGTTGAGGCGGGTGACCTCGTCCTGCGAACGGGCGATGCTGGCCTCGGCCTCCCTGCGGGAGGTGATGTCTCGCGCCAGAACCAGGAGCTCGCCGGCGGCGTCCGCCGGCGCTCCGATCTCCAGGAAGGTCGTCTGGCCGTTGTGAACGACGGCCAGCTTGTCTCCGCCGGGGCAGCCGGCGGCGCGGATCTCGTAGTGCCTGGCCTGCCCGTCCTGGCCGGCCTCTATCTCGAATGCCTGGACCTCGCCGCTCTGCCGGAAGGAGTCCAGGGTCTCCCGGCTGCGGCGGGCGAGGGCGCTCCTGAGGCTGTCTGGCGGATCGATGACGTGCTCATCGGGCTCGACGGCCCTGTCCAGGGCCTCGTGGTCCCCGGCCCCGGGGCGCGTTCGGCCGTCTAACACCAGGACACCGCCGTCAGGCTTCAAGCGGATGCGGAATATCTGGTCGGGTATCACCCGCAGCAGCATGTCCCGTTCCGCCTCGAAGGGGGACGGCCGCGAGCCCGCGACGTTCGCTGCTGGCGGGAAGAGCCAGTCCGCCGCCGGGTCAGGCTTGGCCACGGACTGCGTGGCAGCTTCCTCCGCGCCGCCCGGCGCGGCATCTTTCGTGCCGTCATCTGCGGGCCGTGCCGCCGCCGGTTCGGCCGGGGCCTGGGGGAGCGCCGCGATCAGCGATTCCGCCTCAGCCACGCAGGCCAGGGCCGTCGACTGCTCCACCCCGACCACCTCCGGCGGGGAAGCCGGCGCCTCGGCGGCGCACGGTGGGGAGGCCAGCACCTCCGCCTCTTCCTCCGTCATGCAGGGGGCGCTGGCGGGGGCCGGGATGGGCTCTGCCGCAGGTCCCTGCAGGACTCCGGCTGGCTTCTGGGCCACTGGGCGGTGCTTTCGCTTGGTCTTAGACATATCATGACCTCCGTCACGACAGGCAATAGCGCCCTCCTGGGGCTTAGACCAAGATGATAGTGGGGCTGACTTACCGACCGGTCTCAGCGGATTGGGATATTGTCACATTAATGTCATAGATGCGGTGTGGCAGCCTGAACGTGAGAAGGCGGCCGCCTGATGCCAGTCCACGACAGGCATTGTGCCGGCAGCTGCCGGTTCGCGCGTCAGCCCAGGAGCCCGCGGCCCCGCAGGTCGTGGGCCACATCCCCCAGCCCCAGGCCCTCCAGGCCGGCGGCGGTCGGCAGACCCGTGGCCACGTCCCATCCCCGCAAGCGGTAGTACTCGTCCTTCATGGCCTCGAAGGCCGCCCGGTCCACCACGCGGCCCTTGACGGAGACCACCTCGCCGTCCTTGCCGGGAAGGATGAGCTGGGGGTCCTGGATCTCGTATTCCAGGGGCTCGGTGTAGGCCTGCTCCGGGAGGGTGTCCGCGGCCCGCCCGCGGTGGCCCTCGCGCAGGTGGATGGCCCGCACCAGGTTGAAGACCCTGTCCCCGATGCGGTTAAGCCCGGCCTCGTCCAGGTCGCGGCCGGTGATGGCGGACACGATCCGGCTCTCCAGCGTGGAGTCGCCGACGTGGTCCTCGGAGAACTCCGCCTCCAGCATGGGCCACAGCCAGTCACACAGCACCAGGGACTCCTTGGCATACGAGCGGTCCTGGATCTTCCTGGCGGCCATCGCCTTGCCTTCATACGTGGAAAAGTCGGCGGCCAGCTCGCTCCCCCAGAACCGGGCAGCTATGGCCCTGAGCGTCTGGGTGGTGGGGAAGACGTTGAGGCCCATGTGGCAGGTCAGCCACTTGCCGAGGCAGGTGGTCACCTCGTGGAGCACGCTGATGGGCAGCCTCGGCTCCATGGCCCACAGCAGGCCGGTGACTATGTAGAGCCTGGGGCCGTAGGGCTGGCTGTAGCCCGGCTCGGAGAGTATGCCCACCCGCTGGACCTGCTCCACGGCGGCCGGCCCGACCTCTGCCGCGGCCTTCTCCAGTCCCCGGGCCAGCAGGTCACCGAACCCCTCCCGCCGGGACATCTTCCCGAGGAGGACCTCGATGAACTCGGCGCTGCCGATCTGCGACAGGGGCATCCCGGTGCCGGACTCGGTGAGTATCCCCGCCCGGTAGCACGCATCCAGCCAGCTGATGGTCAGGTCCACCCCGATGGTGTCCAGCCCGTAGTTGTCGCACAGCTTGGTGGCCTGGAAGGGAACGTCGTTCCACTCCCTGTAGTACCGCTCCGCCCACGGCTGGTAGACCCAGGCGGAGTGGCAGATGAACTTGCCCGACCGCCCGTCGCTCGCCCGGTAAACGCTCCGGGGGCACCGGCCCAGGCAGCCGTAGCATGGCTCCTTCTTCAGCACGCCTTCGCCCGGCACCGTCCTGAACTCCAGGCGGGGATCGTGGGACCAGCGGCTGAGGACATTGTGATAGGCCGCGTCGTAGTACGGGAAGCCTATCCTGAGGCCCCGGTAGTGGTCCTGCAGCTCCTTGACCATGTCCGGCCGGGCTACCTCGACGGGCCGGCTGCCCCAGGACACCGCCACGGCCTTGAGCTTCTTGGAGCCCAGCGCCGCCCCCAGGCCCCGGGACCCGGCCGCATCATTGTCGGCGATGAGGTTGGCCATGACGGCCTGGCTCTCGCCGGCCTGCCCAACGGCCACCACCCTCAGCGAGCTCCCCAGCTCGCCTTTCAGCGCCTCCCGCGTCTCTATGGCGCCCCGCCCCCACAGGGCGGAGGCGTCCCGCAGCTCGGCGGCGCCGTCATGGAGGAAGAGGTACACCGGCTTCTCCGAGCGGCCGGAGACCACGATGGCATCAAAGCCGGCGAACTTGAGGGCGGCCCCCCACCTGCCGCCGAAGTTGCCGTAGCTGAACCGCTCAACGCCGGGGGCCTTGCCGCAGACCGTCCACCTCGACCCGGCGAAGACCGGCACTCCGCCTACCGGCCCGGTGGCCAGTATGACCGCGTTCTCTTCATCCAGGGCGCCGGCCGCCGGCGGGACCTGCTCCCAGTAGACGCGCGCGGCCAGGCCCCGCCCTCCCAGGAAGCGTTCGCTGTAGTCCGCCGTTGGGGTCTCGGTCAGCCTGCCGGAGGAGAGGTCGGCTCGAAGGACCTTCCCGGCATACCCCGCAGGGCTCACTTCTTGCTCCCCAGACTGGCGATCAGCCGCTCCAGCAGGTCCCCGGCCAGGGTGACGTCGCCCTCAATCCTGATCTTGCCCATCAGGATGGCGTCCGTCGGCCCCAGCTCGCCCCGCTGCATGGCCTTGAAATCGGCTCCCGACAGCCTGAGGGTGCTCACCGGCCCGTCGGCCTGGCCGTCCCGGGTGGCTATCCGGCCGTGGTCGAAGAGGGCATACCAGTCGCGGGGCGCCGCCCCGGTGAAGTGGAACTGCAGCGCCACCTTCATGTCCTCGATCTTGCTGACCTCCTTCTTGCGGCCCGGCGCCGGGAGGTTCAGCAGGCTGGCGATGCGCTGCGTCATGGGGTTGTTGAGCTCGGCGTCCTCCGCCAGGAGGGTGGCGCCCATGGACCGTATGTTCTTGTACACCCTGACCAGGGGCACCGCCAGCCGCAGCGGGGCGAGGACCTGGTTGAAGAGCAGGTGCTCCGCCTTCCAGCCGGTCAGATCCTCGTAGCGGCGGATGGTCTCTTCCTGGCCGGGGGTCCCCTCCAGCCGGGGTACGCCGTAGGCCTCGCTGGAGTGCCAGTCCAGAAAGAGGAACCAGGCCAGGTCGCAGATGGGGTCCCCGAGGTAGGTGAAGTCCCAGTCCAGCAGGGCCACCACATCGCCATCAGCGTTGTAGAGGGTGTTGGGCAGGCGGCAGTCGCCCCAGCACAGCGTGATGCGTTCCGGGACATAGCGGTTCTGCCTCAGCCACTTCAGCGCATAGTCCAGCACCGGCTGCGGATCGTCCTTGACCACCCAGCGGAGCATCGACTCGAAGTAGTCCAGCAGGCCGTCAATGGTGCTGGTGCCTCCTCTGGGCAGACCCAGGAAGTCCAAACGGGCCTTCTTCCAGTCAAGCTGGTGGCACTTGACTATGCCCTCGAGGGCCCCCCACCACATCTTCGCCCGCTTCTGAGGCGTAGCGTCAAAGTAGGACCCGGCGCTGTGGTAAAGAGGGAAGTCGGGCGGGGTCGTCCCCGGCAGCCTCTCCATGATGTAGAAAGGGGTGCCCAGGATGCTCTCATCCTGCTCCACCCGCCAGAGGACCTTCGGCACCGGAATGCCGGTCCCGTTCAGGCGCTGCATGACCAGGAACTGGCGCCTCAGATCGTAGTCCGGGAAGACCGGCAGCAGCGGCGGCCGGCGGAAGACCATCTCCTGTGACTTCCGCTGCCCGGCCTCGGTCCAGTCGAGCCTGAACATGAAGGTCTCGGCGACGAAGCCGGCCTCCGGCGGCTTCATGTTGGACACGGCGATGTCCCCGGCCCCGGGCATCCTGGATTGAAACCACGGGACCAGCTTGTGTTGCAGCTCTTCCAGGTTGGCCCTGCTCCGCGAAACCATACTTGTCCCCCCTTTCAGAATGCGTCCGGAGGGCCCCGGGCCTAGTAGCCCTGGTAGCCGTACTTCGGGTACTTGCCGACGTTCACCATCTCCAGCAGCCCGTAGCCGACCTCCTTGCCGCAGGTGACCTCGCACAGGGTCTCGGTGAGGAAGGATATCTTCCGGAGCTCCGCCGGGTCGGTGAGATCCACCTTGAAGCCGTCGATATAGGAGGGCCCCTTCCACATGCCGGACGAGTAGTCCCGGTAGTAGTCGTAGCCGGCCGGCCCCGGGTAGAACGTGGTCCTGGGCCTGATGGAGAGCTTGCGCCGGGTGCCGTCTGCCGCCTTGACCGTCACCGTCCCGGATTTCGCCACCCTGACATCGGGGCGGAACCGGAAGTCGTGCTCCAGCTCGACCAGGTTCATCTCCTGGTCCTGCTTCCGGCTGCCCAGGGGATAGGTCTCCCACCCCTCGAAATGCTCTATACGTCCCTCCCAGTCCTCTCTCTGGGCGGTGTGGATGGCCCGCGTGCCGAAGTCGAAGATGCACATGAAGTAGAATGCCCCCTGTGGTATGTCCCCGGGCTGGGCCCAGGGCTCCGGCCAGCTGCCTCCTCCCACACCCCGCCGGACCCCCCAAGAATGGTCGCGGCCGCCGCGGTACTTCGCGGGGTCGATGCGGTACCTCTTCGCCCCCACCTTGAACCAGCCGCTGAACCCGCCGATCTGGTAGTAGCGCCGCGCCTCCTCCTGTATGCGCCCGCGAAGGCGAGAGAACATGGGCACCTGCTCGTAGGCCGGGTAGCGCCCGTCAAAATCGACGCTGAAGCTGAGGCCGCGCTCGTTGTCCTTGAGCGACATGCGGACCTGCTTCAGGGGTTCCAGGACCTCATAGGTGAAGGGGCCGACCTCCACCCCCGCTCCAGTCTCGGGCCGCAGCTCCTCCGAAGCCCGGACCACGTGGGCGGTCTTGTTGTCCAGGGTGACCATCCCGTAGGCGTCGATGACGTTGCGGTTGGGGTAGCGGGCCAGGCCGGTCATGAAGTTCAGCCGGCCGGAGATGTCGAACCCGTAGAGCACGACCCTCTCGGTCCACCTGGGATCGCTGGTATACACGTGGTCGAAGGTGGTGGCCATCTGGTGGCAAATGATCTCGTCGAATTTGGTCAGCCTCCTCCCCCCTTTCGATTCTGCTCAGCGGGGCCGCCACCGGCGTCATCGACCCGCTCCTCGTGCGCATTCTCATGGCGAGCCTCGCCCTGATCAATGGGATCGGCATCATGGCCTACCTGGTTCTCTGGTTGCTGATCCCCGAAGCGGGCGCCGAGTATGTCGGCCAGGAAGAGATTGTCAAGCGCCACCTGCAGGAAATCGGCCGCCGCTT
>ERZ1649853.794-NODE-794-length-12699-cov-6.328535_pt1 | contig 12699 bp, 10 predicted proteins | sample MGYA00575353_ERZ1649853 | MGnify/ENA primary metagenome ERZ1649853 (study PRJEB40853, sample SAMN11349654) | freshwater sediment metagenome | isolation source: river sediment | host: Sediment | place: India: Okhla Barrage, New Delhi | collected 2017-02-21 ...
CGGTAGTTGAGTTCTGTTATGGTTAAGTATACAAGAAATCGAATAATCGTCAAGGAAAGATGAGAATTTGTTTACCGCCGGAGTTCATTATTCTGGAAGGAAATACGTATCTCCTTGGAATCTACGATATAATCACTACACATTAAGATTAAATGTTCATTTGAGGGGAAATGATAGATCCATTCGACCCATTAAAAGATGCCAACCGCCAATTATGGAATACCTGGACCGATCTTCACGAGACATCCACCTTCTATGATCTCGACAGCTTCCGCGCGGGCGAGTTAAGTTTAAAACCCATTGAGCTGCGAGAGCTGGCCCCAGGCGTTGGCCTGCGCCGAGGGTGGTTTCAGGCCAGTAAGGGCTGCGGTCAGTTCCGGAGGTGACAAGCGTATCGATTACCGACCATTGATCGATCGTATAGGCGCAATACTCTTCATACACCACATAATGGCAGTCCATGACCACTTCGGAATAGCCGTTGCCCTTATCGACCGTGTAAGGGGTGCCGCAGACCTTCTGGGACCGGGCGGTGGGCTGGTCGGATATGCCTGCCTGGCGTTCTTCACACGCGCCGAGGATGGCTTCCTGTGGGATTTGATCCTTCCAGTCTTCCCGTTCCACCGGGCGAAGTTCGAGGATGGGATAGGAGCGCTGCCAGGAAACGCTGGAAACGGTTCCAACCAGATCGGTGGTGCGCGTGAGCAGAACGACCAACACGATGCACAGCGCCACCAACCCGATGATGGCAATGGGCAGCCACTTTGGAAGCGTGGAAGCCGGCGCGGCGGCTTTGGACGGTTTCGGCGCAGCCTTGAGGCTGGCGCCGCATTTCGAACAGGTCAAAGCCGTGGCGGGGTTCTCCGAGCCGCAGGCCGGGCAGATTGTCATGGGTACCGGCCCGGTTTGCAACGCGCCGCCGACCGCGCCGCTGGCGCGCGGCGTGGCGGTGGCCAGATCCGCGCCGCAGGCCTGGCAATCTTTGACGTTGGCCGGGTTGCGCGCGCCGCAGTAACCGCAATGCACGTCCGCGCCCAGTTTGGCCTGTTCGATTTCTTTGGCATCGGTGATCAAGACATCCTGGTCATCCTTGGTAAATTCAACCTGGGCCGGCTGGGCAGCACCGCAGCCGCGGCAGAAGCGGAAATTTCCCGGATTTTTGCTCTGGCAATTGGGGCAATACCAGACCATTCGAACAAAACCAAGCGATTCGCGCGGCATTGTGTACCTCAGTAGCTGGGATCAATCCTATAAAGTATAGCCGAATGCGGTGGAAATGATCAAGTTGGGTTATGGATTTGTAGTATGCGCATAGCCATTAGAATGTAGATTGATCTTAAAGAAATTGAGCACGACGGCCGAAGCAAAGCAGGTATTCCAGAGAAAATCAGGTTGCATTTTCTTTGCGCGCAGTTTCCATGAAACGACATTACAAAATTACCGGTGTATTATTCATGATTGTGCTGCTGGCGGCAAGCTGTTGAATTGGGCATGCTTTTCGGCCCGCTGAAAAAAACATCACCCTGGACGAATCCAGGATGATGCTTTTCTATCACACAGGCAGGGGAAGCCTGACCGGCTACCCCTTTTTCGCCTTGGCCTGTTCGATCAGGGCTTTGTCGGCGGCGCCAAGAATTTTGAACAACTTCGTCCCGGTTTCCGGGTCAAGTGCCTGTGCCGCGGGGCGGCCGTTCTTCATGGTGACCAGTTCAACTTTGGAAACGTCGATTTCAACACTTTGACGTTTCACCACAGAATAAAACTTAATCGTAGGCATTTTTTACTCCTTTGCGGACTACCGAATTAGATCAGAGGATATTTGTTGCCCTCTAATTTACAAATTGTACATCGAAAAAATAAAATATGTTTGAGGAAATCCAAGGTCTTATTCAGCCGCCATTCTTGGGCGGTATTGCAGGGCTTCGGCCAGGTGAACCTGCAAAATCTGCTCGGCGCCGGCCAAATCCGCGATGGTGCGCGCAAGTTTGAGCACGCGGTGGTAGGCGCGCGCCGAAAGCTGCAACTGGTTCATAGCGGTGCGCATGAGCGCGCGGCCGGCGTCATCCAACCCGCAGAACTGGCGCACCTCGCCCACGCGCATATCGGCATTGTTCATCACCGGGAATTGCGGGTCGCCGCCGTCGGCCAGCGGTTTGAAGCGTTGAATCTGCATCTGGCGGGCTGCCTCGACCCGCGCGCGCACCGTGGCGGAGGTTTCGCCCAGGCGGCTGTCGCTGAGTTTGTCATACGCCACGCGCGGCACTTCGACGTAGATATCGATGCGGTCGAGCAGCGGGCCGGAGATACGCTTCTGGTACTTGGTGACCATGCCGGGTGAGCAGGTGCACGGTTTCAACGGGTCGCCGAAAAAGCCGCACGGGCACGGGTTCATGGCTGCAACCATTTGAAAATTGGCCGGGAAGGTCAGCGATCCCTGCGCCCGGCTGATGGTTACAACCTTGTCCTCGATGGGCTGGCGCAGCACCTCCAGCACGCGCGGACCAAATTCAGGCAATTCGTCCAGGAACAACACGCCGCGGTGGGCCAGCGAGATTTCGCCCGGGTGCGGTATGTTCCCGCCGCCAACCAGCCCGGCGTGGCTGATAGTGTGGTGCGGCGCGCGGAATGGCCGCGTCTGGATCAGGGGCACGTCCGGCGGGAGTTGATCGGCGATCGAGTAAATGCGGGTGACATCCAGCGCTTCTTCAATCGATAGACGCGGCAGGATGGCCGGCATGGCGCGCGCCAGCAGGGTTTTCCCGGCGCCAGGCGGGCCGCTGAGCAGCACATTGTGTCCGCCCGCGGCGGCGATTTCCAGCGCGCGTTTGACGTGTTCCTGGCCTTTGATTTCACGAAAATCCACCTGGACAGCCGGTTCGGATTGTTTCACATCCACGGGCGGGTGTGCGGGGATGATCACATTGCCCAGCAGATGGTTGGCCAATTCGGTCAGGTTGGCGACCGGAATGACCTCCAATTCCGGGATCAGGGCGGCTTCCGCGGCGTCGCATTGCGGAACGAAGACCCGCTTGAAACCTTCTCGCCGCGCAACCGCCGCCATGGGCAACACCCCGCGCACATGCCGGACGATGCCATCCAGCGATAGCTCGCCGATGACCACGGTGTCGGCCAGGCTTTCCGGGGCCAGTTGCTCAGTAGTCACCAGCACTCCCAGCGCGATGGGCAGGTCGTAGGCGGGGCCCTCCTTGCGCACGGTGGCCGGCGCCAGATTAACGGTGAGCGGTTTACGGGGGTATTCCAGGCCGGCGTTCTTAATGGCGGAATAGACCCGCTCGCGGCTTTCCTGCACGGCTGCGTCCGGCAGCCCGACGATGGTCATCTTGGGCAAACCCTGGCCAAAATCGACCTCGACCTCGACGATGACGCCTTCGAGGCCAATGACAGCGCAGGAGAAGATGCGAGCAAGCATGAGCTTAGTTTAGGGGTGGTTGTGAAAATTGTCAATTGAAATAACTGGCGGGGGAAACTTCAGCCGATCAGCGGGCTGACGAATGTGTTACCCCAAGCGCTATGCTGTCAATGGGTGGCAAATATAAAATCATCCAGGAACACTTCACTGGCCGGGCTGTATGGATTGGAATTGACCGTCTCTACCTGGATGCGCAACATCACCGTATCGTCTTGCATGCCGGTGAGTTTCACGATCTTTTCGGCCCAGGAGTTGGTGCTCTTCTCTTTGCAGATGTCCAGGGAAAATTCGAGTTCTTTTTTGGAATAAACCCGCAGTTGATCCCGGGTCATATCGCAGGGTTCGCTTGATTGAATCCAAACCCAGAAGCGCAGCACCGGATCATTTCCAGGGAGTGTAACAGTCTGGCTGATTTCGGTAAGATGCGACTGGCTTTGATCGCCCTGATCGCCCAGCCAGGCCACGTGTGTCCCGGAGCGCGGCACGATGCTTTCGGGCAATTCATTTTGCGCGAAGATCAAAAAGGCGTCTTTAGGCAAGAATGACCAAATAACCGGCTGCGACTCAAAATCGCCGTTGGGCAGCGGGATGGGCGGCGTGGAAACCCAGGGCAGGAAGACTGTGTGGCAGCTTTTTGCGGCATACGGGCTGGCGTGGAACAGTAACAGCGCGCAAACGATCAGGATTCCAGCTATCATGCTTTTTCCGGACCCGCGGTGAAATTTCAACATTGCCTTTCCCCCTCCCACGTTTGGGTGCTGATTTGAACAGGATAAGTATAGCGCGAAAATTAAACCAAATCCCCCTGGCCGGGTGGGCCAGGGGGCGTTTGTTTCCCATGCGGTCCCCTGTGATACGCATCGGAAACGAATACGGCGGGGCAGGGTGAGGTCAGGATGCCTGTGCCGGTTTGGTTTTATTCTGCAGTTGCTTGAGTTCCACCTTTTCCAGTTGGACGCTGATTGTCTTTTGAATCAGTTCGTGCAGCTCATCGAAGTTCGAAAAGGTGGCTTCACTGCCATCTGCGATTGACCGCAGGCTACCGTGAAGTTCGTTCTTTGATGTTTCTGCAGGCATTATTGTGAGGACGAAGGTGGTTTTCCTGCGCATCCATGAACCTCTAGGGTCAGGATACCAGGATTTACTGACAGGAAACTGACGTTTCAGACAAACACAAGCAAGATTCTATACAGGTTTGTAAGGCGATTCATGACGGGCAGATTTTATACTTTCGACCAGTTGGCGCAGGTCAGAACGCGGCTGCAAATCCAGGTCGGCTTTGAGGGTGGCTTCCAGTTTCTGGTAGAGATGAACAGCACGCGGCGAACTGTTTAATCCAATGTAGGCCTGCATGCCCAGCAAGGTGGCATCTTCATTCCAGGCATCCCGTTGCAGTATCTTCTGGGCGCAGTTGGCCGCCTGATAAAACCGCTGCTGATCGAGGTAGGCCTGGCCCAGCACCAACTGTCCCTGCAGGAACAGATCGACCAATTCCTGGCGGCGTGATGCGCTCCAATCCAGGTACAAATCCATTGGAAACAAGTCGTCGGTATACAGCGCCAGGGCCTCCTGCAAGCGTCCAATCTGGCGCGATTGGATGGCGATGGGCATTTCCTGTTCAAAATGCTCAAAATCGACCATTGAACCGGGGGGCAGGTTGATGAAAACGCGCTCGCCTTCGACGGTCAAATACCGCGAGGGAAATTTGTCCGGTAAATCCGGTTCAAGAATGTGCCGGAGCGTGGAAGTGGCCTGGTGAAACAAATCCAGGCTGGTGGTGAGCGGGTGCTCCGGCCATAATTCCTCGAGGATCACCTCCCGGCTGGCGGAATGGCCGGGTTGCAGGAGCAAGAAACGGAACATATCGCCGGCTTTGCGGCGCTGCCAGAGCACATCCGCCACGGGTCTGCGGCCTTGAAGCACGCGAAACTGCCCCAGGCCGTAAACGCGCAGCGGCGGCGGCGCAATTTTATCCAGGTATTGCAGGAAGGCCTCGGTGGGTTCACGGGCGGCAGGATCGCGGCTGCGGATGTAACGCGCCACCATGGGGAAGGCCAGTTTTCGCTCGCGTTCCAGCAGGAAGGTGTAGCCGCCCTGCAAAACGGATTTTACAGCCTGTTGCCAGATGTCAACCGCGCCGGGCTTTTCCTCCTGGGCGAGCCAGACGGCCTGTAAGAAGCGGGCATACGCCAGATCATATTCGGCTTTCAGGCTGCTGAATTTTTGAATGGCCAATTCAATCTTATCCAGCGCCTGGCTGCGGTCGCCCGATTCCCAACAGGTGCGGGCCTGTTCCATCGTTGCCTGGCCGATCAAAAAGATCGATTGAATCCGTTCCGCAAAACGGAATGCATCCTCTGCCCAGGTGTGGGCTGTTGCGGGTTCGCCGCGCAGGCGAAAAAGCCGGCTGTATTCCAGGCGGGTCCATACGTTCAGATCTGGCGAACCGCTCTGGTTGGCAATACGCAAAGCCAGATACAGATATTCTTCGGCTTTTTCAAGTTCTTCTTCATCCAGCGCAAGCCGCGACCACAGGTAATAATAACCGCCGGCCATGCGCGTTCCCGGCCGCACCAGGGGCAGGTAGGCATCCAGCGCCTGGCGCGCCCGCTTGCGGTCGCCGATGGTCTGATAAATCAGGGCCTGAAGAAACGGCAGCCCCCAGGTCTCGCCGCCGCTGTCGGCTTTAAGCTGGCTGGCTTCGTCCATGGTGGCGAGCGCCAGGGTGAATTTTCCTTCGATGTAGAACACTGAAGCGGCCTGGTTATGCAGCGCACGGGCCAGGCCGGCTGTGTATTGAATGGCACGGCTGATTTCAGCCGCCTGGTAAAACCTTTGCTCGGCGGACTGCAAATCGTTGGTTTCGGCTTCAATAATGCCAAGCGAAACCAGCGCATCGACGGCTTCGGGGGAGGCCTGCGTGATCGCCAGTATTGCCTCGGCCAATTGCCGTCCCTCTTTGTATTTTCCGATCCGGCATGCCAGGTTTAACACGCGCTGAAGCGTTTGGAGCGCAGCCTGCCCGTTGTTCTGGCTTCGATCCAGTTCTAAAGCCTGTGCTGCGCTATGATAGGCCCCTTGAATATCGCCAGCCGACTCTTTACTTTTGCTTTCCTCGATGAGGGACGTAATGGTGACTGTTGGCATAATGTTGATGAAAAGTTGAATGATATTAAATCATACAACAGCCCGCCTTTGGCTGCAAGACAGGCTGACTTATCAAACAGGTTTTATTGATCAATACCTGCCGCGAACTTGCCTGGCTTCCGGGTTGACCAGTTCGGATTCACGGGCCGGCGCAACGCGCACCGCGCTGGCTTTGTATTCGGGAATCTTCGCCTGCGGATCGATGACATCCTGGGTCAACAGGTTGGCTGCTGCTTCGTGAAAGTGGAAGGGGATGAACACCACGCCAGGTGTGGTTTTTTGTGTGACCCGCGCGCGCAGGACGATGGAACCGCGCCGCGAGGTGACGCGCACCGGGCTGCCGTCTTCGATGTTCAGGCGGGCCGCGTCGGCCGGGTTGATTTCCATCAGTGCTTCGGGAAAGAGATCATCCAGCCAGGAATGCCGGGTGAGCGTGCCGCCATGCCAGTGCTCGAGCACGCGCCCGGTGGTGAGAATGAGCGGATAGTCTTCGTCCGGCATCTCGGCCATGTGGGCATCTTCCAGCGGGTGAAATTTGCCCCGTCCGCGCGGGAAGGTCCCCGCGAAAAGGGACGGCGTGCCCGGATGGTTCTCATCCCAGGACGGTACCTGGATACCCTCGCGCTCAATGCGCGGGTAGGTAACGCCGCGGTAATCGGGTACAACCGAGCCGATTTCACGCATAATTTCGGAGGGATCTTGGTAGTCCCAGTAAGCGCTGTTCGGACGGCCAAGCCGGGCTTCCAGTCGTTTGGCCAGATCGCAAAGGATTTTCCAATCGGGGCGGGCCTGCCCGCGCGGTTGGATGGCCTGCCGGACGCGCTGCACACGCCGGTCGGTGTTGGTGAAGGTGCCGTCCTTCTCAGCCCAGGAGGTCGCCGGAAGGAATACGTCGGCAAACGCGCCGGACTCGTTGATGAAGATATCCTGCGCGACGAGGAACTCGAGCTGCTCAAATTTGTGGCAGGTGTGATTGAGATCCGGTTCGGACATCATCGGGTTCTCGCCCATGATATAGAGCGACTGCACGCCGCCCGGGCCGATGGAACTGACGATTTCGGTGGTGGTCAGACCGAGCTGCCGATTCAATCCGCCGGGCTCGATGTTCCAGGCCTGTTCAAACTTGCGCGCATTTTCCTCGTTGTCAACCCGCTGGTATCCCGGGTAATGCCAGGGCATGGCGCCCATATCGGAAGCGCCCTGCACGTTGTTTTGCCCGCGCAACGGGTTGAGACCGGTGCCAGGCCGGCCGATATTGCCGGTGAGCAGAGCCAGATTGATCAGCGCCAGCGCGTTGGCCGTGCCGTGCGAATGCTCGGGGATGCCCAGCGACCAGTAGATGGCGGCATTTTTGGCATTGCCATACATGCGCGCCGCTTCGACGATCAGGTTGCGGTCCACGCCCGAAACCGATTCGGCGTATTCGGGGGTAAATTTTTCCATCGAGGCGGCGAAGGCAGCAAAATTTTCGGTGCGTTCGTCAATGAAAGCCTGGTTGTAAAGCTTTTCTTTGAGAATCACGTGCGCCATGGCCGAGAAAATCGCAATATCGCTACCCGGTTTTTCTGGCAGCCAGAGCGTGGCATAGTTAACCATTTCAACGCGGCGCGGATCGACAACGATCAGTTTTGCGCCGTTCTTCTGGACAGCGGCTTTCATCTGAAGGGCGATAATGGGATGGTTTTCGGTCGTGTTGGATCCGGTGACGATGAAGACATCATTCATGGCAACCTCGGCGGCCGTGTTGCTCATCGCTGACGATCCGACCGCCATTTGCAGCGCAACGACGGATGCGGCATGGCACAAGCGGGTGCAATGGTCGACATGGTTGGTGCGAAAAAGCGACCGGAAAAGCTTCTCGATCAGGTAATTGTCCTCATTGGTCGCCTTGGCGCAGCAAAAGACGGCCATGGCGTTTGCGCCACCGCGCCGGTAGATTTCTATCTGCCGGTCGGCGATGTAATCCAGGGCTTCATCCCAGGTGGCTTCGCGCCATTCCGACAGGTCAAAGGCTTGCGTGCGCTGGCCGGGTTTTTGCGGCGTGCGCCGGATCAGTGGGGTGGTGATGCGCTGCTGGTTATAGATAAAGTCATAACCAAAGCGGCCTTTGACGCATAAATTGCCGTGGTTGACGACGGAATCATGTGGCGAGGTGACCCGGTAAATGAAGTCGTCCTGCATGTGCAGTTGGAGCGTGCAGCCAACACCGCAAAAAGGGCAGGTGGTGGAAACAACGCGGTCGTTGAGGGTCATGATTTACCTCCTGTGGCGGGCTGTTCCGCGGCAGCCTCGCGGCGCATCCGGCGGCGGCGCTCGCTGCGGGTGAGCGACATGATTTCATCCGGCGAGCGGCCCTGTTCCAGCAGCCACTGGCGTTTGGGTTTGAGCGCATTGGTGGGACAAACTGCCACGCATTGTCCGCAAAAGACGCAGGTGGTTTCGGGCAGGGGTTTTTCAAAAAACGTGCCAATTTGCGTTTCGAAGCCGCGGCCGGTAAAGTTGATGGCGTAGGTGTACTGAGCATCCTCGGCGCACACCTGCACGCAGCGCCAGCACAGCACGCACTTGGAATAATCGCGGATGTACATGGGATTATCGTCGAGCACGGGGGAAATGCGCTGCTCGGCTTCCGGAAAGCGCTCGTCCCGGGCGCCGTATTCGCGCATATAGGCCTGGATATCCGGCGCTTCGCTCAGGTCAACGGTGGTGGCCAGCATTTCGAGGATCGTCCGCCTGGCGCGTTTCACACGCTCGGTGTGCGTGCTGACCTGCATGCCTTCGCTGATTTTTGCCACACAAGAGGGCACCAGCGTGCGCGCACCTTCCACTTCCACCACGCACAGCCGGCAAAGCGCGTTGGATGTGCAATAGTCGTGGTAGCAAATAGTTGGAATCTCGATTCCGACGGAGGCGGCAGCTTTGAGGATGGTCGTGCCCGGTGCGGCCTGGACCGGGTTGCCGTCGATGGTGAGGGTGATTGAGTCGGTCATGCCAGTCCTCCTTCGGGGGTGGTTTGGCGGGCTTCAAACAATTCGGGCCAATGGCGAATGGCGCTCATCACGGCGGATGCGGCGGTCTGGCCCAGGCCGCATAGCGAGGCATCCGTCATGGTCCAACCCACATCCAGCAGGCGGTCCTTGTCGCCGGGCAGCGGGCGGTTCTCCGCGATGCGCTGAAGGATTTCGTACTGGCGCTGAGTGCCCATCTGGCAGGGGTAGCATTTCCCGCAGGATTCGTCGGCGAAAAAGTGGCCAAGCCGCAGGAGGATTTCCTGCATGTCACGGGTTTCATCGAAAACGGTAATGACGCCTGAGCCCAGCGGCAGCCCAGCGGCGCGCAAATCTTCGAAGGATAAGCGCACATCCAGGTCTTTTTCGACGGCGAAAGCGCCGGCCGCGCCGCCAAACAGCGCCGCCTGGAATTTGTGTCCCGCGCGCATGCCGCCGGCCAGGTCATCCATGAGGTGGCGGAAGGTGACGCCAAAGGGCACCTCATACAGGCCGGGCCGCATCACATCGCCGGAGAGGCAGAAGAGCTTTGGCCCTGGCGATTTTTGCGTGCCCAGGTGGCGGTAGGCGGCCGATCCGATCTTGAGAATCAGGGGGATGTTGATCAGGGTTTCGACGTTGTTGATGACGGTGGGTTTGCCAAACAGGCCGTGCGTGGTGGGGAAGGGCGGCTTGATGCGCGGGAAACCGCGTTTTCCTTCGATCGATTCAAACAATGCCGTTTCCTCGCCGCAAATATATGCACCCGCGCCGCGGCGCAATTCGATGTCAAAGTCGAAACCACTGTCCAGGATATTCCTGCCCAAAATTCCCGCCTGCCGGGCTTCAGCGATCGCTGCTTTGAGGATCAGGTATTGCAGTTGGTATTCGCCGCGGATGTACAGGTATCCTTTGTGCGCGCCGACGGCAAACGCACAGATTATCAGCCCTTCGAGGACGCGGTGCGGGTCGTCCTCGATGACCACCCGATCCTTGAATGTGCCGGGCTCGGCTTCATCTGCGTTGCAGACGACGTATTTGACCGGTTCGCTGGATGCCGCGACTGCCTCCCATTTCGCGCCGGTCGGGAAGGCCGCGCCGCCGCGCCCCACCAGACCGGCGGCTTTCACTTCCGCAACGATGGCATCCGGTGAAAGCGCCAATGCCTTGCGCAACGAGTCGTAGCCGCCGGATTGCCGGTACTCGTCGAGGTTGGTGATCCGTCCTTTACCGCAATTAAACGTCAGCAGGTTGATATCGCCGCCGACCACCGAATAGGGGCGCTGTGCCTTGCCGGAAACCAGGTCTTCCCAGGATTGGGTATCGGCTTTTGGCACCGGCGCTCCCTGCACCAACAATGCGGGCGCGTGTTCGCATAAACCCAGGCAGGGGGCCCGTTCAACCTGAATGGTATCCTGGATCTCGCCTGGGAGGCGGTGGCGTTCGACCTGCTGCGCCATCACTTTCATCACCCCGTCCGCGCCGGCCATGCTGCAGGCGGGGTCGCCGCAGACGTGGATGATGGTTTTCGCGACCGGCTCGCGGTAGAATAAGGCATAGAAATCGATGACGCCGTACACGTCGGCCAGCGGCACGCGCAATGCCTGGCCGACCGCGGCAGCCACCGGTTCAGGGATATAACCGTATAACTCCTGCGCGGCGTGCAAAGCCGGCAGCAACGCCGTTCGACCTTGCGGGCCTAAATCGGCGAGCACAGGTTGTAGGAGTGCGAGATCAATTTCTGGCATGCCTGCTCCTTTATGGGAGAATTCGACGGGGATGGGTTGGGCTGTTGACAATCATCAGTATAATTATAAAGAATTATGATCAGCTTAGTCATTCAAGCGGGTGGTGAGTCGCGCCGGATGGGGCGCAATAAGGCCCTGGTTCCATTTCTGGGGCGGCCGTTATACCAACGCGTCCTGGAGCGGTTGGCGCCGCTGGCGGACGAGGTGCTGATCACCACCAACACCTCCGAAGGCTTTGAAACCGCAAATGTTCCGCTGGTCGCGGACGTCTTCCCCGGGCAAGGAGCGCTGGGCGGGCTGTACACGGCCATCTGGGCGGCCCAGCACCCGATTGTGATGGTGGTAGCCTGCGATCTGCCCTTTGCCAGCCCGGACCTGATGCGCCGCCAGATTGAATTGATGGTATCGCACGAGTTGGATGTGGCGATTCCCGGCACCTGGGAGAAACGCGAGCCGTTGCACAGCGTTTACCGCAAGGAAACCTGTTTGCCGCACATTCGCCAGGCGCTGGTGCAGGGCGAAAAACGGCTGATTTCGTGGTTTCCGCATGTTAAGGTTCAGTTTATTCCACCGGAAGAGATTCAGAAGTATGACCCGCTGGGGTTGGCTTTTCGAAATGTGAATTCCCAGGAAGAACTGGATCAGGCTGAAGCCCTGGCGCGGCAGATGGGTTAACAGAATTCGCAGGCAGGCTCTGCGTTGACATCCAGGCTGATGGCTTCGGATTGAAACCGCCAGGCATGCGTGTAAACATTAAACTGTGTGCGGCGCGCATATCCAACGACCGTGATGCCCAATTCATCCGCCAGGCGGGCTGAAAGCGCGGTCGGTGAAGTCCGCGAAATCACCGCGGAAGCGCCCATGCGCGCTGACTTTTGCAGCATCTCCGAACTGATCCGGCCGGTGGTGAACACAAGGCGGCGCTTCAGGCGGGGATTTTCCAGCAACAGCCGGCCGGCCAGTTTGTCGAGCGTATTGTGACGGCCGATATCCTCCGCCAAAAGGGACGTGCCCTCGCCGTCCGTTAGCATGGAACAATGCACGCCGCGCGTGGATCGATACAATTCCTGCTGCCGCAGTAAATCATCCATACCGGCCAGGATGAGATCGGGTGGGAGGAAATCTTTTTCCATGATAGCGTGAGAAAGGTTGGATTCCTGGGTTGCCGTGGCGCCGCCGGTGCAACCGGACGTGCGCCGCCAGTGGAGCGGCTTTGTGACGGTGTGGTTCAGCCAGACATCCAACTGGCAGCCGTTATCACAGGCGCGAACGGCGGATATCTCATTTGCTTGAATGATGATGCCTTCATTATAAAGAAACCCCACTCCAAGTGCTTCAAGGTGTGAGGGGGTACACATGAAAGTCAACCAGGGTTCGCCGTTGACAT
>ERZ1649853.797-NODE-797-length-12668-cov-7.286847_pt1 | contig 12668 bp, 14 predicted proteins | sample MGYA00575353_ERZ1649853 | MGnify/ENA primary metagenome ERZ1649853 (study PRJEB40853, sample SAMN11349654) | freshwater sediment metagenome | isolation source: river sediment | host: Sediment | place: India: Okhla Barrage, New Delhi | collected 2017-02-21 ...
TCAAGGAGACCGACACGCAGATCGTCATGAGCGCCCACAAGGGCGTCCCGTGGACGGGCATCTGAGCGTGCTTCTCTACACCGCCTGAAGCGCTATCTGGACGACGTCCATCGTCTTGATGTTCAGGCCCGCCTTCTTCGCGCCCGCGTTGAGGTTGACCTGACAGAACGGGCACGAGGTCGCAATCACCTCGGCGCCCGCATCGACGGCGTACTTGACGCGTTCAGCAGCCACGTTCTCGGCCATGTCGTTGAAGGCCGACTTGAACCCGCCCCCCGCTCCGCAGCACTCAGAGTCGTCTTTCTCAGCCTTGGTCTCGAGCAGGGTCAGCCCGGGTATGGCCTTGAGAACGTTCCTGGGGGCGTCGAAGACCTTCGCGTGCCTGCCCAGGTGGCACGGGTCGTGGTAGAAGACTTTCTTCTTGTATTCCTTTGTGAACTTCAGCCTGCCGTCCTTGATGAGCTTCTCGAGGAACTCGGAGACATGGTACAGCTTGTAGCTCGGCCTGCCGGTGAGCTTGGGATAGTCGGTCTTCATGGTGTTGTAGCAGCCTGCGCACGCGGTCACCATCGCCTTCCAGCCGCGCTTCTCCATCTCCTGTACGTTGTGCGGGGCCAGCTCGTTCATGACGACGCTCTTCTGCCCCGTCCTCAGGAGGGGGGAGCCGCAGCACCATTCCTCCTCGCCCAGTATGTTGAACTTGACCCCGGCCTTGTCCAGCAGCTTGGCCGTAGCCACGGCCAAGGGCTGCATCCTGTAGGCCTCGGTGCACCCGGTGAAGAACACGACCTCGGGGCTCGGTGAGAGCTTAATCTCCGGCGGGAGCCACGCGGGCCTCTTCTCCTTCGGCTCGTCGTAGGGGTTCCTCTTGGTCGAGACCTTCTCATTGATCTTCTTGTGCGCCTCAGGCGGTCCGTGGCCCTCCGAGATGAGCCATTCCTTGACCTCTTCCCAGAGCTTCGGAAACTCGATCTCCACGTGGCAGTGGTGCTCGCACGCCCCACAAGATGTGCACTGGAACACGCGCTCAACGAACTCGGGGGTGATCTTCGTCTGCCGCCTGAGCAGCCTGTCCATCGGGGTCTTGCCTGCGATCTGCTTCAGGTAGTAGACCTTGCCCCTTGGCGTAGAGGACTCCCAGCCGAGTTGGCCGTAGACAGGGCAGACATCACGGCAATAGCCGCACTGCAGGCACGCGTAGAGGTCTTTCTCGATCTCGTTGATCTTTCTCATGAAACGTCACCGGATAGTTGTCGAAAGGCAGTCGATGTACCCCTGCCCCAGGCTCCGGGTCAGAGGTCGGATTGGCCCCTGGCAGTCGGCATGGCTTCAATGTTGATAAACATATTGAAGTGCCCACGGATTCTTCGAGCCTGGCCATCGGCACTCGATTTCACTTTTTCGCTTTCTGCTTCTTATCCGAAAGACGGATTTCAACATCCTTACCTGGTTCGTAGCCCTTCATGGTCCCCAGCATCCCCCGGACGGTCCCGTCGACTATCTCGGACACGAACCTTCCCGCGGCTATGCGCTTCCCACCCACGAATATGTCCACCTTGAGGTCCGACAGTTCCTTACAGTCGGCAACCTTCCCCCGGCTCTTCGCGATGGCCCTCGCGAGCCTGTTGCAGTCCAGCCCACACTTGCCGCAATCGAGGCCGGGCAGCTGCCGCCGCGCGCGCTCGTATCCGATCTCCTCCTCGATGTGGGCCACCAACGACTTGACCGTCGGATTCTTCAGGATCGTCCCTGGCCTCGGCTCGACCTCTCCCACCGCAACCTTCGCGAACTTGCCCTCTTTGCTGCCCTCGATGATGATGACGTCTGGGCGGTACTCCCGCTCGATCACGGCCGCGATGTCCTCCTCCGGGGTGTTCGAGTGTTTGATGACGCTCGTCTCTATGTTGGAGATGAAGACCACGGGGTCGCTCCCGGCCTTCCAGTGCCTCCAGGTGTCCTTGCCCTCGCTGTCGACGCTCTTGTCGTGGGGCGCGTGCTTCATCGAAGCGACCCTGTAGCCCTTCTTCGAGAGCGCCCGAATGGTCCCCTCGAGGAGCGTTGTCTTCCCGGAGTCCTGGAATCCGTAGATGCCAATGATCATCTGAACACGTGACCGCATGACCGAATCGACTGATAAAGCTGATTCCGGAACTACCTTCGCCGGATGAGGGAGCCCACTATCCTCGGTATGCTGGCGTAGATCGAGTCCTCAGACCAGTCGAGCTCCTCCTTCTCGCACACGGTCGACTCGCTGAGGCTCATGGCGGTCTCCCGGAGATGCTCCATCTGCGATTCTGACGCCGAGCCTTTCCCGACGATCGCGTCAATGTTTGCCGACAGCTCCCGAGCGGCCTTGATCCTGGCCTCGGTCCTGTTTGCGACTTCCTCCGAGATCAGGCCCATGTCACGCTTGACGGCGTTGAGTCCGAGTCCGGACGAGTATGTCGCATCGACGATGGCGGACCTGCTCATCCACTTGGTCTCATAGTTCAGGACGTACTTCCAGCTGGGCATCGTCGAGAGTTTCAGGTGGTCTTCCAGGCTCGATGCGAACAGCCTGAAGCCGTGCCTCTCGGGGTCCTCGAAGGCGTTCCCTCCGGGGTCCAGGAAAGGAGCCAGGGGGCTGATGAACGGCACCAGCGGTTTCCCCCTGAACTTGACGTACAGCTTCCTCGCATACTCCACGGTCTCGTCGACCGACTCCCTGGTCTGGGTTGGCAGACCTATCATGTAGAACATGTCGAACCTGTTGCACCCAGCGCTCAGGAACGCCTCCGCGGACTTCTCCAGTCCGGCGTTGGTGTATGGCTTCCCCTGGGCCTTCCTGACGGACTCGTCGTGCGTCTCGGGGGACATCTGCACGCTGAAGCGGTCGATGCTCTTAGCCACCTCGTCTGCGAACTCCTTGTCCGCGGGCGAGAAGAGTTCGACCACGATTTCGTTCTTGACCTTGCGCTTCTTGACCTCCGACAGGAACTCGGATGCGTACTTCCTCCCCGCCTGTCTGAGGTCACCGACGACGAACGTGGCACCTTTCACATACTCCTCTGCCCTCGCGATATCGTCCGCCAACAGCTCGGGGGACCTGTATGCCGGCTTCTTCCGCCCGAAGTTCCTCCCGAAGGAGTCGCACGAGCCAGCGCAGTTGACGCAGTTGTGGGTGCACCCGCGGACAGAGACGGCGATGGACATTGGGTTCGACTTCCAGTTCTTGTAAGGCAGGTGCCCCTGGAGGTCCCGGTACCTCAGCACCTTCCGCACCATCAGCCCGTAGTCGATCAGGATGTCGTCCAGGTTGTCCGGGACGTGACTGAGCGGGTTGACCCTGACCTTACCATCGTCCCTCCAGGTCAGGTTGGGCACGGATTCAGGTCTCTTCCCAGCGCTGATGGTCTCAAGAAGCGTCTCGAGGGGTTTCTCTGTGGAGTCCCCGCGGACGACATAGTCGATGTCCGGGTGTTTCGAGACGAGTTCCTCATGGTAGTACGAGGACGAGAATCCTCCAAGGATGACTGGCACGTCCGGGCGGTGCTTCTTCGAAATCCTTGCGAGCTCGAGCGCCCCCTGGACATGAGGCATCCAGTGGAGGTCGATCCCCACGGCCTTCGCCTCGATGCCCTTCATGAACTTCTCAGGGTCGAACCTCCTCGACCCGAGCATGCGCGTCGCGATGTTGGCAATCCTGACCTCGTATCCTTCGGATTCGAGATGCGATGCGATGGTCGTGAAGCCGATGGGGTACATTTCGAAGACGGGAGTTGAAGGTATCAGGTCGCTGATAGGCCCCAGGAGCATCGTGCGCTTCCTGAAGTCCACCACGCTCGGAGGGTGAAGGAGAAGCAGGTCCAACGATGTCATCCGTCGGTCAAACGCAACCCAGTCTATTAGAGGCTGCTATGTTACACTATGCAATACAAGGGGACAAAAGGGGACAATGGGGCCATCTCACGGACAACAATAATAAGCGTCCTGTGTCGATACCGCCCCGATGCATATGAGGAAAGTCATCTACAGCCTGTTGCCTCTGGTGCTAGCATTTGCAGTCTTCGGGATGGCAGCCTACCCCGTCGCTGCAGAGACTGAAACGATCCCTCCGATGAACGCGCTGACTCTAACATACAACCTGTCAGAGGGAGATACGATATCCGGTGACTGGTCGGCGGATGGATCGCTGACTTTCCGTCTGACTGGACCCAGCGGCATTATAACCACGGACACCGACACCTACGGGATCATCCTCCACATCTGCATGGATGACGGGAGCTATGTCCTGTCCTGGACCAACGCAGGAATAGCCGATGTCGAACTCGAGTACGATGTGACCGCAGGCGGTGCGGGCGGGTTCTTCGACGACCTCGGCACGGCAATCCTGATTGGGCTCTTGGTGTTCGCCGCCGTGATAGTCATAGTGATAGTGATAGTCGTGCTAGTGGTCCTCAGGGGCAAGAAGAACAAGCAGGCACCGGCCCAGCCAGTGATCACGCCCCCGGTGGGCGGCAACTGCCCGGTCTGCGGCATGCCCGTGGACCCGCAGGTCGCGTTCTGCGCCAAGTGCGGCGCGAAACTGCGGTGACCCTGGAAACAGCACATCGGGCCCTCGGCCCAAAACCCCTTCTTTCGACTTTCCCTATTCTCGCTAGGCTGCTCCCGCCCTCGAATTCTAGAAGCGTGCCGAGGACTGCCGTCAAACACCGTTCATAAGGGGTAGTCAAATCCTCGGAAATCGTTCTACTGACTCGACCTTCAGGCTAGGGTTCAGTCGAAAAGTGATTTATACATTGTAGCGAATCCCCGGGCAATGCTTGCGGAGAACTACATGGGGGTCGCGGTTTTCGCGATTATAGCGATTCTCATCCCCGCCCTCGTGTTCCTGCTGTCGAGGTACTTCCGCACGGACAAGAACGACCCGAGAGGGATGACCACATATGAGTGCGGTGAAGAGCCCATCGGGGAGGCCCAGATCCAGTTCCATTTCCAGTACTACATGTACGCCATCATATTCGTGGCGTTCGACCTCGTCACCGTATTCGTTCTCATCTGGGGCCTCGTATTCGCAGATATCAGCGACCTGGCAAAGGTCTACATGCTCCTGTTCCTAGGCGTTCTCCTGGCAGGCGTCACATACGCCCTGAAGAAGGAGGAGATAATCTGGATATGAAGGGGGGGCGGGGCGGCCAGCCCGGCCAGGTCCTGGCGTTCAGCTCCAAGGACTTTCTGAAGTGGTGCGACGGCGCCCTCGAGGGGGTCCTCCGGAAGTCCGCGGTCGGGAGCGGGATCGACTGGCTCCTCAAGGACTTCTTCAACTGGGCCACCAGGAACTCGATATATCCTCTTCACTTCGGCATCATGTGTTGCGCGCTCGAGATGGCCGTCGCGAGCGCTCCGAGGTTCGACGCCCAGCGGATGGGCGTCATATACAGGTCGACCCCGAGGCAATGCGACGTGCTTCTCGTGAACGGGCCCGTGAGCAAGAAGCTCAAGCCCGGCCTGAGGCGGCTTTACGACCAGATGCCGGAGCCGAAGTGGGTCATCGCCATGGGGGAGTGCGCGATATCCGGAGGGCCGTTCTGGCAGAGCTACAGCGTCGTGCCAGGCGTTGACCAGTTCATACCGGTAGACATCTACATTCCGGGCTGTCCGGCCAGGCCGGAGGCCCTCATTGACGGCTTCATCAAGCTTCAGAATCTGATCAAGGAGAACAAGAAGGGGCTCCTGACAGGGAAATGAGGGACAGGGGGCGACAAACGATGGCGGCGCGGGGGAAGGGCAGTCCGGCAGAGGGCATGGAGCGGGCCCTCAGCAAGGTCGACGACGTGCCCGAGGAGAGGGTCATCAGAGCGCTCCTCGACAACTTCCCGACCGCCGTGACTGACTTCAAGAAGCTCTCGAAAGGGGTCGTCCGCGCGAGGATCGAGAGGCGGGACATCCACAAAGCATGCCTGTTCGTCAGGGACACGCTCGGGTTCGAGCACCTGTCCATGATCTCGGCGGTCGAGTACGACGACAGGTTCGAGATAGTCTACCACATCGCGAGCTGGAGCCAGAGACTGCTCCTCGAGCTCATCACGTCGACTCCGAAGGACGACCCGTCCGTGGACTCCGTGTCCTCCATCTGGGGCGGGGCCAACTGGCAGGAACGAGAGTCGTACGACCTCATGGGCATCAAGTTCAGCAATCATCCGAAGCTGGAGCGCATACTGCTCCCCAAGGACTACCTCTACCACCCGCTCAGGAAGGACTTCAAGGGGGGTGACTGAGTGGCCGAGATGTGGATCAACATGGGGCCCCAGCACCCGATGACGCACGGGTTGTGGAACCTCAGAGTCAAGGTGGACGGTGAGACGATCGTCGACGCCCAGCCAGAGGTCGGGTACCTCCACAGGGGGATCGAGAAGCTGGTGGAGGGCCGCACATACACCCAGGTCATACCGATAACCGACAGGCTGTGCTACGGCTCCTCGCTCACCTGGAGCCACCTGTACTGTCTGACCGCGGAGAACCTGATGGGGGTCGAGGTGCCCCCGAGGGCGGAGTACATCAGGGTCGCGGCCATCGAGATGCAGAGGATCGCGTCCCACCTGATGTGGCTCGCGGCATACGCAGCCGACCTCGGCCTCATGCTGGGCTTCATCTACACGATGAGAGACCGTGAGATTTTCATCGACCTCCTGCAGGCGATGTCCGGCTCGAGGCTCACATACAACTATCCGAGGATCGGAGGCGTAGCTCACGACGTGCCCCCGAACTTCGAGAGGGACGCGCTTCGCGCATGCAGCTACATGGAGAAGAAGCTCAAGGAGTACGAGGACCTCTTCGATGGCTCCAAGGTCTTCATGATGAGGAACGTCGACGTCGGCCTCTTGAAGAAGGAGGACGCGATGAACCTCGGCGTGACCGGGCCTCCTCTCAGGGCGTCCGGTGTCAAGTACGACCTCAGGAAGGACATGCCATACAGCATCTATCCTGAGCTGAACTTCGAGCCCGCGACACACCCCGACGGGGACTGCTACGCGCGCTACAAGGTGCGCATGGATGAGATGTACACAAGCTGCAAGTTGATACGCCAGGCAGTGCAGAAGATGCCCAAGGGCAAGTGGCGCGTCGTCGCTCCGAGGAACGCCCCTGTCGGCACGGGCCTGGGCAGGGTCGAGGACCCGCGCGGCGAGGGCGTCATGTACCTGGTCGGGGACGGGTCAGACAGGCCTTACCGGCTGAAGATCAGGAGCCCGATATTCGTGACTGTGTCCGCGGCTCCGAAGATGCTGATCGGCTACAAGCTGGCCGATGTCGTGGCCATAATGGGCGGGCTCGACATGTGCATCGGGGAGACGGATCGGTGACGCCATGAACCTGTTCGAATTCTGCTACGGACTGATTCACTGGCTCGTCGACCTGGTCAACAACATATGGTACAGGCTCGGGGACTGGCTGCCCTGGTGGTTCGGGGACTTCTTCACGGCCGTCGGCGACTTCGCGAGTTCCCATGGGCACATCGCGGTCATGGCCATCCTGCTCGAGGTCCTGATCATCATAATCATCGCGCTCATCAACGTCCTGAACTTCATCTGGCTCGACAGGAAGTATATGGGACGAATGTTCGACTTCTACGGGCCATACTATGTCGGCTACAGGATCGGCGGCTGGCTCCAGAACCTCGCGGACGGCATGAAGCTGTTCGTCAAGGAGATCATAACGCCCGCAAAGGCCGACAGGATCGGCTTCTTCCTGGCGCCGGTCATATTCGTGGGTTCGTCGTTCCTTGCGCTGGCCACGATACCTCTCGGGAGGCAGTTCTACGTGGGCACGAACGCCGACCCGCTGAGCACGGGGGTCGAGGCCAGCGCCCTGATCGCGTTCGCGTTCTTCGCGATCGCGCCGTTCTCGATTCTAATAGCCGGGTGGTCTTCGAACAACAAGTACACACTCATCGGAGGGATGAGGTCGGCCGCTCAAATGATGAGCTACGAGATACCGATGCTGCTCACCGTCGCAAGCGTGTTCCTGCTCGCCGGCAGCTTCGGGTTCATGGATATCGTGGATGCTCAGCACGACATTTGGTTCGGGATCCCGCTGTTCCTCGGGCTGGTCACATTCATTGTCTGTCTCGCTGCCGAGGTGGAGATACAGCCCTTCGACCTCCCCGAGGCGGAGGCGGAGCTCGTCGAGGGCTGGACGACGGAATACTGCGGGATGAGGTTCGGCCTGTTCATGATGACCTCTTACCTGCGGGGGTACATAGGAGGCGCGCTCGCGACTGCGCTGTTCCTGGGTGGCTGGCACGGGCCCGGCTTCCTGCCCGACCCGATATGGTTCCTTATCAAAGCGTATATCGTGTTCGTCCTGATCGAGTGGGCACGCTGGTCGCTCCCGAGGGTGAGGGTGGACCAGATACTGAACATCGGCTGGAAGCGCCTGCTCCCGATGGCGATCCTCAACCTGATGGTCGCCGTGCTGCTGAAGACCGCGGGGTGGTTCTAGATGGCCCAGAAGAAGAAGGCCAAGGGCTCCGGTGGCCTCATCATCAGGCCCATGATGCGGTCCGGGAAACAGGTCGTCAGCTCGCTGTTCAAGGGCATGCCCAACACGATCCTGTACCCTTACCAGATACTCGACCTGCCCCCGACCTACCGGGGGAAGCACACGCTCGATTTCAAGCGGTGCATCGGCTGCGGCAACTGCGTCGAGATATGCCCCAACGACTGCATGTGGCTGGAGAAGCTGGATGACCCTGAACTCGGCAAGATCGAGCGGCCGGGGGTGGACATGGGCAGGTGCCTGTTCTGCGGGTTCTGCGTCGAGGTGTGCCCGACGGTCGCGCTACACCACACGGTCGAGTTCGAGCTTGCGGACTACAGGCGGGACAAGCTCAAGTACGGCCCCAAGGACCTCAGGGACGACAAGTTCGCTGACAAGGTCAAGGAGGAGAGGACGAAGCAGCGGCTTCCAGTCCTCGACATGGCCAAATGCACGAGCTGCGAGAAGTGTGCGGGCGCGTGCCCCGAGATGGTCATCGCGATGATGCCCGTTGAGAACGTCGGCCGGTCGAAACCGGAAATCAACCTGTCGAAGTGCACGGGCTGCGAGAAGTGCGTCATCGCATGCCCGGAGAAGGCGCTCGAGATGAAGGACATCTACGAGTCGTACTTCGAGATGCCTGAGCCCAAGTTCGCCCTGAAGAACTGCACCGGCTGCGGCGCGTGCGCCAGGGCCTGCCCCGCGGACGCCATCTACATGATGGAGATGCCTGGGACGGAGAAGGTCCTCAAGGACGGCAAGAAGGGCAAGCCCAAGAAGCGCGCGGTCTTCGTGCTCGAGAAATGCGTCGGGTGCGGCAGGTGCTTCCGAGCCTGCAAGTTCGAGGCGATCGAGATGTCGGGGGTGCGCAAGTGACCTGGGAACTGTTCGTGTTCCTGTTCCTGGCTGCGTCCGCGCTTCTGTCAGCGCTGCTGGTAGTCAGGGCGCGGGAGATAGTGCACAGCGTCATAGCTCTCGCGACCTGCTTCATCGCGGTCGCGTGCCTGTTCGTCATGCTCAGCGCGGAGTTCGTCGCCATCATTCAGATCCTGGTCTACGTGGGAGCTGTCGTCGTGGTAATCCTCTTCGGCATCATGCTGACGAGGCGCGGCATAATGGAGAGTGAGAAGCGATGAGGCACACCGCAGCACGAATCCTGGCGGTCCTCGCGCTCGCACTGCTGTTCATCGGCGCCATCATGTCGGTCGACTGGCCGGATGGAGAGATGGACCAGACCACTAGCGAAGACGTCGGGCAGACGCTGTTCGGCGACTCGAACGCGACGGGCTACGGACTCGTCATGTTCCTGATCGGATTGTTGTTGCTCGTTGCCATGCTCGGCGGCGTGTTCCTGGCGAAGGAGGAGAAGGAATGATCCCGATCGAGTACTGGCTCATGTTCAGCTCCCTCCTGCTCGCGATAGGCGCGTACGGCGTCCTGACTAGGAAGAACGCCATCGTCGTCCTGATGTGCATAGAGATCATGCTCAACGCGGCGAACATCAACCTGGTAGCATTTAGCTCGTACTACAGCACGCTGCATCCGGCGTTCGGTACGGACGCCTCGGGCCAGGTGTTCGCGCTGTTCTCGATAGCCATCGCCGCGGCCGAAGTCGCGGTCGGGCTCGCCATCCTCCTGTCAGTGTACCGGAGGTATCAGACGATAGATGTTGACAAGATCAACATCCTGAGGTGGTAAGATGGACTGGCTGCAACTCGCTTGGCTGATACCGGTCGCACCGTTCATCGCCTTCCTGCTGATCGCGCTGATGCCCAGGCGTACGCTGGGCTGGGAGGACGGGTGCGGGTATGCCATAGCGGGCGCGGGCACTGCGTTCGCGCTTTCGATGCTCGTCATCTGGGAGGTCGTGAACGGGAACACGCTGACGATCGGTGCCCCCAGGTTCACATGGCTGGTCATCGGCGACACCACGGTCACGTTCGGCCTATGGATCGATTCGCTCACCGCACTGATGCTGCTCGTCGTGTCCATCGTGGGGACCCTAGTCGTCATCTACTCCGCGGGCTACATGCACCACGAGGGCCCCACCAGGAGGAGGTACTACGCGGAGATCATGCTCTTCATATCGGTCATGTACGGACTGGTTCTCGCGGACAACTACCTCGAGATGTTCATCTTCTGGGAGCTCGTCGGCCTCTGCTCCTACCTGCTCATAGGCTTCTGGTACGACAGGCCCACGGCCGCGAGCGCGGCCAAGCGCGCGTTCATAGTGACGCGCGTGGGCGACATCATGTTCATGGCGGGCATCGTCATCCTGCTGAAGTATGTCGGGAACCTCGACTTCGCGACCCTGTTCGAGGGGGGCGCGACCGCGGTCATCCCGGACAACATGCTCACCCTCTCGACCGCGCTCATATTCGGAGGCGCGATCGGCAAGAGCGCGCAGTTCCCGCTTCACGAATGGCTGCCCGACGCGATGGAGGGCCCGACGACGGTGTCCGCGCTCATCCACGCGGCGACGATGGTCAAGGCGGGAGTGTACCTGGTCGCCAGGACCTATCCGCTCCTGATACAGTCGCCGGAGAGCCTGCTGTTCGTGGCAATCATAGGAGGAGTCACGGCCATAGTGGCGGCCTCGTGTGCTCTCGCGGCGAACGACATCAAGAGGGTGCTCGCATACAGCACCATCAGCCAGCTGGGATACATGATACTGGGCCTCGGCGCGGGAGGATATCTCGTCATCGAGCTCAACAACCCGGGCGGCTACGCCGCGGCTACATTCCACCTGATGAACCACGCGTTCTTCAAGGCCCTGCTGTTCCTCTGCGCGGGCAGCGTCATCCACGCCGTCGGCACGAACGACATGCGGCTCATGGGCGGCCTGCGCAAAACGATGAAGATCACATCGACCACGATGCTCATAGGAGCCCTGGCTATCGCGGGCGTCCCGCCCTTGTCAGGGTTCTGGAGCAAGGACGAGGTCCTGGCGGCCGTGTGGCACGCTGGCGAGTTCGACTGGACTTTCACCGTCCTCTGGGTGCTCGGGATCGTGACCGCCTTCATGACCGCCTTCTACATGTTCAGGATGTGGTTCATGACCTTCGCGGGCGAGCAGAGGTCGGAATTCCACGCGCACGAGTCGCCCAAGGTCATGACAGTGCCGCTGATGATACTCGCGGGCTTGGCCATCGTGTCCGGGTTCGCCCTGTTCATAGGCGACGGGTTCAAGGCCTTCATGAGCGGCGCGGTCGAGGGCCTGGTCCCGGGATTCCACCACGAACCTGTTGCCGACGTGGCGATCGAGATATTCACCGACCCGCTGACATACGTGTCGCTCGCGCTCGCGGCTGCGGGCATACTCCTGGCCTACCGGATGTACTACATGCCTGGGTTCGACAGGTCCGTTTTCGCCCGGGGTGTCCCTGGGACCGTGCAGAAGGCGCTCGAGAACAGGTGGTACATCAGCAAGTTCTACGATGACTTTGCGTACAAGGTCTGGTACGGGTTCTCGCTGGTAGCCGACCTTTTCGACAGGTATGTCATTGACGGCATCGTCAACGGTTTCTCGTACCTTGCGGTGCGCGGCGGGAGCACCATGCGGAAGGGGCAGTCGGGGAACGTGCAGCGGTATACAAGCCTGATAGTCATCGGGATAATTGCGCTGCTGCTGTTCGTGCTTTACATCGTGCCCTGGGGAGGTTGGTGAGACATGTTCCAAGGCGTCCCCGTGATCTCGATAGTCATCCTCCTGCCACTCATAGGGGCACTGGTCACATTCGGCCTGGGCAAGTACGAGAGGTATGCGAAGTACGTGGCCCTCGGGTTCTCGCTCGCGGCGCTCGCCCTGTCCGGCCTGATGACGCTTGACTTCGCGATCGACCCCGCGCCGACATCTGTTGGATACCACGACGGGGGCGGGTTCTTCGACTACCAGTTCTACGAGGAGCACACCTGGATCAGCCAGCTGGGTATCAGCTACATCGTCGGGCTGGACGGGATCAGCCTGCCGCTCTTCCTGCTGACCACGCTACTGTGCACTCTCTCGATTGTGTTCTCCTGGGACACCAAGCACAGGCCGAAGGCGTACTTCGGGCTGATGCTCGTGCTCGAAGTGGGCGTCCTGGGAGTGTTCAGCACACTCGACTACTTCGTGTTCTACGTCTTCTGGGAGGTCGTCCTCATACCGATGTACT
>ERZ1649853.798-NODE-798-length-12668-cov-4.105526_pt1 | contig 12668 bp, 17 predicted proteins | sample MGYA00575353_ERZ1649853 | MGnify/ENA primary metagenome ERZ1649853 (study PRJEB40853, sample SAMN11349654) | freshwater sediment metagenome | isolation source: river sediment | host: Sediment | place: India: Okhla Barrage, New Delhi | collected 2017-02-21 ...
CGGCTGCCCCTCCGGTTCCGCTCGCTCGCATTCTCGCTCCGCTTCCACGACCGCTGTCGTCTCTACAGAGACAGGATCTCCTTCTCCTTGGCTTCGAATGCCTGGTTGATTGCGGCGATGTGCCTGTCCGTCAGCTTGTCGAGCTCGTCCTCAAGCCGGTGCTCCTCGTCCTCGGACAGCTCCTTGGCCTTTTCCTTTGCCTTGATGTCATCGCGCACTTCGCGGCGGATGGCGCGGACTTCCTCCCGGAACTTCTCGGTCAACTGAGAGATGCGCGGCACCATCTTCTTAGGCTCCTCCTGGGTGAGGTCAGGGAACACGAGCCGCACCCGCTGGCCGTCATTGGTGGGTGTGACGCCAATGTTCGCCTTGAGGATGGCACGTTCCACCTCTTTCAGCAGGTTCTTGTCCCATGGCTCGACCACCAGTACTTTGGCCTGCGGTGCAGAAATAGTGGCCACGTCCTTGAGGGGAGTCCGCTGTCCGTACGCCTCAACGACAACGCCATCGAGATACGCGGGAGTGATTCTGCCTGCCCTGATCTCGGCATAGTCTTTTAGAAGGGCTTCATGAGCAGCCTGCATCCTTGCATCAATCGGTGTAAAGTACTTGTCCATCTACGCCTCCTTGATGAGAGTCCCAATGTCGCCTTGCATGGCCGCCCGGACAATGTTGCCGGGTCTGTTCATATTGAACAGCAGAATGGGGAGGTGATTCTCCTGGCACAGGGAGATGGCTGTCGCATCCATGGCTTTGAGATGCGCGGCCAGGAACTGGTCATAGGTCAGCTGCTGGTATGGCGCTGCGGTCTTGTCCGTTCTGGGATCGCCGGAATAGACTGCGTCCACGTTTGTACCCTTCAGCAGGATGTCGGCTCCCACCTCGACGGCGCGCAGGGCTGCCACCGTGTCGGTGGTGAAATACGGAAGGCCGGTCCCTCCCACGAAGATGACGATGCGGTCGCGGCGCAGATGTTCCAGTGCACGCTGCCGGATATACGGCTCGCAGATCTGGTCGAGTCGCAGGGCGGACATGGCCCGGGCCTCGAGCCCCAGCTGTTCGAAGGCAGACTGCAGGGCAAGCCCATTCATCATCGTGGCCAGCATCCCCATGTAGTCGGCGGTCGCCCGGTCCAGGCCGGTGCCCTCGGCGTTGGTACCGCGCCAGATGTTGCCGCCCCCTATCACGAGTGCCGTCTGGACGCCCGCCGCCTGAAGCTGCGCGACCTCCCCCGCGATGAATTGCAGTACTGAAAAGTCAATACCAGAAGCGGCGTCGCCCTTCAGAGCCTCGCCACTCAGTTTCAGCAATACTCTTCCGTACGACGCCGCCATGGGTTTCACCCTGTAGGAGCGTTATGAGCAGGACGGTGCGCCGGCAATGTTGAACCGCGCGAACCGTGCCACCACAATGTTCTCGCCGGTCTTGGCAATCACTCCCTTTATCAGCTCTTCAATGGTCTTTGTTTCGTCGCGGATGTACGGCTGCTGCATCAGGCAGGTTTCCTTGTAGTAGGCAGCCAGCTTGCCATCGATAATCTTGTCCCATACCTGCTGGGGCTTCTTCTCCTGTTCCAGCTGCGCGCGATAGAGCTCCTTCTCGTGCTCGATCACGTCTGCGGGAATGTCCTCGGGCCGCACATACGAAGGGTCCGACGCGGCAATCTGCATCGCAATCTCCTTGCCCAGGAGCTGAAAGTCCTCTGTGCGTGCGACGAAGTCCGTTTCGCAGTTGAGTTCCACGAGAACGCCAAGCTTGGCGCCGGCGTGGATGTAGGAGAAGACCATGCCGTCGGCGGCCTCGCGGGCTGCCTTCGAAACGGCCTTTGCCAGTCCCTTCTCGCGAAGGACGTCAATAGCCTTGTCGATGTCACCGTCGCTGGCGACAAGAGCCTTCTTGCAATCAAGGACCCCTGCTCCCGTTCGTTCGCGGAGGGTCTTGATGGTTTCCATATCGATCTGTGCCATTACCTCACCTCATTTTCATCGTCGAGGCTGTCCTCAGCCTCCCCTGCCAGTTCTTCTTCCTTCCGGCCTTCGTCGGCAAAGTCAGCCATGCTGGCATGCTCCTCCGACGCCTCCGACTGTTGAACGCCCTCCCGTCCCTCGATGAGCGCATTGGCCATGAGCGACGTGATCAGGCGAAGCGACCGGATTGCGTCGTCGTTGGCAGGAATCTGGTAGTCAATCTCATCCGGATTGCAGTTTGTATCAACAATGGCAACGACAGGAATGCCCAGTGCATGCGCTTCCTGTATGGCGCTGTGCTCCTTGTGCGTGTCGATGACATAGATGGCCCGGGGCAATTCGTCCATCGTGCGGAGTCCACCAAAGAGCTTCTCAAGACGAGTCTTGGTCTTGAGCGTCTTCGTGCGCTCCTTGATGCCCATGGCCTCGATCGTTCCATCCGCCTCTTCCCGGTCGATCTGCTTCAACCGGTCAATGCTCTTGCGAACAGTAGCATAGTTGGTGAGAAGCCCGCCGACCCAGCGTTCATTGACGTACCAGGCACCGGCCCGCGTGGCCTCCTCGCGCACAATATCCTGCGCGGCTTTCTTGGTGCCGACAAAGATGACGTTCCCTCCGTCGTGCGACAGCTTGGAAAGGAAGGCATACGCCTCGTCGAGTTTGGCTACCGTCTGCTTGAGGTCAAAGATGTGAATCCCATTGCGCTGCGTGAAGATGTACTTCTTCATGCGCGGATCCCACCTGCGGACCTGATGCCCGAAGTGAACGCCGGCTTCAAGCAACGACTTCATTGTTACGACTGCCACAATAGTACCTCCCGTTGGTTTTTTATCCTCCGCCCGTTCCTCGTGCAGGCAACCGCATGGCGGAACCGCCTCACATCCCGGGCGTGTGTAATAGTGCATGGCAATTGTACCAGAAAATGCGGCCTGTGGCAAGCGAACAGCTGTGATGGGGTTCCTCTTCGAATCCATCTGGTCGGAAAACCCTCAGCCGGCCACAATCAGTGTAACCATGGACGGATTGTATGATTGACTTCCATTTCATCGCCTTTACAATGGACAGCGACAGAGCACGTGCTCGTGTCGTGGCGGGCACGTGAGGCTGACCCTGCAAGAGGAGGCACCATGGACGAGGTCTTGCGGAACCTGAACAAGGAAATGGGTGTTACAGGAAGTGCTATCGTCAGCAAAGACGGGCTGGTGATCGCGAGTGCCCTCGACCAGGACGCGGAATCCGTTGCCGGAATGGCCGCGAGTGTTTTTCAGAGTGCTGCGACGACCTCTACCATCATGGCCATCGGAACCGTTGGCATGATCACGCTTGAAAGTGACCAGGGCAAGGCATTCCTGGTAGATCTGCCCGACGCGTTTCTCGTGGTGCTTACCACGGTCGAAGTCAACCTGGGACGACTGCGTATTGAGATCCGCAAGGCAGCAGGTCAGCTCAAGACGCAGATGTAGGAAGGCGGCCGCTGCCTTCCGGTGCCAGGGCCGCAAGCGGCAGGGTGTCAGTGCAGTGAACACAACTCAACTACAAGGAGGTACCAATGGCAGACAGTTTCATGGACAAGCTCAAGAATGCCGCAGGTAAGGTTGCCGACGGAGCAAAAGACCTCGCGGCAAGCACCAAGCTGAAGGTAGACATCAGCAGCCTCCAGGGCAAGATCAAGGAAGCCAAGGAAGAGTTCGGCGTGAATGTCTATGCCATGCTGGAACAAGGCAAGACCATGGACGACATCACGGCTGCCTTTGCCGCCGTGCAGTCCATAGTCAAGGGACTCGAGGAGCAGCTTGCTGCAAAGCAGGAAGAGCTCAAGAAGGTCGCTGAAGACTGACCTGCCGGCGACTGCAGAAATTGCTGGAACGGGCGTGCGCAGGGTGCACGCCCTTTTTCTCGCTCCAGGCGGTAGTACACTGTTCGCATGACAGAGCATGAGCTGCAGTTTCTCTTGCGGGAACTGACCACAGCAAAGGACTACGACGGCCAGATCGACGGGCGTCTGGAGTTTGCGGCACACGAAGCGACGTTTGCCCCCCTGCCAGCCGACCTCCATCCGGACCTGGCCTCCGACCTTGCATCCGTGGGAATCACCGACCTGTATACCTTCCAGCGGACAGTCTATGACCGGGCCGGCGACTGCTACAACGTCACTGTGGTCAGCCCGACTGCGAGCGGCAAGAGCCTCGCGTTTCAGCTGCCGGTGCTGGACCATCTCCTCAAGCATCCTGCGGCCACGGCCCTGTTTCTGTACCCCACAAAGGCGCTCATCGAAGACCAGCTCACCAAGGTAAGGGCCCTGAACCACAGCTTCGCGCGTATCAACACGGCAGTCTATGACGGCGATACAAGCCAGGACGCCCGCTCTCAGCTGCGCAAGTTCGGCCGGCTTCTGCTGTCCAACCCCGACACGCTGCACTACAGCATGCTGCCCTACCATGAGAGCTGGTCTCGGTTCATGCGCGGGCTCGCCTTTGTCGTCGTGGATGAGGCGCACTACTATCACGGGGTCCTCGGGTCTCACATGGCACTCCTGCTGCGACGTCTGAGGCGCATCGCGAACTTCTACGGCGCGCATCCGACCTTTATCGTCACGTCGGCCACCATCGACGACCCCGGCCGGTTCGCGAGCGAGTTGACCGGCGAGTCCGTGAGTCAGGTGGACGCGAAAGGCGCGCCCGAGGGGGAACGCACCCTGCTGCTGTTCAATCCCAAGCTTGTGGACAAGGAGAACAACATTCGCAAGAGCGTCATGAAGGAGACCTTGTGGCTGTTTCAACGGACAGTGCAGGAGGACGTTCGCACGATTGTCTTCACAAAGTCGCGCCAGCAGGCAGAGTTGTTGTACAAGTATGTCAGGGACGCGGGTGCAGGCAAGGGGCTGCGGCTCTCGGACCGCGTGGCGACGTACCGGGCAGGATACCTGCCCACCGTGCGGCGGGACATCGAGCACCGACTCTCCTCAGGCCAGCTTACAGGCGTGATTGCCACCAATGCGCTCGAACTGGGCGTAGACATTGGACATCTGGACGTGTCGATTACCGCCGGGTACCCTGGCTCGGTCACCAGCCTGTTTCAACAGATGGGCCGCGCAGGACGCGAGCGTGACCACGCGCTTTCCATCTTTGTGGCATCATCGAATCCGCTGGACCAGTACGTCGTGGAGACGCCCTCCTTCGTCTCGTCGGGGCGCTTTGGCACCCCCACCATCAACCCCGACAACGAGCACATCCTGAGCGGGCATCTGCGGTGCGCCGCCTACGAGCTGCCACTGCGGTCACACATCGACGATGAGTACTTCGGACCCTCCTATGCCAGACTGGTAGACCAGCTTAAGGAAGAACAGAAGCTGCGGGAGCGGGGCAGCCTGCTGGTGTCGACGGAAACCTATCCGGAGCGGTTTGTCAGCTTGAGGACGCTCTCAGACAAGCGCTACCATGTGGTGAACCAGAGCGATGGAACGGTCCTGGAGGAGGCAGATGCCTACAAGGTCATCGAGGAGTTCTATCCTGGAGCGGTGTTCCTTCATCAGGGCGACTCGTACCTTGTGAAGGACAACGACCACGAGCAGCAGGTGGTGCGCGCGGTGCCCACGACGCAGAACTACTATACAGACGCGCTCATCCGCAGCGACGTGGTCGTCCAGCAGGAGCAGCAGCACCATGACGTCAGGGATGTGGGCCTGTCATTCGGCAAGGTCATCGTATCGGAACAGACGGTCGGATTCATCAAGAAGAGCTTCCACGTCGAAACAGAGATAGGCCGCGAGTACATCGATACGCCGGAAATCAGTTATGACACGATGGCCCTGTGGATGACCCTTCCGGACAGGATCCTGAATGTCCTCAAGGAAGCGGGGCGTGACGTGGCCGGGAGCCTGCATGCGACGGAGCACCTGCTCATCGCTCTCATGCCTGTCATCGTCCTGTGCGACCCGCGCGACCTTGGCGGCATATCGACCATTCTTCACCGGGACACATTGAAACCAAGCATTTTCGTGTACGATGGACATATTGGAGGCGTTGGTCTGACCGAGATGGCCTATGGCCGATTCGGTGAAGTCCTGGGGCTTGCGGAGAGGCGCGTCGCGGATTGCCCGTGCAAAGACGGTTGTCCAAGCTGTGTGTACTCGCCGAGGTGCGGGAACAACAACAAGCCCATGGACAAGAACGGGGCCCGCATGCTGCTCGGCATGCTGCTGGACACGTTTTCTCAAGCTGGAGGAGGTACGACATGAGTCAGGAAGGAACCATCGCATTGCTGAAAGACGCATATCAGCTCGAAGTGGAGGGCTGGCTGTTCTATCGGGGCCTGCTCGACTCCCTGCCGAAGGGCGAGGTGCGCGACGTATTCGTGTACCTTGCGGAACAGGAACAGAAACACCAGAGCTACATTGGTGGCGAGATCTCGCGCCTGCAGGAAGGCAAGAGCCTGGACACGGCCGCGCTGCAGGACATGAAGGAGACCGCTCACGACCAGGTGCTTGCGGACGCAGTGCGCAGCACGAAGGACCTGACGCAGCACGAAGCGTCAGCCATTCACACCGGCATGCTGCTCGAACGCAACTCCTGGGAGTTCTACCATGCTGCGGCGGACAAGGCAGGAGAGCCAGACGAAGCTGCGATGTACCGCCAGCTCGAGGAGTGGGAGAAGCTGCACCTGCACCTGCTTGAGCACGCCTATGACCTGGTGAAGGAGCGTATCTGGGCAGAAACCCAGTTCGCGCCCTTCTAGAGGCCCCTGTCTGCGCCGGGACTCAGACAGCTGCCAGCCAGGATGTGCACGTGCAGATGCTGGATAGTCTGGCCCCCGCGTGCTCCTGAGTTGATGACGATGCGGTAGCCGTCCTGCAGCTGCAGCCTGCGTGCCATGAGCTGGACGACTTCCAGCAGGTGGAGCACCAGTTCGGCGTCGTCCGCCCCAAGGCTGTCGATGCGGTCGATATGCTGCCGGGGAATCACGAGCAGGTGAACGGGCGCCTTTGGAAATCGGTCGTTGATGACGAACACGGTGTCGTCCTCGTACAGAAACTCCGCCGCGGCCTGGTGGCGCCCGATGCGACAGAACAGGCAGTCTTCTCGATTAGCCGTCTCGCAGTTCATTCTATCGCCTCCCCGGTCAACACAGCACGGTCGCCCTCCCAGTGGCAGCCGTCCACATGAACCTCCAGGAACTGGTCGCGTTCGACGAGCCGACCGCTGCTGACTCTCGCGTCGGTCCAAAGGTACGCGTCCGCGTACCCCTGCGCCTGACCCGGAGCGGCCCGCTCGGTTACGATGCGGACGGTCGATCCGACAAAGCGCTGTGCAAATGTGAGCCCTGTCAGTTCGGCTGTTCGCAGCATCTCATGGACGCGCGCAGCCTTGACCCGGGCAGATACGCCGCCGGGCTCCCGCGCCGCCGCAGTGAACGGCCGCGGCGAATAGGGAAACACGTGCACCTTGGCGAAACCAACGCTCCGCACCACATCCTGCGTGCAGGCTGCGTCCTCCTCCGTCTCACCGGGGAAGCCTACGATGACGTCCGTCGTGAGGCTGAAGAGTGCGTCGACAGAGCGCAGACGGTCCACGCTGCCAGCAAACCCTGCGGTCGTATATGGACGCCGCATGCGCTCGAGGATGCGGTCACTCCCGCTCTGCAGGGGAAGATGCAGCTGCCTGCACAGCGCGGGATGGCGGACAAACTGGCTCACAAGGAGCTGGCTCACAGCATCGGGATTGAGCGAACTCAGCCGAATGCGCGTCGGTAGGCCTGCACGCTCGAGCGAAGTCAGAACGGCGTTCAGGAGCTGCGAGAGTTGATCGGGTGCTTCACCGTACTTGCCCAGCTCCGTCCCTGTGAGGACAACCTCCTTGACGCTCGCCTGTGCAAGACCCAGGATCTCGTCGGTGACCGTGTCGGGGTCTTTCGATACCAGCCGCGTCCCCCGTACAAGAGGCACGATGCAGTAGGTGCACATGTTGTCGCAGCCTTCCTGAACACGCACGTCGACACGGTTGCGGATGGTTGCAGACCGCAGGGCCCGTTCACGCCAGGGCGCGGAGCTCTTCTCGGCGTGCCCCGAGACCAGTCTCGCCACCTCCGCGCGGTCCTGCATGCTGACGACCGTCACGCCCGCAGGGGGATCCGCCCCCGTCAGCTTCAGCAGGGCGGCACCACAGCCGACCAGGTATACCGGGGCATGGGGACGCTCCCTCCGGGCCCGCCGGACCAGCTGCAGGCTCTGCGCCTGCGCCTTGTTCGTGACACTGCACGAGTTCACGACGACAGCGTCAGCCTCGGTCAGGGTGTGCGTCGTCTCAACGCCAAGGGCAGCGAGTTCCTGTGCATACAGCTCGGAATCGACCTCATTGACCTTGCAGCCGAGCGTGGCGATAAAGACCTTCATGAACCTTCCTGCATCTCGCTGATGAGCAGAAGAGCGGCAAACCCCGCCAGCTCGCTTCGCAGAACCCCAGTGCTGAGGCGTGCGCGCTGTACGCCCCGGCTGTCCATCAGTCGCTCCTCTTCCTTGGAGAACCCGCCTTCCGGGCCGACGATGACGGCAACCGCCCCCAGTGAGCGAAACCCGCCAGCCCCGTTCAACTGCATCAGCGTGCGGTCTGCGCGTGGTGACATGGCGATGCACGCAGGGGGCAGGTCCACGCGCTTCAAGGCGGCACCCAGACCGTTCTCCAGGGATACCGTCGGCACGATTCCGGTTTCAGACTGCTCTGCCGCGGAGCGTGCCACCTCTGCCAGCCTGCCAAGGCGCCCGGCCACGTTCCACGGTTGACTGCGCTCGCCCGTAAACAGCACGACGCCGCGAACGCCCAGGGGAGTGACGAGCCGGACGACATCATCCAGAAGGGCAGGCCGAATGGCTGCCTGCACAAGGACAAGCCGCCTGGACGCAAGCGGCGCCGGCTGCATTGACTGGATGACGGCAGCTAGTCCTGCCCCTGGCAGTTCCTCGACCACGGCGTCATACAGCTCGCCATCGTGGAACAGCGCAAGTCGCTCGCCGCGGCGTACCCTCAGGGCTCCGACCATGTGGCCGACCGCCGGCAGCTCTGCCAGCAGGACGCGTTCGCCGGCCGTCACAAAGCGGCCGGTGTCGAAGGCCGGCATCGGTCAGCCGCCGCCCGAGACCCTGCCCAGATAGCCAGCAAAGCTCTCGAGTACGGTGATGGCCCTGATGTAGTTCATGCGAATTGGCCCCACGACCCCAAGGACACCCCGCCGATTGCGGTCCAGCGAGTAGTTGACGGAGACGAGGCTGAAGTTCTTCAGCTCTTCGCGCGGGTTCTCGTCGCCAATGAACAGGCTGATCTCACCGTGGCTGCTCAGAGAGTCCAGGTAGGGGGTCACCACCTCCTCGCGCTTGAGGAACGTGCTCAGCGAGGAAAACGCCCCAATCTGGTCATCAGGCACTTCGCTGAGCATCTGCTCGATGCCGCGCACGAATATCTGCCGCTCCCCCTTGCGAAGTTCCGCTTCCATGAGCTCTGCAACAGAGTCCACAACGTCACCATAGCGCAGGGCCAGGTCCTGGGGCAGGACGTTCCCGTACCGCAGGATATGGATGCCCTCCTCCAGCGTCTTGCCCCGCAGTTCACGGCAGAAGATCGCATTGACGCCTGCGAGCTCCTCCTCGGAGGTCCCGGGTGGTGCAACCAGCTTGTACCCCTCGACGTTTTCGCGGTCTGTGACGAGGACGAGCATGAGAGCCGTGTCGCTGAACGGGACGAGGCTCACGTGGCGAAGGGTGACCGGGTCGGCTGCGGGAGACAGGACAAAGCTCACTTTCTTGGTTCTGCTGGATACAGCGCCGGCCACACTGTCCAGCAACCGGGGCAGGCTCTCATACTGGAGAGGCAAGTCCATAGGCCCCGTAAACATGCGACGGCGCGTCGCCTCAACGAGAAATGCCGAGATAAAGGCGTGATAGGCGAGAACGGTTGGCACACGGCCCGCCGACACGTGCGGCTGCTGCAGGTACCCCATCTCGCCCAGCGCGGCCATCTCATTGCGCACAGTCGCAGAGGAAACGTCCGTTCCGAGCTGGCTCGCCACGTACCCTGAACTCACAGGCTGCCCATCGTCCATGTACTTGCGGACCACAATATCAAGGATACGCTTCTGTCGTTCCGTCAGAATCATCATTCTCACCTTCTCTATTCTAACGTAACATCGGACAGTGACAAGCAGAAAGCGGGCAGCTGCGAACCTCGCAGCTACCCGCTCCCGAACAATTGTGAAAACGCCTTAGTTCTTGCTGAGCAGGGCGTCTATCTTGGCCGTGATCGTACGCTTCGGAACGGCACCGATGACCTGGTCCACGATGACGCCATTCTTGAACAGCGCCAGTGTGGGGATGCTCATCACACGGTACCGGGCGGCAATCTCCTGGTTGTCGTCGACATTGAGACGCGCAACCTTGATCTTTCCGGCATATTCGTTGGCAATCTCGGTGACAACCGGCGCAATCATTCTGCAGGGCCCGCACCAGCTGGCCCAGAAGTCCACCAGGACGGGAAGCTGGGATGACAGAACCTCCTCCTGGAAATTCGCCGTTGTTGCAGTAACCTCATTCTCTTCCATAACTCCTCCTCGTATAGTTGAATTGTTCGACCTGACGCACGTGCTACTTGAGTCCGCTGTACCTGACGAGCAGTTGTTCGAGCCGGCCCAGTTCCTTTGCTGCCTCTGCCTTCTCTCCCATGCTGCACCCGACTTCATTCATGAGAACATCGGTGCCGATCCGGCCAATGGCGGCATGAGCCGCCACCAGCTGCGCCAGCACCTCGTCGCACGGTCGGCCTTCCTCGACCATCTTCTGGATTCCGCGCAGCTGCCCTTCGACACGTCGAAGGCTATGCACTACCTCTGTCTTCTTTGTCATATACCCTGGTGGGTATAGTACTTCATTCCTTGCCGATGTCAAGAATGCACCTATCATAGTCCCGTCGACAATGGAGGCGCCAATGAAGCGAAAACTGATTAACCTGCTGATCCTCATCGTCGTGTTTGTCATCTTTGCACTGGTCGTGGGCCAGTTCCGTGACCAGACAGTGGAACTCACGCTGCCATTCTTTGTGACCAGCAAGGTGTCGGTCGAGGGCATAGCCTACGTTGCCTTCTTCACCGGGCTGCTGCTGGCAGGAGGAATTGCTGCGAGCCGCGAGCTTGCCCTGCGCCGGGCGCACCGGAAGGCAGTCGAGAAGGCACAGGCCGATGCGCAGAAGGCGCAGGAGCCCTCCGCCCCGGCGGGCGGCAGTTCTGGCAGCCAGGGTCAGACAACCGGATGAAGCCGCGCACCACGGCCCAGTTGAGCCGTGCCGCACTCATAGCAGCGCTGTACATGGTTCTCACACTCGTGCCCCCGTTCAATGCGCTCAGCTTCGGGGCCGTTCAGTTTCGCCTCGGCGAGGCTCTGGTCCTGCTGCCGTTCCTTCTCGATGAGGCAGTGCCAGGCGTGGTCGCTGGCTGCCTGGTCGCCAACTTCTTTTCTCCCTTCGGCATTGTCGACGTCGTCGTCGGGACGGGAGTCACCCTGAGCGCAGCTCTCCTCACCAGGAGCCTGCGCAGAACCCGCAGGGCCTGGCTTGGCGCCATGCCACCCATCCTGCTCAACGCCGTGGTCGTCCCCCTGTATGTGTCGACCCTGACGCTTCCGGCGGCCACGGCCGGCTCTCGTCCAGCAAGCATCGGCCAGGCCCTCGTATTTGCGTGGTCGCACCTGTCCTGGAGCGTCTACATTCCTGTCGCTGCAACCATCCTCGCCGGAGAAGCGGCAGTCGTGCTCCTGCTGGGCCTTCCCCTGCTTGGACTGGTGCGCAGATATATGAACCCATAACGGGAGGCACTATGACAACAACGGTTGCCCTCGCACAGCTTAACCCCGTCTGTGGCGACATCGCCGCCAACGTGGCAATGCACATGACGTACATCGAGGAGGCTCTTGACGCGCACGCCGACCTCATCGTGTTCCCGGAGCTCTCCCTCTCTGGATATGCTCTCAGGGACCAAACCCTGGGAGTCATGCGACCTCCGGGCGCAGCAGAGTTTGCCCCGCTGGTCGAGTGTTCGCGTCACATCGCCGTCTGCGCAGGCTTTGTCGAGGAGGGCGAGGACGGGATTCCGTACAATAGCGCCTTCTTCGCCGACGGCGGCGCCATCGTCCACGTCCATCGCAAGATGTATCCGCCGACGCACGGCATGTTCGAGGAGCTGCGGTTCTTTGGGCGCGGAAGGATCCTGTCCGTCTTCAACACGCGCTTCGGGCGCACGGGAATCGTCATCTGCCGCGACCTGTTCCACATGCTCGAGGTCTCCACGATGGCAGCGCTCGGCGTTCAGCTCCTCCTGGCACCCAGCGCCATGCCGGCCCGTGGATTCCAGGGAGACGAACTGTCCATCGAACGTACGGTCCAGCTCGCGGTCGGGTCGGCGAGCACGCTGCTGGGCATGTACGTCGCATATGTGAACCGCGTCGGCTTCGACGACGGCCTCGGCTTCTATGGCGGTTCGATGCTGAGTGACCCGGACCTTGGCGTCACTGCGGCAGCGCCACGGTTCGCTGCCGCCGAAACGCTGGGAACCATCGACTTGGCACGCGTCGCGCGCCACGGGTACCAGTTGCCCATCCATCGCGAAGAGGACCTGACGATCGTCCGCCACGCGCTGGAAGAAAGGAGGACTCAATGACGCCCGTTGTCC
>ERZ1649853.799-NODE-799-length-12662-cov-6.161577_pt1 | contig 12662 bp, 12 predicted proteins | sample MGYA00575353_ERZ1649853 | MGnify/ENA primary metagenome ERZ1649853 (study PRJEB40853, sample SAMN11349654) | freshwater sediment metagenome | isolation source: river sediment | host: Sediment | place: India: Okhla Barrage, New Delhi | collected 2017-02-21 ...
GCAGTTGAAGCACAAGTTCGATTGTGGTATCATTTACATATTACTGGCCCGTTTATGGACGGGCTTCTATTAAATTATTCACCAGGAGAAGACTATCAGTACCCTAAATTTCCGCGTCAATGAACAGATCCGCACTGCAGAAGTCCGTTTGATCGGACCCCAGAACGAAAACATCGGTGTAGTCCCCATTCAAAGAGCACTTCAGATCGCCCGCGATGCAGAGCTCGATCTCGTCGAGGTGTCGCCTAATTCCGAGCCGCCTGTTTGCCGCGTGCTGGATTTTGGCAAGTTCCTTTACGAACGCACCAAAAAGGAACGGGAAGCCAAAAAAGCCCAGACAAAGATCGAAGTTAAAGAGATCAGGCTGCGCCCCAAGACCAACGAGCATCATCGAGGCTTTAAGACCCGTGACGCCCGCCGCTGGCTGATCGAAGGAAACAAGGTCAAAGTGACGATCCGGTTCAGAGGTCGCGAGATCACCTACCCGGAGATCGCCCTTGAGGATCTAAAAGAGATTGCGGAAGAACTGGTGGACGTGGCGGTCATTGAACAAGCTCCGAATATTGAAGGACGGACCATGGGTATGGTGCTGGCACCTTCCCGTCCTGGCAAGAAAAAGGCAGCTGAAACAGAAACCCCGGCTGAACCCGAACCGCAGGTGGCTGCCAAGTAATCAATTCATAGCAAAATGGAATAATTCTGGTATAATTCGCGGTTGCGCAAACAACCGCGTAATTTGTTGAGAGGAGTTCGCTGTGACAAGCAAGCAAAAGAAAGGCAAATTCAAGTTAAAGACCCACAAGGCAACCTCCAAACGGTTCCGCCTGACCGGGTCCGGTGTCTTGATGCGCACCAAGGGCGGCAAGAGCCATCTGCGCCGGCGCACATCCAAGCGCACCAAAGCATTGTTCACTGAAATGGTCAAAGTCCAGGGTGACAAAACCATTCAGCGCGTCAATCGCCTCAACCCAAACATGGAGTAGTCGAGGCATCGACAGTTTGTATCCGTTTTAGTGCGGCTGTTGGGCGCATCCAACTGGTAAGGTTACCGGCGCTCAGGGGTTTGCAAAGGAGTAAAGCATGGCACGTGTTAAGGGCGGTCCGCAAGGACATTTACGCCACAAGAGAGTTCTCAAGTTCACAAAAGGTCAGTTTGGCAGCCGGCATCGTTTGATCCGCCGCGCAAATGAAGCGCGCCTTAAAAGCATGTGGTACGCCACCCGCGACCGCAAGAATCGTAAACGCGATCTGCGCCGTCTGTGGATTACCCGTATCAACGCTGGCGCCCGCCAGAATGGTCTTTCCTACAGCCAGCTCATCTGCGGTCTGCGCAAGGCTAATATCCTCCTCAACCGCAAAATGCTCGCTGATCTCGCCGTCCGCGACCCCAAGGCGTTCACTGCCGTGGTTGCCAAGGCTAAAGCAGCGTAATAACTCAACAAACCATTAAACGGGATGACCCTTCAGTCATCCCGTTTTTTATTTCTCCGATTCAGGTAGAATAACTTATATGGAAAAAATACCGCCGGAGTTGATCACCTCGTTCAAGAACCCTAAAGTCCAGACCGTTCGGGAACTGCTCTCTTCCCGCAAAAGCCGCCAGGACCAACAAGCCTGCGTGGTGGAGGGGATCCGTTTGGCTGAGGAGGCTGTAGCTTCAGGAGTCAAACTGCACTATGCCTTTTTTAGTGAGGGGATCTCGCATCGAGGTTTGGAACTGGTCGACGTCATCCAAAACCAGAATGTGCCGTGTTATAAGGTTCCGGATGATTTAATGAGCCGGATCTCTGCCACCGAAGCTGACCAGGGCTTACTGCTGGTCCTTGAACCTCAAAAGGATGCGCTACCGAAAACCGTGGATTTTGTGCTTATACTGGATGAAATCAAGGACCCCGGCAACATGGGCACCATTTTGCGAACCGCCAGAGCCGCGGGGGTTCAGCTGGTCATCATTACCCCTGGATGTGTGGATGTATATTCTCCCAAAGTTTTAAGGGCTGGCATGGGTGCGCATTTTTCCCTCCCGATCTGTACCTTAACTTGGGATGAAATCATGCAGTATTGGACATCCCAACCCGGGTCCCCGGAGTTATTCCTGGCAGAGTCAGCCCAGGGGGAATGCATCTGGCAAATGGACCTCACGAAACCTCTCGGTCTCATCATCGGGGGAGAAGCTGACGGCGCCAGCGAAACTGCCCGGCAGTACGCCACCAGGGTTATGAACATTCCGATGCCGGGTGGGAGCGAGTCCTTAAATGCAGCGGTCGCAGCAGGGATTTTCATGTTTGAGGTTGCCAGGCAGAGGTCTGAATGAAAATCCGCGCGATAACAGGTTTCTTTGATCCGCTGACCGATTCCACATCTTCTTTAAAAAGCCTCGCAGACTGTACAAGCGAGATCATCTCAGCCCTCCAAGCAAAAGGGGTGGTTGTGCAGAGCCGGCGAATCGCAACACCACCCTTCCCGCAATGGGCAGATGACCGTGGCAGGGAGAATCGCCATGAAACGATCCATGCGTTGGTGGATCAAACCCGCAAGCTGGGCTGGCAATACACGTCAATTGGTCCTGCTTTGCCAGAAAACATCAATGACTATCGCGATATCCCGCACCTCTTAATGTTGGATGATACCCTTTTTGCGGGCGGGGTTATTTCCTCACACGGACGGCTATTCCCGAACGCCACAGCCGCAGCCGCAGGAGTTATCACAGAAAATGCCAGAACTTCCGCGGATGGATTCTCCAATCTCCGTTTTGCCGCTCTGGCGAATGTGGAACCCTATGCGCCATTTTTACCGGCAGCCTACGCACAAGCCGGTCAAGGTCCGGCGATTGCGCTGGCAATCGAATGCGCTGACGCGGCGGTTAACGCTTTCAGCCAGGCTAAATCCATAACCGGCGGTATGTCAGCCTTTCTCACCCAACTGGAATCGTATGCCCGCCTACTCGAAGATACCTGTAACGGAATTTGTGCTCATCACGCAGTCGAGTTCAAAGGCTTTGATTTCTCGCCTGCCCCATATCCACAGGAATGGTGTTCGCTGGGAAAAGCCCTGGAACTATTGGGAGTCCCCGCGCTCGGAGGTTCAGGCTCGCTTGCTGCCGCCGCGCTGGTAGCCAGCACCCTGGATAAAGGGAATTGGAAAAAGACCGGGTTCAACGGGTTAATGCTTGCAGTCCTGGAAGATTCAACATTAGCTTTGAGAGCTGCTGAAAAGCAGTTAACCCTCAAGGACCTGCTGCTCTATTCTGCGGTCTGCGGCACCGGGCTGGATACGATCCCGTTACCGGGAGATGCCACCCCGGAACAAATCGGTTCAGTATTACTTGACCTGGGTGCCCTGGCGGTCCGGCTCAACAAACCCCTCACCGGACGATTAATGCCTATCCCCGGCAAAAAGGCTGGCGATGAAACCAGTTTTGAGTTTGAATTCTTTGCCAATAGCCGGATAATGGAGCTGGGCGTTCAAACGATTGGAGCACCCCTTAAGGATGCTCCTTTGATCGATATTCCATCCCGCAAGTAATTTGAATGGCTAGCTGGTCGGTGTAGGCGTTGGTGTATTCGTCGGCGACGGCGTGAGTGTCGGTGTCATGGAAGGCGTCAGGCTCGGCGAAGGTGTAACCGTGATCGTTGGTGTCGGTGTCGCCGTGCTGGTGGGGGTCATGGTAGGCGTGGATGTGGGCGTCCTGGTCGGCACCTGTATGTTCAGACGGAATAATTTTTCAGCGTATCCATTATTATCTGACTTCATGAACAATCGCAGTGTCACCATCCCTGTGCGAACATCCCCGAGGTCCCAGGTAAGCATTTTTTGAGGTTGTGAGGATCGGTTGCCGCCTTCCTCTACCAGGCGCATCCAGGAGCTGGGGTTATCCCCCTCTCCATATTCAAGATAGTAACTCTTGAAATTTGCCGTGGCATCCACAACAGCGTAAAGATCCATCGGGTTATGGGTGATAATCTCGCGGTCATCAAGCCCCACAAACACTAGGTTCGGCCGGGGATCTTCAGCCTTACACACCCGGGTCGGAATGAAGATAATGGGAGTTTCAAATCCCATATCCTGCGCCCATTTCATTCCCTGGCTGGAATCCGTGATCCACTTTCTGGCAAACACATCTGTCACATTGAGGACGTATTTTTCTGATGAATATCCCTGGCAGGCGGGTGAAACCAGCAGATTTGTCCACGTGTCCAGGTTAACCCGCTTCCAGAAATCCTCTTCCTTGGGCAGCGGCAACTGGTCAGCTGCAAAGATCTCAGTCCGCTGGTCTCTGCAGTATTCCGAGGGTTCCGTTCCTGATGCAGAACAGATCACTTTGTCCACGATACCTGCAGGACGGACAAAAGATGACGGATTACTACCTGTTACATACGGAACTGCATATTCCATCACCTTTGCCCAGATAGGCGCAGCGCCGGATACCCCCGATGTGTTAACCATCGGCGTATAGTCTGCGTTGCCAACCCAGACCCCGACCACCAGGTCAGGAGTGTACCCGACAGTCCAGTTATCCCGATAGTCATTGGTCGTACCGGTCTTCACGGCAGCCGGGAAGGATAAATTCAGGATCGAGTTCGTCCCAAACATTGGTGCGCGCGCGGCAGAATCGGAAAGGATCGAGGTGATCAGGTAAGCATGCTCAGCCCGGATCACCTGCTGCGGTTTTGCTTCCTCCACCTCGAAGATGACCTGTCCGGTGTGGTCTTCAATGCGGGTGATGGCAACTGGTTCAACCTTTTGCCCGTTATTGGCAAAAACAGAAAACGCGGAGGTCATATCAAACAGGGTCACCTCTCCGCCGCCGAGGGTCAAGGCTAGACCATAATCATTGCGATCCAGTGTAGAGATACCCAGCCGGCGGGCGAACGCGATCAAACCATCCTGTTGTTGGGTTGCCGGATCATCATAGATCCCAACGTATTGCAGGGTTTTAACCGCCGGCACATTGAAAGAATTCGCCAGGGCGCTTCTGACCGTCACCGGACCGTGGAATTTCCCGTCATAATTGACAGGCTTATAGGGTTCACGGTTGTCATTCGGGTCGCCGGATGGAGGAAACTCACTGGGCACATCCCAGATCAAAGTTGCCGCGGTCCAGCCCTTTTCAAAAGCTGCGGCATAGGTGATGGGTTTTATCGAAGAGCCCGGCTGCCTGGGGCGCAGCGCCATATTGATCTGCCCCGCGATCGCGTCGTTATAAAAGTCGGCGGACCCCACCATGGCAAGGATTTCTCCCGTTTTTGGCTGAAGTGCAACAAGTGCACCGTCAGTGGCATTCTTGTCAGCCAGCGCTGCCACCTGCTCCTGCACGATTCGGTCAGCTTCCTGCTGCAGCACCGGGTCAAGGGTGGTATACACTCTGAAACCCGAGCGGTAGATCGTCTGGGCATCATATTTCGTTTCAAGCAGGTAGCGGATATAGGTCACCCAGTGTGGGTAGATCATCGGATTGGCGCGCTGCACGAACGGGTAATTTTCAGATTCAATATATGCGTTTGCCGCATCCTCAGCAGTGATACATATGCGCTCGGTTATCGTGCTGACGTATATACAGTTTTTCTCCTTCGAGACCTCGTACATGGCGATGAGCACCTGCTTGTTCCGGAACAGGGTGTCCTCGCGGTTGGTGAAGATATCATAGATACCGGGTGCCTGGGGGAGCCCCGCAAGAAATGCAGCCTGTGAGAGGGTTAACTGGTCAGCCGTAGTGTTGAAGTAGGTTTCTGCCGCAGCTTCGATGCCATAGGCAAGATTGCCATAATTAAATTCATTGAGGTATAACTCGAGGATTTCATTTTTTGAGTATCGCCGCGTCATTTCTGCTGAGAGGATGATCTCACGGGCTTTCCTTCTCACCGAGATTTCGGTCGCTTCAGTATCGCTCATGAAAAGACCGCGAGCCAGCTGCTGTGTAATAGTGGATGCTCCGCTGACAACCTCACCGCTTAGATAGTTCGTCACCAGGGCTCGTACCAGCGCGACCGGGTCGAATCCGGGATGGTTATAGAACTCCTTGTCCTCAATGGCAACAGTAGCTGCGATCACGTAAGGCGAGATCTCTTCAATTGGGATGTACGTTCGCCTTCCGGCATTCGGGTCGATCATCTCGTAAAGCAGGTCCCCGTTTCGATCATAGAATCGGGTGGTCTCGAATTGCGAAGCGTGCGACTTAATATCGTCAACACTTGGCAGGGTTGCAGCGATCGTGAAATACTGGTACACCAAAAAAGCTCCCGCTGCAATAATGATCAAGACAACCGCAAAGAGGAAAAATATGATAGTTTTTACCAGGCAGCCTTTGAAGTTCTTCCCGTTCTCATGAGGTGTGTCATTTTTTATAGGCTTTCCATTGTGTTTCGCAAGTTTGCCGGATTCTTTAGTCTCGTTGCCCGTCGGTGCTTTCACCGGATTTGTGCCGATAGAGGAAAGTGCTGTAGATGTGACCTGTGTAGCCCCGATATCCACCTGTTCTACTCGAACCGGCAGAGGATCTGTCGCTCCAGGGGGAGGAGCGGGGACATGCACCGGGCTTGTCGGCAGATTGTTGATCACCCTCCCTGCCGATGAATCCGGCACAACCTGGTTGGGATTGGTGGCTTCTTCACCGAGAGGAACCCAACCGTCCGGAAGATCACTTGCCGGAACCGTCTCGCCAAGATAACTTGTGACATCCTCTATCCTGTTAAAGTGAACCAGTGGAGTTGTTTCATCGGGCACCGTAGAGGGAGTTGGAGAAACCTTGTCTCCGTCCTTTTTTTGTTCCAAGTTCTCATTATCGTTCTTCAAGTCTTTTATCGTCATTCTTCTACTTCACCAAGGTTATTTACTGTCATTCTAGCATAATTCAATTGACCCTACCGGATTCTCCTTTTACAATGAAACCATGAGTGAAACAAAAAAGCCTATTGGCAGGATCGATATCCATCTCGCAGCCGATGCCATGCAGGGGAGCGTGAACCCCTGCAATGACCAGATATGGCACCTCACAAGCGAGGAAGGAGAACCAACGGCGCTGGCACTGCACACCACTTATGGATTACGGGCTTACGCGATGCGCATTTTTCCTCGTTTTCATCTAAATGGAGCGACCGTCCAGAATCCGCACTCCTGCGCCAGCGCTCCCGCACTCAGGTTCTCAGCTTCAAATTTTGCTCACATTCATCTCTCACCTTTTCCTACCATAGACGCAATCCTGCGGTTATGGGTTCCAAATTCACAAACTGTTGTCGGGCAAATGGAGGTGACCTCAAAAGCTGCTCAGCCTGAACCGTTGTCAGTTGAGTGGGTTTGTATGCTGGAACCTTTTCCAGGCGGCAGCCCGATGGCAGTTGATGATCAACGGGTAAATACCATACTGGCAGGGAAAACCGGCGATCTGGAACCTGTATTCCTGTTAACAGGAATGCCAAAAGCGACCCCTTCGCTTTTTCCCAGCCTGACCTCTGATATTGCATTACGGCCCGGGATACATCGGCAATTCACCTGGGTCATCTCTTCACTTGAAAATAAGGACCTTTCTTTTTATGCTGCCCGCAGATATACTGCGTCAAACCTTGAGATTGAGGAATTAAAAATCGGGGTGTCCAGGAATAAGTGGTTTTTAGATTTCCAGGCGAATGACTATTTTTTCGGAAATCATTGCGAAGAAAGTCAAAATCGTGCCCAGCAGCTCATCCTTCCGCCGTTTGGGAGTTTTCTTCACCCGTCTTTAGTTCATGACCGTTCGGAAGACAATGGATTTTCGCGGACAGGAAAAGGCGATGATTCAGGTGGGTCCTGGGGAATGCAGACTTCTCTCGATGTCTTCCTTGCATCCCGCATCTACCTACCCGCTTGTCCGGAAACAGTTATAGGATTCCTTCAGAATATCCTCGAGATGCAATCCGAAGATGGATCGCTTGAGTTGTTAATCTCCTGGACCCAAAAACGATCCGGTAGAAAAGCCACCCCGATATTATCCAATGCAGCACTTGATATCTTTAGCTATACGCAAGATTTGGATTGGCTGAAGAGAGTCTATCCGGTTCTATTCGAATCAACGAAAAGCTGGTTCACCAGTGACACTGACACGGATGAAGATGACTTCCCTGAATGGCAGCACCCCTTGCAGACCGGGCTGTTACAGACTGCAGGAGTTTCCGACGAAAAAGAAGAACTGGTAGATATCCTGGTAAAAACGACCGAGAGTCCCTCATTGGCTGCCTTGCTTTGGCGGGAGTGCGTGAACCTGACCTCTATGGCAAAGACCCTTGACATGTCTGATGACATCCCCTGGCTTGAACAAAAAATGACGAATTTATACCAGCAAGTTCAATCCTGTTGGAATGAAAAAAAGGGTTACTTTCAATATCGAGACATAGTGAATCACTCTATCAACTCATATTCCAGGGTAAAAACCTATCGGCGTAACGGGAATTTCCCTTTTTCAGAACTTAAAGCAGCCGCAAGTTTTACCATTCTCCGTGCAACATTACTCCCGGAGACGCCCCATCCCTTTGAAGTTCAAATCCAAACACCAGATAACACATTGACTGTAAACGAGAAAAACTTTAATTGGCGCGAAAAATCCGGATATGCAGTCATAAAGATTCCAATGAACCAGATCCGATCTATTGCCGTCCGGAATTTGAAAAAAGAGGAGTCTGTAACTTTTAGTGAAATAGCAGGAGACAGGTTTGATGCCAGTTCCATTATTCCCTTTTGGGCAGGGATCGCTTCAGAGGATCAAACCAACACTTTTCTGAATGAGCATCTGCTAACCTTTGCTGATGGTGATCAAACTACTGACCCGTTACCGGTAACCATGAAATATATGTTGCTGGAGGTACTGGTCAATTCGGGAAGAGTCCTCGAAGCGTTGAAGTTAATGGAAAAATGGTTTGCTTTTGGCGTGGATCCCTCCAGTAAAACCTCTTCTTTGCAAAGAAAACCCCATTCGCTGGAATACTTAATTCCGGTCCGGACCCTCCTATCAATATTTGGCATAGAAAAATGGGACAGGAAGGAAATCATTATAAAAAATCAGAATGTCCCCCTCCCCCCAATTACGGTACAATATGAACAGGTAACAGTTCAGCTGGAGCAGGAGGTTCGCAGGATCACTCTTGCAAATGGAGAAACAACCACACTCAATCAGGCAGGAAAAATGAAGATCGTGATCGCCTGAGAAGGGAGATAAAGTGGAGCCCAAGCCAAAAGAAAACAAAGAAACAACCATCCTTTTACTTGCTGTTGTCCAGGCCCAGGATGCAGATGTTGCTGAAACTCGCATCCGCGAATTGGGCATATCAGTTACCCGGCTGCCCAGCGTTGGTGCGTTTTTAGGGCGCCGGAATGCCACTCTTCTAATAGGTATTAACCCGGAAAGACTTGACGAAACTCTTGCAACTTTTAAGGAAAACTGCCGGCAGCGCGTTGAATACATCGCGGTTCCCCTTGAAAGCGCACCCTTACCGTTACCCTCTCCAACTCCAATAACTGTTGGAGGGGCTACCATTTTTACCCTGGATGTTGAGCATTTTGAGGAGTTGTAAAAATGAAAATGATCATTGCAATTGTCGGAGATGATGATTCTGATCGGGTGATCAAAACATTGACAGGTGCCAGCTACCGGGTGACCACCGTCGGTTCAACCGGAGGCTTTTTGCGCAAAGGGCAGAGCACGCTACTCATAGGCGTTGAAGAGGACGTCGTAGAAAAAGCGCTCGAAGTCCTGCGTTCCTGTTTTCCGGAAAAACAGGAAAACGAAAAACGCTGCACGATCTTTGTGCTGAATGTGAACCAATCGCACCACTTCTAAAGGAAAACCGCCCTTTACGGGCGGTTTTTTATCAGGATTCTGAAAACTCCTCAACATGGTAAATTGAAACTTCAAGCACCTTATGCCGCCAAAGGTCTGGTGCAGCACCCATTTTTTGGCATAAATGCGCCAGGAACATTTCCGGTTGAGGTAGCTGGTCCCACACCTGGGGGAGGAACGTGGCACGTCGGTAGCCATCCTTCAGGATTACACCGTCGGTATGGGGCTTGAGTAATCTCGCAAGGTCAGCCGGCTGTTCATATTGCAGGGGAACCGGATCAGTGAGCCTGGAAATCTCGATGGAGATCAGTGGGAGTTCTTCGCTTGAAACCGGTGGAAAACGATAATCTTCAAGTGCAGCCTGAACCGCGTGATCCTGGACATCCTTGAATAACGGTTTGTACGCCTCAAGTGTGCCGATGCAGCCGCGCAATTCTCCCGCGATCGTTAACGTCACAAAAGATGCCCCCTTTTGCCGGCAGCTCTCAGGGATGGATGAGGCATCCCTCTCCGGTTTTTGTTTGCCCTTAACCGCATTTTCCATGGTCTCGCGCGCCAACACCAACAGGAACCTCCGATCCTCAGATGAGAGTCTGGTTTCCATCATTCCTCCAATCTTCTGTAAGACCTATTAACATAAACCAGCGGGGATTGCGCCTCCCCAAGCTCCGATGCCAGCACTTCAGCAGCGAATAAGGTGGAATTCGCCATTTCATATTGGTGGATCACCCGGCAGGCAAGCCCTGCCAATCCATCGTTGAGGATTGGAACTTGAGGGTAAATATAATGGAACCCTACTCCCGCAAATCGGTCGTGACCGTCGGGAACCTGTCCTGAAAACCTGTCAGAGAGCATTTGCTGACCCATCGCCAGCAATGTGACCCCAAATAACCTGCTTTCTTTCAGCATCTGGTGAGTCCGCGAGTCCCTTGCAAGCGTGATGGTGATGATCGGCGGATCGACAGAGATCGAGGCAAGCGAACTGACGGTTGCCCCATGGAGTTGACCATTCTGTTCAACGCTGACAATGGTGACACCTGTCACCCACCGGCGCATAACTTCCCGCAGATCCATCATTGACAACTCCTCACAAATCTCCTTAATTGGTTATACTTATTTCGGCGAGCCCCGTCAAGACACAATATTTTCCTACGCGAAGTTAGAGAGTTGGCATAAACCTTGCTATAATTTCCTAATATGAACAATCGGACGGATTTTACTCCTGAATTTAATACGGATGAACCTGGTGAGAATCAAGAAGTCCAGTCAACGCCGGTAAAAAAAACCGCATCCCCAAAACAATTGCCGTTCAGCATTTTTGGCAGCATCCAAACGGTTGTCGTCTATGCCTTCCTTCTGGCATCTCTTTTTACTCTTTTCACGCCAAATAACTTGTTCTCAGGGCAAACCATTAACCGTATGTTCCAGGCATGGCAGGCGAACCCGACCCTGGTTGCTCAGCCTATGCTTGCGCCAGTTCAAAGTACCTCCAGCCGTATCGGTATCGTTGCCGGTCATTGGAACAATGACTCCGGTTCGGTATGCCCCAACGGGCTCAAAGAAGTGGATGTGAACCTGACCATCGCTTCGCTGGTACAGCAAAAACTGGCTGAACAGGGTTTCCAGGTGGATCTGATGGAGGAATTTGACAGCCGTTTGACCCAGTATCAGGCGATTGCCCTGATATCGATCCACAACGATACCTGCGAATACCTCAACGATGAAGCTACTGGATTCAAGATCGCGGCTGCGCTCGAAACAGCCTACCCCGAAATGACAGACCGTCTGACTGCTTGCATGGTTGACCGTTATGCCTCCACAACCGGATTAAAATACCGCATTGGCAACACCAACGACATGACCTATTACCATGCCTTCAACGAAGTAAATACCAGTACGCCGGCAGTCATCATCGAAGCCGGTTACCTCAACCTCGACCAGCAAATCCTCACCACCAGACCTGATCTGATCGCAGATGGCATCGTGAACGGACTGATGTGCTATATCCGTAATGAAAGCGTTCTCCCGACGGTTACCCCATGAGCGATCCGATTGAGTTACAGGTAAAACTTGCGCTGGTTAACGCCAGGGTCGCCCTGCAGAACAACAACAAAATGGAAGCCCGGCGCTGGGCAACCCATGCTGCCAGGTTGGATCCGAATACCGAAGAAGCCTGGCTGATCCTCGGTGCGGTCTCCAGTCCTGCTGCCAGCCTTGCCTACATTCAACGCGCACTTGAGATCAATCCTCAAAGTGACCGGGCGATAAAAGGAATGCAATGGGCGCTCAAGCGCCTGCAGGAATTGCCCATTAACATGGATGTACCGGATGCCAAGCCCTCCAAACAGGATACCCAGCCGATTAGGATCACCCGGCAGGATGCCCAAACCTCCGAAGCCAAGCCTGCGTTCCTGGCACCCGCCCCTGCCCATGAAAAAACTGGACACCCGGCACCAGCTGATACAAACCCTGTTACACCGTTTACCACCGAAACTACGCCATCGATTGAACCTCCAAAAAATGCGCCCGATGTCGTGGATGCTTTACGTCCCGAGGAACCAAAGCCAGAAAAGGTCAAACCCGTAAAAAAGGTTAAGGAAAAAAAGCCAAAAAAGCCGAAGAAGAAAAGACGTTTCTCATGGCTGGCATTGCTCCTGATCTTCCTGTTCCTGCTGGCTGCGGCATTTATCGTGTGGGCTGCCTTACCCCAATGGGAGGCAATGGCGCGCAGCGCTTCTGCACCCATTCCGGCAGATATTCTCGTTAAACCATCCTTGACACCTACCTCAACCAATACCCCCACACCGACCCCCACTGCCACGCCCACCCTCACCCCCACCCCCACTGCAACCTTCAC
>ERZ1649853.800-NODE-800-length-12650-cov-5.998888_pt1 | contig 12650 bp, 4 predicted proteins | sample MGYA00575353_ERZ1649853 | MGnify/ENA primary metagenome ERZ1649853 (study PRJEB40853, sample SAMN11349654) | freshwater sediment metagenome | isolation source: river sediment | host: Sediment | place: India: Okhla Barrage, New Delhi | collected 2017-02-21 ...
ACCACGTAGGTGAAGGTCGCCGTCCCCGGAGCGCTGAAGATGGCCGGGTCCACCGTCTTCTCGATGGCGATGGCCGGGTTCTGGCTGAAGGTGATGGTGGCGTCGTCAGTGGCAGGCTCACTCTCGTCGCTGTCCGCCGTGGCCCAGTTGGTGATGGCTGCCCCAGCGTCAATGTCGGCCTGCGTGATGGCCCTGGTGGCCGTGAAGGTCCAGGTCTCGTCAAGGTCCAGCTGGCCGTCTTCATCCGTGTCGCCACCGGTGTAAGCCGCCTGGAAGTCGTCGGAGGCGTCACCCGGGCTGGCATTGTCGTCCGTCACCACCACGCTGGTGAGGGACACGTTGCCGATGTTGGTCACCACGTAGGTGAAGGTCGCCGTCCCCGGAGCGCTGAAGATGGCCGGGTCCACCGCCTTCTCCAGATGGATTCCGGGGGCCGATCCGAAGTAGCTCGAAGGATCCGAGGCCGTCACCGGCTCGCCTGCGGGAGGCGTCCCGGTGGCTGTGCCCAGGTTGTCGTACTGCCCCGCCACTGCGGTGCCAGTGGCCTCGAACGTCCAGTTCTCGCTGAGGTCCAGCAGCCCGTCATTGTCCGTGTCGCCGATGTTGTGGACGGTGTCGGCGCCCAGAACAGTGGCCGGAACGACCCCGCTCACATTGTCCGTCACGCCCACATCGCTCAAGGGAACATTCCCGGTATTGGTCACGGCATAGGTCCAGATCACGTTCTCGCCCGCGGGGATGGTTAGCCCATCGGAGCCGTTGGTCACCTTCATTATGGCTATGCCCGGCGTCGGCACGAAGAATCCGGCGTCGATGGTCGTGTTGGTTTCCCCGGCAGTCCATGAGATTGCGGCCGTCCGGCCAGTGGTCGCATCTGCGTCGCTGTCCAGAGCGTCATCCGCACCCTGGTCCTGCGGCGAAGCATCGTAGCCAGCCGGCTTGACGAACTCGACAATGTAGCTGCCGGAGTCAAGTCCGGTGAAGGCGTAGTATCCGTCGGCATCGGTGGTGGCAGTGGCGATGAGAGTGGTGCCGTCTGCGGCGTAGAGATTGACGATGACACCCTCGATCCCTGCCTCACCCGCATCCTGGATCCCATTGGCGTTGGCATCGTGCCACACGAAGTCCCCAATGCCTCCCAGGGGCGTGACATCCTCAAACGGCACCTCGATGCCAACAGCGGTAGCTGATCCGCTGTTCAGGATCTCCACCGTTCCCGGCGACACCGGATCGTTGATGATGACACGGAGGGTCACCGTGATGGAGCCGCGAACGGGAATGGTGCCCACGTTGACGCCGCTACCATCAAGCGGAAAGGCAGTGCCGCTGCCATCATCGGGGATCGGACTCCCCGCCGTCTGGTTGTAGGTGCTGCCAGGCACGTAGGTCGTCTCCGCCGGCAGGTTGTCCCGGAGAATCACATCCGGCACGGGAGCGCGGCTGATGTTGTTGATAACGATGGTGTACTCGAGCTCGTCACCTTCGGTGATAAAACCGTCTCCGTCGTTGTCGGCATAAAGTGTGCCGTTCTTGCCGGCGCTGAACAGCGGGCAGGGCGGCACAGAGGTGCCGACGTCCAGGCCTGGCGTGCCGGCGCTGGCCGCCAGCGGGTCCTGCCCCCAGGCCGCCGCCAGCTTGACGCCCGGCTCCAAGACGTAGGCCAGCATCCCGGTCTGGTTGCCGTCAGGATCAAAGATCTTGGCCTGCTCCAGCTCCCTGAGATCGACCCACGCATCGTAACCGTTGCCATTGGGATCCGTCAGGTCGCCAGTCCCGGGGTCGGCATCGTAGTCTATGTAGACGCGAACGTCCGTATTCCCATTGCCAATGGGTGTGAGCCACAACGGGTTGCCGTTCTCAGCAGACGCTATCGTCGGGTCCTTGCCAATTCCCAGACCTACCAGCACCTGCGGAGTAAGCGAGTCCAGCGGCACCAGCGAGAAACCCCAGTCGTAGGACTGGTTATTCGAGTAGTTGCTGCTGGTGGAATCGGTCGTGGAGAAGGCATAGAAGGCGTCCCCTCCGGTGTAGAAGTGCGCCGGGGTGTTTGCCGGCAGCGCCTGTGTAGCGTATCCGCCTGCCGGCACGCTGATGGCGCTGGTTGTCAGGGCCCCTCCTGCATCACGCCTCTCGTAGGTCACGGTGATGCTGGACGCTCCGGGATTGTACAGCCAGACCGTTGTGCCGTAAGTGGACACAGTTGAAACGGGCGTGTAATAGCTGCTGGACCAGTAGGCCACCGGGAGCAGCGCCGAGTCACGGCTTTCGTAGTTCGAACCGCGGTCTCCGGTCAGGATATCGACCTGAACCGGGTTGTTGGATTCAACGAGCGCCCCCACGTTGACGCCGCCGTTCACGAACCGGCTCACGCCTTCGGCGATGGTCACCTCATCCAGGTCACCGGCATCAGCAAAGTCGCCATCGGCATTGGCATCCACCGAGATGGTGGCGCCTCCCGGCCCGGCCATGATGGCCAGCCCCGTGTAGCTGAACATCTGGTGGTCGGTTCCGTCCGGAATATCTTCTCCCACTGGGGCACGATACTCGGTCCCCCAGTTGCTGGTGTCGTAAACCTCGACGGCGCCCGCCAGCAGGGTACCGGACCCCGAGGCCCAGCCGGTGCGGGTCACCGCCACGTTCTTCGTCGCCGCGATCTTGTCCCGGCCGTCGAAGTCTATCGCCGAGAGGTTGGTGGTATACAGCTGGTTGTTGAGGACGATGACGGTGCCGGCCTGAATGATGTCGCTGGGCACACCCGGGGGAGCCCCGTTAGCCGTGTCGCCGTCGCCCCAGACCTGCGTGCCGCCAGGATTGCCGGCGGAATACATGTTGCCCGGATTGGCGATGTCGGCATCATAGCCGTTCTCCCACTGGTCGTAGTACACAATGGTGCCGTCGGCTATGGCCGCGATCGAGATATAGGTGGTCACAGGGTCCGCTGGTGCGTTCCCCGGCCCGCCGAACTCGATGGCCTGCAAACCCTGCAGCAGCTGGTCCTCCGGGAACGGCACATAGAAGCTCTGCACCGGCACCGGGTTGGTCTGTGCCACCCCCCGCTCCGGTGCTGCGGTCAACGTAGCGAGCGTGACCGCAGCCACCACCGCCAGAAGCAGCAGTATCCTGCCGATCATCGAAACTGCACTGCGCCTCAGAGATCTGTAGATGCCCATCGTCCTCCCCCTTACACTCAGTTTTGCGCGCGAACACCACCAGCCACAGGGCGTGGCTGCAACCGCATTTGCCGTATTCCCGCGGGCGGCCCCCCTTGCCCGCCTGTTCAGAAAACGCAAACCGACCCATCAAGGGTCGGTTTCACTGCTGGCTCCCTGCCGCCTTAGTGACCAAGTACAGGCGACAGATCAATGCCCCCCTCGTTGCGCCAAGCGACAGATTGACTTTGTTGGATCTACTATGTCTGGTTGAGACAGCCACCCTCCTGCTGTCTGCCTCATAGATATCATGAATATTCGTGCATGTCAAGTTATGCCGATATAGGACACGTTCCATGTGAATCTAGTCTCAGCAATCATCCGGTCTGACCCGCCGTTCAGCCACGACCGCATGCAGCGCGACCCGCAACGCGGCTTGGCTGCCCGCCAGTGTTCTGGGGCCGCAGGCTCCGCCCGCTTCAGGTATCCGGGGTCACCCCTGCAGGCACGCCGACCAGGCCAACGGGACCGCAGGGATTGCCGGCCCCATCCTCCCCGAATGGCTCGATCGTCGAGCTGATGGCCATGGTGCCGTTGTGGGTGCCATGGCCATTCTTCACCACTATCACGAAATGGAGCTCGTCCGTGGCACCCAATCCCAGGAAATTGGGGGTGACTACCTGCACGTCAGGGTCGTAGTACAGCCTGAACGCGTCGTCGCTGCCCAGGCACACGCCGTAGCTGATGTTCCAGTTGCTTCTGTCTCCCAGCGGTGAGCCGCTGACCAGCGCCGTGCCCGTACTGGTCCCCATGAAGAGGAACCCCATGTCGTCCTGCCGAATGGACACGTGGGCCCATGTGTTGCCGATGTTGCGCACGGTGGCCCTGTTGGTTTGTCCTGTCCCTGCCAGCCCACTTCCCCAGTCCACGTCTCCAACCACAGATGCCTCCATCCCCAGGTCGACTGAACCGTACGCGATACCGCTGAAGTCAACCTCGACGCCAGAGACCGGCACATAGGTAAATGAGCCTTCGAGCGCGTCGGCGCGGTTGGCGTCCTGGTCCACCGCCCAGACGCGGACGGCATAGTCCCCCGCCGGATCATCGTAGGCTACCGTTTCTGTCCCCACCCAGAGTCCGGCAGTGCCCTGAGGAATCATCCCGTCCGGCCCCGCAAGCTCCTCCAGGACGTCTGTGGAGGCAGGGTCAATGAGACCGGATAAATAGGCCGCATTGATCCGCGCGACAGCCTCAACAGGATCGTCAATGCGGGTGAAGGCCACCCGGTACTTGAATCGGCTGGCAGCGCCATCCGGATCATTGCGCTCCCTGCAGGGGGATGGTGAATCGGTTGGATAGTACGCGTAGCAGAAGACTTCCTGGAGGTCGCCGCCGTCCTCAGAATCGGCCACGACTGCGTAGTAGTGTACCGTCTTGACCGTGCCCCATGCCAGCGTGGGATTGATCTGCGCTCCCGTTACCAGGTGATCGGGATCGCCGGACTCCAGCTCCGTGCCGGGCTCCTGTTGCCACATGCAAAAGACGGTCGGCGTCAGGTCCGTGCCTTTTGACTCCGAAAAGCTGGCCATGACGGTAGAATTCTCGGTCATGGAGACGGTGGTGCTGAGGGAAGCGGGATCCGCCACAGGGCCTGTCCAGTTGTCGAACTGCCAGCCGTCTGCCGGGGTGGCCGTGATGGCGACCACTTCCCCTTCAAGGTAAGCATGCTCGCCAACGGCCGGCGTGGTCTCGCCCTTGCCGGCCACCTTCACGGTCAGGGTATACTCTTTCGCCGGAACGATGGTGTCATCCTGCGTGAAGAGCGCGTTCACTACCTTGTCCCCGTCGATGATGATAGAAGCGGTGGTTGTGCCCCCGCTGAAACCGTCGAACGTCCACCCGGTTTCGGGCTGCGGCGTGAGAACGACGACATCCCCCCAGTGATACGTCTGCTGATCCGGCGTCCGGACCACGGTGCCCGATCCGGTGATGTTGATGGTCAGCGTGTACTCAATCTGGGAGAAGTTGGCGGCAACGGTGCGGTTGTCGGTCATCGAGACCGTGGTGCTGGGAGAAGCGTGGTCCGCCACAGGACCTGTCCAGTTGTCGAATTGCCAGCCGTCCCCCGGACTGGCGGCAATGGCCACCACTTCGCCCTCCGGGTAATCGTGATCGCCAACAGGCGGCGTCGTCCCACCATAGCCGAACGCCGCCATAGTCAGCGTGCACTCGTCTGCCCGGGGCGGGTCGTCCTGGTCCTGCGTGAAAAGCGCGTCCACCGCCTTGTTGCCGTCGATGGTAACGGTATTGGTGGTGGCGTCCCCGGTGAAACCGCCGAAGGTCCACCCGGCCTCCGCCTGGGGCGTCATGGTGACAACGTCCCCCCAGTGATATGTCTGCTGGTCCGGCGTCCGGACCACACTGCCCGACCCGGTAATGCCCATGGTCAGCGTGTACTCGATCCGGGAGAAACTGGCGGCAACGGTGCGGTTGTCGGTCATGGTCACAGTGGTATTGGCACAGGTGAAATCAGCCACGACCCCGGTCCAGTTGTCAAACTGCCATCCATCCAGCGGGGTGGCCGCGATGTCGACCACCTCCCCGTCGTAGCACCAGTGGCCACCCGCCTCCGGTGAGGTGACACCGTCTCCGTTGACCACGACCGTCAGGACGTAGATCGCGTCCTCAGCACTCACCGGGGTCCCGGAGACGGTCATGGAGACGAGGAGCGTGATAATAGCCAGAAACAGGGTCAACCTGGTCCCGGGCGAATGCCTGTCCCGATTCATGGAAACCTCCCTGCCCATCGACTCCGGACTATCCCCATTGCGCGCTGTCACCTCGCCGTCTACGAAGCGTATCGTTTCCCGTTCCTGGTGGCGGCGTACTGCTTCCGGGCCCCGGCACCCGATTGGCGGCGCCGCAGAATCACGGCGGCCACAACCGCGAGAACCAGGGCTCCCCCGATGCCTCCGAGGACGAAGGGCAGGACGCTGCTCATCCCTGAACCCCCACCGGTGACGGTGAAAGAGATCTCCCTGTTTTCGGTCTGCTTGCCCTCATAGGCGACGTGCGCCTTGAGAGCGTATTCCCCGCTCTTGGCCAGCTTAAGATAAGCAGTGAGGACAGACGTCTCCGCTACTGGCACCAGGGCCTCTTCGCTCTCCAGGGCCTCCGTCAGAGCCCCGTCGCGGTAGACCTCGAGCACAAGCTTGGCCCGGCAGTCAGCCTGGCCTGTGCTCTTGAAGCTGCCCTGCACCTTGAGGGTAGTGTCCACCTTCGGCTCGCCCTCATAAGCCAACTCGGTGAATTCCCCCGTTTTGGTGAGACTGCCTGGGGGCAGGACCTTGAAGGCCACCTCCCTGGTGCCGATGGCCCCGCTGCCCAGGGATAGGCTCACCCGAGCCCTGTAGTCTCCCAGCAGCCCGGAGGTCTCACCCCACTCCACCGGTATGACGGCTTCCGTTCCGGCCATCACGCTGGTCTCGGCCTCCCCGAACTCGGCCACTGTGGCGTTGTCTTTGATCACGGCGCAATTGATGGCGGGACTGACGGCCACATTCCCGGTATTCCTGAATTGCACTCCCAGGCGCAAGGGGAGACCGGCCTCGATATCCCGGGTAGTGACATTGTGAAGTATTCCACTGATCGACTGGTCGCCCCCAACAACGATGGTGATGTCCGAATGGGCCTGCAGTACCGCGGAGACCCCCGTGCCATCGATATCCTGGACCGGGACAGTCTCCACATAGACGGTGGCGCCAAAAGTGCCGTTGGGCGTGTCGGATGGCACAGCCACATCGATCAACACGTAGGTGCTGCTGGCCGCCTCGATCCGCAGGCTCTGGAGCGGTGCTCGGGTCTCGAGGTCGCTCAATGACAGCCATGCGCTCGCCTGTCCCTCGACCCGGAGATTGTATTCCACGGCCTCTGTCTGACTGGGATTGAAGACAGTCACGGTCCTCTGGTAGGACTGGCCGCGCACGGCATCGATCTGCAGCGCAGCGGGCCCCATGGCCACCCCCGTTCCGTGGACCGCTGGGACCGGCAACCACAAGGCCAGCAGACAGGTGAACGCCAGCAGAAACACCACCCTCTTCATATCGATATCCCTCCAGACTGGGTTGGGGTGCGCGGGTCCACCTCGCAACCCGCGCACCCCTGTGCCCGTTGTTCCTAGGTGCGGTTCAGCTCCCCGGCACTATCCATTGCATGGATCAGCCGTGCCGACGAGGAGATCCGTGTCCGCACTGAAGGGCACGATCACCGAACCCAGGGTTACCGTCCCCGTGTGCGTACCGTTACCGTTCTTGACCAGGATCGACAGGTCGAGCTCCTCCTTGGTGGATAGACCCAGGAAGTTCGGGGTCGTCACCTTCACGCCAGGATCGAAGTACCGCCTGAAGATGTTGTTGCTGCCCAGACGTACGTCGAAGTTGACGTTCCAGTTGCTGGCAGTGCCCAGCGGTGATGAGCCCTGCAGGGCAGTCCCTGCGGCACTCCCGGCCTTGCCGAACAGCATGTCGTCCTGCTGGATGGTCAGAGCCGCCCAGGTGTTGCCGATGTTGCGGACGGTGGCCTGATTGGCCTGGCCCTCCCCGGCAAGCGGGTCTCCGTCTACCCAGATCCAGTCGCCGGCCACCAGCTTTATGGTGTTCAGATTGACCGACCCGTAGACGATGCCGCTGAAGTCAGCCTCAATCCCGCTCGTGGCCACGTACTCGAACTGGTTCTCCAGCACCCCGGAGTAGTTGTTGTTGGAATCGACAGCGAAGCACCGGACCGTGTAGTTGCCAGCCGGCTGCTCGTAATCAATGATCTCAGTCCCTCTCCAGAGCCTCGCAGTGCCCTTGGTGATCTCGCCATTCTCGCCGGTCAGCTCCTCGATAGTGTAGCCACTGGCGAGGGTGATCAAATGCGCGGCATAGGCGGCATTGATCAGGCTGGCCGCGGTGGCATTGTTGGTTATCTTCTCGTAGACCACCTTGTACTTGAATCCGCACCGGTTCTCGTCGTTGGGATTCACCGCGGTGCCGTAGGGGGCCGGCGAGCCAGCCGGATGATACACGTAGCTGAATACCTCTTCGACGTCCCCCGAATCCTCGGCGTCGGTCACCACGGCAAAGAAATAGAGGTTCTTGGTGGCGCACTTGACCATCGGCGGATTGAACTGGCTGTTCGTCGGATAGGCCGTCTGGTAAAGTGCATGGGTCGGATCGCCCGATTCAACCGGCGAGGTGGCAGACTCCGCCTCCCATTTGCATTTCACAACCGGCATCCCGCCGCCGCCGCTGGCCACAGTGACTGACGTCGTTTCAGCGCTGGCGAGACCTGTCGGTATGAGCAGCGCGATCAACATGATGACCGCGATGGCCATATAGAGTTTTCTCATTGCCTCTCACAACCCCTTTCATTATTGTGGTACGTATCTGGCATGGCTCCTGGATGGTTCGACGATGGGTCTGTTTCTATCCTGCCTGCACCTCCCCCCTTGGGTATCCGCTCAGTGCGGAGGCGCATCAGCGCGAGTCGTGATGCCATGGAGCATCATGGCCTGTTCTGGTGCACGCGTATGAGGACCCAGTGCTGCTGTTTGAGCCGCCGGTGTAGCTTGTCTTCCACAGTGCAGTTGTTCCGTGGACCTGCCGGGCCCCGGGGAAACCCGGCAAAAGACGACACCCGGATAGTAACGCTATGGGATGCGACTGATCCTGGACGGGAACAACTGCTACACCCCCCTGAGTTGTTCTCGGGTATGTGAGGAATACACCATTATATCTTCTGCGTTGCATCGCATGTCAATAGATCAGAATCGCATTTTCGGATTTGTTACGATAATGACACGCCGGTCACTGACCCCGGGTGACAGACGGTAACGTCCCCGTAACGCGATGGCCGAACTCGAGAATGGGGCGCCGAGAAACGGACGAGTCCATGGAGGCCCCGGAGCGCGCACCCGCTACCGGATGGGCCAGGCCCTGCCCGACAGCCCGAGGACAACCAGGAGCAGCAGCACGCCGATGCCCGCGGCAGCGAGCGGCACGGCGACCAGCCCTCCCCTTGATTCCCCTGCCGGCTTGACCGCCAGGGTGACGGCCGGGGATGTGCCGCCCGCGAAGTTGGCGTCCCCGTCGTACACGGCGGTGATCAGGTGGCTCCCTGGAGCCAGCCCCAAAGCGGTGCAGGCGGCTGCGCCGCTGACCAACGGACTGCTCCCCAGAACAGCCTCCCCGTCCTTGAAGGTTACCGTGCCGGTGGCGCCCGTTCCCGAGACCATCGCTGTGAGGACCACCGGGCCGCTGTCCGTGGTCCGGTCGGACTCGGATGAAGCGAGCAGGCTGACCAGGGTGCTGGTCTTCAGCACAGTCAGATGGCCGTTCACGTAGCTGATGGCATAGTTCTCCAGACCCGTCCCGACCGCGCCGCCGGCCACGATGTCATAGCTGCCGGCCGCAGCGGCGCTGCTGGCCCCGGCGCTGGCCAGGTCAACGCTGATAACGGCATCGCCATTCGACAGGCCGCTGGCGGCGAACTCCAGACCGGTGAAGGCCGCCGCCTCGCCATATGTCTTGCTCCGGTCATGGGCGGTCACCACCAGGGTCAGCGGGGTGACATTGATGGCCACTTCTGCGGAGGCCGACAGGTAGCTGTCCGTGTCGGCAGGGGTGAAATCCACGTGCAGGGTCTGGCCGCTGCCGGCGTTCAACACAGTCCGGGAGGCCGGGGTATAGACAAAGGTTCCGGGCATGGAAGCGGCAGCGGCAAGCTGCCCGCCGCCCAGCGCAGTGCCGTAGACGATGTCGGCCGGGTCGGGCCAGGAGATGGCGGGTGTACCCTTATCCACTGTGATGGACAGCGACGCGGTGGCGGACGCCAGGCCGTCCGTCACCCTGAAGGTGACATAGACCGGGCCGCCGGCCCTGGTCGGCGTGCCGCTGATGACGCCATCGGCGCCGAGCGACAGACCGGCGGGCAGCGTGCCGGAGCTGACAGACCAGGAACAATGGCCTCTGGCGCCTGCGGCTGACAGGGTCCGAGAGAAGGCCATGCCGACCGTGGCGCCCGGCAGCGGCGAAGCGGTGGTAATGGTCAGCGGCGAAGGCAGAATGGTCAGGCTGGCGCCGACATAGGTCAGGGCATAGTTGCCCGGCAGGGCGAGCGTGCCCCGGGCGATAGCATAGGTGCCCGCCTCCTCACCGGCTGCGCGGGAGAGGGCGCCGCACCAGTTGTCGCTGCCCACCAGCCCCGGGTTGAAGCTGTAGGTCAGGTCCGGGTCGGCATCACCCAGGTTCTTGCACTTGGCGTCGGCGGTGACCGTGATGTCCCTGGGGGCGATAGTGAGCGTGCCCAGGACAGTGCCGGCGTCGCCTCCGGAGTCGTTCCCACCGGCCCAGGCCATCTGACACAGGTCATTGGCGCCCGCCTCGTACAGCACCCGGTTGTCCGAGCAGATGAAGTCGGAGACGGCATCGTTCTCACCCTGCAGGTACCACCGGTCGTAGTCAGGGATGGTCAGCGCCACCAGCCTCTGCATCCGCTGCGGAATCCGGGACTGGTCGCACGACAGGCCCACGAACCACAGCCGGCCGTCGGGCAGGAAACCGATACCAAAGGGGCTGACCCGCTCGACATACTGGTCCACCACCGTCCGCAGGACACACGACCCGTCGGCCTGGACGTCGACCACCGCCACCTTGCTCACCAGCTGATAGGTGACGAACCCCGTGGAATCGAGCGACCAGCGCGTCCCGTCCCAGTACCACCGCACATGGTCCGCGCCGCGCTGATAGGCCAGGAGTATGGTGCCCGCGGCCGTGTCCGGTATGGCGACAATGCCCGGATACTCGGGGTCCGGCTCCATCTCCGCGCCAGATGAGCCGGTGCCCTGGATGAAGGTGGGGTCGGCCCAGTCCAGCGACAGGGAGCCAGCCGACTCCACCAGACGATACCCGTTAATGTAGTGGAAGCTGTCACCGTGGCCGAAGAACCACAGGGAGCCGTCCGCCGGGTGCTGGCAGAGCGCCCCTTTGTACTGCCCCATGTAGCCGGGTCTCACAGACGAGGTCACCGTTTGCCAGTCCAGCCCGTCCCTGGTGTACGAGAAGTACATCGGTGTCTCGGCAAAGGCGGCTTTCTGAAACCAGCACATGACGATGGCCCCGCTCTGAAGCTTGATCATTTCGAGGTAGCGCGAGGCGCCGTCGCCGAAATGGGCCGCCCCGACCAGCGAGATGGTCCCCCCACCTACGTGGTAGCGCATGACCACGATATCCGGGTCGGAGCCGTCGTAGCCACCGGTGATCACCAGGAAGTCGGACTCGTCCACCCAGCAGGCACGATTGCTGTAGTTGACGGCATCGGTCAGCGGGCCCAGGTGCTGCACAAGGTCACCCTGGGTGACGCAGACATAGGGCGGCGACGGGTCGTGGGCCTCCTCGGCCCCGTACAGGTAGAGGCTGCTCGACCCATACTCGGCGATGTGGTGGCCGGTCTCGGAAGGCCCCGCTATCGAGCCGGAGAAGCGCGGCCGGTAGATCCTCCCGGGGCCAATGCGGGCGGGCGTGCCGATCCCGGGCCAGTCAGTTCCCGGAGATCCACCGGGACTCCCGTCAGCACCGATGAAGATGAGATGGTAGTTGCCGCTCAAGGCCAGGGTGCCCGGCTGGATACTGTAGGTGCCTGCGTCCTCGCCAGCCTCCCTGGCCAGGCTGCCGGTGAAAGAGTCGCCGCCCACCAGGGAGCCGGAGACGATCCGGTAGGTCAGGTCCGGGTCAGCCTCGCCGTAGGTCTTGCTGACGTTGTCCGCGGCTACGGCCAGGTCGGCCCTGCTGACATTGATGGCCACGTCCCGGGATGCTTCGCTGTAGTTGAGGGTGTCGGTGGGGGTGAAGTGGACGTGCAGCATCCGGCCGTTGCCTGCGTTCAGCACCGTTCCGGCCTCCGGAGTGTACGAGAAGGAGCCGGGCACCGAAGCGGCGGCATTGAGCTGCGTGCCGCTCAGGGGGGTGCCGTACACGATGTCGGCCGGATCGGCCCAGGTGATGTCCGGCGTCTCCTGGCTGACGGCCGCCGCCCCGGCGCTGGCGGTGTTGAGGGCCGGCGCCGCCAGGGACACGGCCAGGAGTCCCGCCGCGGCCAAGGCCAGCACTGCCGCCTGGGCCACTCCCGGCAACAGCACTGCCCGCAGGACCTGGTGCATCCGGGCGGCCGGCACCGCAATGCGGCTCACAGCGTCCTCTCCTCGGCAGGCTCAGCATGGAGGGGCGCTCCGGGCCAAAGAACGCCCCCGGCCAGGATGATACCGGCGCCGGGTCACAGGGCGGCCTCTCGCACCCGCGGCCGTGACACAAAATCCCTTCAATCCGGCACCGGGCCACCGGGAAACGGACCCCCGCCGCCGAAGGGGCATCTTTTGACACTCGACGCTGGCTTGTGCTAGATTTTGAGTGTGGCAGGGTAGCTCAGAGGTAGAGCAGGGGACTCATAAGCCCTTGGTCAGTG
>ERZ1649853.801-NODE-801-length-12642-cov-10.558910_pt1 | contig 12642 bp, 10 predicted proteins | sample MGYA00575353_ERZ1649853 | MGnify/ENA primary metagenome ERZ1649853 (study PRJEB40853, sample SAMN11349654) | freshwater sediment metagenome | isolation source: river sediment | host: Sediment | place: India: Okhla Barrage, New Delhi | collected 2017-02-21 ...
GCCGAGGCGTCGGTTTGTCCGACGAGCGCTCCCCGAGCGTCGCGTCGGTACTCCTGTCGGGTACCGTCGGGCCTGGTTTCGGCGGTCACAGTCCGGCAGCTGCAGTCCCGGTCCGAGTATTCGTAGCGCCACGTGTTGCCCTCGGGGTCGGCGCGGGCGGTGAGCCGGTGGCACTCGTCGTATCGGAAGCGAGTCCGGTTGCCCTTCTCGTCGACGGACTCCAAGAGGTTCCCGAAAACGTCGAACAACTTGCGCCGGGACCCGCCCTGAGCGTCGGTCAGAGTCAGCTCGGACCCGGAGGGCAACGACGATCGGACGTGCCGGGTCCGGTTCCCCGACCCGTCGAAGACGGTGACCTCGCCGCCCGCGCCGTCCGTCAGGCGATACTCGAAGCGGCTCAAATCGTCCCCGGGGCCATGGGCCGTCAGCACGACGTCCCGCACTGGGTCGTATCCGAACTCCTGGCGGGCGCCGTCGGGGTACACGATGCGCTCGAGATTGTGGAGACGGTCATAGGTAAGGAGCGTCTTGCCCCTTCCAGGCGCAGAGGAGAGGACGAGGTCGCCCGCGGCGTCGTAGCCATACGTCCAGGTGCGTCCGAGGGGGTCCGAGACGGCGGTCACGCGCCCCTCGGCGTCGGTCTGGATAGCGAGCGCGCGGCCCGAGTTGTTGCGAACAGCCTCCAGACGGCCAGCCGTGCGGACGATCGTCAGCACGTTGCCGTAGGCGTCCCTGACCTCACGCAGATAGCCGTCGCGCCCGAATGTCTCCACCAGTACGCTGCCCGTGCGTCGCTCGTAGCCACCTGCCGAGAGGCGGACTAGCGTCGCCTGCGGGAAAGCGGCGCTCGTGAATGTCGGGTCGCCCTGCTTCCCCTTCTGAGCCGAGGCGTAGTAGCGGATCACGGACCCGTCGGCCTCGACGACTTCGACCGTCTTCTTCCCCGAGTTCCGCGCTTGAACATCGAGGTTGGACGACCAGCCGTGGCCGAACACGCCACGGTGGCCAGAACGGCTGTTGTAAACGCGCTGGATCTCCAGGGCGAAACCCTTACCAGGGATGGCGACGTCGATCGAATCGAACCGAAGATTCCCGCTCGCCGGTTCCACCATGGGACGGACCGGTAGGGAAACACCTCGCAGGGGCCAGTCCCACGCCGGCGAGCTGGCGTTCAGTGCTACCGACTGCACGGCGGTCAGAGACAGCAACAGCATGAGCGTGACGCTCGCGAGCGAGCGCCCGTGCTTGACCCGTACCCCACCTGCCGGCGGCATGTCGCCCCCGATCTGAGTCGGCGCGCGACCCCCCATGTCCCCAGGGGTAGGCATCGGCGCAGTCGCTCCTATGCTAACGAAGATCGGACTCTCAGCCGCGCGGAGCGGCGAGAGACCCGTCAAGAAAAGCTAAGCAGACTGCCACGCTGCGGTCAAAGCGGCGACCGGTACTCGTGCGGCCGGAACGACCGCCTCCCTATGGTACGGGGCAATCCGCCGCGGCCTTACTGATGGCGGAAATAAACCTCGGGAATGTTGCCGGCCACGTACATCACCGACTTCTGGATGCAGTCGCGGATGGCGACCTCCATGGGGGTGTTCCGGTACGCGTTGAGACCGACCGGCATCCCCCCGACTGCGCCGGACACGAGCACGGACACGGACCCCTGGGTTGCGATCGCCAGACCCGGCACGCGCTGCGTTGCCAGCACACGGCCCGAGGCGACGTCGACCACGCGCACGTCGAGTGCCATGTGCGCCTCGTTGTACTGTTGACTGACGGCGAGGGGCACCCCGGGCATGAAGTTGACCCAGCTCGCTCCCTTGGCTTCGGGCTCGAACTCCGTCACCGCTGCGTAGACCATGACCTCGGCCACATCCATGCGCCCCTCCGGCAATCCCCCGTCGAGCCGGGCCTGAGTCGATCGTGACAGGGCCTGCTCGGCGGCGATGCCCGCGAGGTCCATGCGCTCCACCACAATGAAATAGCCGCTTCCATGCAGAGCGGTGTGCAGCATCTCGCGCAGGCCATCGCCGATCGCCGCCGTCGCACCAGCGGCCTTCACCTGAACGTCCCCCACCGCGATCACCGCCTTGCGCCCGTCGCTGCGCCCGGCCGCTACCGGACCGTGGCCCTTGAGCTTGGCCCCGTAGGCGGCCTTGGCCAGGTTGGTGCGGGCGATGTTCCCGACCTCGCCGCTCGGGTCCAGCGCGGAGGCTCGTTGCCAGTACTCCACCGCCGCATCCCTGCGTCCGAGCTGCATCTGCGTGCTCCCCATGGTGAGGAGCGTGTTGGCATTGTCCGGCTCGAGCGCCAGCGCCTGACGGAAGGCCTCGTCCGCTTCCAGGTAGCGTCCCAGCTTGTGGTAGTTCCAGCCCAGGCCGTGATACACGCTGGCCTGGGGCGGCCCCGACGCCAACGCTCGACGATACGCGTCCGCCGCGTCCGAGAAGCGGCCGGTACCCGCGTCTCGATCGGCGCGCCGAGCGCCGTTGGGCGGGGTCCCCGGCGGCGCAAGCGCGAGCGGCCGACTCGCCTCCTCCCGGAGGATGCGCTCGAACACCTGCATGAACTGGTCGACCGCCTCGCTCGGATAGGTGGACACCGCCACCTCCCGCCCTGCCGTGCTCACTGCCTGCAGGCGCAGGCCGCCTCCGGCATCGCGGAAGAAGTTGCCCTCAAGGTTGAAGGTCTCGGCGAAGCCCATGATGTCCTTGTCGATCTTGTGTCCATGGACGTAGCCCGCGGCTTCGTTCTGGTTGAACACCTGGAACCCAAGCTCCTGCATGGCGCGGACGGCGAGACGGGTGGCGCGGTCGACGCCGACGGCGTACGCAGCCGGGTAGGTGGCCTCTCGCTGAGTGGGGAACGAGGCGCAGCCCCCCATTGCCAGCAACGGCAGCAGGCACGCCAACATCCACCACTGTCGACAGTTGCAGACCGTGACGCGGGCTCGCATGTCGACCTTTGCCTCCTTCAACCCCGCCGTAGGGGGGATGCACCCCCGCCGTTCGCTCAGTACAGCCCCACCTCCGCCACGCAGACATCCGCCGTGAACGCCCGCCCGATCGCGAACACGCCGAGGCGCACGAGCCGGGCGGCGTCGAGGCGGGTAGTGGTGCGGTAGGCGGTGAACGACGCGAACGGCAGCCGGACCTCGGTCCAGGCGGGGGGGGCGGTGAAGCTCGCGCGGTAGGACTGCCACGGGAACCAGAGGTCCCGGGTGCGCAGGTGCAGGCCGTAGGTCTCGCCGTTGCCCCGCACCACCAGGCGCACGCCGGTGAAGCCCGAGGCGTCCAGGGGGGAGCCGTCGGGGTCGAGATCGAGCCCGGCCTGCACGAAGCCACCGTTGTTTTCGAGGCGGACCTCGCCGGTGAGACGCAGGCAGCGCCGCCCGTCGATCTCGTCGAGGGCCAGTTGCGCCCGGGACACGCCACCCATGACGGTGTCGGTGACCGAGCGCCAGGTCGTGCCGAGGGACGACTCCGTCCCCCCGCTCGAGACGTCCGCAAGGGTCCACTCCCGCACGTTGGCAACCTCCGCGCCGGCAACGCCGGCCCAAGCCGTGAGAAAGAGCAGGACGAGCCCGACCAAACCTACGTGTCCAGGCGTGGACATGACGATGAGCCTACCATCGCCACGGCGCCACCAGCCAGTTCTCGGCGTTGACACCCGGGTCCCCGCGACCAGGGGAGCCGCTGATTGGCTACCGCCTCGCGGTCGCCTTGAAGAACGTGTAGCAGAACACCCCGTCCGGCTCGGCGCAGCGCTGCAGCGCGCGCACCCCGCGCTCCCAGTCCTCCCGGCTCGTCAGCCCGGCGTGCAGCGCCTCCTCCCTCACGCCCTCGACCATCGCGGCGAAGGTGAGGCGGGTGAAGCCCTCGACCATGGCGGGACGGCTCGCGTCGGCATAGACGAAGCGCGGGGACACCGATACCTCCGACAGGCCCGCCGCCACGAAGCGGGGGTAGAGCTCGCGCCCGATGAGGGCGTGACCGCCACCCCGGCGCTGGAGCTCGACCAGGGCCTCGATGGCGCGCCGGGCGTAGGCGTCGTCCGGGTAGAAGAAGGTGGAGCCGTGATCGCCCTCGATGGCGGTCACGGTGCCGCCGGGACGGACGACCCGGGCGAGGCTGCGCAGGACCCGATCGGGGTCCGGAAGGTGCTCCAGGACGAAGCACAGGAACACGTGGTCGAAGGCGCCCTCGGCGAAGGGCAGGTTCAACAGATCGGCCTGCTGGAAGCGCACCCCGGAGAGGCCGGCCTCGCGCACCCGCCGGTCAGCGGCCGCCAGAGAATCTGTCGAGATATCGATCGCCGTGATCGCGGCGCCGGGGCTGCGGCGCGCCAGCTCCACGGTCTGCGCGCCGACCCCGCAGCCGGCCTCGAGCACGCGCGAGCCCGCCGGGTAGCCGGTGTCGTGGTGCAGCAGCTCCGCGAGGGTGCCGGCCTGGTCGAGCAGGCGTTGCGCCTCCCGCGGGGTGTAGCCGTGAACGTAGGTGGGATTCATCGCTCCTCGGCGATGGCAAGGCCCTGCCGCGCGCAAGCCTCGGCCTCGATCTCCTGCCGCGGTCCGCTAGCGAAACGCCTCATCCACGGGAAACGCCTCCGGCGGGCAGAGCCCGCTGCCGACCGTTCGCAGGCCCCGTCACCGCCCCGTCGCGCGCAGACGGGCGACGGCCTCCTCGGGCGACACGCGCGTGGCCGATGCAGGCGGGTCGGCTGGTGGACAGGAGAACACCAGTTCGTAGGAAGGCTGCGGCGCGATCGGGAACGACCGGTTGGTGCTCGTGAAGACATCCAGCATCCCCCCGCGGGCGGCACAGAATTCCGCCCCCCGGCGCAACGCCGTCCGCTGAGCCTCCATCACCGACTCGTCGTCCCACGCGATGAGCCCATAGAGCCCGTCGCCGAGTGGCGCAACCTTGAGCTCAGCGCATCCCACCGCCAGCAGGGAGACAGCCGCGAGCGCGGGAAACAGGCGCATGGTTTCAGGCCTCCTGCCGAGTCTCGGTCTCCGAGCCTACCACGCCCGCGACCGCGAACCGCAGGGTGCGCATGAAGTCGCAGGGCCAACTGCCGCCTGTTCAGCGACCCCGCAAGAGGGGTTCAATTGAATCCGGCGCGTGCGGGAGTTCTGCGGGAGCTGGGCGCCAACCCCTTGTCGGATGGGGACCGGCCCTGACGCACAAGGTCGCGGCCAGTTCCCACCGGAATGACGCGGGGGGTTGTTCGGAGCATCCCTAGCTTGCCGCCTCAGCCTCCCCGCGCGGTCGGGCTGCGGCCTCGCCTCGGACCTTCTCGCGCATCCGCTGGAAGACCACGTACAGGGGCGGGATCAGAAAGATGCCGATCGCGGAGGCGGCGATCATCCCGCCGAAGACGGCGGTGCCGACGCCGCGCCGGCTCAGCATCGCGGCGCCGGCCGCCGTCACCAGCGGCAGCAGTCCGGCGATGAAGGCGAAGCTGGTCATCATCACGGCCCGGAACCGGCTCCCTGCACCCTCCACGGCCGCCTCGGTGATCGAGAGGCCGTGCTCCCGCCGCTCCTTGGCGAACTCGACGATCAGGATCCCGTTCTTGGCCGCCAGCGCGATCAGCACCACGATGCCGATCTGGGCGTAGACGTTGTTGTCCAGGCCCGCGACCCAGAGCGCCAGCATCGCCCCGGCGATGCCGACCGACACCGACAGCAGCACCGGGACGGGGATGGTCCAGCTCTCGTAGAGGGCGACCAGGAACAGATAGGCGAACAGCACCGCGAGCCCCAGGATCATCGCGGTCTGGCCGGCCGCCTCCTTCTCCTGCAGCGCGGTGCCGGTCCACTCGAAGCTGTAGCCCTCGGGCAGCGTGCCCGCGGAGACCTGCTCCATCGCGGCCAGGGCCTCACCCGAGCTGATGCCCGGCCCGGGGCTGCCCATCAGGGTCACGCTGCGGTAGTTGTTGTAGCGCCCCACCGTCTGCGGCCCCAGGATCAGCTTGACCTCCGCCACCGAGCGCAGCGGCACCATCTCGCCGTTGGCGTTGCGCACGTGGATGCGGAAGATGTCCGGCACCTCGTCTCGGTCGCGCCCCTCCGCCTGGACGTTCACCTGCCAGGTGCGCCCGAACAGGTTGAAGTCGTTGGTGTAGAAGCCCCCGAGGGTCGCCTGCAGGGCGTTGAAGACGTCCGATACCGCGACCCCCAGGGTCTGCACCTTGTCCCGGTCGAGGTCGAGGTAGAGCTGTGGGGTGTTGGCCGAGTACGAGGTGAAGACCGCCGAGAGCTTCGGGTCCTGGTTGGCGGCCACCACCAGCCCCCGCGCCACGGCCGCGAGCTCGGTCGGCTTGCCGCCCCGCAGATCCTCCAGCTGGTACTCGAAGCCGCCGCCGGTGCCGAGGCCGATGATCGGCGGCACGTTGAAGGCGAACACGTTGGCGTCCGGCAAGGCCCGGAACTCCCCGCGCAGCCGGGCCAGGATCGCGTGCACGTCCTCACCGGGGGCCCCGCGCTCCGCGAAGGGCTTCAGCAGGACGATGAAGTAGGCGCTGTTCGACTTGTTCAGGGCATCGAGCGTGCTGTAGCCAACGACCGAGCTGACGTCCGAGACACCCGGGGTCTGCAGCAGCATCCGCTCGACGCGCTCGGCCACCCGCAGGGTACGGTTGACCGACGAGCCCTCGGGGAGCTGGACCTCCACGAAGAAGGCCCCCTGGTCCTCCTCCGGGAGGAAGCCGGTCGGCGTGACCTTGAACAGGTAGCCGACGCTGGCGAAGACCACGCCGAGGAACACCAGGGAGAGCGCAGCCCGCCGCACCAGCACCCGGGTCGCGGCCGCGTAGCCGTCGCGGGCCATGTCGATGGCGCCGAGCACGTAGCGCATCGGCCCCCGGTGCGGGCCGTGGTGGGGGTGCAGGAACACCGCGCAGAGCGCCGGCGAGAGCGTGAGGGCGTTCAGCGCCGAGATCACCATCGACACCGAGACCGCCACCGCGAACTGCTGGTAGAGCTGGCCGGTGATCCCGGGGATGAACGCCACCGGCACGAACACGGACAGCAACACCAGGGTGATGGCGAGGATCGGGGCGGTGATCTCCTCCATCGCCCGCTTGGCCGCCTGGGCGGGCGAGAGCTCGGGGTGCTCGCCCATGACCCGCTCGACGTTCTCCACCACCACGATGGCGTCGTCGACCACGATGCCGATCGCGAGCACCAGCGCCAGCAGCGAGACCATGTTGGCCGAGAACCCGAGCGCCAGCATGATGGCGAAGGTGCCGATCAGCGACACCGGCACTGCGATCAGCGGGATCAGCGTCGCCCGCAAGTTCCCGAGGAACAGGTACACCACGATCACGACCAGGACGAAGGCCTCGAGGAGGGTGTGAATCACCTCCTCGATGCTCTGGCGCACGAAGCTCGTGGAGTCGTAGGTGACCTTGTAGGTCATGTCCTGGGGGAAGCGCTCGGCGGCACCCTCCAGGTAGCGGCCGACCCCGTCCGCCACGTCGAGCGCGTTGGCACCCGGGGCGAGGAAGACCGCGATCAGGGCACCGGGGCCGCCGTTGAAGCGTCCGACCGCGTCCTGGGTCTTGGCCGCCAGCTCGACTCGCCCGATGTCGCGGATGCGCACGAACGACCCGTCCGGGTTCGCCCGCACCACGATGTGCCCGAACTCCTCCACGTCGACCAGCCGGCCCTGGGTCTGGATGTTGAGCTGGAACAACTGGTCGTCCGCCATCGGCTGGGCGCCGGTCCGGCCCACCGCCGCCTGCACGTTCTGGCCCTGGATCGCCTGGACCACGTCGTTCGGGGTGATACCCAGGCTGGTCAGGCGGTCGGTCTCGAGCCACACGCGCATGCTGTAGTCGAGCCCGCCGAACAGGAATGCGTCGCCCACCCCGCGGATCCGCTTGATGTTGTCGAGCAGGTTGATGGTGACGTAGTTCGACAGGAACAGGTTGTCGTGGGTGCGCTCGGGGGAGTAGACGCTGATGACCTGGAGGATGGCGGAGGACTTCTTCTTGACCGTGAGGCCCTGGCGGCGGACCTCCTCGGGCAGCTTCGGCTCGGCCAGCGAGACCCGGTTCTGCACGTTGACGGTGTTGATGTCCGGGTCGGTGCCGACGGCGAAGCTGATGTTGAGCGTGTAGCTGCCGTCGTTGCCGCTGGTCGACTTCATGTACAGCATGTTGTCGACGCCGACCACCTGGGACTCGATCGGCTGCGCGACGCTCTGCTCCACCACCTCGGCGCCGGCTCCGGGGTACGAGCCCTTGACCTCGACCACGGGCGGAACGATGTCCGGGAACTGGGCGACCGGGATGGCCTTGAGCGCAATCAGTCCGGCGAGCGTGATGACGATCGAGATGACGATCGCGAGCCGCGGCCGGTCGATGAAGGTTGCAGAGATCATTTCGCGTCACCTGCGGGCTTCGCCGGTGCCTCCGTCGCGCTGACGGCGATGCCGGGGCGCACCTTCTGGACCCCGTCGACGACCACCCGGTCGCCCTCGGCCACGCCCTTCTTCACCGGCACCCGGCCGTCAATCGCAGGCGCGCTCTCGATGCGGCGCACCTGCACCTTGCTCTCGGCGTCGACCACCAGCACGTAGAGGCCCGCCTGGTCGGCCAGGATCGCCTGCTGCGGCACCACCAGCGCCCGCTGCGGCTTGGCCGCCTCGGCCACCGCCGTCACCAGCCCGCCGTCGATCAGCAACCGGTCCGGGTTCGGCAGCTCGGCCCGGATCAGCAGGGTGTCGGTGCCGGGGCTCACCTCCACGTCGATGAAGTTGAGGGTTCCCGTGTGGGCGTAGAAGGAGCCGTCGGCGAGCCGCAGCTTGACCTTGACCGCGCGGGGGTCCTCGCCCTTCTCCGCCTGCTGCCGGCGGAGCTCCAGGATCAACCGATAGCTGACGGGGAAGACGACGTAGGTCGGGTCCTGACGGACCAGGGTCGCGAGCGGCTCGCTCGAGGGGCTGACGAAGCTCCCCACCGAGTAGGCGGCCGCGCCGATGCGTCCCGACAACGGGGCCTTGACGTCGGTGTAGCTCAGGTCGAGCTCGGCCTTCTCCAGCCCGGCCTGGCTCTGCATCAGGGCGCCCCGGGCCTCGGTGTGCTTGGCGACCCGCAGGTCCAGGTCGTTCTGGGCGGCGGCCTGCTTCTTGACCAGCTCGCGGAAGCGGTCGACCTCGACCTCGGCCAGCTTCAGCGCCCCCTGGGCGCGCTCGATGGCGCCCTTTGCGTCCGCCACCGCGGTCTCGTAGGGGGGCTTCTCGATGACGAACAGCAGGTCCCCCTCCTTGACGTCCGCCCCCTCCTGGAACAGCCGCTTCTCGAGGAACCCCTGCACTCGCGTGCGCAGGTCCACCTTGTCCATGGCCTGGATCCGTCCGGTGAAGCTCTGGGTCGGCGTCACGTCTTCCATCACCGCGCGCACGACGGTCACGGCCGGTGGCGACGCGGCCGTCGGCAAACCCGTCGGCTCGCCCTTGCCACAGCCTGCGAGCAGTGCCACCAAGACGATGGGAAGCCACCCGCGGGCGGCGCTTGACACGGTCATGTCACTGTCCCTCGATGATTGCGACGTGATCCAGTTCAGGAGACCCATCCGGGCACCGCGCGAGGGCAATCCGCGTCGTGGACGACGCCTCGTGCCGGGCACGTGGTGGGGCTCATGGGGACACAAACCCCCGCTTGATCGCCCAGCGCACCAGCTGCGCGGTGCTGCGCAGGCCGAGCGAGTCCGTCATCTGGTACTTGTGAAACTCCACGGTACGGTGCGAGATGTTGAGCCGGCGGGCGATCTCCTTGGCCGAGCAACCGTCCTGGAGGCTCGGATCGAACCCGACTCCGTCATCCTGTACGACGAGCTGCAGGCCCTGGTCGACGCCCGCGAGGGAGACGTGCACCCGCGTGGGGCCTGCGTGCCGCACGACATTGCGCAGCGCCTCCTGGGCAACGCGATAGAGGCAGAACGCGACGGCGGGCGGGACCAAGGGGGGCAGGTCGCGCAGGCTCAGCTCCGCCGGAGCCGACCGGACGTAATTGAAGGTAAGGAGCAGGATGAGCACGGCCTCCGCGGTGACGAGCCCGAACACGCCAACGACCTGCCAGCGATACTGCTCCCAGAAGGTGGGCTGGCGAAACCGGACCTCGCTGCCAACGGGCAGGTCAGCCTCTCGAATGCGCCAGCGCTGGAGCTCCCGCCAGTCGAACACGGGCGGTCTCGGCCTCACCGGCGGCAACCGAATGCCGCCGGGCCACCGACCGCAACCAGCAGGTCGATCGGTCGCGCCGCGTGGAGCGTGTTCGCGTAGTGCACCACCGGGTCATCTCGCTGCCCTTCCCCGAACAACCTGCTCTCGAGGGTGGCCTCCTGAAACTCGATCGGGTCCGGCGAGTCGCGCACCAGCACCGTGCGAAACGCTGACGAAAAGACCTGAAACGGCCCGAAATCGCGGCCGAAGGAGTGGAGGATGGGCACCCGCCGGGAAGCCGCCGCGGCAAGGTCCGGCACACCCAGGACCAGCAACAGACAGGCAGTAACCATCAGACGCCCGGGCGTCATGGAGCAGCGAGCCCCTTCCCCCGGCCAACCCAGTGCGACTCCCCCGCCCGGCCAGCGAGGAACGGGCTGCGCGGGTAGGCGTCCGGCGGCCATGCAGTGTCCGAGTGGTGTCCGGCTCAGCTCGGAACATAGCACGCCGGCGAACCCATGCCACCCGTACTGGGGGGAGACCCGCAGTTATACGAGGTCACCCCCGCCCGCCCTGGTCCGAGACTCCCCTGCCGGGGGGGCTATCCTTCCTGCGTAAGACGATACTGGCAGGGATCATGCCCCTGACGACCGTTCCGCTGGCCATCGACAGCCTGGTACGGTTCGCGAAGGAGTAGCGCGCGTACCAGTCGGGCTACCAGGCGGGCGCGACCAGCCGCTGAGGGCTACGCAACACCAGACTCGAACGGCGACCGCCGTCATCCACCCGATTCGCTCGGTCTTCATAGTGCGCGGCCTGCGGATAGCAGGGCCGTGGCGCTCGGGGCCCCGCGTGGGTCAGGGGGGTTGCGTTCACAGCCCGCCACCCCACCGGTACTGCCACGCAATGCCGTAGAGGTCGTAGCTGTTGCCGGTGCGCGCGGACGCCCCACTGCTCGCGTAGAACTTGATGGAGTGGCGCGCGTCGAGTGGCTCAATACTCTGGGCCTGGGCCGGGGACCCGGCTGCCAGCAGCCACCATACCGCGACGGCCAGAAGGATCTGCACGCCGTACTTCTTCTTCCGAAAACCCACACCTCCTCAGGGTCCCACCGACTCGCCGTGAACCGTCGCGCCCTGAAAGGTATCCGCAGCGTCTCCCTGCCCGGGGGCAGGATGGACCGGGGCGAACTTTGCGGCGTAGGCGCGCACTGCCTCGCCCACGGTCGGGAAGCACAGCAGGTCCGGGACACCGGTGGCGAAACCGCCCAGGGCGGAAAGCACTCCGCCTGGGCCGCTCGCGCTCATCCCGCCAGCTCTACGGCTTCCTCTACGGCTTCGAGACCACGTAGCTCACCTGGTCGCCCTTGAAGTACGGGCGGTAGTAGGTCGGGCCGAGCTTCAGGTACTCGACCCCCCCGATGGTCTCGGTCCTGTGCCCATCCGGCAGGTAGGGTACCTCCGTACCGACAGGCGGGTCGGCCACCACGTACTTGTCGGTCTTCTCGTTGTAGAGGAAGAACGCGCCCTCGAAGTAGCAGTAGCCCTCCTCCTTCGGCCCGTAGACGATGGTGCACTTGACCGGCGGCGCGTCGACCACCGCGCCGACCGGGGCCGGGGCGGTCACGTAGCCCTGACCCGAGGGCGCCGGCTGGTAGAAGGCCCCCCCGTAGTACTGGTAGGGCACCGCGGAGCCCGCCACCGGCACCGCGACCGTGCCCGCGGGCGGCGAGTTCACCGCCGCGCCAATGGCGTACCCGGCCACCGCGCCGACGATGCCCCACAGCCACTCGTCGTCATCGTCGTCGTCCCAGTCGCCCCAGTAGTGGTGGTCGTCGTAGACGTCCTCCCACAGGTCGCGCCGCTCGTCGGCGAGGTCGCCGATGAAGTCCTGGCGGTTCTCCTGCATCTCCCTCCGGAAGTCCTGGCGGTTCTCCTGCAGGTCCTCGAGCGCCTTCTGACGCTCCCCGCGCCGCTCCTCGCGGTTAGCCTGCCACTCCTGGCGGTTGTCGTTGATCTGCTGCTGACGCTCATCGCGCCGCTGGGCCGTGTCCTGCTGGCGCTGGTCACGCTGCGCCGTCCGCTCCTCCTGGCGCGTGCCTCGCTCGCCCTGGCGCTCTTCCTGGCGCGTGCCGCGGTCGGCCTCGCGCGTCTCGCGGCTGCTGGCCCGGTCCTCCTGGCGCGTCGCGGCCCGGTCACCGCCGGCCCGGTCCTGGGCCTTGACCCGGTCGAGGCGCGCCTGCTGGTCACCGGCCGCGCCCGCGGCCAGGTCGGGCCGCTTGCCCGCCGCCCGAGAACTGCGCGGACGTGGACCGCTCCGCGCTCGCTGACCGGAACGACCCGCCGCGGTCGGCGCTCGAGGCCCGCGGCTGGCGGTCGATGCTGCTCGGCGCGCGCTCGCCGCGCGCCGCACCGCCGCCTGCGCCGCCACCGCGGCTGCATCCGCCGCCACCTCCGCGGCCGCCGCCCCCGCC
>ERZ1649853.803-NODE-803-length-12637-cov-6.958115_pt1 | contig 12637 bp, 12 predicted proteins | sample MGYA00575353_ERZ1649853 | MGnify/ENA primary metagenome ERZ1649853 (study PRJEB40853, sample SAMN11349654) | freshwater sediment metagenome | isolation source: river sediment | host: Sediment | place: India: Okhla Barrage, New Delhi | collected 2017-02-21 ...
CTTTCCTCCGGGGACAGCGACCATCTGGGGGCCAGGCTGGTGTCGGGCATCAAGGGGTTCCTCGCGGAGAAGAACCTCCCTGTCAAACTGGAGTCCGTGGGCGGCTCCAGGCTCAGGACCATAATCCTCAACATCGACGAGGGAAAGATCAAGATCTCATGACGACAGGGGCGGGGGGTGCTTCATGAAAATCGGGTGCTCCGGATGCGGAAAAGAATACATCGTCCGGGAGGACGTCCTCCTGGCGTACAAGGACAGGGACATCAGATCCCTGCCCTGCCCCAACTGCAAGACCCCCATTCCCCTGAGCCTCCCCGGGCAGAAGGAAGGAAAGCCCGAGGACCGGGAACATCACGGGGGGGCGCTTTCGGGTGAAAGCCTCAAGGAAAAGATCTTCAGGTCGCTTCGGGACCTGCCGCCCATGCCCCAGGTGGCGCAGAAGGCGAGGCAGGTCCTTTCCAACCCCAACGCCAGCTACGCCGATCTCGCCAGGGTCATCGAGACCGACCAGGGCATCGTCACGCGGGTGCTCAAGATGGCCAACTCCCCCTTCTACGGGCTCAGCGGGAACGTCTCCACCGTCCATCACGCCTCGGCGGTGCTCGGCTCGAAGGCGCTCATGGACCTGCTCAACCTCGCCTGCTCCTCGGAGATACTGGGCAAGACGCTCCCGGGCTACGACCTGTCCGCGGGCGACCTGTGGAAGCACTCCCTGGCCGTGGCCAGGGCCTCCCAGGTCCTCGCCGGCCGCGTTCAGCCAGCCCTCGAGCAGGACGCCTTCTCCGCGGGGCTCATCCACGACGTGGGGAAGCTCATCCTCGACCCGTACATCGATGAACGGAAAGCCGAGTTCCAGTCCTTCGTGAAGCTGCAGAACGAGACGTTCCTTTCGGCGGAAAAGAGGATCCTGGGGTTCGACCACGCGGAGCTCGGGGCGGAGGTCTGCGAGAAGTGGCAGATCCCCCGCCACATCGCCCTGGCCCTGCGCTTTCACCACGACCCCGCCCCCTCGAACCGGGACACCCTCTCGTACATCGTGCACGCGGCCGATGCCATCGCCATCATGAGCGGCATCGGGGCGGGCCTGGACGGCCTGCTCTACTCCATCCACGGCGACGCCATGGACTTTCTGCGCATGACCGACGAGGGCGTGACCGAGGTCATGGCGGACGTGGCGGGGTACGTGGAAAAGGCCACCGGGGAAGACTAGCGCCAGGTCCGGCCCGGCCTCCGGCACGGGCGGAAGCATGTTCATTCCCTTAAAACGGCCGGCCCGTCCCCGGTGAAAAATCCCGCCTTCCCCGGTTTGCCCTTTACTTCGAACGCATGCGGATGATTATAATCACTTCAATGGAGCGCCATCGGGAGCCACTCCGGAGGGTAGACATGGCAGGGTTTGAGCCCGTTTCACTGGACCGGCAGGACAGGTATCGGGAGCTGCTGGGTGCGAGCGGCGTCACCGCCTCGGACTACAGCTTCGTCAACCTCTGGGGCTGGGCCGAGGAATACGGCCTCCAGTGGTACTTCGAAGACGGGCTCGTCTGGATACGGCAGACCCTGCCCGCCCCGCTGTACTGGTCCCCGGTGGGCGGCCTCGCCGGGGTCGACTGGAAGCGGGCCTTCGCAGACCCCGGAAAGCGCGGCGTGACGTTCACGCGGGTCCCGGAGGGGCTTGCCGGGGTCTGGGCGCGCGAGCTTCCCGGCCTCCTGGAGGTCCGGGAGGACCGGGGCAACTGGGATTACCTGTACAGCGTCCCGGAGCTGGTGGCCCTGTCGGGCAACAGGTTCCACAAGAAGAAGAACCTCGTGAACCAGTTCCGGAAGAAATACCCCGCCGAGTACGTGGACCTGGGTCCCGGGCTCATCGGCCTGACCAGGGACATGCAGGAGAAGTGGTGCGCGTGGAGGGACTGCGAGTCGTCCCTGACCCTCTCCGCGGAAAACCGCGTCATCGACCGGGTGCTCGGGGCATGGGAAACCCTGCAGAACATCCTGGGGGGAGCCATCATGTCCGAAGGGCGGCTGGTGGCATTCTGCGTCGCCGAGGCCTTTGCCCCGGACACGCTCATCATCCACTTCGAAAAGGGCTTCACGGAGTACACCGGGGTCTACCAGGCCATGAACCAGATGTTCCTGGAGGCGCACCGGGAGTTCGCGATAGCGAACCGCGAGCAGGACCTCGACGAGGAGGGCCTGAGGCAGGCCAAGCTCTCCTACAACCCCGTGGGCTTCGTCCGCAAGTGCCGGGTGGATGTCCGCTGAACACCCCCCGTCAGCCCCGGGGTTTTTCGTTTGTCCCCGCCCTGCCGTTTGTTATAATGAATACCCATGAGCATACTTTTCCGGGAAACGGCCAACAGTGAGCAGGAGGGGGTGCAGGCGTTGGGAGCCCTGCTCCGGGACATGAAGGCTCCGTTCAGGCGGGGCGACCGGGTGGGGATCAAGCTCCACTGGGGCGAGCGGGGGAACCGCACCCACCTGCCGCCCTTCTACGCCCGTCAGATCGCCCGGTGGCTCGTCGATCAGGGGACGAAGCCGTTCGTCTTCGACACCTCGGTTCTGTATTCCGGGGGCCGGCGCACCGGGAAGGACAGCCTCGAAACCGCCGCCAGTCACGGCTACACGCCCGCATACCTCGGGTGCGAAGTTCTCATCGCGGACGGGCTCGACGGCAGGTCCGTGGTGGACCTGCCCTGCTCGTACAGGCATTTCAAGAGCGTCCAGGCGGGGGAGGTGTTCAGCCAGGCGGAAGGCTTCGTGATCTTCTCCCACTTCAAGGCCCACCTCGCGTCGGGTTTCGGCGGGGCCATCAAGAACCTTTCCATGGGCTTCGGCTCCCGTGCCCAGAAGCAGCGCATGCATGCGGACGCGAAGCCTGTGCTGAGCAGGAAGAAATGCTCCCGGTGCGGGGTCTGCGCCGAGGTCTGCCCCACCGGCGCCGCCTCCCTGGGCGATGACGCCGACGGGTATCCCGTCTATGACCTGAAAAAATGCGTGGGGTGCGCCCAGTGCATCGCCATGTGCCCCGAGCTGGCCCTGCGGATCTCCTTCAGCTCCGACGCGCAGGCGTTCCAGGAAAAGCTCGTGGAGACGGCCGCGGCGGTGTGGAAAAAGATCGAGGGGAAGGCCGTGCTCGTCAACGCCCTCCTCAACATCGCCTCCGAGTGCGACTGCATGCCCGGAAAGCTCGATTACATCGCGGGGGACATCGGCCTCCTCGGCGGGTACGAGCCGGTGGGGCTCGACCTGGAATCCATACGGCGCGTGGGAGAGGGGATCATCGACGGAGCCCATCCGGGCGTTCCCTGGAGGAGGCAGTTCAGCTATGCGCGGGAGATCGGCTTTTCTTAAGCCCCTACATGACGGACAGGCCCGGGGCCCGGTGAGCGGGGCATGACGCCCTCCAGGCTCGACAGGGCCGCCCGGTCCGGAAGCAGGCCGGTGCGCGCTGCGCGGGGCATCGCCCCGGGCGTGCTCTTTCTCCTCCTCCTTTCCCTCGTTCTCTCCACCTGCACCACCCTGCGGGATTTCGCCCCCGGCGAGCAGGCCCCGCCCGCGGTTGCCGCCGAAAGGTGGCCCCAGGCGGAGGAGGCGTTCAGGCGCGACCGGTTCTGGCTGGGCGGGGATGGGGCCTCCTCCGTGCCTCTGGGGGGAGACCGGGTGCTCTGGCTTTTCGGCGACAGCCTCATCGGCGACGGAAAATCGAGGGACAGGCGCCAGGCGCTCGTCGTGAGGAACACGGTGGCGGTCCAGAAGGGCCTCGACCCCTCCTCCGCGGCGGTGGCGTTCTCCTGGAAGACCAGGGCCGGCAAGCCCGAGGCCTTTTTCCCGTCGAAGGGCGAAACCTGGTACTGGCCGGGCTCGGGCGTGCTCGTCCGGGGCCGGCTCCTCGTGTTCCTCATGGAGATCTCCCCCGCACCGGGAGAGCTCGGCTTCGACGCCAGCGGGTGGGCCGCCGTCCTCGTCGAGAACCCCGGGGACGAGCCGGGCTCATGGCGCATGACCAGCCTCGACGTGCCGGGAAACCGCTTCCGGGTGGTCGTCGGGTCCGCCTGCTGCTTTGTGGAGGGGGGGCACCTCTATGCCTTCGGGGCCGATGCCTCGTCCCTCGGCGCATTCCTCGTGAGGTGGACGCTCGAGGCCGCGGCCAGCGGCGATCTCGGGCGGCCCGAGTGGTGGGCGGGAAAGGGCGGCTGGGTTGCCCAGGAAAAGCTTGCCCGGGCCCCCGAACCCCTGTTCCGGGACGCGCAGATGGAGTTCACGGTCCACCGTGAGCCGGCCCTGGGAAGGTATGTGGCGGTTCAGACCGGAAGCTTCACGGACCACTGCCTGGTGCTCAGATCGTCCCGCAGCCTCACCGGGCCGTGGTCGGCAAGGCACGGCTTTTACTGCCCGGAAGACCCGGGGGGGATCCTCGTGTACGCGGGCAAGGCCCACCCCGGCCTTGCGGGGGCCGACCTCGTGTGCACCCTGGCGACGAACAGCCTCGATGCCGACCGGGTACTGGGAGATGACCGCCTGTATTTCCCCGTGTTCGTCAGGGGGACCTACCGCCTGGCGGAAAACCGCCCCCACTGAGGGCGGGTGAGGGGGCGGGCCATGGAGGGTGAAGCCGTTCCGAAAAGGATCAACGCCCTGTGCGGCGTCCTCCTCCAGTCGCTCGCTTTTTTCGAGAAGGTGCAGCGGCGGTTCCACCCTCAACTGATGGAACGGCACGGCGCGGCTCTCCGGAAAGAGAGCGGTCTGATCGGGCAGGCCCTGGATGAATTTGCCGGCGGGGCCGGGGAAGAAAGGGACAGTCCCGCGGGGGAAGCCCTGGTGGGGGCGTCCCGCCTCCTCATGGCGGCCATAACCCTGTTCAGCGAGCCCGCGGACGACCTCCAGGCGGGCGTGATGAGTGCCCTGCGGGCCGGGAGAAAGGCCTGCCGGGTCTGTGAGCTCCTGTTCCCCCTGCGCCGCGAGCTGAAGGCAGTCGACGCCTTTTTCAGGGAGGCCCCTCGCCTAGGCGCACCGCCGGGGGACGCCGTCCTGCACCTCGGTGAGGCGGGCGGCCCCTATGCCCGCGGAAACGCCTCGCTCTACGTGCCCGGCGACGGAGCAGGCCCCCGGCCGCTGATCATTGCCCTTCACGGGGGCTTCGGGCACGGGAGGGATTTCCTGTGGAGCTGGATCAGGCAGGCCAGGAGCCGGGGAATGTTCCTCCTTGCCCCCACGTCGACGGGGGCGACGTGGTCCCTCGCGGATCCCGGCAGGGATCTTTCCCCCCTGCTCGAGCTCGTGGACAGGCTCGGCGGGGAGTACCCCCTGGACAGGGACCGGGTTCTCCTCACCGGGTTCTCGGACGGCGGCACGTTCTGCCTGGGTTGCGCCCAGAGGGCCGAGGCCCGGTTCGCAGCCTTCAGCCCCATGTCGGGGGTGCTGCCCCTAGGCGACCTCGCCCGTGTGCGCTCCCGGAGGATCTTCTGGATACACGGGTCCTGGGACTGGATGTTTCCGGTTGCCCGCGCGCGGGCGGAAAGCGCGCTCCTGGAGCAGGCCGGGGCGGAGGTGACCTTCCTGGCGAAGGACGATCTCGCCCATGCCCTGCCCGGAGAAGAGTTCCCGGCGGTGCTCTCCTGGTTCGTCCCCGGCCGGTGCCCGTGAGGGCTCAAGGTGCTCGTCCTTTGTTGCCGATACCTCATGCAGGAGGAGACCGGCGTGAAGGTTCTCAGGCTGCTGATTCTTCTGGGATGCATCGCCCTGCTCACGGGCTGCGCCGCGACGCACCGCGAGCTCAAGGTGATGGAGGCCACGGGCTATGACGGCTGCGGGCAGTGCTGCGGCTGGGAGCGGGGGAGCTGGGCATACCTGAAGCTCGACTTCTGGAACAGGTACACCACCACCGGCAGGAACCCCGGAAGGCCCTACACGGGCCAGACGGCGAGCGGAACCTGGCCCCGCGTGCCGCAGCCGGGGCTGTTCTCCTCGGACAGCCTCGTGAATCCCTGGATGATCCCCATCCGGATCGTCTTCTTTCCCTGGCTCTTCCTCCCCCGGAGCGGCACCATCGCCGCGGACACGAAGTATTACCCCTTCGGCACCGAGATGTACGTGCCCGGCTGGGGCTGGGGCGTGGTCGAGGACCGCGGCTCGGCCATCAAGGGTCCCACCCGCATCGACCTCTTCTTCTCCACGCACGGCCAGGCGGAGAGGTGGGGAAGAAGGAACGTGGGCGTCGAAATCCTCAAGTGACGCCCGGCCCCGGGCGAGGACCGCGGCGATGGCGCGGGTACGTCCCGCAAGAGAGAATGTTCGCCCGGCTTAGGTCGAGGACCGCGGCGATTCCATCACCCGATGCGGCACGCTCTCCGGGGCGGGGGCCATCGCCCAAGGGGCTTCGAAAAGCCCGGTGAACCGGCTGCAATCCATGAAGATTCTTGTTTCCACGCTCGAAATGTGCGACGATGCCTCCCTTGAGGGGCCGTAAAAAGCCGTGCGTGATACGCCGTGAGGCCCCGTTGATCCGCCTCCTCCGGGTGCGGGCGGCGCCCGTTCTCACGCGAGGCATGGAGGAACATGGATGTCTGAAAAGGCCACGGGCATGGTTCTGGGCTCCTTTATCGGGGACTCCCTGTCTCTGGGGGTTCACTGGATCTACTCCACCGAGAGGATCGTGAGGCAGTTCGGCAGGGTGGATGACCTGCTCCAGCCGCAGGGCAACTCCTACCACAAGACCAAGGCCCGGGGTGATTTCACCAACTGCGGGGACCAGGCCTTCGTGCTGCTGGAATCCCTGGCGGCCTGCAGGGGGTTCCGGTTCGAGGACTTTTCCGGCAGGTGGCTCGACACGTTCAGCGACTACCGGGGTTACATCGACCAGGCCATGCGCGGGACCCTGCAGAACTTCGCCCTGGGCAAAGGCCCCCTGGAGTCCGGGTCTTCGTCGAACGACCTTTCCGGCGCGGTAAGGATCGCACCGCTCGTGTACTTCCTGAAGCACGACCTGGAGGCCCTCGTCGATGCCTCAAGGCTCCAGACGACCCTGACCCACAGCAATGCCCTGACCGTCGAAGCGAGCGAGTTCCTGGCGCGGGTCTGCGTCCTCGTGCTCCAGGGGGCCCCCCCGGCGGACGCAGTCTGGCAGGTGGCGGGGGAATGCTTCGCGGACACGAGGATCAGCGGCTGGGTGAAGGACGGCTACGCCTCCCGGGAACAGGACAGCGTGGCGGCCATCGTGGGCTTCGGGCAGAACGGGCAGGTGCCCGAGGCGTTCCCCGGGGTGATTCACCTCATCATGAAATACGGGAACGATCCGGGCGAGGCCCTGACCCAGGCGGTCATGGCGGGGGGCGATTCTGCGTCGAGGGCCATGGCCGTGGGCATGGTGCTGGGAGCGCATTTGGGGACGAAGGCCTTTCCCGGAAAGTGGTCAGACGGCATCAACAGGGCCCCGGAGATCCTGGCCCTGCTCGGAAAGATGAGCTGACCGGGCCCTGGCGCCCCCCCTCCCGCCCGGTGAACGCCGGGGTTCACCTCCTCACTTCCTCAATGACAAGAAGCCGGGAATCCTTTATACTGATCCCGTCGCACCGGTTTTACGCCCGTGCCACGTCCCCGTGGCTTTGCGACGGGGCAAAGGACCGGCCTCTTCCCGGCGGGGAGGTTGAGCGGGACAGAGGGAGGCACTCACCCCGGCCACCGCACGGTGTGCTCCGTGGAGGTCCCCGGGGAAAATAAAACTCTGCACCAGGAGGAAGACATGCTGAACATCAAAAACGAGGAAGGAATCATCATCGCCGAATTCGCACACGGAAAACAGAACTCCATCACCGGGGAGACCCTCCAGCAGCTGCACGACATCGTGAAGCAGGCCAACGAGGACTACGCCGTCAGGGGCATCATCCTCACCGGCGCCGGCAGGACGTTCTGCGGCGGGTTCGACCTGCCCATGTTCATGGGGTTCAAGGACCTCGACGAGATCAAGACCTTCTTCGCCCCGGCCGAGGAAATCCTGCTCGAGGTGTTCGAGTGCAAGAAGCCCGTGGTGTCGGCCATCAACGGCCATGCCATCGCCGGCGGCCTCATCTTTGCCATGGCTTCCGATTACCGCATCGCGGTCAACCACCCCAAGATCACCATCGGCATGAGCGAAATAAAGCTGGGGCTGGCCCTTTCCCTCGCCCAGTCCGCCGTCATGCGCTTCGGGTTCGACTCGGACAGGAAGTTCCGGGACATGATGTACTTCGGCAAGATGTTCAAGGTCGAGCAGGCGGCCGAGTTCGGCATCGTCGACCAGATGGTCTCCGACGGCACCGAGCTCATCCCCGCCGCCAAGAAGGTCGTCGGCAAGTGGATCGACAACCCGGGCCGCGCGTTCACGAAGCTCAAGGAAGGCATCAAGAAGCCCGTTGCCGACAGGGTCCGCCAGCAGCTGGCCACGGAGAACTGGATAGAGGGCTTCAAGTGCTTCTTCGACAAGGACGTGCGCGGCGCCATCGAGTTCGTGATGTCCATGATGTAGAGGCGGCGGAAGGATGAAACTCCGGTCGGGCAGGGCTTTCACGGGCCTGCCCGTTTCATTTCCGCCCCGCTGCATGGCGATGTCCCCGAGGCAGAGTGCCCCATGATACCGGTCACGAACACCATCTCCCTGGATGAAAACGAGCTGTGCTGGGAGTTCGTCCGCTCGTCGGGACCGGGCGGGCAGAACGTGAACAAGGTCTCCACCGCTGTCCAGCTCCGCTTCGACCTGAAGGGGGCCTCCGGCCTGAGCCCCGAGGTCAGAAGCAGGGTCGCCCGGCTCGCGGGCAGGCGCGTGACGTCGGACGGGATCCTCATCATCACCGCCCGGCGATTCCGGCACCAGGAGAGAAACCGCCGGGACGCCCTCGAGAGGCTCGTGGAGCTTATCCGGCAGGGGGCGGCGCCCCCGAAGCGCAGGATCGGGACAAACCCCACGAGGGCTTCCCGGGAAGAGCGCATCCGCGGCAAGAAGCTCAGGGGGGCGAGGAAGGGCCAGCGGGCAAAGACCGTCAGGGGGCTCGATGAGTAGGTCTGCTGCCGGGCGTCGCGGCCGGGTGGATCCTCGAGCGGGCGGATGCATGTCGCTTGTCGCTTTCGGCAAAGAATTTTCTCGCAAGGGATACCTGCGCAGCCGGCCGGCCCACGGCTGCATGAGGGGGAGGACGCCGAACGGGGAAGAGGGGGCCGGCACATGAGGGAGACAGGGGGCAGCGGGTATGTCTGAGCGCAGGCTCATCGTCCTGGGCACGTCGAGCCAGGTCCCTTCCCGCGAAAGGAACCAGAACGGCTACTTCCTGCGGTTCGACGACCAGGGGTTTCTCTTCGACCCCGGGGAAGGCACCCAGCGCCAGATGCTCATGGCCGGGGTGGCGGTCTCGGGGATCACGAAGATCTTCATCTCGCACTTCCACGGCGACCACTGCCTCGGGCTCGCCGGGGTCATCCAGCGCATCTCCCTGGACAAGGTGCCGCATCCCGTGGAGGTCTATTACCCCGCATCGGGCCAGGCGTATTACGAGCGCCTGAAGGACGCCTGCTCCTACCGCCACGAGGGCCGGCTCGAGGAACGCCCCATCCGAGGCGACGGCACGGTCTTCGAAGACGACCGGCTCGTCATCAGCGCCGCCCGGCTCGACCACGACATCGACACCTTCGGGTTCCGCTTCCGGGAAAAGGACGCCTACACCCTCGACCCTCAGATGCTCTGCAGGACCGGGGTCTTCGGCGCCATGGCGGGCGAGCTGAAGAGGACCGGCTCCGTCCGGGTGAAGGGGAAGGTGGTCACCGTCGAGGACGTGGGCACCGCACTTCCCGGCCAGGTCTTCGCCTGCGTCATGGACACCAGGATCTGCGGCGCCGCCTGCGAGCTGGCCCGCGACGCGGACATGCTGCTCATGGAGGCCACCTTCCTGAGCGACCTGGAGGGCAAGGCCATCGAGTTCGGGCATCTCACCGCGGCCCAGGCCGGGATGATCGCCCGGGACTCGGGCGCGGACCTTCTCGTGCTCACCCACTTCTCCCAGCGCTACCCCACCCCCGACCCGTTCGTGGAGGAGGCCTCCCGGTTCCATGCCAACACGGTGGCGGCCCGGGACGGCATGGCGATCGACATGCCCAGGCGCAGGCGCTCGCTGAAGATGGACTAGGGGCTGCGGCGAAAAGAGGGTGCCATGCGGGGTCGACGGCCTTCCGCAAGGCATCTCACCAGGGCTGAGGCCCGTTCGGACCCTGGTCGGGTTCGTCTTCCGGCTCCTCTTCAAGCCGCCTTTTTCTCAGGACGGCCCGGATGTAGCCCCAGAAGGTGAGCAGCGCGGCCAGGAGAAACAGGATGGTGTAGAGGTGGGCGGCCAGGTACGCGAACAGGGCCGTGGGCCCCAGCTGCTCGGAGCGCCAGGCCTTTTCCAGTTCTGGCAGGGTGAGCATGAGCGACACCTCGATCGCCCCCTCCAGGTCCGCCCCCTTTCTCATGGCTTCCAGGATGTTGAGGATCCCGTTTCTGCCGTAGTTTCGGGCGATGTACTCCACCACGGACCTGCTCTGCCCGTAGGCCAGGGCGAGCCCCCTGTCGTCCCGGGGAAAGGACCGGTCGAGGCTTTCGAGGGAGAGCAGGCTCCCGGTCAGGGCTGCGCCCGTGAGGAGTGATTCCCGGGGGATGGCGGCGAGCTCGGGGATGCCCCCGGAGATCCACTGGGCGATGCCCTCGTCCAGCCACCGGGGCATGCCGGTGCTCCCCATGCGCCGGTGGAGCAGCAGGTGGCAGAGTTCGTGCCTCAGCGTGATCTCGAGGGTGAAGGGGCGCTCGCCCATCCGGGTGTGGTCGATGGCGATGACCTGCCTGCCCGGGACCGCGAAGGCCACGAAGGAGTCGCTGCCGGCCATGTCCTGGAAGGTTTTCCGGGTCCCCGCCAGCACGATCACGGGCCTGAAGTCGATCTCCCACCCGAAGGCCGCCTCGAGCCCCTTCCTGATCGACGGGTACAGCCCGAGCACGACCCGTCCCTCGGGGACCAGCCGCGGCTCGCACAGGACGACCGCCCCGGGCCCTTCGATCCTCGAAAACTCGAGGGCGCGGCAGGGAAGGGGGGCCAGGGCAATGAGGACGGTGAGGAGCAGCAGACACGCCGCCGTTATCCGTGCGGGAACGCATGTCATCTCGAGGTCCACGTCCTTCCTTCCCCCCCGGGCGGCCTTCTGCGCCCCGGGCCATCATACACCAATCCCCTCCGGAGGATAAGGGGGCCGAGGTTGACAAGGGGAAAAAAATCAGGAAGGACAGGGTGAGGGGCGAAAGGCGCACCCGGCAGGAGCGAAAGCCCGCGGGGGATGAAGACGGGAGGTCAGAGATGATCACACGGGATGAAATCAGGGACAGGGCCCTGGGGCTGGGCTTCATCGACGCGGGGTTCACGACCGCCGAGCCCTTCGAGGGGCAGAGGGAGCTCCTGCTCGCCAGGCAGGAGGAGTACGGCTGGACGGAGAAGGCGGGCCTCGACCTGCTGGGCGGCACCGACCCGCGGTCCGTTCTCCCGGGGGCCAAAACGATCGTCGTGCTCGTCCACTCGTACTTTCTCGAGTCGTTCCCCAGACCCCTCGAAACGCACTTCGGCCGGTGCTACCTCGAGGACGACCGCGTGACCAGGGACGGGCTGAGCCTGCGCATCAAGGAGTTCCGCTCGTTCCTGCGGGACCACGGCATCGACTCCAGGGTCCCGTTCAACCTGCCCCACCGGGCCGCGGCCGCCAGGGCCGGGCTGGGCACGCTGGGGAAGAACTGCCTCTTCTACTCGCGCAGGCTCAAGGGGAGCTCCTGGGTCGTGCCCATGGCGGTGGTGGTGGACCGGGAGTTTCCCCCGGACGAGCCCACGGTGGAGTACGCCTGCCCGGACTGGTGCCGCAGCGCCTGCGTCGCGGCATGCCCTACCCGGGCGCTGAAGGGCAACGGCACCATCGACCCCCGCAGGTGCATCTCCTACCTGACCTACTACGGCTCCCGCGTGACGCCCCTCGAGCTCCGGGAGCCCATGGGCCTCTCCGTCTACGGCTGCGACCGCTGCCAGGACGTGTGCCCGAGGAACCAGGCGTGGCTCGCCACGGAGCTGCCGGAGAACCCCCGGGTCAACGCGATGGCGGGACACTTCGACCTGAAGCGGCTCCTGGCCATGGACCTCGACTGCTTCCAGGCGCACGTCTGGCCCCGCATGTTCTACATGGGGGCGGACATGCTCTGGAAGTGGAAGATGAACGCGGCCCGGGCCATGGGCAACTCCCTCGAGGAAGGCTACCTGCCCGGCCTGGCGAAGGCCTTCGGCGAAAACGGCGACGAGCGCGTGCGATCCATGATCGCGTGGGCCCTGGGCAGGATAGGCGGAGCCGAAGCCCGGGAAACCCTCGAAGGGTGGGCACCCGCCGCCGAAGGCGCGGTGCTTGGCGAGATCGAGCAGGCCCTGGCCATGATCGGCCGGGGGAGATGAGGGGGAGAGGACGGGGACTGCCAGTCCGGCGGTCTGCCCGCCCCTGCCGCAGGTCCGGGAAGAACACCGGGCGGCTCGGCATGGAGATGGCCCTGCCTGTTACACCCTGCCCTGCCGCAGGTCCGGGAAGAACACCGGGCGGCTCGGCATGGAGATGGCCCTGC
>ERZ1649853.804-NODE-804-length-12609-cov-4.570018_pt1 | contig 12609 bp, 15 predicted proteins | sample MGYA00575353_ERZ1649853 | MGnify/ENA primary metagenome ERZ1649853 (study PRJEB40853, sample SAMN11349654) | freshwater sediment metagenome | isolation source: river sediment | host: Sediment | place: India: Okhla Barrage, New Delhi | collected 2017-02-21 ...
GATCCTGAAGATCAAAAAACCATCATTTCATTCCAATGCTACGGCGATCCCTTAGCACAGCCATACCACCCACAGCGGAAATCCAAGGGGTTGAATCGAAACAGCGAGCTGCCCGCTGAGATCCAAACCATAAGCGAGAATCCCCAAACCTCCGATCATCGGCCCATACTTTCACCAGAAATGATTTCCCATGTTAAGAGTATCGTTGCCCAGTATTTGCCCGGTATGACCGACGCTCAGTTACAACTGACACAAGCGCAGATTGAGCACACTGGCTTGATGCCAGTCGAAAACGGCACCACAGACCACAGCTCAAACACATCTTCCCACCTCACCAGCCGGCAGGTGGTTACGCTGAGCAAGAGCATCCAGCAAGCCAGCTTCAACCATCAACAATATGCTAGGTTGACCATGGATGAATCAGGAAAGCTGTTGAAATTGACTGTCTCACGCTAGTCACCATTCGAAGGACGAGATGCTCTGAGGGTATACAGCATCTCGCCCTTTTTCACACCTAGAACCTGGCAACATCTCCCCGTTGAGGCTTTCTTTCATGGTATCATCTTAGCTGCTGCTCACCAGCTACGGTAAGCGTTTCCAGGAGATGATGTGCGTAATCGTGGTTCGTTCTCATTCCTTCGGTGGGGCTCGCTGCTACTGATTATTGTAGCCCTGGTCTTGACCATCTTCCAGTTGATCCGTTTCAGCCGGGTGTGGGCGAATTTTCCTTCAGGTATGCTCATCGCCGGTGTTCCCGTTGGACAACTGAACCGTCAGGCTGCAGCCGAACGGCTCCTCGAAGTATATTCGAAACCTGTCGTGTTGCAATACAATGAGGATTTCATCCATCTTGAGCCTGGGATGGTCGGATTTGTGCTTGATACTGACACGATGCTTGCCGCGGCAGACCAGGAACGCACCCGGTTACCTTTCTGGCAATCTTTTTGGAATTTCTTATGGGACCGACCTACAGAGAGCCTGTCTATCCCGTTGAGCGCCTCTTTTTCTGAAGAACGCTTGCGCGCCTACCTGGTCAATGAGATTGCTTCCCGATACGATCAGCCACCCAGTGCTGCTGCGCCAATCCCCGGGACGGTGAATTTTCAGGCTGGTAGACAGGGAGCCACGATGGATGTGGAACGGGCAATCGCCTTGATCGAGAGCGCCTTCTTCTCAACCAACCAGCGCACCGTGACCTTGCCCTTGCAACGAACCAACCCCTTGCACCCAACCTTCCTTAACCTTGAGGTATTGTTGAGGCAAACGATTGAACTATCTGGATATGATGGGTTGATAGGATTGTTTGTCTCCGACCTCCAGACCGGACAAGAAATCAGTTTCATATTGAGTGGGGGTAGCCCGGTTGCCACTCCTCCAGATGTGGCATTTACCGCTAGCAGCACGATCAAGATCGCCATCATGGTTTCTGTATTTCGCCGATTGAGTGAGAATCCCGATGCGGAAGTTGTTGCTAATTTAGAAGATATGATTGCTCAATCGATCAACCCGGCTTCGGATTGGCTGATGGCCAACGTGTTGGATGCCTTTGATGGTCCGTTGATGGTGACTGATGATATGCGTACCCTGGGTTTATCAGATACATTTCTGGCGGGTTATTTCTACAGCGGTGCACCCCTATTGGAAATCATCGATACCAGCGCCAATCTACGTCAAGATGTGTTCACTGATCCCGATCCCTACAACCAGACAACTGCTTCTCAGATTGGCAGCTTACTGGTCGACCTGTATTTGTGTGCTCAATCAAACGGGGGTGCGCTGATTGCGGCTTTTCCTGGTGAGATCACCCAAACTGAGTGCCAGACCATGATCAACTACCTGATCCAGGATCGTATCGCCCTGCTCATCCAGGCAGGCGTTCCAGATGGCACCAACGTGGGGCATAAACATGGCTGGGTACCAGACATCTATGGCGTGATCCACGACATGAGTGATGCGGCAATCGTGTTTTCCCCGGGCGGAGATTACGTGATGACTGTTTTTATGTATCACCCGATGCAAATTGTATTCGATCCTGCCAATAACCTGGTCAAAGACCTGTCACGCGCCGTTTACAATTACTACAATATCCCCTGATGTGGTTTCCTGCGTTGACAGGCAAACCCAACGCGGTATAATCTCCCCTGCACGCGCCCCAGTAGCTCAATGGACAGAGCACTTGACTTCGGATCAAGCGGTTGTGAGTTCGAGTCTCGCCTGGGGCGCCTGGCGCGTTAATTACCCAAAGCGCCACCTTGCAGCCGATTTTCGTTAACGCATTTTTCTAGCCGCTTGCCCGATCCACACTAAACCAAATATCACGGTCGCCGATAAAACGATGGCCGCTCCCGAGGCAATATTTAGATAATAACTCAGGTACAATCCAATCAGGCCCGATAATACGGCAAACACAGCCGATAACAACATCATCACTGGCAGCCGGCGGGTTAACAGATAAGCAGACGCGGCGGGTGTGATCAACATCGCAACCATCAAAGCCACTCCGACCGTCTGAAGCGAGACCACAACCGAAATCGCGATGAGTAACATCAACAGGTAATCCAATGGGCGGGATGGCAAGCGCAGCGTTATCGCCAGGATAGGGTCGAAGGACAACACCAGGAATTCTTTATAAAAAACAAAAACCATCAGGATAATTATTCCTCCGAAGATCGCTACCAGCCATAAATCACTTGCGGATACACTCAGCACATCCCCAAATAGAAAGTGCGAAAGATCGACAGAATAATTCCGGACGGTAGAGATAAGGGCAATCCCAAGGGCAAACATACCCGCGAAAATGATCCCAATAGCCGTATCTTCGCGGATCTTTGTCCCCCGGCTGATCGCGCCAATTCCCACTGCGCTGATCAAGGCCGCAATCAGCGCACCCCAGAATAATGGCTCCCGCGCGCCACCACCAATCAAGTACCCAACCGCTACCCCAGGAAGAATTGAATGGGCCAATGCGTCTCCAAAGAAAGCCATCCCCCGCAGCACAACATAGGTGCCTACAACGGCACAAACCACGCCGACCATCAAAGCGCCGGCCAATGCACGCAGCATAAAAGCGTATTTCAGTGGCTCAACGAAAAATTCAAGCATGATTGTGCTCTCCCTCATCACAACAGGTATCTTCCACTACTAAAACACCCTCTATTGTCGGGACCAGGCGCAGATGGCCGCCATATGCTTCCTTGAGGTGTGCTGGAGTTAGTACCTGCTCAGCAGTTCCCAATCCAACCAGCCGGCGATTGAGGATTATTACCCGGTCAAATCGCTCTGCCGCGGTCTTTAGATCATGCAGGGCAACCATCACAGTGACTTTACGCAGGCGGAGTGCATCCAGTATCGTAAATAAATCTTCCTGGGGAGTTTGGTCAAGGCCGGTGAGGTGCTCATCCATCAGGATAAGCTCCGCCTCCTGTGCCAGAGCGCGGGCAATGAATACTCGCTGTTGCTGCCCGCCGGATAACTCATTGATCCCACTATTCGCCAGGGCGTACATTCCTACTTCGCGCAATGCCTGATGAACAATCTCCCAATCTTTATGGCGCGGCCAACGCAGCGGCCCCATTTTCCCGATCCGACCCATCATTACGACATCAGCCACGGTAACTGGAAAATTCCAATTTACCTGATTACGCTGCGGAACGTAAGCAATGCAGATATGCCCGCTAGGCTCATGCCCATACACTGACACCACGCCTTCGGAAGGTTTTATCACCCCGGCAATTACTTTAAATAGTGTACTCTTCCCTGCTCCGTTGGGACCAACGACTGCCACCCGCTCTCCCAGGTTGATCACAAAATTGAGGTGATCCAATGCATAGCTGCCGTTATACCGATAGCATAGATCGGATATCAATAAAGCAGGCGTCTCTTTCTCGTGTGGGGAGTAGCGATGCACCATATAATTGGACTGATTTTTGTTTTTTCTCACCTGGTTCTGACTCCCAAGAACTCATCTCAAGCCGGAAACCATTGCATTCACATTATAGCGAATGAAATCTTGATAATGTTCAGCGTCCCCCCCCTCCTCGGAGAGGGAATGGGTAAACAGGGGAATGATCTGTATGCCAGTGTCATCGGCAATTCTTCGCGCCAGGTTCTGGTTCGCTGTCCATCCCACAAACAAAGCAGGAACGCCAAGCTTTTTGATATCATCCTCAAGTTGTGCGACTTCCTGAGCGGAGGGCTCAGAAAGGGTGCTGAAGCCAGAAATCACCGCTCCAATTTGCTCAAAACCGTAACGATCAGTAAAGTAACCAAACACGAGGTGATCAGTTACCAGCCTGCGATGATCGCCAGGAAGCTGCTCCACCTGCGCGCGCACCCACAGGTCGAGGGCCTCTAGTTCTCCCAGAAGATTAGAAGCATTCTCGTAATAGATGTCCCGATGTTGTGGATCGAGGTCTGCCAGAGCATCGGCAATGGTCTGAGTCCATGTAATCACATTTATTGGATCCATCCAGGTATGTGGGTCACTGCCCTGCTCATCGGCCTCAGCGCTCGCCTCCAGGCTGCGCAGCGGTATCCCCATCGAGAGATCGACCAGGTGCACATCAACTCCAGCGCTCTCAATCGTCGCAATCAGGAATTCTTCAAGCCCTGCGCCGTTAATGAACACCAGCTCAGCATCCCCCAGGCGAGCAATATCTTGCGGCGTGGGAGTGAAACTGTGTGGGTCAGTCCCCAGAGGCAGCAAGATCTCCACCTTAATGGTATCTCCGCCTACCTGTTGGACAATATCGCCAACAATCGATGTCGTTGCCATGAGCTGCAGCCGTTCGTCTTCTGTGACCGGTGTGCGGGCATTACACGCCCCAAGCCCCAACACCATACCCAACACAAATAAAAACGACCTGCGGATCAACATGGTTTTTCCTCTATATTTTGGATCCCCGGCTTATGGTTTTCCTGGCATTTCTTACACCTGCCAAAGAGCTGCAGCCAATGTTCTTGGATGCGATAACCGCTTTCTTCCTCGACACGATTGACCAGGGGAGCCAGGTCATCTCCCTTGAAGAATTCCACCTGGCCGCAGGTGCTGCATACCAACAGGTGTTCATGTCCTGAAAAGGCAGCGATGTACGCTTGGCATTTATCAGGCTGGTGCACCCTCTGGATCAAGCCCAGCCTTTCCAACTTTTCTAAAGTTCGGTACACGCTCACCAGCCCGATCGTGGGGTGCTGTTGCCGAGCTAGCTGGTGAACTTCAATCGGGCTTAGTGCCCGTTCAGCCCGAGCGAGGATATCGACCACAAAATAGCGGGGACCCGTCAAACGATAACCACTGTTTCGCAGCTTTTCTAACCATTGATCAACACGAGAATAAGGCATACCAGCTCCATCGAAAACGATATTCATTTGCTATTGAAAATGATTTTCATTATAACACGAGAAACGCCGCTGAGAGGATTGTAAGTTATCCCGTAATGCGATTGCGATCATGTATAATATTTATATCCGAGCCGACAACAGATCCGGTGTGCCTCAGAAAAGGAAATATAATGACTACGGAAAAAAAAGCTCCCGCCTGGAAAATCGCCACGCTTGCCTACCAACACCCAAACATTAAGCGGAGCATCTGGCAAATCATCAACAGTGTGGGGGGATTGATCTTGCTTTTCAGCGTAATGCTGCTCAGCCTGAGAATTTCTTATTGGCTAACCCTGGCCCTCGCCATTCCGGCGGCAGGCTTCATGGTACGCACATTCATTATCTTTCACGATTGCTGCCATGGCTCATTTTTTAAATCTCCCCAGGCAAACCGGCTTGTCGGTTATATCACCGGTATACTGACCTTCACCCCATACGAGGAATGGAAGCATAATCACTCCATTCACCATGCCACGAATGGTGATCTTGACCGCCGCGGTGTTGGCGATGTCATGACTCTCACCGTGGATGAATACCGCGCATTACGGCCGATCAAAAAACTTGGCTACCTGCTTATTCGCCACCCGCTGATCATGTTCACCATTGGCCCGTCCTTTGTCTTTCTGCTGTCCCACCGGGTCTGGTCAAAAAATAGCAGCAAACGAGAACGAAATAGCGTAATCATCACGAACCTGTTGGTTACGGGTATCGTTCTGGCACTCGGCTTTTCTATCGGTTGGCGCGATTACCTGATGGTGCATGCGCCAATCATTATTTTCGGCACAACGGTTGGGGTGTGGATGTTCTATGTGCAGCACAATTATGAGGGCACCTATTGGACCCGGCATGAAACCTGGGATTTTGCGACCGCCGGCTTGAAAGGCAGCTCATTTTATAAGCTCCCCAAAGTGCTGCAGTGGTTTACCGGGAATATTGGCTATCACCACATTCACCACCTTAACCCTCGTATTCCGAACTATAATCTTGAGGCATGTTATCAGAGCAGCGATATATTCCAGAGCGTCAAGCCGCTTACCATTCGCTCAAGCCTGAAATCATTGCACCTCCGCCTGTGGGACGAACCATCCAAGAAAATGGTAAGCCTGGCGGCAATCAAGCGTCGTCCACCCGAAACCACACCTGTAGCATAATGGAATATAGGCGCTGCCTCATCTCGTTAAAATCCAAAATTTTCCCCCTTGCAAATTAACAGCTTTGTGCTAAACTTGATCGCTGTGTTATTAGCCATGCAACCTGTGGCTACTTTCCGCCGCTGTCAGGCTGCCAGGCCCGGTACAGAGGCAATCCCGAGGAAAGGAGGAATTCCCTATGCGCGAATATGAACTGGTTTTTATTGTCCGACCCGACCTGGACGACAATGCATTTAAAGATGCCGTCGAAAAAGTCAAGGGTTGGATCACCGAAGCCGGTGGTGTGATCACCAAGACAGATTTCTGGGGCAAGCGGAAATTGGCGTATGTAGTTCGGAAACAAACCGAAGGCCAATATGTTCTGCTAAAAATCCAGATGAATCCTGCCTTCAGCGCGACCCTGGAACGCAATCTGCGTTTCCTGGAGCCTGTGATCCGCTTCTTGATCAGCAACGTTGACTAACCGATCATAAAAGGAGATCGAAATGAGTCGCGGATTGAACAAAGTAATGATCATTGGCAATCTTGGAAGAGATCCCGAGATGCGCTATACACCCTCTGGCCGACCAGTGACAACCTTCAGCGTGGCAACCAGCCGTTCATGGAACACTTCTGATGGCGAAAAAAGGATCGAAACAGAATGGTTTAATGTGGTTGCCTGGAGTAGTCTAGCCGAAATCTGTAAACAGCACCTTGTAAAAGGGCAGCAGGTGTATATAGAGGGCCGTCTGCAAACCCGTCACTGGGACGATGCAGAGGGCAACAAACATGTCTCGGTCGAAATCGTTGCCAACGAGATGATCATCCTGGGAGAACGACGCGACACAAGCGAACAAGCCACCTCTGAAACCGAAACGGTGGAAGAGGATGAATTTCCCTTCTAGCCTTCCTGCTACTAATCCACAGGACGGGCAAGATATGTAGGAGCATAATAACCTATGGATATGAACGATAATGCCCCTGACGCACGCGGTGGCCAGCGCCGATTTTATGCGCAACCCCGCGTCTGTCTGTTCTGCACCGATCATTCGGTGAAAATTGATTACAAGCAAGCCGAGCAGTTGCGCCGGTTTGTTACTGAGAGCGGAAAAATCCGCCCTCGGCGCCAATCTGGCACCTGTGCGAAGCACCAACGTGAACTGACCCGCGCCATTAAACGCGCCCGCCACCTGGCACTTCTCCCCTACACAGGCGATACCCTTCGATAAGGATTGGCTGTTATTTTCTGCATGTGGGAAGACCCACCATTGCAGGACACTAACAGGCCAGTAAAGGTCAAATAATGGCAAAAGGAACTCAATCCCCAATCGTTACTAAAAAACACCTTGCCCGGGTCGAGCGCGAGAGGCGCCAGAACCGCCTCATTGTCATTTCTGCGATCGTGGTAGGAGTGTTAGTATTAGGACTGATCGCCTTACCCTGGATCCAAATCTCGCTCATCCAGCCACGGCAGCCGGTTGCGATGGTCGGAGAAAAAGCAGTAACAACCCATCAATTCCAGGCCTATGCGCGTTATCTCCGTTTCCAGCTTATCCAGCAATATAACCAATATCAATCTTTTGCGCAGATGTTTGGCACAACGGATGAAGAAACCCAATCCTATCTGTCACAGTATTGGACGCAAATCAACTACCAGCTCGAGCCAACTACCCTGGGACAGAGCGTGTTGGATCAGGTGATCAATTTCTCCTTGGTTAAACAATATGCTGTCGACAATGACATTGTCATCTCGGAAGAAGAAATCGATCGAGCCGTGGAAGAATTCTTCGGTTATTACCCGGTGGGAACGCCCACAACCGCCCCAACCCGCGAGATATTCCCGACCTCCACGCTTTCATCTCTCCAACAAACCCTTGTTCCTCCGACGGCAACCTATACGCCTACTGCAACAGAAGTGATCACCGAAACTATAGAGCTTTCTGCGACCGAAACACTGGAGCCGACTGCAACCTTCACTCCAACAGCCACCCAGGAACCGACTGCCACCGCTAGCGGACCGACACCGACCACGGAACCGCGGCCCACAGCGACCGAGTACACCCTGGATGCCTACCAGGCCAATTATAAGAATTACATTGACTATCTGAAGAGTGAAGTAGGTATCTCCGCAGATGATCTACGCTGGATCATTGAGATGCGGTTGTACCAGGATAAAATCTACGAAATGATCACTGCAGACGTCGCCGAGTCTCAAGACCAGGTATGGGTGCGCCATATTTTAGTTGCAGATGAAGAGACTGCCCTGGCAGCGCTGACCCGCCTGAATGATGGTGAGGATTTCGCTGCCCTGGCGCTTGAGCTCTCAACCGATACAACCACGAACACTACCGGTGGCGATATGGGCTGGTTTGGCGCCGGCACAAAAGATCAGCTCCTGGAAGCGGTAGCTTTTGTGCTAGAAATTGGCGGCATCAGCGAGCCTATTCAAACCTCAGCAGGCTGGGAAATAATCCAGGTGCTCGGTCATGAAATTCGCCAGCTTACCGACGACGAGCTCGAGATCGCCAAATCAACTGTTTTCCAAAACTGGTTAGATGAACAGCGCTTGGAGCGTAATGTGGAAGTGTATGATATTTGGAGTGAGCGCGTCCCGCTCGTTCCAACCCTGCCCCCCTTCGGGTCGTAGCAGCAATTGATAGTAAAAACGAGCGGGTATGCCGACAGCTTACCCGCTCGTTTTTTATCCAGTATGCGTTTATAATGCCTCCCAGCAATAATATGAAACCGTTCACAGACATATTATCCAGATACCAGAGCTGGCTGATCGCACTTCTCCTCAGCCTGGGATTGATTTGGATTTTCGCCAATCGTGTTGCTGAAGCCGGCAACCAGTTAGCCGCAGTTTCTCAACCATATGAAGGATTTACTGCGCCGGATTTTGATTTCACAGATTCATCTGGAAATATCGTGAAACTCTCGGACCTGCGCGGGCAACCTGTGATCCTAAATTTCTGGGCGAGTTGGTGTCCTCCATGCCGCGCTGAAATGCCAGCAATCCAGTCAGTGCACCAGGTCAATCAAGCGCAAGGGCTGGTTATCCTGGGCGTGAACGCTACCGACCAGGATAGCATCGAACAGGTACAGGAATTCAGTAAAGACCTGCAGCTTACCTTCCCAATCCTGTACGATTCCTCAGGTGTAATTCAAAGCCTGTATAATGTTACAGCCCTACCAAGCACCTTTTTTATTGATAGATCAGGGATCATTCAAGAAGTGATTATTGGTGGACCAATTGCAGAAGCATTACTTGAGATCAATGCCAAGCAGATTCTCGAGGAAAAGCCCTGATGCTACCCACCCTGCAAATTGGCCCCCTGGTAATCCAGACTCCCGGTTTATTGCTGCTCCTTGGTTTATGGCTTGGATTATCTCTTGCCGAGAAACACGTAAATAAACATGCGATCGCGGCAAATCACATCTACTCATTCACCTTTCTTGCGCTACTTACTGCTGTTGTAGCAGGCAGACTACTTCATGTGATCCGCAATTGGGGAGTTTTTAGTGACAGTCCTGCGAGCATTTTGTCACTCAACCCAGGGATGCTGGAGCCCTTCGGGGCTATCCTGGGGTTTACAATTATGCTGATCGTCTTTACTAAGCGATACAGGTATGATCCCTGGACATTGCTCGATGCATTGGCCCCCATCCTGGCAGTGCTGATGATCGCAGTCAGCCTGGCTAACCTGGCATCAGGCAAAGGATACGGATATCCAACAGATTTGCCCTGGGCAGTACCCCTTTTTGGCGAAGCGCGCCACCCAACACAAATCTATGAGATGCTGGCCGCGGGAATTGTGTTAGTAGTGCTTTGGCCTGGCAGGCGCTGGGTGAAGTCCCGGCCAGCCGGGGTGTATGCGTTATCTTTGATCGCAGCTACGGCAAGTAATCGGTTAATCTTCGAAGCATTCCGGGCTGATAGTGCTCTCACCAATGATGGCATAAGAAGTTCTCAGGTGGTTGCATGGTTGGTGCTGGCAGTTGCACTATGGCTGAGCTTAAAAATTGCGAGGAAAGATGGACAAGATATTCATAGATAAGCTGGTAACAAGAGGTATCATCGGGGTAAATGAGGATGAGCGCGATAGACCTCAAGATATCGTAATCTCGATAGAGTTATTTATCGATCTTGCCCCAGCCGGCAAGAACGACGATATCACAGAGAGTGTCAATTATCGGACTATTGTCCATCGGGTGAAGGCACTTGCCGAAACTGCGGGAAGATTTACCGTTGAGGCGCTGGCAGAAGATATCGCTGGCCTATGTTTCGAGTACCCCAGGATCACACAGGTACATATCCGTATAGAAAAACCAGCTGCCGCGCGTTTCACTAAAGCCGTGGGCGTTGAGATCTTTCGCCAACGAACTTGAGCCCCGGTCGTCTCCCGGGTACCTGTTCGGTCAGGGTTACTTTGATCTAAAACCGCATCGGTTCAGAGCCACGAGTGATATTGTCGAGGAACTCTTGGCGGGTTGCCAGATTGGTGCGGAAGTATCCCTGGACAGATGATGTTGTCATCCGCGCATTATGCTTCTTAACGCCGCGCATCATAGTACACAAATGTAATCCCTCGACCACAACAGCCACGCCTTTTGGCTTCAGGACATCGTTCAGAAAATCGGCAATCTGTCTGGTCATCCGTTCCTGGACTTGGAGACGGCGAGCAAACAAATCAACAATCCGGGGTATCTTCGATAAACCAATAACCTTCCCATTTGGTAAGTACGCAACATGTGCGCGCCCCAAGAAAGGAAGCATATGATGCTCACACATGCTATAAAATTCGATATCCCTGACGATAACCATTTCGTCATAGGTAACATCAAATAGAGCGTCATTAACAATTGAGGTTGGGTCAACAACATAGCCGGCCAACAACTCAGTGAACATTCGGGCGACCCTTTCGGGAGTTCGCGCCAGCCCTTTACGCTCTGGATTTTCTCCAAATGCAACCAACATCTGCCGCACAGCAGTTTGAATCACAGGCATATCGATGGTAGATGATGGTTGCAGTTCATCCATAAAATCAGCGGTGTTGTCGTAGTCAGTTTCCATAATTTTTATCTCACTTCTAAGGTAAGGGAGGATGGTTCCAAAAAGAGGAGTTTTCCAGAGAAACACATTATCATTGCTGTAGGGACGGGCTTGAGACCCGCCCCTACGTTGGCTGCGCAATGACCCGTGTCTTTTTGGCCCCCCCCCTTGTACTTACTATGCCAGATTAACGAATTTCGGTCTCGATCAGACCGTAATCTCCTTCGCGTCGGCGGTAGAGAACATTCACAGAATTGGTTGCCTGGTTATAGAAAACAAAGAAATCCTCGTGGCTCAGGTTGACCATCTGCTCTAAAGCTTCTTCTTCATCCATGGGCGTGAGGAGGAACTTCTTCCGGCGCACAATCAACGAGCGGGTCTCTTCGACAACAGGTACTTTCTCGGTTGTCACCTGGGCGGCCGTCTTACCATCCCCTCGACCGCGCTGTCGCTTGCCCTTGAATCTTTCCATCTGCCGCTGCATCTTGTCCAATGCGGAATCGACAGCCGCATAAATATCATCCGAGCGCTCCTCTGATCTGAGCAAAAAACCTTTTCCACGCACAGTCAGTTGAGCTACCTGGCGATCACCAGCCGAACGTGCTGACTTAACAAAAGCCAGTTCTACCCGGGCTTCCTCCAGATCACTCAGGTAACGATCTAACTTGACAATCTTTTTCGTAACATAATCATGAAGTCGGTCGGTTACTTCCATGTTCCTTCCATAAATGTGAACTTCAAGTGCCATATAATCCTCCTAAATAGTGGTATGGTCCAATCCGTTTCCCAAATCCAGTGGCTCTTCTGCGTGGCTAACCAGCCGGTTATGCGCCGAGCGCGCAAAGGTGTAGCCGTACACTTCCTTCGCACCCGCTCCAAGCAGTATCCGGGCACATTCATTGAGAGTTGATCCAGTGGTGGTTACATCATCAACAATCAAGATCCGCTTCGCATTCACTTTCGGAGCATTCACTGTAAACGCATTCGCCAGGTTCTGTTTACGCTCCTCAAACCTGAGTCCGACCTGGGAGCGCGTATTGCGCACTT